>Ga0105106_10000726_pt1 | contig 23379 bp, 17 predicted proteins | sample PPLLaktember2015_5_FD_79109 | JGI IMG/M metagenome (GOLD analysis project Ga0105106, IMG submission 79109) | Freshwater sediment microbial communities from Prairie Pothole Lake near Jamestown, North Dakota, USA - PPLs Lake P8 Core (1) Depth... | ecosystem: Environmental > Aquatic > Freshwater >...
AGAGGCTCGGAAACGCGTGCAATTGGCTGAAACGGAGCTCAAAGCAGGAGAAAACGAGCACCAAAAGGTATTGGAAAAACTTCAATCTGCTCGCCAAGACCTTACCCGCGCAGAGGCCCATCGCCAGGCATTGATGGAAAAGCGCTCAGGTTCTGCAGCTGAGGCAGCCCGCCTGCGCGCTCAAATGGAGGTTTTGGATCAGGCGGAACAGTCCCTAATGGGTTATGCCAGCGGGGCACAATCTTTATTGCGCGCAGCCGCAGAGGCGCGTTTGCATGGCACGCGAGGCGCTTTAAGCAGCCAAGTAGAAGTGCCATCCGAACTAGAGGCGGCGATCGCTTCAGCCTTGGGAGAATATCTGGATGCTGTGATCCTGGATGACCTGGAAGCGTCAGAAGCTGCCCTGGATCTTCTGGCGGGTGAAAAGACGCGAGGAGCATTGTTACCGCTCCAATCGTTGATTCCCCCCGAGGCGCTGAGAAAAAGTGAGATCGATGGAGTGATTGGAGTAGCCGCAGACCTGGTTTCGGTCGCCCCTGAGCTGCGACCCGCATTGGAAGTATTGCTCGGAAGGACTTTAGTAGTAAGAGACCGCTCTGCTGCGCGACGCGCCCTGGCACGGATGGCGGAAGGTGAGAAAGGGCTGCGGGCGGTGACCCTGGGCGGAGAGCTTTTTCATGCCAGCGGGCCTGTCCTGGCGGGTCGTGAGGGCTCATCCAGCACGCTCAGCCGTCCTCGCCAGCGGAAAAATCTTATCGAGGAATTGGAACGCGTTGAGCAAACGGTAAAATCCTTCGATATTCAACTGGAACAGGCTGAAAACCAAATTCGGGTTAGCCAGCAAAAGGTGGCAACGCTCGAGAGCGCCGAAAATGAAGCGCGCCAGTCGACGCAGAAGTTGCTTGCTGCGCATAATCGTGAGAAAGCCGATGCTGAGCAAGCTATTCGCCAACAGCGCTGGCAAAGCGATCAAAGTCAGCGCTTGCGTGCTGATTTGGCTGAAGCCGAGGCTGAGACGGCAAGGATTGCATCTGAGTTGACAGGTTTAGAGGGCCAGATTGAGGCTGCCCGTCAGATGGTGCGACAGACGAGTGACGTTCTGGCAGCCCTCAACCTGGATGAGTGCCAGGCTGAAGCCAGCTATTGGAGCACCCAGGCAGCCGTCGCTGAACGCGCCGCCAGTGATGCCCAAATGCGCCTCACAGACCGCCAGGCTGCCGTGCAGTCTGCTCAATTGGCATTGAGCAGCCTACAAGCGCGCTCCGATGAGTTAACCCAGGCAATCCAAAACCTGGACCACGATAAAAGCATGCAACGCCTTGCGGAGAGTGAAATCAACGCACAGATCGAAGCCCTGAGGATCTTGATCGATCCAACCGAGGCCGAACTCGACCTTCAGGAGGCGAATCAGGAGTCTTTACAGAGCAGTGAAGCCGCGGCGCGCCAGGAGGTGAGCAAAGCCGAGCACATCCATGCCCAGGCGCGCATTGCTCTTGCTCGCCGGCAAGAAGCCCTGGAGACCTGGCGCCGGCGCATTGAGGATGATTTCGGTCTGGTAGCTTTTGAGTATGCCGAGGAAGTGTCTGGCCCTACTCCCCTGCCGTTGGACGGGATGGTAGAGCAATTGCCCCGGATTAAATCGATATCACCGGAGCTGGAGGAGAATTTACGGCGCCAGAGGGCGCAACTGCGCCGTATGGGGGCGATCAACCCGGAAGCCCAATCTGAATTTCGCGAAGTGAAAGAGCGCTTTGAATTCATGACCACCCAGGTCACAGATCTGACCCAGGCTGAAACGGATGTGCGTCAGGTGATTGCGGAGCTGGATGAATTGATGCAACAAGAACTGCGCCGCACTTTCGACGCTGTGGCAGAAGAGTTTAGCGCCATCTTCAAACGTCTTTTCGGAGGAGGCTCTGCGCGCCTGCTGCTTACGGACCCCGACGATATGAACAATACCGGGATCGATATCGAAGCGCGCCTGCCAGGAAGGCGCTCGCAAGGGCTCTCATTGCTCTCAGGCGGCGAGCGCAGCCTGACTGCGACCGCGCTGGTGTTCTCGCTACTTAAAGTATCGCCGACGCCGTTCTGCTTGCTGGACGAGGTCGATGCGATGCTGGATGAAGCAAACGTGGGCCGGTTTCGTGACTTATTGCGTGAATTGAGCCAGCACACGCAGTTCATTGTCGTTACACACAACCGCAATACAGTGCAGGCAGCAGAAGTGATCTATGGTGTCACTATGGGGCGTGATTCATCCAGCCAGGTCATCAGCCTGAAGCTGGATGAAGTCGAAAAAGTGGTGGAATAAAAATCCCAAATCGATCGAAATCGTGCTATACTCCGTTATCCGAGAAAATTGATCTGGAAAGTAAAATATCCTCTCGACATGGGGGTTAATCGAGGGGGATTAAACGTTAATTGATGGGTCGGCAGAAGAGAGGCTGATATGCGTCGGACTGTTGTTTTTTCCCTGATTTTGGCTCTCCTCATTGGAAATGGATTTGTGCCGGGTTCACAGGATGTCCACGCACAGGGCGAAAGCACCACGGATATCCCTATCGCTTTGGTTACCTCAGGAGCAACTTCCTATACATTGGCAGCTCCCAAGGTTTTTTGGTACACCACTGTGCCACCTTGCCCTCCGACCGCCGCGCCAGAAAGCCACGCGCCTGTTGTCCAATATCCTGAAACCATCAAGCGGGTGGCTACCTACGGGAGCCCCATCCGCACGCTATACGATGAGCTGCGCGACTGCGGAGACTGGCAGGTGCTTTCGAATATCGTGGCAGATGCTGATTATCTTTATTGGCTTGGACCGGTTGGCTTGATGCGGCTTTCTACCGAAGCAAACCCGGGCGATCCACCTGAGATTATCAACGCCTTGGTGGATGCGCCTGGAGAGCTGGCAATCGCCAGCGATCGCATTTATGCAATTCACAACAACACCGGCGGCAGCAATACCGAGGTCAGTTATGTCTGGAAAGATAACCACCAAAAGGTACACCTCGCCTACCCGGGGAGCTACGCAGGCGATTTGCAAACCGATGGAGAATTTGTCTATTATCTGGTGGGCGGCAACCTCATCCGGTTGGAACCGGGCGTCAACAGCGGCGAAATCCTGACCAACGGGGTAAGCGGGTATTATCCTGAAGGATCACGGCTGCTGGTTTGCACGATTAACCCATTCGAATGCTTTTTTTCCAATAATGTATATGTTGGCAAGGGGCGTTATATCTATGTGTATAACAATAATAACGATACCCTGGGTAGCTCGCCGATCTACACGAGCGTTGACTCTACGGCGGCAGTCTATGATCTGGTCACCGATTTCAGTCATTTATTCTTCTTCGAGCGGCGCACGATTCCATGCAGCCCGCAGCCATGCTTTCCATCCTCCACTTATGTGGTAAACCGCACATTACGAGGCGGCGGAACTGCTGACGTGCTGTACACTTATGGCCCCACGCTCTTCACCGGGCTGCAAAACCTGAGAACCGATGGCTCCTTCCTGTTTTGGGGAGAAAACGGCCTGGTACAACGCCTGCCCAACGATGCTGCAGCTTTGCCACAAGTCAACCTGTACGTTACTGGCATGGAGGTAACCCAAGCAGTACAGAACCTGACCAACAGTGTGCGTTTAATCAAGAACAAAAGGACATTCGTGCGCGTGTATGTCAGGTCTGAAGGAGTATCCGTGGCAGGAGTGGGGGCGCAATTATCAGCCCCGGCGCTTTCGGCGGTTCCCTTACAACCCGTAAATCCGGTGGGGACGAAAATCACGGTGCGCACCAATCCTAACCGCACAGATCTCAATCAGAGCTTCTTATTTGAGCTGCCCTGGAGCTGGACCCAGGAGAACTCGCTCAATTTGCAGTTCACTTTGAACCCATACAAGGTACCCCTGGAACCCAATTACGACGATAACGGCAGCAACCTGACCGTGAACTTCCAGAATTCGCCAACTTTGTCCGTGGAATTTTTCCGGCTGAACTACACGCTCAACAACACAACTTACCGACCGCGTATCTCTGAGGATGTGTTAAGGACCTATTCCTGGATCTTGCGCGCCTATCCCATCGGAGGAGCGGTTGGAGATAAATTCAAGCCGCGCTTGTGGGATGTGGAAGGGGGCACGCAACTGGGCAGTTGGGTGGATACCAGCAATCCATTATGCAGCCTGATCTATAATGACCCGGATGACGATATTGCCTTATGCGCCAGTTATTTCACCAATGGCTGGCTATTCTACTATCGGGTTGCTACCATGTTCGGGGTGCTGAATGTTGGCTTGAATCCCAACGCGTTCTACTATGGCATGATCTCCGATGCTTCGAATAACTTCCCGCGCGGGCAGGCGATCTATGATAGGACCTCCGTGGGCCCTGCGGGCATCCCCGGGCAGTTCTTCGGACTGGGCTCGGGATGGGACACCGACGGCACTTTTGCGGATTGGTACGCTGCCCATGAAATCGGTCATTCATTGGGACGCGCGCACCCCAACGCTGGCTCCGACAACCCCTCTACCGACAATGTGCAAGAGAACTGCGGTCACAGCCGCAGCGATCCTGGTTATCCGTATGGAAACACCAGCAGCTCGGCTGCGCCGATCGGTCCGGCAGATGGGAGCATGGAAGGTTTTGATGTGGGCGATCCTGGTTTTGGCATTTTCAAGGCCGTTTTGCCCAGCTCCACCTGGAATGATGTGATGAGCTACTGCAATAACCAATGGATTAGCGATTACACTTATAATGCCATGTATGATTACATGATCGCTCATCCCAGCCTGCCAACCGGCCTCGAGAAAACGGCGGTCAGCGGGGATTTCCTGGCAGTGGCTGGAGCGATCCATCCGAATACCGAAGCCGCGAGCTTCTCATTCGTTCGCAGATTGGACAACGTTGTCGAAATACCTGCTTTAACCCCCGGCGATTACGCTTTGCGGTTGGTGGACGCAGGGAACAATGTACTGGCAAGCTATGCTTTTACCCCGCAATTGGAACCCGAGACTGGGATCCTGGGTTTCAGCCAGGTGATCGACTTCGTAGCCGGAACCCGCAGCCTGCAGATTGTTAATACCGCCAACAACCAGCTCTTGAGTACGATGGCGGTCAGCGCGAATGCGCCAGTGATCAGCAATGTGGCTTTGCAAGGGGCACCGGACCCAGTCGACGGGGTTGTCACACTGGGCTGGAATGCCAGCGATCCCGACGGAGGCACGCTCACTTTTGACATTGCCTACAGCCGTGATAATGGGGCAACCTTCCAGCCGGTAAAAATCAATGTGAGCGGGAGCAGCACGCAGATCGATACGGCCTCATTGGGCGGCAGTGGGACTGCGATACTGCGCGTGACCGCCAGCGATGGAGTCAACTGCGCTTACGCCGATAGCCCTGGATTCGTGATGGCAAACAAAGCCCCGACTCCGTTCATCACCAGCCCGGCAGATAGCACCCAGGTTCACTACGGACAACTGGTTAACTTTAGCGGGCTAGCTCTGGATGCCCAGGATTCGCTGGTTGCGGAGAGCGGTTTGGCGTGGTTCGACGGCGACGGGAACCTTTTAGGAAACGGGTCGCTGCTCTCCATCGAGGATTTACCAGTCGGCACGAATACGATCACGCTGGAGGCAACCAACAGCCAGGGTCTGAGTGCAACTGCCAGCATCACGGTGATCGTGGATGATGATCTATCGCTCCCGGGGCCTTCGCTGAGCGTTGGACCTGGGCAAGTGAGTTGGCACGTTGAGGCTGGCTCTACAACCCTGCTGACGGCTGAAATTAGTATCAATAATGCTGGCGGCGGCGAATTGAACTGGACCGCCAGTGAAGACGCTGCCTGGCTTTCACTCAGTGCTGCAAGCGGGACCGTCGCTGCGGATGGAGATGCATCCATGCTGACCCTTACGGCTGATCCCACCGGTATAGCCAGTGGTACCACTGCAAGCGCCTACCTGACTTTAACCAAACCTGCCAGCGGCAGCAGCCCCGAACAGACGATTGACTTCCCGGTGGCTCTAAGCGTTGGGAACGTATGGTCTGCGCCACCGATTGCACCCTTTAACAATAAGCTTTACCTGCCAATGCTTTCAAGGTGATGCCGGCACGAACGAGGTATAGACTTTTTAAAAATTCGGTCTATAATGAAATGGAGCTTGTGATTGATTTCACAGTGGCTCAATCGGTGTGCTTAATCAGCCAGTCTGGCAGAGCCGAGCATCGCTGACGACAATCCAACTCTCCACCAGGCAAGAGACCTGAGGCCTTGATCAGCCCGGCAATCTTATCGATTGACCGGGCTGTCTTTTTGGGGCGGGAAATATTCATCCAGACATGTCTTTCCGGGGAGGGAATCATGAAAACAAAAGCAGGACAGTGGGTGATTTGTGCCATAACCATCCTGAGCCTGGCCTTCTCGTCAGGCTGGGCAGTATCGCCGGACACCATCATTGGTACGGAGCCGCGTGGAACGAGAGCGCCAGAGGCTGTGGACGTGTCGGTGGATCTTTCCACAGGTATAAACCAGGCAGCCTGCGGAACGGGCGCGAATCCGCCCTGCCGCACCATCGATTATGCTCTGTGGAATGTTGCGGTGAGTGGAGACCGAATCGTCGTTTCTCCCGGCACGTACACCCAGACGCTTAGCCTTCGCCCAGATATTTCGATTGTCAGCCAGGCAGGGCCGCAGGTAACCATCCTGGATGGCGAGGGGGTGCGCGGACCGATGGTATCGGCATCGGGGACTACGATAACGGAGACAACCCTCCTGGAAGGGTTTACGGTCACCGGCGGCAACAATCGAGGCGTCATTATCTATGATGCTTCTCCGGTGATCAGCAATTGTGTTGTCCTGGAGAATTCCGGTACGTATGGCGGCGGCATTATCATCATGCAGCCGGGCGCGCAAGTGCAAATTGCCAACAGCCGGATCATTTCTAACACTGCCAGCGGGGATGCTGGCGGTATCTGGGTAGTGAATGGAGCCAGGCTGGAGCTGGAGAGCTCAGAAGTGCTCAGTAATACTGCTGTTCTATGGGCCGGCGGCGTTTTGGGCAATCCTGCCACATTGGTGATCAGCGATACTCTCTTTCAGGGCAATTCGGGCACTTTTGGAGGGGGGTTGTTGGCATCTGATACCAACCTGACCGTTTCTGACAGCAGATTCTCTGCAAACTCGGCATCTGGCGGCGGCGGAGGGATTTACATCGCTGGCGCGGCTTCCGTTTTCACCATTCGCAATAATACCGTAGAGGATAACACCTCTGGCGGATCTGGTGGCATTGGTATAGAGGCTGGCAGTGGAGTGATTGAGGGGAATATTGTCCGCAATAACATTTCCCCGAGCGCCGGAAATGGCGGGATTAACGTAGGAGGCAGCAGCTATGTGGAAATTATTGATAACCTGATCAGCGGCAACACTTCCCCCGGATTGAGAGCATGGAGTGCGGCTCATCTCGAAAATAACCTGCTTTTGGGCGATGCGACCCAGACTACCCAGATCTTGATGGGCGGTAGCGGCTATATCGAAACGGTGAACAATACCATCGTAGGAGGCGGTTTCGAATCGGGCATCCAAATCAACGCTGATGCACTTTATACCGTGACGAATAATATCGTCACCAACAATGCAGTGGGCATCGTTGCCTGGGGACCGGTCACCCCGACCATCAGCCATAACCTCTTATGGAATAACAGCGCAGATGATTACCAGGGGCTGGCGATCGGCTCCAGCGGCGTTCAAGCTGATCCGGATTTCGTTGATCCATCTTTGCAAAACTATCATCTGGATGTATGTTCCTGGGCATTGGATGCTGGAATTAACGAAGGCGCGGCGTTGGTTGATTTTGACGGTGAGACGCGTCCCTTCGATGGGAATGGGATCGACGGAGCAGTTGTGGATATCGGTGCCGATGAGCGCGCCAGTCTAACCGCGCCTTTGTCGCTCCCATCTTTCACTTTCGTGGCTAATGGCCTGGAGGTGAGCTTTACGAACACCAGCTTGAATTCGAATACTTACATGTGGGATTTTGATGATGGCGCTACTTCGACGCTCACCAACCCAAACCATACCTACGCAGTAGCCGGCACATACGATGTCATCCTGACTGCTTACAATAACAATGGTTGCAGTTATTCGGTAACTTTACCAGTAACCACCGGGAGTGGAGATGTCACGGCACCGGCGGCGGTGTCCGACCTGGCGGTCATCCCGGGCATGGCTCCGGGTTCGGTGACGCTTAGCTGGCATGAGCCTGGCGATGACGGCGCGGGTGGTGGATCTGCAGCGCTGTATGATATCCGTTACAGCAGTAATCCGATCAGCGAGGCCACCTGGGGCAGCGCGATTGCGCTGATTGGAGAACCCGTTCCAGGGACACCCGGAACCTTGCAGGAGATGAACATTGGCGGGCTCACACGTGGAACGCGTTGGTTCTTTGCCATGAAAACAGCAGATTCAACCAACCTTTGGTCAGATCTTTCAAATGTGCCCTCGGTGCAAGAGAATGGCTTCCGACCGTTTTACAATGGCTATGCTTTTGCTAATTATGGCGAGGTGAACTACACCGACTAAACAATCGATGATATGCGGCGTATGTTCGGTGATGCTGCCGTATGTTATCTCTCTGGTCCATTTTGCACGCCGCGACCCGGTGCGATCTGGTGGAATTTCATGGTCAACTGGTATATGAGCGGTGGACACGCAGACGGTTTTGCCAGCACCAGCCTGCGATTCTTTAAAGATTTGGATGATCCCAGCAATTTCAAACTCGGCGCAATATCGATCCAGGAACTGGAGTTGGTCGATGCTCGCCGGCATCTTGCTTATTATCAGGTTGAACAATATACCGAACCGCTGGCGAATGCCCGATGGCATTCTACCCTGGATACCCCTGCGGGTGTCCTGGCGCAATTGCGCAGCGCCATGTCCGGCAGCCTTGCAGATCCAGCGGTTTTATTCATTCAACAGGGCGGGCAAGGCCATTCACTGGTTCCATACGCCATCCAAGAGATGACCGACGGCTTGTGGCATGTGTGGGTTTATGACAGCAATTACCCGGGTAAATTCCCCAATGACACCAGCCGGAAATTGTTGGTTGATACTGCGCAAAACTTGTGGAGTTACGACCTGGGTTGGGGGATCTGGACTGGCGATGCGGAATCGCACAGCCTGGGCGTGGTGCAAATCTCCCAATATGCTCTGCAGCCCAATGCGCCCTGGTTAGGAGTGTCCCCGGGGGTGGAGGTCGACGACGGGGAAGCAGCACAACTCTGGCTCATTGGTGGCGGGCATCTCCTGGTGAATGACTCTCAAGAACGGCAACTGGGCTACGATGATGGTCAATTCGTTAATGAAATACCCGGAGCCAGCTACAATGTATCGGCAGGCGGACTTGAGGGAGAATTAGAGCCGGTCTATTCTATCCCGATCACCGGCACCTATACGATTTCTCTAGAGGCTGGAGGTATAACTGAAACGAAAGTGGTCTCCGTGACACAGTTTGGGCCTGGATATGCAGTGGGTGTGCAAGGAATCGTCCTCATGGTAGGGAAGCAGAACGAGACGATACAAGCTAGTGGGAGTCTTTTCATGCCTCCAGATGGTTCTGAGGTCGCCTATACAGCCTTCGATCTGCAGGAGGTGGACCTGTTGGTAACTTTTGATGAGGCTGCAGAGAGTTACCAATTTCTGATCACGAATGCTGACGTTGCAGCAGGTGGAAAAACTGCTTTATTTGTGGATAAGGTGGAGCAAAAACTGGGGCTTCAGGGCTGCGAATCCAGCGGCGGTGTGTATGACCTGGAGCTACAGCGGATCAGCGAGGAAGGCATCCAACATTTCAACCATGTTGATATTGAAATCGGAGCCAATGACACGCATTATCTCACCTATAGCAACCTGGGTGGTGCAGCCGTGATCAGAATCGAAATTGACGAAGGGAGCGACGGCACGATTAACAATACGATTGAGGTCGTAAACCAGGCCTGGCAGATTTTCATGCCAAGTCTGATACTGGATTGAATTGAGAGTCTTCGGCTTCATAATCCGCCAACCAGCGAAAGCCAAGCAGGCCCTGCCAGCACCGCCACACTCTCCGACTCTCCAGAATTTTCGAATCGATCCTTATTTCGATGGCTGGATTGCTGGCAGGCTGCTGGCGTATTGGTAAAAAGCAGCTGACCAATTTGTTCCGTCCTCCCGTAGCCTTCACCATTTCGGACGATGATCAGCTTCCGGCTCGGGGAGATATAGATATATTGTCCGTGATTGCCGGCGGCGTAGAAATCAGAGGCCGCGCCTTCCCTGCGACGACCCCACCACATGTATTTGTAATAACCCTCCCCATCGGCAAAAGAACCTTGAGCAGGGTAATAATTGCGGTAATCCAACGAGGTGTCTTCCGTGGTCGATTCGACGACCCAATCTGCGGGCATAACTTGAACCCCTTGCCAATCCCCATGGCGCAAGAACAGGCGTCCAAAACGGGCAAAATCTATGGCACGGGCGTTGATGCCGCTCTCCATTTTCTCGAAGTTGCTCGCCTCGCTATCCAGGCTCCAGGAGGCATCATATTGCGCGCCGATCGGCTGCCAAATTTTCTTTTCCAGGTAGACGGCAACCGGCATATGAACCGCGCGTTCCAGAACCAGCCCCAACAGCAAGGGATGGTAATTGTTGTAAAGGAAGGTCTCTCCTGGAGCGTTTTCAATTCTCGTGCGCCACAAGGCCAGCTCACGCAGATTGGGGTAGTAATAGGTGAGAGCGTCATCGCCATTAAAAAAGGGGAATTCAACGTACTTTATCCCTGAAGACATCATCAACAAATTACGAATGGTGATTTTGGCGAAGCTCGGATCGCGTGACTCGAGCTCCGGCAGATAGGTGACGATTGGATCAGAAACGTCCTGGATCAGGCCTTCCTGGATGGCGATGCCAATCAGCGCTGAGGTGAAGGATTTTGCTACCGAGAATGAAGTGACGATCGAATCGCGCTGCATGCCATTGTAATAGTGTTCATAGCGTATGGCATCCTCTTGAATGACGATAAAAGCCTGAGTATCCTGTTCGGCGAGGTATGCGTCTAAATCGTCGGTTTGGAAGATGGTCTGGAAGCCCTGGCGGATGCCTGTCTCATTGAGTACGGTATTGAATTGATAAACAGCGGGTGAAGGGTCAATCGGGCGGGCGGGGAATTTTTGATAATCGTATACATCGGCCTGGCGCCAGGCGAGCACCCGGCGGACGTATTCTGGTGAGTAGTAGATCGAGAAAATGAGCGAACAGGCAATTAAAACAATCACCGGAAAGGTGAGCACCCATATGAGGATCTTTAGGAGGCGCTGGAAAGGGTGTATCGGGGGATTTTCTTCATCCTGCATTTTCTATGATTCCCACAACTTGAAACCAGGGCGGATCATCGAATGGGTTGCGCTCGACGCGCATATTCAAGCGTTGCATAACCCGGATAGAACGCTCGTTATCGAAGGTGGTTGTAGCTACCATGCGCTTGAGGTTGAGTTGTGTAAACGCGTACTCTACCAGTGTCTGGGCGGCTTCGGAGGCGTAGCCGTTGTGCTGAAAAGCCGGTGAAATGGCGTAATACAACCCGAATTCCGGTGTAAAGCGGGCGTGAGGGGCCGGGTGACCCCCAGGGGCAAAAGAAGAGAGCTGTTCGAATGGCCCCAAACTGGGCACGATACCCACCGCGCCGATCAGATCGCCCGTCGATCTCAGCGTGATGGCGTGCTCGCCATACGGAGGCTGGTACAGCAAGGCGTGGTGCTGGTAGCTGAGAATCGTCCAATCCAGCCAAGCGGCGCGCTGATCCAGGGTCATAGGGCTTTCAGAGCCGAAGTCTACTTCCGCCAATTCCCCATCCAGGATGCGGTGAATTGCAGATAGATCGTGCTGCGAGAGAGGGCGAATAATTAAGCGAGGTGTAGTTAATAAAAATAACGACAAGGTAATCGTTCGAGGGGGCGCAACCCGCGCCCCCTATGGATGAGTCGAGACTTATTTTCGTACCGATGGTAGGAAGACATTGGCGGATGAAGAAAAGCGATTGCGTAGAGTGGCCCCTGAGACCTCGTAATAGCTGAAGGTAGCCAGATTATTTTCGGGGGCAAGGGCTACATATTGTTGGTGATTCGAAGTGTTGATCTCGGTTTCAACAAGCACATTTGAGACTGGTGCGTAATATGCCACCCGCAGACCACAGATTTGGAGCTCGGAGCTGTTGGCAGAAGGCCAACCGATGAGCGTATAGGCGTACGTGGTATTGTCAACAGTGTGAGTGATCTCCGGGCTTACCGAAAAACCATAGCCACTTGCAAAAGCATTCGTAGACCCCACATTAATCAGATCTTGAGCCGCTTTTCCGGGCTCGTAACGAGTGACGTAACCACTCACTGAGCCTACGGCAGAGAAATCCTTGTAGATCACGCGTAAATATTTGATCACTGCGTTGTCCGGGAGAGTCAGCTCGGTATTGAGTATCCGGTCGATGCCCGTTCCAAACGTCGTGTGGGTGCATCCTGTACCATCATATGCGTAGCCGGTAGTATTGGACGAGCGAGAGCGTAGTGTGGCTCCCGAGACAATGTAATAGCTAAAGGTGGCTTCTGGAGCGACAGGCGCCAGGGTTGTGGGGTTGTCATCAGGGGCGAGCCCGGAGGGCATTTCCTGTTGATTAGGGTTGGACTCACCACCTTCGGTCTGGCTTTGTCCCTCCTGGGGTGCGGATTGCAGGGGCACGGCTCCATCCGGCTCGCCGTAAATACCTGGGGATTCAACATATTCTCCGCCTGGTTCGGTGCCGGGGACGCTGCCCTGCGCCAGAGCCGCTCCGGCGATCACAACGATGGATGCCAGCAGAAAAACCAGGATGATGCCAGCTAACCGGGTTAATTTGGATTGGTTCATGCATTTCTCCTTTAGTGGATTGAAGTTCAAGCGATCGGATACAGGTTATGGGGACCGATTTTCATTGGGTGATCAAGTTTAGATTGCCTTAAATGGAGGCAGCCTACACATAAGGACGAATTATTTTGGATCCAAGTTCCCGTGAAGTGCCTGCGAGAGTAATTTAACTACTATTCCGTCGGGTTTTAATAGATTTCAGGCACAAAGGTTTGGTCGGTAATGGGTGGGCGAACATAACCGGTCCTATCCTGGCGGGGCGGGAGGACAATCGGTTCGGGGGTCAGGTCCTCATAAGGGATCTGGCTCAGTAAGTGTGATATGCAATTGAGACGGGCGCGCTTTTTATCATCTGAGTTGACCACAAACCAGGGGGACTGCTTGAGATCGGTGTATTTGAACATCTCATCTTTGGCCCGCGAATATTCAATCCAGCGGGCGCGTGATTCCAGATCCATCGGGCTGAGCTTCCAGCGCCTGGTAGGGTCATCGATGCGCGCTTGAAAGCGGCGTTCCTGTTCTTCGTCGCTGACAGAGAACCAATATTTGATCAGCACAATCCCCGAACGAACTAACATACGCTCGAACTCGGGGCATGACCGCAGGAAGTCATCATATTCTTCCTGGGTACAAAATCCCATCACGCGTTCTACACCAGCGCGGTTATACCACGAGCGATCAAAAAGCACGATCTCGCCCGCAGCGGGTAAATGTGCAACATAACGCTGGAAATACCACTGAGTTTTTTCGCGCTCTGTTGGAGCAGGCAGCGCTACCACGCGCGCAAAACGCGGATTCAAACATTCGGTAATGCGCTTAATTACACCCCCCTTACCCGCGGCATCCCGGCCTTCAAACAAGACCACGACTTTTAACCCTTTAAACTTCACCCATTCTTGCAATTTAACTAATTCGATCTGGAGCTTGCCCAGCTCTTTCAAATATTGGGACTCGCTCATTTTCTTGTGCTGGGCAGGGGCAGTCATTTCTTTCTTTTTACCTGGTGTTTCTTTGCCGTTGGGAGCGGGCGAAACGTCTACGGTATCCTGCGGAGTGACTGAATTTACGGTTGGTTCGGGCGGTGAGGCGGCATCCTTGGAGCCTTTTTTCTTCTTGCTCATGTTTGCTTTCCTCTCAAACTGTCCGGGAGCGATGGTCTATGATTATTATAGGAGAGAAAAGGAGATTGTCAACAGGTGCATCAAAACTTGCCCCGGCAACAACTTGCCGGGGCGGGTGAAGGTGTCAATGAAACCGGCTCCTAATAGCTGATGATGCGCGGCAGAGCTTTTGCCTGCTCTATCCAATCGGATACTTGCTTCGCGGTCGGGAGTTTGCGCACCAGTTTTTTGGTTTGGTTAATTTCAACCAATTTCTGGTACAGGTTTGCCGCTTTTCGTTGGGCAAGCTCAGGAATGGTATCTACCCCAGCTTCTTCCAACAAGTCAGCATACTCTTCACCTACGCCGCGGATGCGGAATAGATCGACATGGTTTACCCACTCCAGGATGTGTGCATCACCCAGGCCCGATTTTTCAGCGAGTGCTTTCCGGCCCTTGGGTGTGGCACCCAGCTTGAGTAAAGCCCCGGTGCTGGAAGCTCCAGCTTTTTTCAGAGCCTGGGCATATCTTTCACCCACGCCTTCGATCATTTCTAGTTTTGGCATGTAGCCCTCCTATGGTTCTTAGATTTATATCGAATTTGGATAGGCCGTTTCCTCTTGGTGTCTTTATTATACCCAATTGTCACGCAGCCCGGCAATTAAACGGATCATTGGGAGTCGCCGTGGTGGCGGGAAGATGTGGAGGTTGTTGGCGGGCCTCGCCCGCCAACAACCTCCACATATAACCCGTTACCCCGGAAAATCCTAAAGAACCAATTAAACTACATCCAGACGGGCAGGGTGGGGGACAAAAATGGGGATTTTTACACAAATCTATTACAGAACACTTGTTCTATGTTATGGTATATCCGCTCCCCGGCGCGGCAGCCATAAGGCTCCTCTCTCACCCAATCTTTTGACCTCTCAGGCCGCCGCGTCGGGGAAATTGCACCTGAGAGAATTGATATGGAGAAAGTTCCTGAAAACCCCAGGCCCAGGCTACGAAAGGCAAATTCCCTAAAAGGTGTAAGGGTGCCCGGAGGTTACTATCTGCGCCAAATGCGGGATTTTGAGCCAGACGAATTGAAGGCGGCGCTTACCCAAGGCCTGGAAGATGAGATCGCCATGATGCGCGTGGTGATCCGGCACGTGTTTGCTGCCGCGCAGCACGCGGATGCAGATCTGGTGGGTTGGTCAAAGACGTTAGGGATTTTGGGAACAGCCTCCACCCGCCTGGCGCGCTTGCTACAGATCCAGAAGGGATTGGATAAGACTGAACCGGGGATGAACGCGGCTCTCTCACAGGCTTTGTCCGAGGTGGTGGAAGAGATGGGATTGCATTGAAGGTTGCCTCCGGGATTGAGAAGGAGCTTAACAGGACCGTTTCCGAACTGAGGATGAGGTGGATTTGTATGACTGAACCAGACGAAATCCAGGCTGCACTGATCGCCGAGCAGTTTAAGCATGCCCTAGACCTGCAGCAGGCTAAGATCGATATTATCGCCGCTGAGCTCGACCACCTCAAAGAGTTCTATGGCCACCGGCTTATCAATATCGAGACCAGGGAATCTGATCACGAACAAAGATTACGCAGCGCTACTGAAGGGGTAACCCAGTTCAAGACCTGGTCAGGATTGGCCTCGGGAGGCTCTTCCATCGTATCCATCATTGCCCTGATCAAGTCCTTTTTGGGCGGGTGATACATGAATGGATCCAAAAATTTCCGCGTTCAAGCTTACGCTCAAGGATGTTTTGCTTTTTGCAGAAAAACTGAGCCGCCTCCGATTGCGCGCCTATCAGCAAGTTGTAGCACAGGCGATCGTGGATTCGGTCACCCAAAAGCGCGGCCTTTCTTATGTGATTGTCTTTCCCCGGCAATCCGGCAAGAACGAATTGCAGGCGCAGATCGAGACCTACCTGCTTTACCTGTACTCCCAAATCGAGAGCGAGATCATCAAAGTGTCGCCCACCTGGAAACCGCAATCCCAAAATGCCATGCGCCGGCTCGAGCGAGTTTTGAGAAGCAATTCGATATCCAATGAGGCATGGATGAAAGAATCTGGTTATATCTACCGGCTGGGTGCCGCCCGCATAATCTTTCTCTCCGGATCTCCGGAAACTAACATCGTTGGGGCGACCGCATCCACCTTGCTGCAGGTGGATGAAGCTCAAGATATCTTGATCTCGAAGTTCGATAAGGATATTGCCCCAATGGCAGCCAGCACAAACGCGACGCGGGTATTCTGGGGCACGGCCTGGGCTTCACACACCTTGCTGGCGCGTGAATTCCGGGCAGCCCGAGAGGCTGAATTGCAGGACGGCATCCGGCGCACTTTCTTGCTCAACGCAGATCAGGTGGCGGCGGAAGTGCCCAACTATGGAAAATTCGTTGCCGGTCAGATTGCCCGGCTCGGACGCACTCATCCCATGGTGCGCACCCAATATTTCTCGGAGGAAATCGATGCTGAATCCGGCATGTTTCCAGCCGAACGGGTCGCACTCATGCAAGGCAGCCATCCTGCGCGCCTGGCGCCTCAAACAGGGCGTATGTACGCATTTCTCATCGATGTCGCCGGTGAAGATGAAGCTCAAATGCTTGATTACGTCGCTATCGATGCCCAGGCATTATCGAATCCCCGCCGAGATGCCACAGCCTTGACCCTAGTGGAAGTCGACCTTAGCAGCGTTGCGGACGATTTGATCAAAGCTCCCACTTACCGGGTTTTGCAGCGCGTTGCCTGGATAGGGATCAAACATTCCCACCTGTATGGACGCCTCAAGGCATTGGCAGAACTCTGGCAGCCGCGATACGTGGTGATCGATGCAACCGGAGTGGGGGCAGGGCTGGCTTCGTTCCTGGATAAGGCTCTGCCTGGCAGGGTGATCCCCTTCATGTTCACCCGTACGACTAAGAGCAAATTGGGGTGGGATTTCCTGGCGGTCATCGACACGGGGCGATTTAAAGATTATTCCACCCTGGATGAGAATCGCCGGGCGTTTCTCCTGCAGCTTGCCCATTGCCAGAGTGAAATTATACCTGGTCCCGATCGCCGTATGAAATGGAGCGTTCCGGATGGAACACGCGATCCCTCCAGCGGGGGGTCCGTGCACGATGACTGGATTCTCTCTGCTGCGCTCTGTACGGCTTTAGAGGATGTCTCCTGGTCTGTCTCTGCTATCCCATTGCTGGTTCAGGCTGCCGACCCGCTGGATGCCATGGATAAGGAAAAGTTTTAAAGTGCGGAGTGGATAGTGAATGGATTTGGATGGTGCCAGATGTTGAAAATTAACCTTGAAACGAATGAGATATAGACTTATGTCTCTGCTTTCCTCCCTCACTTCTCGACTATTTGGCGCAGAGATTACCCGCCGCGTCAACCTGGCCGTGCGCGCCCTCGACGACCCCAACGACCGCCTCTTCACCCGCGACACCTACCCCCGCGACCGCCACGACTACGACCGCGACAAAGTCTTACGCGATGCCCTCGACGCCTGGAGATCCAACCCCCTCGCCCGCAGAATCGTAGAGCTGACATCGCAGTATGTTGTGGGTGGCGGCCTGGGTATCGAAGCCAAAGCCGAACGCACCCACCGCTTCTTACAATCCTGGTGGACTCACCGCCTTAACCGCATGGCGATCAGGTCCTTTGACCTGTGCGACGAGCTCACCCGCACCGGCAATCTCTTTATCGCCCTCTCCACCGATCCAGCCGGTATGTCTTACGTGCGCGCCATCCCCACCGCCGACATTCTCGAGATCGAGACCGCCCCCAACGACGTAGAACAAGAGTTCGTGATCTGGGAGAAAGCGCCGGATCTCCTCGCAGCTCCGCCCACCGGCGCGCATGACCCTGGACCACCTGACACGCATTCAACCCCCCAACCTGGCCCAGGCGGCTTTATGGGCATCCCCTGGACCGTCTACGACGAGCGCACAGACGGACCCGACGAGTTCAGCGCCTTTAACCCTGTCATCCTGCACTACTCCGTTAACCGCCCGGTCGGCGCCAAGTGGGGAGAGTCCGACCTCGCCCCCCTGCTTCGCTGGCTGGCTCGTTACTCCGCCTGGCTCGAAGACCGCGCCAGGCTCAACCGTTACCGCCAGTCCTTCGTCTACGTGGTAAAAGCCCAGTTCACCAACCAGGCTGAACGCCTGCAGCGCCAAGCCGAATTGAACGCCAACCCACCCAACCCCGGATCCATCCTGGTCACCGACGCCTCCGAAGAATGGAGCGTGCTTAACCCCATCCCTCGCCTCCTTCGAAGCCGCCGAGGATGGCCTTTCGCTCAAAAAGATGATCGCCGTGGGATCCGGAAATCCCCTGCACTTCCTGGCAGAACCCGAGAGCGCCACCCGCACCACCGCAGAGAGCGCCGGAGGCCCTACTTTCCGCCACTACGAGCAGCGCCAGCAATTTTTTCTCTGGCTGATCAAGGACTTGGCCCAGGTAGTTTTAACACGGCGCGCTACAGTCGATAGCAGAGTCAGCCCCAAGACCGAGATCTCTGTCAAAGGCACCGACATCTCCGCCCGCGATAACGCCGCCCTGGCCACAGCCGCCAACATGATCGTTGTCGCCTTCGCCAACCTGCGCGGCCGTGGTCTCATCGACGACGCCGAATTGCTGCGCCTCGCTTATCGCTTCGCCGGCGAAGTGACCGACGTGGAAGATATGCTTCGCCGTGGACAGGTAGCGCCCCCGGTCCCACCCGAGCAGCCCGGTTCCGCACCCCGCACGTCGCACCCCGGCAGTACCCTGCCGCCCGCACAGCCTTCTAACAACCCGCCCAACATCAAGGTCAACCCCATCAAGATCAACCCCGGCACCGGAGAACCGACCAATGCCGAATAAAGCTGTTAGCTGTCAGCTGTTAGCTATTAGCTTTTTCCCTTCGTGCCCTTTGTGTTTAAAGCCTTTTCTTAGGAGCAGCACATGACCGACCAACCGCAACCCCTAACTCCTAACTCACAGCAGGAAAGGATCTCTTTCTCCCTTGCTACGCAAGTGAGCGCCAGCGGCGAATTCGAGATTATCACCATCACCGCCGGCGACGCCAAAGGCTGGACCTTCCCCGCCCAGGTATTAGAAGCCTCCGTCCAGCTCTGGAACAATGTAGACTGCTTTATCGACCACGCCGGTTGGTTTTCCTCCGGTCGCTCCATCCGTGACCTGGCCGGCATCCTCACCGACGCAACCTGGAACCCCGAAAAGCAGGGCATTTCCGCCAGGCTAAAGAACCTCGGACCGGCCGCCGACATCGCCACCCAGCTCGGGCGCCAGATCTTGGACCCCGACGGTCCGACCCCCAACGTCGGCTTTTCCGCCGACCTCTCATTCAGCGCCATCAAGCGCGACGTTGTGAACATCATCAAAGTTCACAGTGTCGATCTTGTTTACTCACCAGCTCGCGGCGGCGCGTTCGTCCGAGCACTCAATTCAACACAAGGAGCTATCCAAATGACCGAAACCATCAACACCCAAGCCCCCGCGCCGGCTGCGACCCATCCAGACATCGAAGCTGCGCGCACCATTTTGAATGTCCAGCAGGAACAAACCCGCCTGGCCCAGGAAGCCGAGGAAGCCCGCCTGGTCCGGCTGCAAATGTGCGCCTTCCTGCTAGACTCCGGCCTCGCAGCTTCCAAGCTGCCCGCCGCCATGCAAGACCACGTCCGCAAGCAATTCCACGATAAGGTTTTCGCACCCGCCGAGCTGGCAACGGCCATTGACGAAGCCCGATCCCTCATCACCGAGCTGTCAGGCGCCAGCTCAGTTGTTGGCCCATCGCGCATTACCGGTATGTTTAGCAGCGAGGATCAATTGCAGCTCGCCGTTGACGACCTGATGGGCGTGGAGCGCAGCGCCGCCCAGGCATCCGCCAACGTTGCCAGGCTCAGCGGAATCAGGGAGCTGTACCTCATGCTCACCGGCGACGATGACTTGCACGGAGGTTTTTACCCCTCGCGTGTCCGCCTGGCAACCACCGCTGACTTTACCGGCCTGGTTAAGAACGCCCTCAACAAGATCGTTGCCAATCAATGGGCCGAGCTGGGGCGCGCCGGGTACGATTGGTGGCAGCGCATTTCCAACGTCGAAGCCTTTTCCTCGCTGCAGGGCATCACCGGTACTCTGGTCGGCACGGTCGGCACTCTACCGGTCGTAGCCGAAGGCGCCGAGTACACAGAACTGGCGATCGGAGATTCGCCCGTGACCGCCAGCTTTGTCAAGTACAGCGGTTACATCCCCCTCACCCTGGAGCTCATTGACCGCGACGAAACCCGCGAGCTGGCGAACGCCGGCTCGCGCCGCCTCTCCGGCCTGGTGGCTGCCATCTTCACCGATAACAGCGCCGAAGGTCCAACCATGGCCGACACCGGCGCCCTCTTCAATGCCACCGCAGTCACCACCGCCGGAGGCCATGCCAATCTCTTGACCACCGCCCTCAGCGCCGCCGAATGGGAAGTCGTTTCCGCCGCAGTCTACAACCAGCCCATGCTGATCAAGCAGGCTGCCGGTTACTACGGCACCGGCCCCAAGCAGGCCCTCAATCCTCGTTACATGCTCGTGCCTCGCGCCCTGCAGCTCACCGCCATGAAGATCCTGTATCCGATGTGGGAGAACAGCGCCAACATCTACTCCGAGAACCAGCAGCGCGGCGCGATGGGTGATGTAGTGACCGTGCCAGAGTGGACCGACGCCACAGACTGGGCCGCTGCTTGTGACCCCCGTATCGCCCCGGCGATCTTCGTAGGTCACCGCTTCGGAGTCATGCCCGAGGTCTTCGTAGCCAGCAACGAACTGTCACCGGCGGTCTTTATGAACGACGAGCACCGCCTGAAGGTCCGCCATTTCCTGGCTGTGTGGGTCAACGACTTCCGCCCCCTGCATAAGTCGAATGTCTAGCAGCGGCTGACAGCTAACAGCCTGGTTTTCCTACTTCCTAATTTCCTACTTCCTAAGGAGTTTCTCATGGGTTACGTCCACGATACCGCTATGTCCCTCTTCATCGGTCCAGAAGAAGTCCAGCAATCCGCCGGAACATGGACCGCCACGGTCGCCAGCAACGTCTGGTCCACCGTTCGCACCGCCGCCAACGCCGCCTGGGTCACCAAGATCCCAATCAAGCTGCTTGCCAACTCCGTCGCCTTGAAAGGCTCCAAACTCGCATCCATCGACATCTGGTTCAAGATCGCCACCGAAGCCATGGACTCCGTCGCAGCCACCATCTACCTCGCCACCCTGCCCGCCGACGGTGCCGCCTATGGCGCCCCCGCCGCACAAACTTTTGACTACGACACCGGGCACGACGCCGCAGAAGAACGCGTCGACGTCGACGAGCACAAAATGACCCTCACCCTCGATACCCCGATTTGGGTAGACGAGGACGACGAGATCTATGTCGAGCTGGCCGGCGATGGCGGCGCAAGTGGTGTCTTCACCTACTACGGCACCCGCGCTAACTTTACCTTGCGCGTCTAACCGCTTAGATCAGCCAGATAGTCCTCCCCTGTTTGGCTGTGAGTATCCTCCCCGCCAGGGGTAGGGCGCTCCCCCCGCCCTACCCCCTTGCTGTCTAAGTAGTATGAGGACAACACGCTCTCCGTGTGACAGCAAGAGTATTATTTTGAGTCAACCACTCGCAGCGAGAAGAATGCTGGCTGACCAGGATTCGCACGGTTCCCACCGGGTCATGATGTAAACGGCGTATGAACTGGCGGGGTGCTTCTGCCAGAGCTAATCGTTGCCGATGAGCCTGATAGGCAGAATGCGGAATATACCGGATTTTTTCGAGTAAAGCGACCTCATTTTCAGCAATAAACAGCACCTGAGCCTGGCCGAAGTCCCGAAGCTCCCGGGTCGACTTGCGACCACTGATCCGGCGTTGATGACGCCGCAGACGGCCAAACAGGCTTTCAATTTGCAGATTATCCGGGGGTAATCCTGGAATGTCATAACAGTAGAGCACCTCCTGTGCATAAAGTTTCCAGCGTTTTTGTAGAGCACAATGCAGACTGATCTGTGCGCGTTGATGTTTGCCGGTGGGATGAAACCCATGCAAGTGAGTTTCCATCTCCTCAGCTACCTGCTGACTGGTGAGGGAAGGGTCCGAGCAATTGGACTTGGGGGGATAACGTAAGCAGTTAGCGATTTGCAAAAGCTCCTGATGTGCGGCCTGTAAATCTTCTGCCAACGTGCGGTTTCTCGCCAGGACCCACTCGACGCGTTGAGCGAGATGACGCAGATAGCGGCTCTCTTGATTTCCATCGTGTAAAAGACACAAAGCCTGGGCAATGGCCTGCAACTGCTGATACCCCACCAAGCCCCCCCAATAAAAGGGTTTACGACTATTGCGGTTGACTGCATCCCGAATCGCCTGGCGGATTTGCGTTTCGATCCGGATCAGTTCAGCATCTCTGGGTGTAGCAGAATCTACAAAAGGGGGGTATCCGGCGGATGTTCAGGAACGACCGGAAGCCCTCCCAAATCCTGACGCATGTTCTTGCGTAATTGATCATCATAATCCAGGACAGCTTCTGCCAGATTGTTCAAGAAATGCGCTTGACAGCGTTGGTGGGGTGCTTGCGGCCAGCTAGCTTTGAGCGCCGCAATCAAGGTGTTTTCCCCATCTGAGAGGGTCGCCAGAACCTGGAAGGGCAACTCCGTGTATGGCTGAAGCCAATCCACAAGCTCTTGCTCTGTGACATGCTCACTCTGCCAGGCAGCGACTGGCTTGCCACTGAGCACTTCGTAGAGCACATACAACAGTGTCCCATATCCTTCTGGTTGTAGGGCATCGAGCGCCCAGATCAACCCACCGTAATCCGCCGCCGTCGCCTCCAGACTGTCGAGCACTTCCTGGCTGCTGGCGCTCAACAAGGCTAGAAACTGCCGATACAGTTTTCCAACATTGCGCTCATTAATTGCCACCCCCCGCTGGTTCAATTCTCTTTGGATCTCCACCAGTTGGCGATGTTCGTGTTCGTGTTGCCAGCCAATATGTGCCAACACATCGAGACCATACGTACTGTTTGGCAGGCTCAATAACCACACCCGGCTGGCATAATAGTGTTTCCCATAATTCTGGCAAGATCCATTGGCGCACTCTTTGCTCTTACCCGCCACAAAGACAGGACCTGTCAGGGTCTGAACGGTCTTGCGCATGTGCCAGGGTCGGCGCGCTTTGAGCTCCTGGCCACACAGCGGGCATGTTTCCAGATCACACTCAATGATAATCCGTTTGGCCTCAGGATATTTTCGATGTGGACGATGTCGGGGCAGCTTCTCCATTAAAATCAACCCTTGCTGTCTGTAGGATGAAGAGAATTATACTACCTCATACCAATTAGACATCAGGGGGGG
>Ga0105106_10000727_pt1 | contig 23379 bp, 19 predicted proteins | sample PPLLaktember2015_5_FD_79109 | JGI IMG/M metagenome (GOLD analysis project Ga0105106, IMG submission 79109) | Freshwater sediment microbial communities from Prairie Pothole Lake near Jamestown, North Dakota, USA - PPLs Lake P8 Core (1) Depth... | ecosystem: Environmental > Aquatic > Freshwater >...
CAGAGTTGTAGAAGATCAACTGCTGAGAGAAAGGGTAATGGAAGCTGTTCTCAACGAGCAAGGTGTTAAACCCGAAGAAGAGCAGGTGTGGGCGCGACACATCCTGGTAGCCGATGAAGCCACTGCCAAGCTGGTTTTAGACCGCCTGAATACCGGTGAAGACTGGTACGCTCTGGCAGCCCAGTTTTCTACCGATACCAGCAATAAAGATAAAGGAGGCGACCTGGGCTGGTTCTCCCGCGGGGCGATGGTGGCTGAGTTCGAAGAAGCTGCCTACGCACTGGAAGTCGGGGAAATCAGCCAACCCGTCCAAACCAGTTTTGGATACCACATCATTCAGGTTTTGGGGCATGAAATGCGCTCATTGAGTGATTCAGCCTATAGTCAATTGCGGGAGACAAAATTCCAGGAGTGGCTGGACCTGCAGCGCGAAAACTCCACCGTAGAGATCCGCGATTATTGGGTTGAGCGCGTGCCAGCCGAACCCACCCTGCCCGTTGAGCTGACGACGTTCATCCAACAGGTTCAGCAGCAGCTCCAACAACCGGCGCAATCCATTGAGACGCCTGCACCTTGATGATCTGGCTTATTTCTTAAGCGTTGGGAGGGGAGCTACTCCCCTGAAATAAAGATCGGTTCTTAATCGAATCTTTGGAATTTAAGATAAACGGGGTCGCAACGACGGTTATGCCGTCGGAGCGGCCCCGGATTTTTTTTAATTTCTCCTGATGGAAGCCGGCGAGTAAAAAAATCGCCAGCGGAGATAAATTTCGCCTTTTGGGGTCTGTATTGTATAGTAATTGCACATATAATATTGACATAACATAGACAATAGAGTAAAATTCATTCGGTAGATGAGCCAGCAAGAATCTGTTTTGGGAGTCAGGAATGAAACATGCCGTGATCATTGGTGCAGGAATGGGAGGATTGGCAACCGCCTTGCGTTTGCGCCAGGCAGGCTTTAGGGTGACGGTATTGGAAAAACAATCCCGACCCGGTGGGCGCAGCAACGTCTTGGAAGAACACGGCTTTCGCGCCGATACCGGTCCGACGATCCTGGTGATGAAAGCTGCCTTTGAAGAGTTGTACCGCTCCATCGGGCAGAACCTGGATGATCGCCTGAACTTCGTGCAGCTTGACCCCAATTACCGTATTTATTACCATGATGGCACTTCATTCGATCTGCACAGCAATATGGCAAAATTGGCTCAAGAAGTTGAGCGCATCCAACAGGGGGGCGCAGAGCAGCTCTTTCACTTCATTGGGGATAGCGCCCGTAAATATGCGCTGGGGATGGATTTTGTCGATCGTAATTATGATCACCTGACCGACCTGGCAAATCCGAAAGCAGGTTTGCGATTGTTAAAAACCCAGGCGCATCAAAACCTGTATCGTCAGGTTGCCTCGTATTTTCACGGAAACGATAAACTTACCAAAGCATTCTCTTTCCATTCCATGTTCTTAGGGCTCTCCCCTTTCGATGCCCTGGCGATGTACAGCCTGATCACGTATGCCGACCTGGCGTTGGGTATGTGGTTTCCGATGGGCGGCATCTACAGCATCATCGAAGATATGGTCGCCCTGGCGCAGGAGATGGGGGTGGAACTGTGTACCAACTCCCCAGTCGCTGAAATTCTGATTGAGCAGGGGCGAGTGGGGGGTGTGCGCTTGGAATCAGGTGAGCCATTACAGGCCGACCTGGTCATTTCCAATGCTGACCTGCCTTACACTTACAGCAAGTTGGTGGCGGCCCGGCATCGGCAGCAATACACCGACGAGCGGCTGCAGCGCATGCGGTATGCCTGCTCTGGGTACATCTTGTACCTGGGCGTCGACCGGGTCTATACCCATCCCACCCATCAAGGCCTGTATTTTTCTCAGGATTACCGCGCCAATTTGGATGCGATCTTCAAGACCCATACTCTGCCCGAGGATCCGTCGTTTCATCTCAATATCCCAACAGTCACCGATCCCAGTCTGGCTCCGGAGGGGCACAGCTTGATTTACGTGCTGGCACCCATGCCAAACTTGCAAGCTGATATCGATTGGGACCAGGCAGCTCCTCACGTGCGCAATCTGCTTGTAGATCGCCTGGAGTCTATCCTCGACCCTAGTATTCGCCAACATATTGTTTGGGAACGCCAATATCGTCCCACGGACTGGCAACACGATATCAATGCCACCCTGGGTACCGCGTTTGGATCGCTTTCGCAGGGCTTTTTTCAATCCTCGTATTTCCGCCCGCATAATAAGGCCCGTGACATTCAAGGGCTCTACTTCGTCGGGCAAGGCACCTATCCAGGTATTGGTATGCCGATGGTAATGATCTCCTCCCGCCTGGTAGCAGAAAGGATTTTATCGGAATGGAAGTAAATATTGACTATCGTCGGGTCAATCCGCTGCCTGCTCAACCAGGGGCTGGCAGGATTGCCAGCGCTTCAGACTATAAGGTGTGCCGTGAAATTATGCGCAAGGCCAGTAAGAACTACTCCACTGCCAGCAATTACCTGCCTGCTGAGCTTCTTCCGCATGTGGAGGCTCTCTACGCGCTGATGCGGGTGGGAGATGACCGTGTTGATGTCTCTCACCAGGGTTTTGATTCACCCGTAGAGGCGATTGACCATTGGGAACACACTTACTGGCAGGCATTTGAGCGCGGCGATAGCCCGCACCCGGTACTGCGCGCTTACCTGGATACCTCGCTACGATTCGGGATCCCAAGCGAAACTATGGCGCCTTATTTTCGCGCCATGCGCGAGGATTTGACGGTAACAAGGTTTCCGACTTTCCAAGATTTACTGCACTATATGGATGGCAGTGCCATCCCGGTTGGCAGGGCGATGACTTATATCCTGGGGGTGCGTTCGACCGGCACGGTCGAGCAGGCGTTGCCAGGAGCGGACAGCCTCTCCATTGCCATGCAGTTGAGCAATTTCTGGCGTGATATTGCGGAAGATTGGCGTAAAGGACGGATCTATTTACCTCAGGAGGACATGCAATTTTTCGATTACCACGAAAACGACCTGGCTGCCGGGCGCCTGACTCCTAAATTTATTGACCTGCTGGAATTCCAATTCGAACGCACGGAGGCGTTTTACAAGCGGGCAAGAACCAGTGTACGCCTGCTTGCCAAGGGACAGTGGGCGGTGATGAGCGCTCTTGAGATCTATCGCGCCATCCTGACCGACATCCGCTCGAGGCGTTACAATGTTTTCGCTGGACGGGCGGGGGCGCGTCCCTGGCAAAAAGCCGGACTGGTATTGAAAGCATACTGGCAGGTAAGACAATCATGACGTATTTTGGCGTGTTAGGTATTTTCATCCTCCCGCCGTTGGGAATTTTGTTGTTGTTGGCTGCCCGTCAGCGCCTCACCCGCCAGGAAATTGTAGTCTTGCTGGCGCACGTAACCCTGGCGCTGATCTACACAACCCCCTGGGACAACTACCTGGTGGCAAATGGGGTCTGGTGGTACAACCCGCGCCTGGTGACCGGTTTTCGCCTGGGCTGGGTGCCAATCGAAGAATACACTTTCTTTGTATTGCAAACGCTCCTGACAGGTCTTTGGTATCTGGTTCTGCAGCGAGGGGTCCCGGAACGGATTGACGTGCAGAAAATCCTATCTACCCGCGCTAAAAATGTGGCGGTAGGCCTGATCGGGCTGCTATGGGGGGCTTCATTGGTCTTGTTGTTCTCTGGCTGGCAGCCGGGCACTTATTTAGCCCTGATCTTAAGTTGGGGGTTGGTGCCGGTGTTGGTGCAGCTGGTTTTTGGGATGGATATCTTGTTGGCGCGAGGCCGGGTCGTCTTGCTGACCATCCTGGTACCCACTATCTATCTCTGGCTGATGGATGCCCTGGCAATTTCTAGTGGTACCTGGACGATCGATCCAGCTCAGACCACAGGTCTGATGGTCGGAGCGCTGCCGTTGGAAGAAATGGTCTTTTTCATGATGACGAATGTCATCATCGCCTTTGGTATGCGATTAATGTTATCAGGGCAAAGCCAGGAGCGCCTCAGGAGGTGGATGGCGACAATACGGGGAGTCAAATTCGAGAGCAGGCTGCTCTTTTGGCTGGCAACCGTGAGCATCTGGCTGGCAGTATGGATCGCCACACCAATGGTACTTTGGTTTGGCGGAGATGAATTCTTTTCCCAACTCGTTTCGTTGGGTGTCCTGGCGCAGACGGCAGCAACCCTCACCGCAATTTGGTTGGGGCCCGGAGATCCGGCTTTCCCGGGTGAGAAACAAAGGAATTCCAGCCTGTCCAGGGTGATCCTGTTGACAGTCCAGGTCTTCGGCCTGGCATGGCTGGTGGAGACTCTAGGTCTTGAATTTGGACTTCCGTTTGGTAATTATGCTTATTCACAGGCATTGCAACCCCAGATCCGCGGAGTTCCTGCGATCATCCCCCTGGCATGGTTGATGATGCTGCCAACTGCCTGGGCAGTTGCGGAATTGCTTTTGCAGCCTGTAAAGGAGCGTCTTCGGGGCAGCTATTGGCTGGCATATGCGCTCCTGGCTGGGGCAGCCTTTACCGCCTGGGATTTGTACCTGGATCCGCAGATGGTCGCGCGTGGCTTGTGGAGCTGGCAGAATCCAGTGGGATATTTTGGCATCCCCTGGAGCAATTATGCAGGTTGGTGGCTGGCGGGTACATTCATCACCCTGGTGCTCCGCCCCTCAAAATTGCCGCGGCGCCCGTTGTTGGTGATCTATTCGCTCACCTGGGTCTTTCAGGCGATTGCTTTGGGGATGTTCTGGGGGCAGCCTGGTCCGGCTTTGATCGGGCTGGTGGGTATGGGCTTTTTTAGTATAGCAGCCTGGAAGGCAGAATTGAAGGCATGGCGTTATTTTTCTGGACAGCTGCCGCTTTCTTCATCGGCTCCGTACCCTTCTCCTTAATCCTGGGGCGCCTGGCGGGTGGGGTGGATATCCGCCAATACGGAGATAAGAATCCTGGTGCTGCCAATGTGTACCGCGCTTCTGGTTGGCGCCTGGCATTTCCTGCACTGCTTTTAGATGGGCTGAAAGGCGCCTTACCCGTTGGTTTGGCCTGGTTTTGGGGATTTATCAGCGGTTGGCAGATCGTGCCAGTGGCATTGGCTGCTATCCTTGGGCATGCTTACACTCCCTGGTTGGGGGGGCGCGGTGGAAAAGCGATCGCTGTGACTTTTGGCGTTTGGGCAGGCTTGACTGCCGGGGCGGGGCCAACCATCCTGGGTATGCTGCTGGGCATTATGTTTTGTGCCCTGGCTTCCAGCGGTTGGGCAGTGGCTGCAGCCATGTCTTGCTTTGGGATTTTCATCGCCAGGCAATACGGCAGCGCTCAGCCTGCATTTTTGATGATTTGGCTCGGGAACATGCTCCTGTTATTATGGAAATACCGCGACGACTTGAGACTCCCACCGCGAGTGCGGCGATGGAAAATTCTCAGCCGCGAAATGTCTAGAGAAAAAAGCGTGAACGGTAAACGGTTATGATGAATCTCTTGCTCATTTTCGCAGCCGGCCCGCTGGTGGTGATCGCATGCATGGCTGCGCTCAATGCTCTTACAATCCCGCGCCTTGAGCGCCATAGTCCGCGCAGTTTCCTGCGCGTTTCTTTGCTGGTGCCTGCGCGGGATGAGAGCGCTCATATCTCTACATGTGTACGGCGGTTATTGGCGCAGGATTATCCGGATTTCGAGCTTTTGGTGCTCGATGACGCCTCTACTGACGGCACTGCGGAACTGGCGAGGGCGGCTGGGTCAGGCGACGAACGCCTGCAGGTTCTGGATGGGCTGCCTTTACCTGCCGGCTGGCTGGGGAAGAGTTGGGCCTGCCAGCAGCTCGCTGAGAGAGCCCGCGGAGATTTGCTGATCTTCACCGATGCCGATGTTTCCTGGTCGCCAGGGGCCTTGCGCGCCGTGGTCGGGGGCACCCAGGCATTGCACGCGGATGTAATCAGTGTTTGGCCCACGCAAATCAGCAGCACCTGGAGCGAACGACTGGTGGTGCCATTAATCATGCTGGCAGTTTTAGGTTACCTGCCGGAGCTCCTGGTGCGCCTGACGACCTGGTCGCCCTTCGCTGCAGCCAATGGGCAGTGCCTGGCGTTCAGCCGCAATGCCTACGAGAAGATTGGCGGGCACGCCGCCGTTCGCCAGCAGGTTGTTGAAGACGTTGCCCTTGCGCGCCTGGCGCGCCAGCGCGGGCTGCGCCAGGTGAGTGCCTTGGGTGGAGAGTTGTTATCCTGCCGTATGTACCAGGGTTGGACGGAGGTGCGGCGTGGGTTCGCCAAGAACATATTAGCAGGGCATGGTGGAAGGCCGGCGCTCTTACTGATCTCCGCGGTGTTCCATTGGTGGATTTTTATTGGCCCTTGGGTCTGGATGGTGACAGGCTGGCTTTTCCCCGGGCTGCTGGGCTGGCCTGTGGTTCCCCTTCTGTTGATTTTCCTGGGCGTGGGAGCGCGCGCTTTGACGGCAGCTACAGCTCGCCAGCGTTTGGGCGATGCTGCGCTTCTGCCAGCATCGGTGGGCTTGATGACCGTCATCACCGCCCAGGCATTCGCATGGCATTTTGGGAGCGGCCCCCAGTGGAAGGGCAGGAATTTATCGACCCACAGGATTCGAGAAGAGGATTTATGACCGTTCCGTTCATCATAAATGGCGCTGGCCTGGGAGGGTTGAGCGGGGCGCGCCGCGGCCCTCTTTACGGGGCTTCGTCCAATTCGCCTTGGGTCACTTTTCGCAGACCGCATAACCGGGCACGCGGCATAAAGGGGCAGTATTTTCCGGGGGCACCACTCACCCGGGCGGTGGGGTGCCTATGGTGACCCTCTCCGGCAGGCTAGCCAGCCGCTTACTCCTGGAAGATGGGTATTAGAATGAAGCCGATACCGCTGCCTACCCCCCAGGCAGGGCTTCTGGCCCTGCAAGCCATGTTGCGAGATGGACATCCTCTGGCTGCTTTGCAAGTGTTTCAGCGCGAGCTGGGGGATGTATTTCGTATCAATTTACCCGGTTTTACTCCGGTCGTGATGGCAGGGCCACAGGCAGCGCGCTTCGTCTTGGTGGAGGGACGAGCCGATCTGCGTTGGCGCACGGAGAGCGACCCCGTGACAGCCTTGCTGCGCCACGGGGTATTGGTAGAGGATGGCCCCGCACATGATGCTTTGCGCAGCCAGATGAACCCTGCCTTGCACCGTCGCATGCTGGAAGGTTATCTGCACGCCATGTACGCGGCTGTTGACCAGGTATGCGAGGACTGGCGCCCTGGGGTCGTGGTGGATATGCTGGTTGAAATGCGCAAGATTGCACTCCTCATCCTGATGCGCACCCTCTTCCAGGCCGATTTTACCCCCGAGCTAAGGCGGTTATGGCGGGCGGTACTGGATTGTATCGGTTATATTTCGCCAGGTATTTGGATGATATGGCGAGCCGCGCCGCGCCCGCAGTACCGGCAGGGCTTGCGTCAAATGGATAGCTACCTCTACCGTCTTATTGCCGAACGCCGGCGGGTATTAGATCGAAGTGATGTGCCCCCGTTAGATTTGCTGGGGGTTTTCCTGGCATCCGGCATGGAGGTTGAGCTGCTACGCGACCAGCTGCTGACGATGCTGATTGCAGGACACGATACCAGCACCGCTTTGCTGGCATGGACTCTGTACCTGCTCGGCAGCCATCCTCAGGAATACTGCCAGGTGCGCGAAGAAGTGGACACTCTTCCGTGCGATGAGCCCTGGGGGGTAGAGACTTTGAATGGCTTACACCGGCTAGGCAATGTGATCCAGGAGGCGCTGCGCCTGTATCCCCCCATCCATCTGGGATCGCGCCAGGCTGCCTGCGACCTGGAATTCCAGGGCTATCACATTCCTGCCGGGGAGCGTGTGATCTACTCGATCTACCTCACCCAACGCCACCCGGATTATTGGGAGCGGGCCGATGAATTCATCCCGCAGCGCCATGCTGGTGGGGTGAAACCCGCCCCTTACACCTGGCTGGCATTCGGCGGCGGACCGCGCAACTGCATCGGAGCAGCCTTCGGCCAGGTGGAAAGCCGGCTGGTGCTGGCCTCATTATTGAAGCGCTTTGACCTGGAATTGGTCGGTAAGCGGGTGCGCCCACATATGGGAGCTACGCTGGAACCGCGCCCCGGCGTGAGCATGCGCCTCGGCCTGCGCAGGTTGTGAAATTTACTCCGGCTGAACTTTGATCCCTAAAAACAAATCGCGCCCGAAATGATCTTCGACTCGGCGCGGCTCGAAACCAGCTTCCTGCAGCAATCGCATCCAGGATGAGCGCGGGAATAAACCGCAGGTGTGCCGGTCGTACACCGTTTGCATGCCGCCGTCATTCTCGCGCAGCATGTAAACGAAGTGCATCTCGTAAGTGGAGTCGGTTTCGTCAGGATCGATGGTCCATTGCAGGTAGCGAGCAGCTCGCCTCCCGGAAACTGCATCGTGCCCGCCGTGTTCTGTGCTGACCTTGAAATTTTCACGCGTAAAATCGGGTACAAGCAACGCCGGACCGCCCTGACGGCAATGGCGCGCGGCCGTCTGCAAAGCGCGCAGCAGATCCTCTTCGCTGGTCATGTAGACGATGGCATCGTGGATAAAAACTGCGTCAAACACATGCCCCAAGTGAAGGCTGCGCATATCGCCTTGCAGGTGCTCACATTGCGGGTTGAGCTGGCGGCTTACTGCCAGCATACCGGGCGAGGCATCCACCAGGATCATTTCGAATTGCGCCTTGAGAAATGAGGCGTTATTCCCCCCGCCGCTGCCCAATTCCAGAAGCGTGCGCGGAGGCGGCTGGCAGGCGGTCTTCAGCAATTGCTGGAAAAAGGCTGCTTCCTCGTCGTAATCCGCCGGAGCCGAAAGCAAAGGCCACCAGGGAGCCAGGTCCTGATACAGGCGGGGGTTGGAGGGTGCGGAGAAGACCATGGGAGCCGCTCATTCTGGATTTTGAGGGTTTCCTTGCAGCCCCAGCTCCGGGGCGATGCGCCGCATAGCCAGGATGACATTATCGACATGCTCCCAAAGCTCCATGCCGAACGCTTCCGTGGCATGCGTGATTTCTTCGCGGTTAGCGCCGGCGGCAAAGGCACGATCTTTCCACTTCTTTTTCACCGACTGGGCAGTCAGGTCGTGAAGCGAGCGCGAGGGTCGCACCAGCGCCACAGCAGTGATCAGCCCAGTGATCTCATCACAAGCATATAGAGCTTTCTCCAGGCGCGATTGGCGCGGTACCCCGGTGTGGTCGGCGTGGCTGAGGATGGCGCGCACAAGGATTTCCGTCACGCCGCGCTGGCGCAAGATGGGAGCGCCATCCTGCGGGTGCTGCTCCAGGGTGGGGTGGATCTCCCAATCGAAATCGTGCAGAAGGCCCACGAGGCCCCAGGTATCTACATCTTCGCCCAATTTTTCGGCATAAAAACGCATGGCGGCTTCTACCGCCAGCATATGGCGCACCAGATTTTCATTCTTGATGTACTCACGAACCAGGGCAAGGGCAGCTTGTCGTTCCATAGGACTCCTGTAGAGGTTGGATTCAATAAGATCTATTAAGCCACAAAGGTCGGCAAGGAAAATCTCCGCCACGTTTATTGGGCGATATTCGGAAAGATGGGTTCAGGATCGCCCAGGATGGGCAAGGGACGGCTGATATGGATTTCCCACAAGGCTACCAGGGTGGCCGGCACCTCGCGGCCATGCCAATAAGCCAGGGCACGGCTGAGATACAGGCGCGGGTCTGCCGCTACCCCAACCGCGTCGATGCCGAGCATATTACAGGTATAAATGGCGCGCGGCAGGTGGAAAGCCTGGGTAACCAGCACCGCTTGCTGAACTTCGAAAATATTGAGCGCCCGGTAGCAGGTATCGTACGTGCGTCGTCCGGCGTAATCCAGTACGATATCCTCATCCGGCACGCCCAGGGTTAGAGCATATTCGCGCATGGCGCCCGGCTCATTGTGGTAGATATCGCTGTTGTCACCGCTCATCAAGAGCTTATCGACTTTTCCAGCAAAATATAAGCGGGTGGCAGCCGAGACGCGATCGCGCAGCACCGGTGAAGGGCTGCCATCTCTGCGCAGACCGGCGCCGAAGACGATGGCAACTGGCCTGGCGGGTGTATCTTCAATCGAATGGGTACGCGGCCAGCCATAAACTTCGGTAATCAAACGCGGGGAGAGCAAAGCCAGCGCGGCTATCCCCAGGACAATTGCAACCAGGCGCGTCAGGCAGGAAAAGATTCTTTTCAACATAATCCTCGTGAGTTCGGGATAAGAGATTTTGGTGTTGAATTGGGCGGCGAAGCCACCCAATTCAACACCAAATTTCTTCTTTTTCCCGTTATCCCGCACTGACGTTAATCCATAAAATACCGGGGAGATCGGTTTAGAACCTACCTGAAAATTGCGGAAAGTGTAAGGCTTGAGGTGTAGGCCTTATACCACGCGCTCACGCAACTGAGAGCTGATAAAATCCATGACTGCCACCACCACGGTAATTGCCAGCATTTGCACACTGGCAGCGCGGTAGTTGAGCAGGTTAATGTTCTGCTGCAGTAAGAAGCCGATGCCGCCGCCGCCCACGAAGCCGATGATCGTGGACATACGCACATTGATATCCCAGCGGTACATGGTGAACGAAATGTACGGTGGTACGATCTGCGGTATGACGGCATAAACGATGGTCTGCAAGCGGGTAGCGCCGGTCGCCCGGATCGCCTCCAATGGGCCTGGCATGATGCTCTCAACCTGCTCGGAATACAATTTTGCCAGGGCAGCTACGGTATGCAGCGATAGCGCCATCACGCCTGCAAACGGTCCGGTGCTGAGCAGCGCCACGAAGATAATCGCCATGATAAAAGCTTCGATAGAGCGCAATGTGTTTAAGATGGTGCGCGTAACGTAATAAATGGTCATACCCACTGGCAGAGAGTCTTTTTGGCGGTTTCGGAATACCACCACCAGACCAATCAGCGCTCCAGCGATCGCAGGACCCCACATTGTATAGAGCGGATTTCCCAGCTCATACAACCATTCCACCACGGCGCCCAGGGCAACCATGAGCACAGCGCCGGAGGAGGCGCCTAATATGAAATTGACACCCAGAACGGCTGTTTTGGGTGTGTGCCCGGTGACCCAGGTGCCCATGCGCCCGCCTAAGCTGCCCAGCATTGCGCCGCTGACCAAAGCGACCAACAAGGTGAGTAAAGCATTGACAATCTCGCCCAGGTTCGCCACAAAGGTGCCCAGAAAGCCGAATGCCTTTAACGGCTCTTCCAGGGCGAGACCTACCTGGCGAGCATAAAATGAAAGCAGGAACAAGCCTAAAACGCCCAACAAGGCTGCTCCGAGCAAAGCGATCAAGCGGAAGACGCGCATCGAACGCGTTGGCGGTTGGAGCTCTACCTGGGGAAGCGCCCAGCGGGCCAGCGCCCAACCCGCTACAGGACTCACTACCAGACCTGCCACCCCGAAGAGAGCGTTTTGGTTCAAGCTCTGGCTGGCCAGAGAGGCCAGGCGGGCAGCTTGTAAACCGATGAAGATCCCAATCGGCCAGGCCAAAACCGTGAGAGCAACTCCCGCCATAGGGCTGGTAACGTCTTTCATCAGGTTGCGCGCCGCCAGGAAACTGATTGGGATGGAAAGGAAGACGCCAAACGTGGTAGCCAGCAAGGCCAGGAAGACGGTTTCGATGATCTTGGCCCACGTGTCCGTAGCCGTGCGGGTGAAATGAGGCATGCCCACATTACGGCGGGTGATGGCTCGAATGGTTTGCGCTTCCGCCACGGGCTGGCGACGAGGCAGGGTGACTGTTGAAGTAAAGTGCCCCTCGGAGTCGGTTTGAAGATTGCCCAATTGCAGGTTAACACCGGAAGGGGGTACGAAATTGATCGGACCGCTCGCGTTGGGCTCAAAGTTAAAACCTTCAACCGTTATCTCGCTGCGGGCTTCGGCACATGCGGGCGTGACAATCATATACGGCCCGCTGGTATCCGGCTGGGTTTGAGGCTCCCCACCCTGGGGACATGGCATGTAAAAGGGCACCTCGACTGGAAACTCCTCGCGCTCATATTCCAGGATATCGGGATGGGCAAGAGCGCGTAGTATGCGCAAGAAGGATTCCTGCCGGCGGGTTTCATTGATCTCTTTTAAGCTCACCTGCGTTACCTGGAAACCATAGGCATAGACGACTAAAACCACCAATACACCCAACCCCAAGCGGACAGAATGGACCATAGCCGATTCTTTAGTCGATTTTTGAGGCTGATTCCCAGAGGAATTGTTGGATGATGCGTTCATCGATGTTCATCCCACCCTTTCGGCTTCCTGACCGTAAATCTCTTTGAACTTGATATCATCAATCTCCGTGGGTAGTCCATCAAAAACCAACCGGCCCTCATTAAGCGCGACCACCCGGTCAGCGTAGCGATGTACCAGGTCCAGAAAGTGCAGGGAGCAAAGTACGGTGACGCCGTCTTCTTTGTTGATTTGTTCCAGGTATTGCATAATGCTGTGCGCCAGGACAGGGTCCAGGCTGGCGACTGGCTCATCGGCGAGGATGATTTCCGGGTCTTGCATCATGGCTCGGGCGATGCCCACGCGCTGCTGCTGACCACCGCTCAGCTCATCGGCGCGATAGTTGGCTTTATCGGCGATGCCCACGCGTGCCATTTGCTGCATGGCTTTTTCAATATCTTTCTTGGGGAAGCGATTCACCAGGCTCCAGGCGGGATTGACATACCCCAGGCGCCCTCCCAGCACGTTGGTGATCACGGATGAGCGGTGCACCAGGTTGAAATGCTGGAAAACCATGCCGATTTTTCGCCGGATACGGCGCAGCTCGTCTTGCGAGGCTGCCGTGATATCGGTGCCATCCCACAGGATCTGCCCGCTGGTCGGATCGATCAACCGGTTAATGCAGCGCAGCAAAGTGGATTTGCCTGAACCGCTGAGACCAATGACAGCCGTAAACTGTCCTTTGGGCACCTCGAAACTGACCTTATCCAAGGCCAGAACGCCGCCATCGTAGATTTTGGTGAGATTTATAATTTGCAGCATCGGTTATCGGATCAATTATTCGGTTGGGTTGTGTGATTTAATCGCAACCATAATAGCGCAAATTTTGTCATAAGGCAAGGAATTCTATCGATCCGATCATACCGATCATTTGGATTGTTATTGGAGGCCCGTCCCATCTCCAAATGCATAGGTGTCAATCCGAAAATTAAAGGTGGTCGGGTGTGTGACAGCGCTATGCGCCGCCACATACCCCACTCTCCCGAGTTATCGGAAAGGTTATAAGTACTAAATTGAAAGCCGCCTCAGAATGGGTTCCCAGGCGGCTCGAGATCAAAGATATCGGAAGGACACAAAATAGATGGGTTAGTTGGCGCGGGTTTTCCCCATGTCGTTGACAGTTTGCATCAATTGCTGGATACCGAACGGTCGCACCTCTTCCCAGAAATTTTCGCCCGGTTTTCGCCGGAGGCCATAATCACCCATCACAGAAAAGGCGACAAGTTCGCTGCCGGGAAATTTCTCTGCCAGATGGGCTATTTCGGATTGGTTGCCTGTTTCTAAAGACAAGATAACCAGATCGACTTTTTCTTCCACCGCTCCCTCGGCGAGAGATTGGCGATGTTCCAGAGGGCTGGATTCGACGATTTCTACCAACTCCGTGGATTGAATGATCTGTTTGAATATATCTGCATATAGCTGGGGATTGAAATGAATCCACACACGCGATTTTGGCATGTTTACATAGCCCTCTTACATAATATACCGTAAGAGGCAGCCTCGAAGAAAGCCAAGTATTAGGTATTATTGCTCGTCTAAATGAGGTAGTGGCTACTTAGGTCAACCAAAAAAAGGGAATAGGAAAATTTCTTGCCGTTGAAACCGGCAAGAAATGCCAATTCTTCCATTTAGCGATCAATAATAAGACATGTTCTCGGTCGTTTTACCGATAATTCCGTGTTTCAAACCAAAAGCGACGGCTTCCAGCCTGGAATGCACACCGAGCTTTGACATCAGGTTTCGGACGTGTGTGCGAACCGTGAGAGGAGCAATGTTCAGGTATGTGGCGATTTCGTCGTTCGTCTCACCGGATGCCAGATGAGTCAGGATTTGATATTCTCGAGGAGTGAGGTTCTCCCAAATGGCGTCATTTTGATGCTTAATCGACTTCTCCCGGTTGTTGCGCTTAAGCAAATTGATCAGCAACCTGGGTGGAACCACCATTTCCCCTTCTGCAGCTTTGCGGATAGAGGATAACAGCTCGGTAAGCGAGCAACCTTTCATCAGGAATCCGGTAACCCCCGCATCAACAGCCCGCAACAATACTTCCTCGTCCATGATCCCCGTCAGGACGATCACGCGAGTGGAAGGGCTGATTTCCATCACACAGGGGAGGATTTCCAGTCCATTCCCATCCGGCAGGCCCAGATCGAGCAGCAGTACATCCGGGCGCGCAAAATGAATGAGTTCGCGCCCTTGCGCCAGAGTGTTCGCGCCACCGGCGAACTCAAACTCATTGTCGCTCTGCATCATCAACTTCAGAGCGTCAATCAATACCTGGTGGTCCTCGATGATCGCAATTTTCAGCATAAATATTTAATAATAATATTTATCGTTACAGTATTTAATGTAAACCATAACACAAGTTTAATCAGGTTAACGTATTTGGAAGACCAACGTTACACTTCTGAAAAAAATGCTCGCAGGCGATATTTCGCCTGCGAGCATTGGAGTAAGCTATGTAAATTTTTGGATGGATAAGAGATACTTGACCTAACGGCGTGAAGGTCTTTTCTAAGTAGATACGCAGTTCGGGGAATCAATACCAAACCCGCTCTAACTGGATCGGTCCAAATTTTAATATTCATGGGATTCAAAGATACTGGCCGGCAGATCAATGTTGTTCACTGCAAATTTTTCGGCAAATCTCGGCCTGAGCCCGGTGGATTTCAGCAGGCCCACCACGCGCCCATTTTGAATTCCGGTTTGCTCGAAGTAAAACAGGTCTTGCATCACAATCGTATCACCTTCCATGCTTTGTACTTCTGCCACCTGGACAATTTTCCGGGTGCCATCCCGCATGCGTTCCATGTGGACAATCAGATCGATAGCTGAGGCTACCTGCTCACGGATGGCTTTTAAAGGCAGATCCATGCCTGCCATGAGCACCATCGTTTCGATACGGCGCAAAGTATCGCGTGGACTGTTGGAATGGATCGTGGTCATGGAGCCATCGTGTCCGGTATTCATCGCCTGGAGCATATCCAGCGCTTCACCGCCGCGCGCCTCGCCAACAATAATGCGGTCCGGACGCATACGCAAGGCATTGATGACCAGCTGGCGAATGGTGACTTCGCCGCGGCCCTCAATGTTGGGGGGACGCTTTTCAAGGCGCAGGGCGTGTTCTTGTTTCAACTGGAGTTCTGCTGTATCTTCAATCGTGATAATCCGTTCATTGCTGGGGATAAATGCCGATACGACATTCAATAAGGTGGTTTTACCAGAACCGGTTCCACCGGAGATCACCAGGTTTACACGTGCTTCTACGCAAGCTTTCAAGAGTGCAACTAATGAGGTAGTCAGGGTGCCATTGGCGGTCAAATCCTGAGCAGTAAATGGCGTTTGAGCAAATTTGCGGATGGTCAGCAGAGGCCCATTTAAGGATAACGGGGGGATGGTGGCATTGACGCGATAGCCATTGGGTAAGCGTGCATCTACCATCGGAGATGATTCATCCACCCTTCGCCCAAGCGGGGAGACGATGCGGTCGATGATCCGCATCAGGTGGGATTCATTTTCAAAGGTGACATTCGTTTTCTCGATCTTGCCATTACGTTCGATATAGATATTATCGAATCCATTAACCATAACTTCGGTAATACTGCCATCTCCGAGCAAGGGCTCGATCGGCCCGTATCCCAGGATGTCTGAGACGACCCAGTCCAGCAGGCGGGCGCGATTCGACCGTGTATAGAGCAAATTTTCTTCAGCCAGAACCTGATTGAAAAGCACCTCAATGCTCTGCCGAATCTGTGGACCCTGGTCGATTGTGACATCGCCTTCGGTCTCAGTCAATAACTTTCTTTGAACACGGTCCCGAATCTGATAGACATCGGTGGTGACCCCACCAATGCTCTCAATATTCCGAAGGTCTTGGGCTGTCAGCGGGCCTGTGCCGCTGCGATTGGTAATTGCTGGACGGTTGGTGAACATAATCTCTTCTCTTGACGTGTGCATCCATTAGGGTTGGACCGGGATGGTGAGGGGGCGCCCTGGGGTAATTTTTCTAGTAGACCCAAGGTTGTTAGCCTGCGCAATAGCTTCTACCGTGGTGTGATATTGACTGGCGATTTGGGTTATATACTCACCCGATTGAACCACGTGGGTGACCTGTGGCAGAATGAAAAAGACCAGGCGAGCTGCATCCCGGTAAAGCCGGTAAGCCGACCGGTAGCTGCGCGCCTTGGCGTACTGGTCAGCCTGGTTCATTTTGGAGACCACGTCAGGGCGCTTTTCCATCTCGCTCTCATCGAGATTTGCGGATTCAATTGCGGCGCGGAAGATTACAACCGCATTTTCATATTCTCCCATGAAACCCTGGATTTCAGCAATTTTCATCTGGGCCTGGAAAAGTTTGAGGGCTGATTCAGGGCCCTGACCCGCCAGGGCGGCCGCGCGTTGGTAATCATTCAGGGCATCCTCGTAGAAAGTGCTCTGCAATGCCGCGTTTCCGCGTGCGATGTAGGCATCATAAAGCGTCTGAGTCGCAGTGCCTGAGGCATATACGGGGTCCTCTGCATAGACTATTTCCAGCGAGGTAATGACCTCCGTCCAATTGCCTTTATCGAAATAATCCAAAGCCGTGATAAAGGTTTTAGCAAGCTGTTGCTGGGCATCTACGAGTGGATCGCCGGGTTTCAACGCCAGCGCTTTGCGGTAGTATTCTTCAGCGGTGGATAGGGCCTCCAATGAATCTGCCCTTTGGGTCAGGGCATCGTTGGCGGCAGTAATGTAACTGCTGTATAGGCGATCTTTAAAACCCTGGCGAGCGTTTTCTCGTTCTGTTTTAATGACTGGATCTTGTGGTCTCAGGGTTAGGGCCTTGCTGAAATACTCTTCAGCGATATCCAGGGCTTCAAGGGATTCGCTATCTTGCGCCAGGGCAGCTACCGCAGCATTCATATAACTATCGAACAAACGCTGGTCTACAAGCTCTGCGTTGTAGCTGGGATTGAGGGCACGTAAGGTCTCATAACTGGAAGCTGCCTGCACCCAATTCTGGTCTTGATAGACTTTGTCCGCCTGTGCCAGGAGGTCTCCTAAAAAGACCTGCCCTTTGATCTCCGAAATGCGAATAGAGATATCCTTATAATAAGGCTCTTGAGACTGGATAGATTCGAGTTTATCCAGGGCTGCGCTCATGTCACCTTGATCCATAAGTTGGACGGCTTCCGTATATTGCTCCTCCATAGTGATCATTTTTTCGGTCTGTTGGAAAGCCTGCTCCAATCCGGGGTAGTTGGGGTCGCGCGCCGCGACTTCATCGAACAGCACCTGGGCTTCACCAAAGCGTCCCACCTGGAGCAAGTCTTGACCATCGCGGAATTTAACTGCCAGCTCTACGGTCATAATTTCGCTTTCGACTCGATTCCTGGCGATCTGCAATTGTTCCTGGATTCGAGCGGAATACACCCAAATTCCCCAGGCAGCTGCGGCGACAATAGCTACAAACAATCCCAATCGCAGCGCCCAGAATTTTAGTCTGCCTAAGAAGGCATCTCTGTGATCGGTGATCTCATCCGCATCGATGCTGGAGCGGATCTTCATCTCCTGGCGTAAGGATCGCAGAGGCTGGGAGAGTGGATATTTTTTAACCAGTTGGTCCAGCTCTTCGAGACCAGCCTCCCAGGCGCCTTTTTGAAAATTGGTCAATGCCTGATTCAGAAGCGGGTCGCTTAGGTATGAGTCCATTTGTTCGCTCGTCATATTCACTCCATCCAGCAGACCAGGTATCTGGCTGGATCATTTTGGTAGGGAAAAATTTTCCTTTAAAAATTCTTAAAGAGATCCAGTAACTGCGGCACCGCAGGCCCAAGAATCACGGCAATGATCGCAGGAAATATTAAAAAGGCCAATGGAACCAGCATTTTAATCGGGATGGTGCGGGCCAATTCCTGCGCTCTGAAACGGCGCTCGATACGCATTTGCTCTGCTTGAGCATGCAAGGTATCGGCAATGCTCATGCCAATTTGTTCAGATTGCAGGATGATTGAGATGAAAGATGAAATTTCTGATACCTCCAGACGATCCGCCATCCCGCGCAGCGCATCCCGGCGGGAAACTCCCATCTCCATCTCAGCAACGACTCTGCCAAATTCCTGGCTGATGGGTGTTTTCCAGGATTCGCTAACCCGCAACAGGGATTGGTCAAATCCCAGGCCTGAATCGGCGCAGACGCTCAGCATATCCAGGGCATCCGGCAAGCCATGGCGGACCAAATTTTGTCTGGATCGAACCATGGCGCGCAGCCACAAGACTGGAAAAAGATAGCAAAGGATGACGACCGATGCGCTAAGCAGGATATTTACCCGGTCAACCGCATTGCGCAGGATTAGAAATGCGGCAATCGTGCCGATGATCAGGAACGCAATGCGCAGCCCGTAAAATTCTTGGGCTCCTAACCCAAGCGGATTTCCAGCAACCAGAAGTTGGCGTTTGAGATCTTCAATGGAATTCTTGGGGGTCATGCGACCCAGGAGTTGACCAACTTCGCGCGTGAATGGTAACAGGGTACGCTTGAGAAACGAGCCACTTAACTCCCTACGCATGGCTGTTGGGTTGCCGTTCATGCGGCGTGAAGGGTCATTTTCCTCAACCACATATCTTTTTAAACGTACGGAAAGCTCATCCGATTGTAATAAATTGACTCCCAGGTATAGAACCAGGAGTACGACCCCAAAGACGATGACACTGACAACGCCTAAATAAATAATGGTCATAGGAATTGTGGATACCTCGTAACGATCGTCATACGTCCAATTTGGACATCATACGGATGACGATATTTCCTAAGAGAACCATCAAGACCGCACCGATTGGTACACACAAGACGATCCCGGGCTCGAACATGCGAGATACATAATCCGGGTTGAGTATGAACAGGATTGCAGCAACAATGAAGGGGAGCAAGGTCAGGAAATAAGCCGAATAGCGCTGCTGCGAGGTCAGAGCACGAATTTCACTGAACAGGCGAATGCGCTCACGAATCGTCGTGGTCACTGCTTCCAGCATGATGGATAAGTTCCCACCTACCTGGCTGTTGATATTAACCGCAGTGACGACCAGGTATAGATCATCGTTTGCCATACGCGCATTAAGATTGGTCAGCGCCTGGCTCATGGGCAACCCTAAGCCCACCTCACGGCGTACCCGGCGAAATTCTTCAGAGGCCGGAGGGCGCATCTCTTCTACGACGATATCCAATGCCTGCAAAAAGCTATAACCTGAACGAACAGCGCCTTTCACCAACACCAGGATATCGATGAGCTGTCGCTCAAATCGAAGGCGGCGTGTATGAATTGCCCGATTCAAGAGAATATCGGGGATGAGAAATGTGATGATCGCCAGCCCGACTCCGGCAAAGAAAGAACGAAAGAGCAGCCAACCTAGAGCCAATCCGGCTATTGTGCTCCAAAAACGGATGAGAAAATATTCGATTTCAGAGATTGGCCAGTTTGCACTTAATAACTTGAGGTTTAGAGACTCCGATGCAAAAGCCGACATCATCGAGTTTAACCGCAAGCGAAGGCGCAAAAATTGCGTGCGCTGCCGGTTCGCTGTGCGGCGGGAGGTGTCCTCTGGAATGAAAGCATAGGTTTCCAGCCGTTCGTTGACATCGCTCAATCCAGTCAGGGCGCGCGCAAAACCCAAGACTGCGATCAACGAGCTGAGCGCAACCACCAGACCTATCGTGAGCAGTAATGAGAGTTCTCCGGACATGTTTGGAATCGCAGTCGTGGATCAACCCAGTTGAGAAGAAGCCATCAGGGCATCTTTTTGAGTCTTGCCCGATGCGGACGGTTGAGGGGCTGTTGCGCCTTCAGCCATGTTGATTTCGATGAGCTTCTTGGCAAGCTCATGAATGGCTCGGCTGGTTTTGCTGCGCGGGTAGCGTACCACCAAGGGTATGCCACGATTTATACTGCGCAGGGCATTTTGACCGTCCTCGGGAATCTGAGCGTAAATTGGGTGGTGTAATGCGCTTTCGATGTCTCTTAGCTTGATCCCGCCAGGAATACCGATGCGATTCAATAGGATCAATATTTTTTCTGCTGGATAAGAAAGCGAACGACCGATTTGCACGTAGCGGCTGGTATCGTGTAATGAGGCCAGGTCCGGGGCTGTCACCACTAAAATCCGGTCAGCGGCATCCATCAGAGTCACCGTATTTTCAGTGAGCGAATTGCCCGCATCGATGATGACATAATCGTACATGCGTTGCAAGCCTGTGTAAATGTTATACAAATCTTCTGGTCGGATGCCCTGGGCGAGCTGGATATCTACTGGAGAGAGCAACACGTGGATGCCAAATGTATGCTCCACAATGATCTCGTGCACCAGCGTTTCATCCATGGTTGCGGCATGGGGCACCAGGTCAGCAATATTGTTGCGGGCGCGGATATTCAATAAAACATCCAGGTGACCAAAAAACAACTTGCCATCCATGAGCAGCACACGCGAGCCGCTGTGCTCCAGAATGGAGACCGCCAGGTTGGTGGCGAGGGTAGAGGTCCCCACACCGCCCCGTGGGCCAAATACAGCCAGGGTGCGTAAGGCGCGTCCCTGGGTTGCCTTGGTTGCTACACTGATCGTTTGGTATTTTTGCCTGCGGGTCTCCAGCTCTCTCACCCTGCGCAAAGTGCTGAGCAGATTGATCTGGCTAAAAGGCTGCACAAGGAAGGCAAGAGCTCCTGCTAGGGTTACCTGTTGGATTAAGGTGGGGTCATTTTCTGGAAGGATCGAGACGATGGGCGACTCTGGAAACTGCAGATTTATATCATCGATGATATCCAGAGTGGGCTGATTGCCCATCAAGTGATCGACCAGGATGATTTGCGGCTCGCTGGAACGGATATCCCGGAAAAGGCGTTCCATCGAGGAAAGTATGTCCACCAGTACGTATTCCTGTTGCGAACCTAAAGCGGTAGTAATCTGCTGCTGCACCGGCCCAGGGTCACCTACAAATATTACCCGGATGGGTTCACTGGAATTCGTCATAACATGAGTCCCTTCATTAAATTCCTGTAATTGGATCAGCCAGACTCGCGCCCTATCTTCCTGGGATTTCGAGCTGGTATTTATCGATGAGGTACTGCTCTGAGACTGGGGTGAATTCAAACATCTGGTTTGAGGTTGGAGAACGGAGCACAAGGTCAACAATGGCTCCGATATCGACAAGGTGCTTGAGCACCAGTGCATCCTGGGTGGGGAGCGCCAGCAGGTAGGCTCTAACCTTCACTTCGGAGGGTTTGGGTGTAGGTTGAGGTTGAGGTGTGCCTTCGGCATTCGGCAGGTTGATATTTCCGTCATCCGCTTCGGTGAGTACATCCACAACCATAGCAGTGATATCTACGCGCTGCAACGCGTCGTAGGTAAAAAGCTCAGTTTTTGTCTCTGGTTCTTCATCAGGGGCTGTGACCACATCTTCGCCTTCTTGTACCACCGGCACTGTGTGCGGTATGGAGACAAAGATATCGATCAGATCGCCTCTTTGCAGAACGTTGATCGTGCTCATCAGGTCATTCGCCGGAAAGGCCATCAACACCTGTGAATCATCGATGATGAAGGCAATATCATGATTGCTGTTGGTGGGATCAGCCAGGTTACTTTCCATGATGAGCTCACCCGCCATGAGGTCCACTTTTGTAATGCGACCAATGGCTGCCTCGGCCTGGCGGATCACCCCAGGGGCGGCTAATTCGACGGGCACATCCAGCATCTTGATATCTTCTGATTTCAGGATACTACCTAGGGGAATATCATGGGTGACTGCCGTCACGCGCTCGGTGAGCGGTGGTGGAACTGTGGGTTGCGGCAAAGGAGATAAGGTTTGCCGGAGCACCAAGGTGAACACATAAAAGCCGAGCGCTGCAATACCCAGCCCCACGACCAAAACCAGAATTCCGATGCGAAAACGAGTGCTCAATGTATGCCTCCAAGCATATGGAGTGTGCCTCCAAGAATTTGGACGAGTTCGATGACCGGGCGTCAGCGGGTAAGATAGAGGGTATAGGCGCCCAGATCCAGGCCACCTCCACCGCTGCTCCCGCCGCCGATGCCCGAAACGAAGCCCCTGACGAAATACCCTTCAATCGTCTTGGTATTACTATCGATTACGCCCAGGTCTCTGGCGACCCTGTGTCCGTCGCATTCCCCATGGGGTACACCCGGGGCATCAACACAGGAAATGTAAAAAAGCGCAAATGCGACGATGCGGTAATAATAGTTGCCCCCGGCAGAGGTGATAATCGTGTCATCCGGTTGAATCAGGCTGGAACATTGTGGATCAGGGTAATCATCGCAAAAATTGGAAAAAACCGGGATGATAACGAAATCGCCTTCTCGGTCGCCAACCGCCTGGAAAACGTTGTTCGCCACACCCGGTTGTCCTCCCAACCAGTAACCCGCTTCAATGGTTGGTACATTCACTCCGTTGATCCAGTCCACCAATTCACTGGAGCCGCCGCCGCCGCCATCCAAATCCAGCCAGCTACGGTCGCCATTGGCAACCAGATCATCGTCCCCATCATCATCCAGGTCACAGTCCAGCCAGCCGCCTTGAGACATGCAAATTGCAGACAGATCGTCCGGCAAGGCGGAGGAGTCCATGATGATGTAAAGCTCAGGATATATAGTGCCCGCCGGCGGTGGATGGCTGATATAGTATTGCAATTGGTTATCCGTGATCCACTGTTCCTGGCAGTCTTCACTGGAAGAGAGCCCGCCACTGATCGGTGGGCGGCAAGCCCATGCAACTGGCAAAACTCCTTCCCCGATATCGGGAGAAAAACAACCTGCGGCGGCGCTGGCTTGGGCGGTAAGATGGTCGAAGCCCAGGTAATGGATGAAATAGGTGTTGGTCTGGATGGTAGCGGTCACATCCACCGTGCGGGCATCCAGGTCTGCATTGGCAACCGCCGCGCCGCCTTCGTTGTGAACCGTGGCATATTGCTGGGCCATGAATTCGGCCTGGCCTTCATCCTCCGTGATACACAGGGTGCGGGCGCCAGCCAGAGCGCCAGCATCCGCCGCGTTTTGGGCGGCGCGGCGCTTGGAAAATAGATTGCCGCCATCCAGAACCAGCCCCAG
>Ga0105106_10000729_pt1 | contig 23358 bp, 23 predicted proteins | sample PPLLaktember2015_5_FD_79109 | JGI IMG/M metagenome (GOLD analysis project Ga0105106, IMG submission 79109) | Freshwater sediment microbial communities from Prairie Pothole Lake near Jamestown, North Dakota, USA - PPLs Lake P8 Core (1) Depth... | ecosystem: Environmental > Aquatic > Freshwater >...
AGGTTCTCAGCAGGGAGAGCCAGCACCATGCGCTCCTGCGCTTCAGAAAGCCACACCTCCCAGGGGGCCAGACCGGTATATTTCAGCCGCACAGCCGCGAGATCGACGCATGCCCCCAGCCCGGCAGACATTTCACCCACTGCACTGGAAAGCCCCCCTGCACCGCAATCGGTGATGGCATGATACAAACCCATCTGGCTGGCCTGGAAGACAACTTCAATCACCCCCTTTTCGGTAATCGGGTCCCCGATTTGCACAGCCGAACCAGCCACCTGCCCGGTTTGGGCATCCATTGCCAGGCTGGAAAAGGTGGCGCCGCGCAGCCCATCTCTGCCTGTGCGTCCGCCAATAACGATAATGCGGTCGCCGGATTCAGGTTGATTTTTATGGATATTGCGCTTTCCTAAGCCAACACAACCGCAGAAAACCAGCGGGTTCGCAGTATATTTACGATGATACAGAACAGTTCCATTGACCGTTGGTAGACCGAGCTTATTGCCGTAATCCTCAATCCCGGCTACCACGCCCGCCTGGACACGTCTTGGGTGCAGCACACCGGCTGGTAAGTCGGTGTGCGCTTGGTGCAAATCTCCAAAACACAAGACATCCGTGGCGGCGATCGGACGATGCGACACCCCCAATACGTCTCGCACCACACCTCCCAGACCCGTATTTGCCCCACCAAATGGTTCGATCGCAGAAGGATGATTATGGGTTTCCACCTTAAAAGACAGATCGTAGGTTTCATCGAACTCGATTACCCCGGCATTGTCCACGAAGGCGGAAATCACCCAGGGAGCTCCAATCGCCTCGGTCGCTGCCCGCAAATAAGAATTCAACAGGCCGTCGATCTCCAGCACGCCATCCTTCATAGGATGAGGGGCTGAAGAGCTCCCGGTTGAAGCAACTTGATCCCCCAGATTGGATGGATGCAGGTGGATCAGTGCCTTGAAAGTCTTGTGCACGCAATGCTCAGACCAGGTTTGGGCGAGGGTCTCCAGCTCTGCATCGGTGGGATCGCGTCCCTGGCGCACATAATAGGCCTGCACAGCCTGCATTTCCGCTAAATCCAAGGCCAGCCGCCGTGCCTGGCTCATTTCTTGCAGGCTTTCAGAATCGAGATTTCTGATCGGAAGGATCGCTGGTGGTGCGATCTCCGTGGATGGATGCAGAAAGTGAGGCTGGAGCTCGCCGAGCACATACCGTTGGATCGTCGGATTGGCCAGCAACTGGCTTGCAATGCTCTCAAACTCCTGGGTCGATAACTCACCGAAAAATTCGTAACGCTCTCCGCTGGCAATTGCCTGCACGTTCTGCAGGCCCAGCCCTTGGCAGGCAAGCAGCAATTCTCCGGCTATCGTATCCGTCACGCCCGGAAGCATACCCACCTCGATGCAATGAGCGCACTCATCCAAGAACCGATCCGAAAATTCGGGAGAGATAAGATTGACCCCGTCGTCCATCAGGCTTTTCCAACGGTAGCTTTCGGTGACAGGGTCGCAGATCAGAGGCGACAGGCGCCTCAGGTCTTCAGCCGACAGGCGGCCTTCGATGAAGTAGATGGGACTGATTTTTAGTTGGATGTTTTGGGCGATCCCCAGAGAAGGGAGCTGATCGAGAAGGGCCTTCACCCGCCCCGCTTGCGATGTGGACACAACAATACGGTAAACGGGGTGAGCGGCGATCTCGAAAGGTTGTTCAGACATTTCGACCTAATTATACTAGAAGTTACGCAGTTCAAGGGGGAAGTGGAGATGTTTTGGCGGGCTACGCGAACTAAAACACCTCCATCCTCCTACCAGATGCGTAAGTCCTAATGAAATGAGAAGTTAATCGCCAGCTTTTATCCGCTTTGCTGTATAATTCAAGTGAGAATTTCCACCTTACAGTTAGGGAGTATCTTCTGGAAACTCAACGGATTTCTGATACCAACGATTTGGGTGATTTCGCCGAACAGCTTGCCAGTCAGCAGCTTCAATCGGGCACCACCCTCCAAAATCGTTATTTGATCCAAAGCGTCGTTGGCATTGGCGGCATGGGCGCTGTTTATCGCGCCCGTGACCTGCATTTCCCCAATGTAGTCAAAGTTGTAGCTGTTAAAGAGATGGTAAACCAGGCGCGCGACGCCTTGGTGCGCAGTACCATCGTGCGCAACTTCGAGCGTGAAGCCAACTTACTGGCCACCCTGGATCACCCTTCCATTCCCCGTATATACGATTACTTCACCCACAACGAACGTTCTTACCTGATTCTTGAATTCGTCAACGGAAAAGACCTGGAAGCTATCCTGGCCGATTACGAAGGTTTCATCCCGGAAGAGCGCGTGGTGCAGTGGGCCGTAGAGCTTTGCGATGTGCTCAGTTACCTGCACAATCACAAGCCAGAGCCAATCATCTTCCGCGATATGAAGCCTTCCAATGTGATGATCAACAATCACGACCATATCATCCTGGTCGATTTTGGTATTGCCAAGCCATTCCAGGGGAACCAACGCGGTACGATGATCGGTACCGAGGGATATTCTCCCCCGGAGCAATATCGCGGCGAGGCCAGCCACCTGGCCGATATCTATGCTATGGGCGCTACCTTGCACCATCTGCTCACCAAAAAAGACCCGCGCCTGGAAGCGCCGTTTTCCTTTGGCGATCGCCTGATTCGCCAGATCAATCCCAATGTCAGCGAAACGCTTGAAAGAGTGGTCAACAAAGCCTTGCAGTATGCCCCCGAAGACCGCTACCAGACCGCCCAGGAGATGAAAGAGGCCCTGATGGAGGTCTGGCATCCTGAAGGGGGTGAGCCGCGCCCAGGCGCTGGCAAAGGCCCCTCCATCCAGGCGATCAAACCTATTTGGCAATTTACCTGCGAGGACGAACTGCGCGGCACCCCCGCCTATTCAAATAACGTCATTTACATCGGCTCGTACGATAACAACCTGTACGCCATCAACGCAACCAACGGAGAATTTATCTGGAAATACCCTGCCGAAGGCGGTATCGTTAGCAAGCCTGCGGTGTATGAAGGCAATATTTATTTTGGCTCGGAGGATAAGCGCCTGCATGTCGTAAATGCCCGGCAGGGACAGGTGAACTGGACCTATTACACCAACGGCCCGGTGCGCTCCTCCCCGTTTATCGCTGAAGGACACATTTTCATCGGTTCAGATGATACTTTCCTGCATGCCGTCAACACATTAACCGGGCGGCGCGCCTGGCAAATCGAAGGCGGTTCGCCGGTGCGTTCTACGCCGTTGGTTGAACAAGATCGGGTTTATTTTGGTACCGAGGGCGGCGATTTCTACTGCGTGGATTTCCGCGGCAAGATCAAGTGGCGCTTCAAAGCCAAACGAGCGATTACCTCCTCACCTGTCATCGCTAAGGACGTAGTTTACTTTGGATCGGTTGATTCCACGCTGTACGCCCTGGATGCCAAAACCGGTTGGGTCATTTGGCGTTTCCGTTTAGCCAAAGCTACCATCTCCTCCCCATGCATTAATGAAGACTTGATATTTACCGGCGCAGCCGATGGTCAAATTTACTGCGTCGATACGCGCTCCGCCAAGCAGCTATGGGTGTTTACCACAGAACACCAGGTTACGGGTTCACCCATCATTCACAATGATTCTCTATATTGCGGCTCGGTAGATGGCTATCTCTACTGCCTGGAGTTTCGCACCGGTCGCCTTCGCTGGAAATTCCAAACCGAGGGACCCATTACCGGAACCCCATTGGCCAAAGATAACATCATTTACATCGGGTCAACCGACCACCGTCTGTATGCACTGCCAGCCTGATCGATCCAAATTGAACCAGGGAGGTCTCGTTTGTGAAAAAAATCTTCAATAAATTCCTTGGTCGAGATCGGACGAATGGTGAAGAGATTCCCACACAGCCTGTGGTCAAAGAAACTTCCCAAGTCGATATCGAATCTGTGACCTTCAAGCTCGAACCCCCGCAGTTGATCGTCGGTTGCGCCCAATCTGTCGGGAAGCAGCGCGACCATAACGAAGATGCCCTATTTACCTTATCCACCACACTCACCAGCGACTACAGCAATATTCCCTTTGGATTGTATATGATCGCTGATGGTATGGGCGGGCATCAGCATGGCGAGGTCGCCAGTGGCATTGCCATTCGAACCGTGGCGAACTACATCGTCCGTAAACTGTACACCCCACTGCTGAGCCTGAAACCCACCACGCCGAGCGAATCGCTCTTGGAGATCATGCAGGAAGGTGTACAAGACGCCCACCGGGCAATCACCAAAGCGGTGCCGGGGGGAGGCACCACGCTCACGGCAGTGTTAATTTTAGGCAACCAGCTCACACTTGCCCACGTCGGTGACAGCCGCGCCTACCTGGTGGGACGAAACGAGCATATGGAAACGCTTACCCGCGATCATTCTTTGGTGAAACGCCTGGTAGAGCTGGGTCAGATCACAGTGGATGAGGCGGCGGTGCACCCCCAGCGGAATGTGCTTTACCGGGCATTGGGGCAGGGAGAGCCTTTTGATCCGGATGTCACCTCCATCCACATGCCGGAAAATGGATATTTATTGCTTTGCTCCGATGGCTTGTGGGGAGTGGTGCCTGATGATGAAATCTTACGCATCATCCTCTCTTCCCACAATCCCGAACAGGCCTGCAAGACCATGGTTGAAGCCGCCAATGCTGCTGGCGGTCCGGATAATATTTCTGCAATCTTGATTCGGTTACCTGGTTGAGACCGTCGTTATGAATGAACGCCAAGATTTCTATGCTGACCTGGGTCTCCCTCGCAAGGCGTCGGCTGAAGATATTCGCCGCGCTTACCATAAGGCTGCACGCTCCTTGCACCCAGATGTAAACGTGGAGATTGGCGCCACCGAGTTATTCCTCCAGATACAAACCGCTTACGAAGTACTGTCCGATCCGGAAAAGCGCGCAGACTATGATAAAAGCCTGCCGCCGCTCGAGGAAGAGCCGCCGCCGGTTGAACTCTCGCTCCTGTATAGCCGCCCCACGCTGGTACAACTCAACGAGCCCCAGTTAATTTACGTATTGGTCGAGATGGCTGCTCCCCCGGGTTCCAAGACGCGTCCCAGCCCGCCGCTGAACGTTTGCCTGGTGCTGGATCGTTCAACATCCATGCAGGGAGAGCGCATGGATACGGTTAAAATGACCGCGCTCGAGCTGCTGCGCCAGCTCAGACCACAGGATGTCTTCTCGATTGTGACTTTCAGTGACCGCGCCGAAGTGCTGATTCCCGCCGGGCGAAGGCCCGAGATCGAAGAGATCGAGAAGAAAGTCCAAATGCTCCATACCGGAGGCGGGACGGAGATTTTCAGAGGTTTGGAAGCCGGTTTTAACGAGGTGCGCAACAAAGCCAGCCAGAGCTACACGAACCACTTGATCCTGCTCACCGACGGACGCACCTATGGCGATGAAGCCGCCTGCCTGCGCATTGCTGATCAGGCTGCCGGATTGGGGATTGGGATCACAGGCCTGGGAATTGGAGAAGCCTGGAATGACGTTTTCCTGGATAATCTGGCAACTCGCACGGGTGGAAGCTGCCAGTACGTATCCCGCAACAGTGACATCCAGGAGTTCCTCAAAAAGAAAATCCGCGGTTTGGGACACGTTTACGCTGAGCGCATTAACCTGGATCTCAAGCTCAAACCGGGAGTGCGATTGAATTATGCCTTCCGTCTTTCGCCCGACGCCCATCCGCTGCCCAACACGACCCCCTTGCGATTGGGGGTGATTCCCAAAGATCCCGGGCTTTCCTTTCTGCTGGAGTTCCGCGTCGATCCTTTTCGCGGCCATCCTCAATCGATCACTCTGGCAGAGGGGAACATCTCGCTGGTTATCCCCACACGATCTCACCCGACTTACACCGTAGAAGCTAAATTGACCCGCCCGGTGAGCGAGACGCACCTCCTCCAGCCCACTCCCACCCGCTTGATGGATGCCATCTCTCGCCTGAATCTTTACCGCATGCAGGAGAGCGCCCAGCAATACCTGGCGGAAGGTGATAAGGAAAACGCCCACCGGAATTTACAAAACCTTGCCACCCACCTTTTCTCCCATGGTGAACACGAGTTGGCCCGCGCCGTATTACAGGAAGCGGAGAATATCGAACAAAACCTTGGCTTCAGCGAAGCAGGCAAGAAACGCATCAAATACGGCACGCGCGCCCTGCTCTTGCCCGCTTCTATTCCAGAGACGCGGGTAGAGACCCAGGAGAGCAGGTAACCATGATTACCTGCCCGGCCTGCCAGCACGAAGAATTCGTTGGCGCTTTGTTTTGCAGTAAGTGCGGCGCTCAACTTAATTATCAGGAAATCTCGCCGCCAAAAACGATGAGGTACCCGCCCGATGCCCGCCGTACCTCACCGGTTGCCAAATCAAGCGAGCCTTTTATTCCGGATGCGCCAGTTGTCGAGCCTCCCGCAGCGGCGCCTCCTTCGGCTCTGAAAGCCGCGGTGGTCCTCAGGATCCTGGATTCGGGCGAAATCCTGCCCCTGGATAGCGGCAGTGAATTCACCCTGGGGCGCGTGAGCGGCAACCAACCCATCCTGCCGGATTTGGACCTGACCCCCTACCAAGCCTACGAAGGCGGCGTTTCCCGCCTGCACGCCACGATTAAGATCACCCGGGACGCCGTAACGGTGACCGACCTGGGTTCAGCCAATGGAACCATCGTGAATGGCAACAAACTGCCTGCTCACGAACCCCACCCACTTTCCGATGGAGACTATTTGACCTTGGGTAAATTCAAGACCCAGATCTCGATCAAAAGGTAACCTGGAACGGAGGCTTGCATGCCTTATACTGTCATTCTACATGTTCAAAATACCGACCCGGTCGTGGGCGAAGTAGATGAGCTGCCTACGACGACCGATACTATGGTGGTTCTCACCAACCCCCGCATGCGCGATGGGAAAGACATTCATTACCTCGCTGAAAATGTAGTCACCGTTTATTGGCCGGTCGAAAAACTCAGCTTCATCGAGGTCCTGGCTGGAAAAGAAGAGGAGGAGATCATTGGCTTTGTCCGGGAGTAGTCTATCCATGGATACCCGCATACGAGATCGGCGCATTCTGGTCGTAGACGATGAAGAACGCATGGTGCGCTTCATCCGTCTTAATCTGGAACATGATGGCTTCCAGGTGGTCGAAGCTTTTCGGGGGACGCAGGCACTGGACAAATTGCGCAGTGGATTGCCGGATTTGGTGCTGCTGGACGTGATGATGCCAGACATCGATGGTTTTGAGGTGCTGCGCATGCTGCGCGAGGTGAGCGCCGTGCCGGTGATTATGCTGACCGCCAAAGGTGAAGAAGAAGATCGCATCCGCGGCCTCGAGCTTGGCGCTGACGATTACATCACCAAGCCTTTCAGCCCGCGTGAATTGGTGAGCCGGGTGCGCGCCGTTTTACGCCGCACGGAAAGCACCAGCGGCGGGACACATGGCTTGATTGAAGTGGACGACCGGTTGAAGCTGGATTTCGACCGGCGCGAGGTTTGGGTGGATGGCAAGCTGGTGCAATTGCGCCCCACCGAATATCGCTTGCTCTACCATCTGGTGCAAAATGCCGGGTGGGTGATCCCCCACGACCAATTACTGGCGCGTGTTTGGGGTTATGAATACCGCGATGAGCCCCATTACGTGCGCCTTTACATTAATTACCTGCGAAAAAAGATCGAAAAAGATCCTGCCAATCCGCGCTATATCCTCACCGAGCGGGGCGCCGGGTATCGGTTTATTGATTTTCGCCGCAATACAACGGCCTAGTAGCAGGTAACCCAATCCGAGAGCTGCTGAGCAACACCATAGGTGAAGAATCGCATGACTAAACAACGGATTTTATTGGTAGATGATCATGAAGTGGTGCGCCTGGGTTTGAAATCCTTGCTGGATCGTCATCCTAACTTCGAGGTGGTGGCAGAAGCCAGCACCGCGCGCGAAGCAGTCGAACGTGTGGCTTCCCATACGCCCGACGTAGTGGTGATGGATATCCGCCTGCCAGGGGGCTCAGGGATCGAAGCCTGTGAAGAAATATCCGATAAATACCCCAACACCAAGGTGATCATGCTCACCTCTTACGCCGAAGACGAAATGCTCTTCTCCGCCATCCGCGCTGGCGCCTCGGGCTACGTGCTTAAGCAGATTGGGGGCGAAGACCTGGTGCGCGCCATCGAAGCCGTGGGCCGCGGCGAGGCTCTGCTGGACCCGGCGGTAACTCAGCGCATCTTCCAGGAAGTGCGCAAAGCTGCCAAGGAAGAGGAGGCTTCAGCCTTTTCAGCGCTCACCCAGCAGGAGCGGCACGTGCTGCTGCTGGTCTCCGAAGGCAAAACCAACCGTGAGATCGCCAAAGCGCTCTTCCTGGGGGAAGGCACCGTGCGCAACTACGTCAGCAGCATTCTATCCAAATTGGGGGTCAGCAACCGCGCCGAAGCCGCCGCTTACGCCGTGGAGCACAACCTAAAGGATTACCTTTAGTTTCGCCTGGTATTTCTTCCGAAATTTCGCCACCTTGGGCTTGATGATCACCTGGCAGTATCCCTGCCAGGGGTTCTTTTTAAAATACTCCTGGTGGTACTCCTCTGCCGGATAGAAAACCGTGTGCGCTTCCAGCGCAGTCACCAGCGGAGCTCCCCACCGACCAGCGCCCTCGATCTCGCGCATCACCTGGGCCGCGGTCTCCCTCTGCTGCTCGCTGTGATACAGGATGATGGAGCGGTACTGTGGGCCGATGTCATTCCCCTGGCGGTTGGGCGTGGTGGGGTCATGCACGCTGAAGAATACTTCCAGCAGCTCGCGGTACGTGATCACTGCGGGATCAAAGGTGACCTGAACCACCTCGGCGTGCCCGGTGTTGCCGTCGCAAACCTGGCGATAGGTAGGATTCGACAGGCTGCCGCCGGCATAACCCACCACCGCGTCCAGCACGCCCTGCAGCTCCTCAAAGACCGGTTCCAGGCACCAAAAGCAGCCCCCGCCCAATGTGGCAGTTTCTGTGTTTGAAGATTCAGTAAAGGGATTCATTCCGACACCTGTAAGCGAAAAATCTCAACTACATTAAATTTTGTTTTGGGGCATTGTTGACGCCTTCAATTCGCCCGTCGCGCGCCGATTGGTAAATCAGGCCCCACATCCAATCTTCCAGGTAAATTTCCATCTCTTCCAGCAGTTTCCCGTGCTTTTGCAGGGTTTCCATCACGCTCAAGGTGTCTTCCAGGAGCTGCAGGCAGGCCAATTGAGCTTCCTCTTCCAGCACTCCTTGCTCTCTTAGCAAAGCCAGGAAAGCCACCGGTGTGAGGCGAGCCAGCGATTGCGGCGTGAGCCTTCCTCCCAGGCGAACACCATAGCTCTTCAGGTCCCCCTCTAACTTGGTATAAACTTGGCGGCGGTCTTCTTCCAACTGCGTTGAGCGCGCCGCCATTTCCTCCGAGATCTCTCGCAGGGCGCTCAGGCTTTGCGGACCTGCCAGCACCAGGCTCTCCACCAGTTTCTGTAATGGCGTCGCCCCGCCTTCTTCCAGGCATTGGGTTAGCAGGTCGGAGGCCTGCATACGCACATACGCCCTCTCAACGAAAGCATACACCGCGCCCAACGGATCATCCGCCATGCTCGTTTTCCCCTCTACAAGCCGGACACGGGCAAAGATCGCGCAAATAATGCCAGTTATAAATACCGTAATGATGCCCGTCTTCCCATTCGATGGTAATCGCATAAGTCCCCACGGCTTCCAGGTTGTGTATGCGGGTGGCAGGGATGTCTTCATCCGGTAGGGTAAATACAAGCGGATCGGGCTCGGAGCGCATGTTATCATGCCCACCGCGGCATTCCGCGCAAGGGCAGGCATGCCTCACCAGCGCGAATGGGTAAACACTGGTGTGACCATCTGCCCAATTGATGGTGAGCTCACGTGAATTTCGATTGGCGGTGATTCCCGTCGGTTTATGGGTCAACATGATGAACCTCAAGATAAGAGCCTACCCGAAAATTCGGGGGAGTGAGGTATGTTGCGGCGCTTTGCGCCGCAACATACCCCGGCCTCCTTTATTATTTCGGTTAGATACTAAATATAAAACGAAAATGCCGAAAAAGCAAATAAATGCCGGGATTGCGCCCGGCAGCTTTCAAAATTGCTGGTTTCTGCACCGCAGGAGGAAATGCGATCGTCAGGGCTCCTGCACCACCATCAGGTAGTTGGAGACTGCCCAGCCGCGTACCGAGGTATCGTAAGGCGCCTCCAACATCCACCAGGTGTAATCATCTAACTGGCGCGGGCCATCCTTCACTACGAACACTTCCGATTCCAGCCCAAGGAAGAGTACAGATCCCGCCAGGCCCGGATCGCTGCGAATCCGCAAGCCATCGCCGCCCGTCCCTGTGACCTGTACGTACGCCCCCAACTGAATCTCTCCAGGAGGGGGTGGAGGCACCGGTGAAGTGGGTGTAAGCCCAATCACTGGGGTAGGAGTGGGCGCCACCGGTGTGGCTGTTGGGAGCTGGATCACCTGCAGGACCGCAGTTGCCGGGGCTGGGGTGGATGGTCCCGGTCGTGTTAGCCATAAGATCAGCAGCAAGGAGCAGAAAAAGATCAAACCCGAGACGACCACACCCGCCAGGACCCAGGGGCTGAGGATATAACGCAGGATGGCGCGCGGGTCGAGATCCATGTTTAGACCGGGAGCAAAAAGAACGCCAATCCTAAGATGGCATACACTGCCAGCAGCTCAGCGCCTTCCAGCCAGTTGGATTCGCCGTCGGCAGATACCATCGCGGCAATCAACACCCCTGCGATGAGAGCGATGAGCTCGAATTGGTTGAAAATCAGGGTAAGCGGGTTGCCCATCAACAGGCTGATGAAAACGAGCACAGGAGCAACAAATAGCGCAATCTGCAGGCTGGAAGCGACAGAAATCTCAACGCTCAAATCCATCTTATTCTGACCCGCCACCTGCACCGCTACCAGGTGCTCGGCCACATTGCCAATCAACGGGATCAGGATGATGCCCAGGAAGAACTCGGAAATTCCCACCCCCGCGATAACGGCATCTACCGCCCCCACCAGCAGCTCGCTGAGAAATACCACTCCCAATGTTGCCAGGGAAAGCACGATCACTGCTGTGCGAACAGACCACAATTTCCCTTGAGGGGCTTGTGGCATTTCAGCCACCGCGGCTGCTAAAGGCCCTTGGTGTAGCTTGAAACTGAAGATCAACCCGAGCACATACAAGACGATCATCACGCCCGCCACTCCCAGGCTGAGCGCCTCCACTTTCAGGCTGCCATCAGGACCTATAGAGTGGCTGAACAATGAAGGGATGACCAGGGCGACAATAGCCAGGCCGAGCAAGATGGCATTATTGCTCGCCTGTTGGCGGTTGAATTTCTGCAATCCATGCCGGGCTCCGCCGTACACCATCGACATGCCCATCACCAGCAGTAAATTTCCCAGGATGGAACCTGTGATGGAAGCTTTTACCAGCTCGAGCAAGCCAGCGCGGATGGCGAAGATCGTAATGATCAGCTCAGCCGCGTTGCCAAGCGTTGCGTTAAGCAATCCCCCGATGCGCGGGCCGGTATAATGTGCCAATACTTCTGTAGCTTGACCGATATAGCGCGCCATGGGAATCACCCCGATAGCGGATAACACGAACACCCACATTGGGCCCCAGTGCAGCAGCTCAGCCGCAGCTGCCAGAGGTAGGGCCAAAACGAGGGTGTTAATCGGTTCTTGGCGAATGGACAGGAGTATTTTCATCCTCAATACTCTCCATGATTGGAAGGATTGCCGTTGGCAAACAAAGGGAGCGGTGTTGTTTTCGGCAGCAAAACTCGCAAGGCATTGGGCTGAACCTGAATGGTTACCGGATCGCCGCTATCCACCGGTTCACCATCCATCTGCACATACATGGGTGAATCCGAGTGCATGCTCAATTTCCGGAAGGGTACGCGGCGCACACGCGGAGATTGCTCGTGGCGCCCGGAGAGTAAGCCAATCGCAAGCTGCACAGTATCTCCGATGGTCTCGCCCTCGAATAACCATAAATCCATCTCGCCATCATCCAGACGGGCATTGGGAAACAAAGTTGCCATGCCTCCCGCGTACAGGTGCACATTCGATACCAGGGCCAGTAAGAAGTGACCTTCGATGTAGGCGCCATCTGCTACCACCTCCAGGTTCATCCCGTGCCAGTAAGTGGCGTGCCACACCACCGATGCTGCGTACTGTATGACTGCGAAATGTTTCTCCCAGCGCTGGCGCGGTTCCAGGTGGTGTACAACAAAGGCATCCAACCCGACTCCAGCCCATAATAAGAACGGGCGCTGGTTACACAGGCCCACGTCGATCGTGCGGATGCTGCCCTCAGCCAGAATTCGGGCGCTTTCTTCAAGCGCCAGCCAGCGTGTCCAGGTCAATCCTGGCAGACCCAGTTCTTGCGCCCAAACATTGGCGGTGCCAGCCGGCAGCACTCCCAGGGCCGTTTGGCTGCCAAGCAACCCAACTACGGCGCAGTTTAAAGATCCATCTCCGCCTGCAACAAAAAAAACGTCCACCGCCTCGCTCGCTGCCTGGGATGCCAGCTCGGTGATATGCTCGCCAGAACGAGTTTGCTCCAGGCTTACTATCCAACCGTGCTTCTGCAAACCTTGAGCCGCCCGCTCGGTGAGTAAGTGAGAAGGATAGCGACCAGCGGTTGGGTTATAAGCGATTACGGCGCGCCGCATGCATTGACCTCGCAGTGATTTTACCCGAAAAGTGTATTAGAATAAGCAAGATGAACCAACCTGTTTTATTGAGCGACCGTTATCTGTTAGAAGAGCGCCTCGGCACCGGGGGAATGGCGCTGGTTTACCGGGCCAAAGACCAGAGATTGGAACGCTACGTTGCGATTAAGATCCTACGAGAGACGTATACGAACGATCCCGATTTCCAGGAGCTCTTCCGCCAGGAGGCGCGCGCTGCGGCGAACTTATCGCATCCGAACCTGGTCACCGTGCACGATTTCGGCCTGGATGACGATCGATTGTTCATCGTCATGGAATACGTCCCAGGGACCCATCTCAAGAATACGATGCAGCGCCGCGGCCGCCTGCCCTTGGAGGAAACCCTGGGGTTGATGGTGCAGGCCTGCGCTGGGATCGGCTATGCCCATCGTGCGGGATTGGTCCATTGCGATATCAAGCCCCACAACCTGCTGATCTCACCTGATCACCGCCTGAAAGTGACCGATTTTGGCATCGCACGAGCATTAGCATCCATCCATCCCGATGAAAAGACGGATGTGGTGTGGGGCTCGCCGCAATATTTCTCCCCTGAGCAGGCAGCTGGCTACGCCCCTTCGCCCGCATCAGATGTATATTCTCTGGGCGTTATCCTGTTCGAGGCGCTCACCGGGCAGTTGCCTTTTCAGGCCGAATCGGCGAGTGAGCTGGCGCGCCTGCATCGCGAGGCCTTGCCCCCTTCGCCGCGCTCCATAAATCCGGCAATCCCTGAAGCCCTGGAGCAGATTATGCTCAAGGTGCTTGCAAAAGAGCCAGCCGCGCGCTATCGCACCGCCGACCAGCTCGGACGGGTGCTGCTAACCTTCAGCCGCCAGGTCGGCTTGCAGGAAGGCCTGGCGCCAACCTCCGCTACGACTGGCACGACCCCGCTCCAACCCAAGGCTTCTCCTGGCACTCCAGCCGCAACCCCCAGCTCGCCCCCGGGCAATTTGTCATCTGGCAGCCATCCCAATTCAGCCGCGCCGGTTGCTCGCTCTCCTGCCACGCAAGAAAACAACCGCTCCCCGGTAAATAGGAATGGCGCATCCAGGCCAACCCCAATCCAGGCGGTTCCGGAGAAGAGCCCCTGGGATATCGATTGGTTGACGATTGGGTTGGGTCTGTTGACCCTGATTGCGGTGGGCGGGTTGGTGCCACTCTATATATGGGTGTATTTTCTCTACTTTGATTGATTTCCACCCTTGCCAATCGCCAGACCGGCAGTTATCATTCTGCCTGCTCGTGAAATGCAACCAGATGCGACTTTAAAAGAAAAATCACAGCCAAAGCTGCGATTTCCTTGTAGAAGATCGAAGAAACAGCCTAGCTGGTCTTTACCAGAGTACGAATACACTTGGCGCACAACACCTTGCGAACCTGGCGCCCGTTTTCCATAACGCTGATGGTCTGCAGGTTGGGCCGGAAAGTTCGCGGGGTAGATTTTTTGGACCAGGGGCGGTTGCGCCCGAAGGTAGTTTTCTTACCACAATGTGCACACTTAGCCATAATTCCACTTCCTTATTGATGTTTGCAGGCAGGCGCCTGCCTGTTCCTATTTCTGGGCCTGACAGCCACCTGGCTTCAAGCCGCACAATCTTACCACAACATGAGTTCGAATTCAAGTGGGAAATCCCACAATCAGATCGATTTCGAAGCGAGGATACTGATGACCGGCGAAACTAATCCTCTGGGCAGCATCCATGTCTCTCCACGGGCCATTTCCACAATCGCTTACCATGCCGCGCGCGAATCGTACGGCGTGGTTGGACTGGCTCACAAAAACCTGGTGAATGGCCTGGCGCAGGCAATTGTCAAAGACCCTTCACATGGCGTGGAAGTGCACTATGATGGCAGCCAGATCAACATAGACATCTATGTGATTGTCGAGTACGGCACGCGCATCATATCTGTAGCCTCCAGCGTGAGCAACACCGTTCGCTACCAGGTTGAAAAAGCCCTCGGTCTGCCTGTCAACCAGGTCAATGTGCACGTGCGCGGCCTGCGCATCAGCGAAGACTGAGAGGAGCCTTTTGAATGACAGCAGATGCTAAGGCCTCTTCACACGCAGGGCGAGTCAAGCTGTTTCGCGACCTCCCGATCGATGGGCAGGCTTTAAAGGCGCTGATTGAAGCAGGCCTCACCTGGCTGCGCACCAACCAACAGATCGTAAACACGCTCAACGTCTTCCCTGTGCCAGATGGCGATACCGGCACGAACATGGTGCTCACGATGCAGGCAGCCCTGGATGAGATCAATCAATCTCCGGATCGCAATTTTGGCAAGATGGCCCATTCAGTAGCGCATGGCGCTTTGATGGGGGCGCGCGGCAATTCTGGTGTAATCCTTTCACAGCTCTGGCGCGGGTTCGCCCGCGCCGTAGACAACCAGGAAATCCTGGACGCCCCCAGCTTGGCGCAGGCTTTTGCCTCTGCCCGAGATACTGCCTATAAGGGGGTTGTACGCCCGGTAGAAGGGACCATCCTTACCGTAGCCAAAGACTCGGCCCTGGCGGCAGAGCAAGCCCTGGAAAATACCCGGGATCCCTATTCCATATTGGAAGCCGTAGTTGCTGCTGCTGACCGTTCCGTACAGAACACCCCCGAACTTCTCCAGGTGCTTAAAGACGCCGGGGTGGTTGATGCCGGTGGTAAGGGCCTGTTTTTCATTATGGAAGGCATGTTGCGATTTGCCAATGGCTTGCCCTTAGATATTGCCTTGACAATGGTACAGCCCTTGGCAGCCATGAAGCTTGAAAACACCCTCGAATCGATCGAGCCAGGACAGGATTATGAAATCGTGGTCGATTTCCGCCCAAGCAACGCCCTGGACCTGGAGGGCTTTTATCGTGACCTAGAGATGATGGGCACTTCGATCCAGGTGGGCGAAGGGGATGGCATCTACCGTATGCACATCCACGTTCCCACCGAAAAACGCTACGAGCCGATTGATTACACCATGTCTTTGGGGACGATCACCAAAGTAGCCATCGAAAACCTGATGGCTCAAATGGAGGAGATTGAGAAAGCCACAGGAGCCGGCAAATCACCTCTGGCCCTGGTTGAGGCAGGTCAGATCGCTGTCGTGGCAGTTTCCCCCGGAGCGGGCTTCGGCAACGTCTTTGCCAGCCTAGGGGCAGCTGCGCTGGTGGAAGGCGGACAAACCATGAATCCCAGCACGCAGGAAATCATCATCGCCTTCGAACATCTGCCCACCGATAAAATCATCATTTTACCAAATAACAAGAATATTATCCTGGCAGCGCAGGCTGCCGCCCAATTGACGGTTAAAAAAGTGGCTGTAGTGCCCAGCCGCAGCGTGCCTCAAGGTCTCTCAGCCATGCTGCGCCTGGAGCCCGAAGGCGATTTCGAGTCTGTGGTGGAGGAGATGACAGCCGCCCTGGATGAAGTAGAAACTGGCGAAATTACCACCGCCACACGCACGGTTGAAATTGATGGCGTGAGCGTTCAGGAAGGCCAGGTCATTGCACTACTCAATGGTAAATTGGTGTATTCTTCCCACAGCCTCGACGATACCTGCCTGGGTTTGTTAAAGTCGGCTCACAGCGATCACTTCGAGCTGCTCTCGCTGTTTTACGGCGCCAATATTCCCCGTACAGAAGTGAACCGCATCGCCGATATGATTCGGCGCGCTTACCCTGAGCTCGAGATCGAAGTGCATGAAGGTGGACAGCCGTACTACCAGTTCATCATGGCGATCGAGTGAGTGCATGTCTGAAATCGCTATCGTCACCGATAGTACTGCCGATATCCCTGAAAACCTGATCGCTGATCTTTCCATTCACCTGGTCAATAACATCATCGTCATCGATGGAAAAGGGGTTGAGGATGGTAAAGACATCTCGCGCGACGAGTTTTACCGCGAACTGCCGCGCATGCAATCACAACCCACCACTGCAACTGCCTCTGCTGGCAGTTACCAGCAGCTTTACGAAAAGATTTTCCAACAAGGGTTCACTACCATTCTATCCATCCATCCGTCCAGCTTGTTAAGCGGCATTTACAATGCCGCCTCTGTCGCAGCGCAAGCATTCGGAAAACAGGTGCGTGTAATCGATAGCCAGCAAATCAGCCTTGGATTGGGGTTTCAGGTAGTGGCTGCAGCCGAAGCCGCCTTGACCCAGCCTCTGGAAAACGTATTGGCTCTGCTGGAGAAGATGCGCCAACAGGTGCGTGTGGTTGCCATGCTGGACACCCTGGAATTCGTGCGCCGTAGTGGTCGCGTCTCCTGGGCGCGCGCCCGGCTGGGGGAGTTCTTGAATATCAAACCATTCCTGGAAGTAAAGGGAGGCACGATTATCAGCCTGGGGGAAGCGCGCACTCGACGCAAAGGCATCGAACGCCTATTGGGTTTGCTACGAGGCTTGGGGGATTTGGATCGCCTGGCAATCTTGCATACCAACGCCGAAGAAGATGCCTATTCGTTCCTGGATGCGTTTTCTCCCCAACTCTCAACCCCTCCCCTGGTGGTGAATGTGACTACGGTTATCGGTACGCATGTTGGTCCCAATGGCCTGGGCTTTGCCGCAGTGCTTAGATGGTAAAATAGTCCTTAATGAAGCCCTCCATTCAAAAAATCCAAAAGATCATCAAGCTGGAAGCTGACCACGGTTATGATAACCGCGCCGTTATCGGTGGTTTAGACCGTATCCTACAAACCTGGGAAGGTGAAGCCCGCGCAGAGGGCGTCCCGGAAGAATTGGTGCAGGCAATTGGAGCGCGCCTGCGAGATTACCCGCGCCTGAGTGAGACCTCCCGCTCCGAAGTGCTGGAGGGGCTCTGGCGGCGCCTGCAGCAAGAAACTGGCACCAGCGCGCCGCCTCTGCCGCCCGTACCCCACTCAGAAAAAGCCAGCGCGCCTGTCCCACCCAGCCCTCAGCCCTCACCCTCCACGACCCAGGCTGCGCTCCCCCAGACGGTAGTGCAGCCACCTGCCCATCCAATCGTCGATAGCCCGCGTCCGCCCGCCCCTCCCGGAGAGCCAGCCGCGTTGGGCGCTCCGGTGACCGTTCTGGCAAACGTAGGTCCCAAGCACGCTCAAACCCTGGATCGCCTGGAGCTGCACACCCTGCGCGATATGCTCTATTATTTCCCGCGCCGCTACGATGATTACTCGCAGCTGAAACCTATCAACCGCCTGGAATTTGGCGAAGAGGTGACCGTGATTGGTACGGTGCAAAACATCCATGCCCGTCCAGTACGCAGCGGTCAAACCCAGATGGTAGAGGCAGTGGTGAGCGATGGCAGCGGGGCATTGCGTGTGACCTGGTTCAACCAACCCTGGATTGCCCGCCGCTTGCACCCTGGAGCCCACATCAGCATCTCGGGGAAAGTGGAACAATACCTGGGCCGTCTGGTGATGAACAGCCCCGAGTGGGAGCCTTTGGAACAGCAGCAGTTGAGCACCAACCGCATCGTGCCGGTATACTCGCTCACCGCTCAAATTACCCAACGTTGGCTGCGGCGCTTGATGAACCAGGTGGTCAGCTTTTGGGCGCCGCGCGTTCGTGATCCCCTGCCAGATCATCTCTGCCGCGCGGCTGGCTTGCTGGATATCTCCACCGCGTTATTGCAGGTGCACTTTCCTGATTCAGCGGATATGCTCCAGGCCGCGCGTTACCGCCTGGCTTTTGATGAAATTTTCTTGATGCAGTTAGGCGTGCTGCGCCAAAAACGCGCCTGGCAAGCGCGTGAAGCACGTGTGTTCGAAATACCCGAAGATTGGCTCCAGTCTCTGACACACCGGTTACCTTATACCCTCACCGGAGCTCAGCAGCGCGCCATCACGGAAGTGCGCGCCGACCTGGCCTCGGGGCGACCGATGAACCGCTTGTTGCAGGGGGATGTCGGCTCTGGCAAGACTGTGGTAGCTGCGCTGGCGATAGCGATGATCACGCATAGCGGTGCTCAAGCCGCTCTGATGGCGCCCACCAGCATCCTCGCCGAGCAGCATTATAAAAGCCTGCTGCAGATCCTGGCAGGCGTTGGCATCGCCATGCCGCAGCCAGTCCAGGCGGAGCTCCCTGCCGAAACCATCGAGTTGGTTGAACCAGCCGAGCTGCCTGAGTCTGAGGAGCTGGCGGCCATCGATGAGGCTTACTCCAGAGAACAACCGCCTCAACCCGAAAACCAGCTCGCCGAGGCTGAATCCCTGCCGGATTACCCGCTGCATCCGGAAGAGATCCGCCTGCTGGTCGGGTCAACCCCAGAAGCCGAAAAACGCCAGATCCAGGCCGGGCTCGCCGATGGTTCGATCAAGCTGATCATCGGCACCCATGCTTTGATTGAAGAACCCGTTGGTTTCAAGGATTTGCAGCTTTCAATCATCGATGAGCAGCATCGTTTTGGTGTAGAGCAGCGGGCTTCATTACGCTCCAAAGGTGACAATCCCCATTTGCTGGTGATGACTGCCACCCCTATTCCGCGCTCCCTGGCGCTCACCGTTTACGGCGACCTGGACCTCAGTGTGATGGCTGAGATGCCCCCGGGGCGCCAGCCAGTGAGTACACACGTGCTCACCCCGCGTGAGCGAGAACGCGCCTATGGCCTCATTCGCAGCCAGGTGGAAGCCGGTCGCCAGGCCTTCATCATTTATCCTCTGGTTGAAGAAAGCGATAAGAGCGATAGCAAAGCTGCCGTAGAAGAACACGCCCGCCTCCAAAAAGAAGTCTTTCCGAAATTACGACTGGGCTTGCTGCATGGGCGACTGCGACCGGATGAAAAAGAAGACGTGATGGGACGCTATTACGCGGGAGAATACCAGGTGCTGGTATCCACCTCCGTGGTTGAGGTTGGGGTCGATGTCCCGAATGCCACCGTGATGCTCATCGAAGGCGCTAACCGCTTTGGTCTGGCTCAATTACACCAATTCCGTGGGCGGGTCGGTCGAGGCAGCCAACCGGCTTATTGTCTGCTCATCCCGGAGAGCACCGATGCTGTTGAAAACGAGCGCCTGCAGGCGATGAGCGAGACAAACGATGGCTTTATATTGGCCGAGAAAGACCTGGAGCAACGCGGCGCGGGGGATTTCCTGGGCACGCGCCAGTCAGGCTTTGCAGAGCTGCAGCTGGCGCGTCTGACCGATGTACGTCTGATCGAAAAGGTGCGCCGTCACGCCCTGGAGTTATTCGAAAAGGATCCGGACTTGGAGCTTCCGCAACACCAACTCTTGGGCGCCGCTTTAGAGCGATTTTGGGGCGGAGGGAAAGGGGATATCAGCTAATATGGTCCGAGCCGTCTTCCCGGGAACATTCGATCCGATCCATCTTGGGCACATGGATATTGCCCAGCGCGCCACCAAGCTGTTTGAAGAAGTGGTAGTTGCGGTCTATGATCGCCCTCTCAAATCGCTGCTCTTCCCACCGGAAGTGCGCATTGCCCTGGTACAGCAGGCATTCGAGGATAACCCCAAGATCCAGGTGATTGGCTATAGCGGGCTGACTGTTGATTTTTGCCAATCGATCGAAGCTCAGGTGATCGTACGCGGATTGCGCGTCTTTTCCGATTTCGAGTATGAATTCCGCATGGCGCTGGCTAACCATCGCCTGGCGCCTGATATCGAGCTTGTAGCCTTGATAACCGCTGAGGAGCATACTTTCCTCTCCTCTACCACCGTGCGCGAGATTGCATCCTTGGGCGGCGATGTGAGCAGTATGGTGCCCCCGCACGTCGAAAAGGTGCTGAAAGCCCGCTTTCATGAATTGGGCGATGGGCAGCAGCTTGTGCCTACCACCTCGCTGCGGGATTAAAATATAAACAATTTGTTGAATCTGTTGACGAATTGACCTTTTGCGTGTAATTTAAAGGAAGAAATTATCACATGATTCTGGAGGCCAGCCGGATTTTTTGTTTATAGTATCCTGTTGACCCACGCGATTCAGAATTTAGGGTATGATGTAGGCATCTTCGAAGGGGAGGAGCCCTGTGGACATTCTGCACCTGATTGACCGCCTTGAAGAGCTGTTCAACCAGAGCCGCCCGATCTGGTTCACCCATAACGTTATCGTCGATGAGGACCGCATGCTGGACCTGATCGATCAGATGCGCGTCGCCATTCCGGATGAAGTCAAAAAAGCCCAGCAGGTGCTGGCTCAACGCGACCGCATCCTGGCGCAGGCACAAGAAGAAGCCAACCGCACCCTGGCAATTGCCAGGGAGAAAAGCGAGCAATTGGTTGAGCGTGATGCAATCGTGCAGGCAGCTCAGGCGCGCGCCGTCGAGATTGTTGAGCAGGCCCGCAATGACATCCGCAGCTCGCGCCAGGAAGCAGATGAGTACGTGATAGAATCCTTGCGCCGCCTGGAAATGGAGCTGGAGCGCTCTCTTACTCAAGTCCGCAACGGTATCCGGTTAATCAATGAGGATCAGCGGCCCGCAGCGCCCCAATAGCCAGCCTGATCGTTCGAAAAGCTGATAGTTTCAATCGTTTGCTGCCGAGATCTGGGTGCAGTCTTGCTGCTTCTGGGTCTCGGTTTTGATTCCCCGGGCCTTTACACTTCCCGCTCGACGCGCGTGAAGTTGCGTTCGATAATCGCATCCACCAACCCTGGAAAAAGGGTGTTAGCCAGTGCAGTAAACTGCATCACCCAGGGCAAGATCAGGGATCGTTTGGGGCGGCGAGCGACCCTTAAAACCGCGCCAGCCACATCGTCTGCGCTCAGACGAAGCGCTGCAGGGGTTGATAAACCGGTCTTGCGTTTAGCCCCGGTGTGGCTGCCGAACTCTGTGGCGACTCCTCCCGGGTAAATGACCGACACATGGATACCGTACACGCCCAATTCGCGCCGCAAAGCTTCGCTGAACCCGCGCACGGCAAATTTGGTGGCAGCGTAAATACTATAGGTAGGCGTGCCAACCCATCCGGCCATCGAAGACATATTGATGATGTGCCCGCTTCGCCGCTCGATCATATGGGGTAAAACAACGCGTGTCGTGTGGACCACCCCCAACAGGTTGACTTTGAACTGGGCTTCGATATCCTGGATTGGATCCAGGTTCTCCAGCCAATTCAGCCGGCCAAAACCGGCGTTGTTGAAGAGAATATCGATCTGCCCATAGCGCGACAAGACGGTCGCCGCCATCCGGTTAATATCTTCCAGCTTTGAAAGGTCGGCTTCGATGGGCAGAGCTTCCCCTCCGCTGGCAGCCAGCTCCTCAGCCAGGGATTGCAGACGTTCTAAACGCCGGGCAGCCAACGCCACCCGGTAGCCTTGATGTGCGAACAGGCGTGCAGTGGCTTCTCCAATCCCTGAAGACGCCCCAGTGACCAGGATGACGGGTTTCGCGGGCATTGTTCACTCCTTTACCGATATAGTCGCAGATTCAGCAGTAAAGTTGCGTTCCATTCTAAAAAAACGTGTCGGGCTCCGCACAGACCAAATCGATAGGCAATTGTACTGGAACTTGGTAGCCCTGTATACCTGGCATTCTGACCTTCGGACAATACTTCCGATGAATGTCGGGTCTCATAGATAATGAGAGCGGAAGGCCGAAAAAGGGCAATTTTTGCAAAGATAATGAGAGTGAGTCTCACAGTTGTTGAGAGCAGCCTAATTTATGAGCAGATATATTGAGAGTGGCCTAAACGGCCATTTTGACCACCTGCCCATCTATGCTGTTTACTTATGAAGAAACCCAAGCTGCTGTTGATCATGTTAGGCTACTCTCATTATCTTTGAGACCACTCCCAATAACTTTGAGACACTCTCAATATCTTTGAGATCCTACAATGAACCTATTGACAAATCAGAAGATTTGGTTATAATATAGACTAGTTTGCGATACAAACTAGTCTGGAGATAAAACTATGACAAACGACCTATCAAAACAAGCTAAACAGCGTGCCCAGCGCAATTGGTACACCGATGGCATTTCGGAGCTGGTCTTCGGCGGGCTGTGCCTGCTGTTGGGCGCTTATTTTTGGGCTCAAAACTCCCTGAAACAGGAATCCTTGCTCGCCAGCCTGCTCAGCATCAGCCTGGTCTTGATCGTCATTGGCGGGACGCTCTTAGGACGCTATCTGATCCATTGGCTGAAGGAACGCCTGACTTATGCGCGCACCGGTTATATATCTTTCCAGTCCCCAAGCAAGAAACGCAACGTGCTCACCGGGTTGGTGGCATTATTCCTGGCTATGCTGGTCTCTGCCCTGTTTGCCAGGGCCCCGGCCTCCTTGGAATGGATCCCTGCGGTGAGCGGCTTATTTTTCGGGGCAGCCTGGCTGTTTTTTGGTCACCGGGTTGGACTGGCACGTTTCTATGTGTTGGCAATCGTCTCCCCACTGATCGGAATTGCATCTTCCCTGGCGAGCTTGGGAGAGGACATTGGGTTGGCTGCCTTTTATGCTCTGCTGGGCGTAGCCATTATGATTTCCGGTGGGTTCACCTTGTTCAAATATTTGCGCCAGTATCAGCAGATGGATGCGGGTGAGGATTCCGAGGGGGTAGAATGAACCAATCTCTACGCGACCTGCTCGAAGTCGATCGCCTGATCCATGAGCCCGCCCGCTTGATGATCGTGACGATCCTTTCCGTGCTGGAGAGCGCCGACTTCCTGTATTTGCAGCGCGAGACTGGCTTGACCAAA
>Ga0105106_10000730_pt1 | contig 23334 bp, 24 predicted proteins | sample PPLLaktember2015_5_FD_79109 | JGI IMG/M metagenome (GOLD analysis project Ga0105106, IMG submission 79109) | Freshwater sediment microbial communities from Prairie Pothole Lake near Jamestown, North Dakota, USA - PPLs Lake P8 Core (1) Depth... | ecosystem: Environmental > Aquatic > Freshwater >...
CTGCAGAAGATCTTCCATCGCGTCGCCGACTTCAGAGACCTTGCCGTCGAAGAGATGGTCTGCGCCGTCGATGACGACGAGCTCCTTCGGCTCTGACAACCGGGCGTAGAATTTCCGGATGTCCTTCAGCGGGATCAACTCATCCCGCTCGCCGTGGATGAGAAAGGTCGGCTTGCCGGCGGCGACGACCGAGGAGTAGTCGTACCGGTTCACTGGGCACGCGATGCCGATGAGCGCAGTCGCGCGCGGATCGGCAGCGCCGACCGTCATCGCCACCCAGGAGCCGAACGACATGCCGGCTGTCCATACGCGCTTCACGTCAGGATAGCGTGCGATCATGAAATCGAGCGCTGCCCGAAAATCCTCCAGCTCGCCCGGACCGCTGGAAAAAGATCCGGCGCTGCGTCCAACGCCGCGAAAGCCGAAGCGGAGCACCGGCACGTCGGTGCGAGCCAAAGCCTTCGCTGCGTGATAGACCGCTTTGGTGTGCATGGTGCCGCCGCCGGTTGGGAGCGGGTGCGCGAGCACGGCGATGGCGCGAGGCGGGCGCGCGTTTGCATTGATCAATCCCTCGAGCGTACCAGCCGGGCCGGCGATCTCGACATTCGTAATACGGGTGTCCGCGGTCATAGCGTCCGGGAAAACCTCGAGACGATGGCGGCGAAACGATCGGGTGCAAGAACCGTCCCGAGATGGCCCGTTCGCTCGAACAACTGGAAGCTCGATCCGGGAATCAGATCGAGATAGCTCATCGTTTCTTCAGAGGGCACGATCTGGTCGAGGTCGCGCTCGCCGGTTACGACAAGCGTGGGTGCTGTGACGCGGGCACAATCGGCTTCGAAGTTCTGCCGTTCCGCAAGATGTGCGCGGCGGCTGATGCGACGGGGCATCGCCGGCGCCGTGGCGACGCGCCACCCCGCCTTCACGCAGGCCTCGAGACAGGTGCGAGGTGCCGGATAGAGCGCCCGCACCTCGCGCCATCCGCGGCGGAGCGCACCGAGGGCAAAGAGCGGGCTCATCAATAGCGGCCAGGTTGCATAGAGCCGCTGCCGTGAGCTCAACCTCCAGTGTGGTCCGGGAGTCGACACAAGAATCAATCCGCGGACGCGATCGCTGCGCCGGGCGGCATAGCGCAGCGCGATGAGCCCTCCAAACGAGATGCCGCACAGGATGACATCTGAAACCCCAGATCTGTCGAGGACGTTGTCGAGCTGCTGTATGAACAAATCGAAGTCTGCATCTGCACCGAACGCCATCGTCTCGCCAGGCTCGCCCGGCAGCGAAGCTGTAATGACCCTGTATTCGCGAGCTAGGGCGTCCACAGCCGGCGCCATCCATTCCCACCGCCCCTGAATCCCCGGGATGAGCACCAGCGGAGTTCCCGTTCCCACGTCGACCATCAGTTTCTCAAATGCTTGCCTGTCTTCAATGTGTACTGGATGCGCGCAAGCGTCTTTGGCTCGCCGCACAGGCTCAGGAACGCCTCGCGTTCGAGATCCAGTAGTTGATCTTCGCTGACTTTCCCGGCATGAGGCAAGGCGCCGGTGAGGATGCGCGACAGCTTGCGGCCGATTACGGCATCGTGATCGGAGATTCGTCCCGCCCGCCAGGCGAGATGCACACCGAGGTCGAGCGTCGCGCGAACGGCATCGCCGCCAACGGGGATGGCCGCGGGTCTGAGGGGCGGGCGATATCCATCCTGTGCGCGCCTCAGCGCCTCCTGTTTGGCATCGAACTCCAGGCGATCGCGATTCATCGTCGAGCCATCGACGTTCCGCAGGTAGCCGAGGCACAGCGCATCGCGGGCCGAGGTGGACGTCTTTGCGAAGCCTATCGTCTCGAAGGCCTTCTCCGGGCCGAGCCGCAGCAGCATTTCCTTTGTCCCGCCTCCGGCGGGGATAAGGCCGACGCCTGTCTCGACGAGCCCGATATAGCTTTCTGCCGCGGCCTGCACGCGATCGGCGTGAAGCACAATCTCGCAACCGCCGCCGAGCGTCATGGCGAACGGCGCAACGACGACGGGGACCTCCGAATAGCGGAGGCCGAGGGTGGCATGCTGAAACGTTCGGACCATCGCGTCGATCTCTTCCCAGTTGCCTTCCTGCGCTTCGAGCAGCAGCAGCATGAGATTGGCGCCGGCAGAGAAATGCGGTCCTTCGGCCACGACGACAAGCGCGGCGAAGTTCGCTGCGGCCTCGCGCAAACCGCGTTCGAGCATCTGCAGTGCGTCGTTGCCAATTGCATTCATCTTCGAATGCAACGAGACCGCAAGCACGCCGTCATCCAAATCGATGAGGCTGGCGCCGCTGTTGGACGCCACCACCTTCTTTTGATCGCGCGCGCTGCGCAGAATCTCCACATCCGCCGCGGCAGGCGGGAGCGGTGACGATCGATACGGCTTGTCGCCGAGCCCAATGGCGTCGGCAAGCTCGAACGGCCCCAGCGGCCATCCGTAGCCCCACCGCATGGCCCGATCGATGTCGTCGATGGAAGCCGCAATCTCAGGCGCAACCTGTGCCGTGTAGCGCAGAGACGGCGGAAGCGTGGCTTGAAGGAACCGGGCGACGCGATCCGTCCCGGAAAACAGCTTCCGCATCCGTTCGGGCAGCGGAAACGACGCGGCTGCCTCGAGTGATGGCAACTGCACCGGTCGCCTGGGGCGATACTCCATCGTGCCGGGGTCGAGCGCCCAGATGTCGGTCTCTCCGGCGTCGTTGCGCCGGCGCTCGTAAAAACCACGCCCGGCCTTTTCTCCGATCCACCCCCGCGCCATCATCTCCTGCACGAACGGGGGAAAGTGGAACTGCGATCCCTGCTCCTTTGGCAACCGCGTGGCGAGATCGTTCGCGACGTGAACGAGGATGTCGAGGCCGGCGATGTCGACCGTGCGAAACGTCGCGCTCCTCGGCCTGCCGATGGCCGCGCCGGTGATGGCATCGATCTCTTCGACGGTGTAATCGCCTGCGGCAAGCGCTTCGAAGATGCGGAGAAGGTTGTGCAGCGCCACGTGGTTGGCGATGAATCCCGGCGTGTCTTTCGCGAGAACGACGTTCTTGCCCAGGCGGCGATCGGCGAAATCCCGAACGGCCGCGAGGACCGACGGCTCGGTTTCGTCGGTGGGAATGAGCTCGAGCAGCGGGAGATACCGGGGCGGATTGAAGAAGTGGGTGCCGAGCCAGTGCCGCCTGAAGTCGTCGGTGCGGCCGCGGGCCAATCCTGCGATCGAGAGACCGGAAGTGTTGGAGCTGACGATCGAGCCCGGTCGTCGCACCTCGTCGATGCGCTCCAGCAACGAACGCTTGGCGTCGGGCTGCTCGATGATGGCCTCGACGATCCAGTCAGCCTGTGTCACCAGCTGGAGATCGGAATCGAAGCTGCCGATCTGAATCCGATCGACGGCATCGGGAGCAAAGAATGGATCCGGCTTGAGTTTTCGCGCGCGCTCGAGTCCTTCGCGTGCAGCACGAGCCGACATGTCCAGCAGACATACCGGATATCCGGCGTTTGCCAGGTGTGCGCCGATCTGCGCGCCCATCGTCCCCGCGCCCAGCACGGCAGCGGATCGGATCTTGGATGAAGCGGATGGCATTTCTCAGCCATGTTACGCCACTTCCGCCGTTCAACCAGGAGCTGCGGCGCGGCCGGGGGGTGTGGGCGATCCTGGTTCCAGGTTCCAGGTGCTGGTTCCGGTTTCCAAGTTCGCGGGAACGATGGATTCAGTACGCCACCCGGAACACGAACTAGAACTGGAACCAGGAACTGGAACCTGGAACCCGCCCCTCTTAGTCCACCAGCCCCTGCTGGATTCCGTAGTGCATCAGCTCGGCGGTCGTCTTCATGTTCATCTTCTCGAGCACGCGCGCCCTGTAGGTGCTGATTGTCTTGACGCTCAGCGAGAGCCGTGCGGCAACCTGCGAGACGGTCAGGCCCGACGCAATCATCCGCAGCACCTGATACTCGCGATCCGAGAGCAGTTCGTGCGGGCGTTTCCCGTCGGGCTGCTCGTTCATGACCAGCTTCTCGACGACCGCAGGGTTTACGTAGCGGCGGCCCGCCATGACTTCGCTGACGGCTTTCACCAGTTCGGTCGGCGCGCTGTCCTTGGTCAGGTAGCCAGAGGCGCCTGCATTCATCGCCCTTCGCGCGAACTGATCTGCCGGGTGCATGCTGAGTACGAGCACGGGAAGCGTGGGTCGCTCGCGACGCAAGTCTTTCAGCAGGTCCAGGCCATTCGCGCCCGGCAGCGAAAGGTCGAGAACCATGACGTCCCAGTCGGTGCTGCGAACTTCGCTGAGGCCCTGCTCGACGTTAGCCGCTTCGCCGACAAGCGCCGGCTCGAATGCTCCGGAGAGCACTTGCTTGATGCCCTGACGCACAACGGGGTGATCGTCCACGAGAAGAATGCGAGTCATTTTGTCGCTGCTTTGTGAATCACCGGCACGTTGACAGTCACCGTGGTCCCGCGGCCTCGCAGGCCGGCGATCGACACGCGGCCGCCCAGAAGCCGCGCCCGTTCGTTCATGCCCAACAACCCGATCGATTCGACGCTTGCGATCTCGGTTTTCGTAATGCCGCGCCCGTTGTCTCGAATCGTCAACGTCACCATCTTGCCGCGCTGGCGCAGGCCGATCCGAACGGCTCCCGCATGCGCGTGCCTGGCCACATTTGTCAGCGCCTCCTGGAGAATGCGGAACATCGCGAGCTGACGAGCACGATCGCTGAACTCGTGCTTCAGCGCCCACGACAGCCGGCAGCGGATGCCGGTCCGCTGTTCGAACTTCGTCGCTTCCCACTGGATCGCTTCCTTCAGACCGAGATGGTCGAGCATCGCGGGCCGAAGGTCGCCGGCGATCTGGCGGACCGTTTGAATGCCGAGCTCAATCAGGCCGATGAGCGACTGCAGTTTGTTGACGAGCTGGATGCCGGGCTTCGGGTCGTTCCTGCGAAGCTCGTCAACCAGCCACATGAACTCGAGCTTCAGGCTCGTCAACACCTGGCCGAGCTCGTCGTGCAGCTCTCGTGCAACACGGGCGCGCTCTTCCTCCCGTGCGACCTCCATCCGCAATGCCAGAGAGTCGAGTCCTTTCTGGCGTGGCGGCCGTTTTCCACGCTGCCCCGGCCGAGGTGGCGCAGGCGCCCTCTTCATGTCGCCTGTAGCGTTGACAGACACTGAGTCGGCAAATGATGACGCGTAAGTATAAGCCTTCGCGGCGGCTCGGCCACCGTTCGCGAGTGAGACAGGTTATCTTGTCGGAGAAATACCGACATTTGTCAGCGCGTACAGATACACACTTGGATCGATGACACCGATAATTAGAAAAGAGTTCCTTTTATTCTGACCCGTGACCAAGGCCATCGCGATGACGGAACTGAAGCGGATCGTGCTTGCCGAAGACAACCCGAATGACGTCGAACTGACGCTCGCGGCGCTCGGCGAGATCAACCTGGCGAACGAAGTCGTGGTCGTGCGCGATGGCGCCGAAACGCTCGACTACCTGTACCGGCGGAACGGCTATGAGAACAGGCCCGAGGGTAACCCGGCGGTGTTGCTGCTGGATCTCAAGATGCCGAAAGTGGACGGCCTCGACGTGCTTCGCGCGCTCAAGGCCGACGAGGCGCTGAGGACGATTCCGGTAGTGATGCTGACGTCGTCGCGGGAAGAACAGGATCTCGTGCGCAGCTACAAGCTCGGTGCGAACGCCTACGTCGTGAAGCCGGTCGATTTCCGGGCGTTTATCGATGCCGTCCGGCACCTCGGCGCCTTCTGGGCGGTCGTCAACGAGCCGCCTCCCGGCGGAGCGGCGCCGCGCACGTAGGTCGATCGCTCAGTAAGCCGCGACCTTCTCGATCGCTCTCAAGAGATCTTCGGTCTGAGGCAGGATCACTTCTTCGAGCTCCGGCGCGTAGGCGACAGGCGTGTCCATGGCGCCGACCCTGGTGACGGGCGCATCCAGATACTCGAACAGATCTTCCGAAATCCGCGCCGCGATTTCGGCGCCGAAGCCGCACGTCAGCTGATCTTCGTGCGCCACGATCACGCGGCTGGTCCGCTTCACTGTCTCCGCGACCATTTCGAAATCGTACGGGAGAATCGTGCGGAGATCGATGACGCCAACGCTGGTGCCGTTCTTCTCCGCCATCTGCGCGGCCAGGAGTGCACGCTGCACCAGGGCGCCCCAGGTCACGATCACAACGTCGGTGCCCGCGCGGCGTTCGGCGGCTCGACCGAACGGAATCATGTAATCAGGCCCCGGGTACGGCGACTTGTTGTACGTCTGACGGTACAGGTGCTTGTGCTCGAGGAACATCACAGGATCGTCGCACCGAATCGCGGTGCGCAGAAGGCCTGCTGCGTCGGCGGCCGTCGATGGGAATGCGATGCGCAGCCCCGGGCAGTGAGCGAAGATGCTTTCGCCCGATTGGCTGTGGTACACGCCACCACCACGCAGATATCCGCCAATCGCCACGCGAATGACGACCGGCGCCTTGAACGTATTGGCAGAGCGGTACCGCAGCATCGAAAGCTCGTCGCGAATCTGCATCATGGCCGGCCAGATGTAGTCGAAGAACTGGATTTCGACGACCGGCTTGATCCCGCGCACGGCCATGCCAATCGATCGCCCCACGATGTTGGCCTCGGCCAGCGGCGAGTTGAACACGCGGTGATTGCCGAACTTGCGCTGCAACCCGTGAGTCGCCTTGAACACGCCGCCTTTGCCCGGCACCTTGTCGATGATGTCGGGCCTGCTGGCGTCGGCGACGTCCTGGCCGAACACGACCATCAGCCGGTTCCGTTCCATCTCGTCGTGCAGCGTGCGGTTGATGGCCGCTACCATCGTGATGGGGTCGCCCTGGGGTGAGGGCGGCGTGTCGAACGTGTCGGAAGTGGGATCGACGTCCGGCGAATACACATACAGGCCGGCGGTGTCGGGAGCGGGGCGGGGCGCCTTGAGGGCGCGATCGGCGGCCTCGGAAACCTCGGTGTCGACTTCCTTGCGGATATCTTCGAGCTCCTTCTCGGTGGCCAGGCCATCCGAAAGAAGGAGCTTCGTCAGGTTCAGGATGGGATCTCGTGCGGCCTCGAGCTCTCGCTCCTCGGCCGTCTTGTAGTTGCGCTCTTCGTCGGAGTGCGAGTGTGAGTACGGACGAATGACCTTCGCATGAACGAGGGCCGGGCCTTTGCGGGCGCGCGCGTACGCCACAGCCTCGCGAATGGCACGATGACTCTGTACGACATCCGTGCCGTCCACGCGGATGACTTCGAGATGCGGGAACGATTCAACCAGACGGGAGACGTCCCCTCCGGCCGTGTGATATTCGGCCGGGCACGAGATGGCGTACCCGTTGTCTTCGACGAGACAGACCACAGGAAGCTGTTCGGTGCAGATCGTGTTCAGAAACTCCCAGAACTCGCCTTCGCCAGTGGCGCCGTCGCCAATCGACACGTAGGTGACTTCGTCGTCGTTGACCTCAGGCGGAGGGGCGCCGAGAAGCGGCAAGCGCTTCGACGCCTCGGCGCTGCCGGCGCCCTGCAGACACTGCATGCCGGTGGCGCTCGAGCGGTTCATGATGTGCAGCGAGGGCTTGCTCCAGTGCGACGGCATCATGCGCCCGGCAGAGGAGGGGTCGTCGGACGAGCCGACCGCAGCGAGCAGCATGTCGTACGGGGTGATGCCGAGCATCAGCATCAGCACGCGATCGCGATAGTAGGGAAAGAACCAGTCGTAACCGGCCTTCAGCGCCATGCCGGCGGCAATGAGAATCGCCTCGTGCCCGGCCCCGCTGATCTGAAAGAATGCGCGGCTCTGATTCTTGAGCTGGATTTCCTTGTCGTCGAGACGCCTCGACAACACCATCCAGCGATACGCTCTGAGGAGATCGTCGCGGGTGAGGCGTTCGGCGGAGCGCTGCGCCCGGGCGTGTGCTTTGTGTCCGTTCGTTACCGTCGACGACTTCATTCACGCTCCCGACCGCCCCCGCCCAGGTTATGGCAACGCTTCCAGCGAAGGCCGAACAGCAAATTATACAACGATACTGAATGGTATAATCGCGTCCCGGAGCCGCCAACGCAAGCGGCAAAAACTCCAAAAACAATTGCAGCCCTATCGCCTGTTTCGCTGGGACGAAATCGCTCTCGAGAAAGTCACCGAGATGGTTTCCCGGAAGTTCGTCTCCGGAGAGCGGGAGACGATCGCGCAGGTCTATCTGAAACGGGGCGCCGTCGTTCCGCAGCATGCCCACGACAGCGAACAGATGACCTACGTGCTGCAGGGCGCATTGAAGCTGCTCGTGGGCGGCGACGAAGTGACACTGCGCGAAGGCGAAGTACTGCACATCACGCCCGGCATCGTGCACCAGGTCGAGGCGCTCGACGACACGTTCGTGCTCGGCGTATTCAGCCCCGTCAGGCGCGACTGGATGGAGTAGCACATGGAAATCTGGATTCTGCTCGCAATTGTCGCCGTGCTGGTGTTCTGGGCCATCGGGCTGTACAACCGCCTGGTCGGTCTTCGTAACCAGGTGCTCAATGGCTGGCGTCAGATCGACGTGCAGCTCAAGCGTCGTCATGATCTCATTCCCAACCTGGTGAACACCGTTCGCGGGGCGATGGAGTTCGAGCGAGACACCCTGACGCAGGTGATGGAGGCGCGCGCCCGCGCCGTGTCGGCAACGGGCCCCGCAGACGCGGCCCGCAAGGAAGGCGAGCTGACGCAGGCCCTCGGCCGGCTGTTCGCGTTGGCCGAGAACTATCCGACGCTTCGCTCGAACGAGAACGTCAAGATGCTTCAGGAAGAGCTGACCTCGACCGAAAACAAGGTCGGCTTCGCACGGCAGTTCTACAACGACATCGCAACGAAGTTCAACACGGCGCAGCAGACCTTTCCATCGAACATGTTTGCCTCGATGCTCGGTTTCAAGCCTGCCGAGCTGTTCGAGATTACCGACGCCGGCGAACGGCAGGTGCCCGCTGTTGATCTCTCGATGAGGAAGTAGGTCTGGCGGGAAATCTCTTCGAGCAGCAGGCCTCGAACCGGCGCCGCACGTGGGCCGTCATGATTGTGTTTGTCGCATTCCTGCTGTTCCTCGGGATCGGCTTCGATGTGTTCTACATCGGAGACGGCGAGCTCACGTTCCCCATCGGCAGCCTGACGGCGCTTGGCGTCGGAAGCGTGTCGGCGCTCACCAGCTATTACTCGGGCGATCGCGCGGTGCTGCTGTCTACTGGCGCCGTCCCACTCGATCGCGCGATCTCGACGGCGACAAGCGACGATGACACGCTGAAGATTCGTCAGTTCGACAACGTGGTCGAAGAGATGAGCATCGCGGCGGGCCTGCCGAAGCCCAGGGTGTACATTGTTCCCGATACCGACCCGAATGCATTCGCCACCGGTCGTGACGCCGAGCATGCGTCCATCGCGGTCACGCGAGGTTTGCTCGATGCGGTGAACCGCGATGAGCTGCAGGGCGTTGTGGCACACGAGTTGAGCCACGTCCGCAATCTCGACATCCGCTTGATGACGGTGATTGCCGCGATGGTCGGCGCCATTGCGCTGCTGTCAGACTGGACCGGTCGCGGACTGCACCGCGCTTCGAGCGGCCGAGGCGGACGCGATCGAGACAACGGCAAAGGCGGCGCCGCCGGCATCATCCTGTTCGTCCTCTGGGTGATTGCGATCGTGCTCGCGCCGATCATCGGCCAGACGCTGGCCATGCTGGTGTCGCGAAGGCGCGAATACCTCGCCGATGCGTCGGGCGCAGAGCTTACCCGCAATCCCATCGCTCTGGCCAACGCTCTGGAAAAAATCGAACAGGCGCATGCGCCGACCACATCGGTAAAGCGCGGCACGGCGCATTTGTGCATCGCCGATCCTCTTGGCCGTGCGGTCGGGCTTCGTCAGGGATGGCTGCCCGATCTGCTCGCGTCGCATCCGCCGATGGCCAACCGCATTGCGGCGTTGAAACAGATGGCCTATCACGGGTGATGGCACAGGACCTTCGCACGCCGTCCTCCGGCCCGGCGGGCCAGGCGGTTCGTCTGAAGCGCCGCGGCAACCGCGCTCAAGCCGCCGCCTTCCTGCTTCTCCGCGTCTGTCTGGGTGTATTCGTATTCTTCTTCGGGCTCGAAAGGGCCTCGTGGCTGCTCGATGCGACGCCCATCGTGACTCAATTGTCGGCGTGGATGACCGATGCTCCGCCGCTGAGCCGGTGGTATCTCGAGCGGCTCATTCCCGGCGCCCCCGTCTTCGCCCGCATCGTGCCGATAGGCTCGATGGCCGCCGGAATCGCCCTGACGCTGGGGTTCTGGACGAGGATTGCCGCAGCCGTTGCCCTCGTCATCGTCCTCAGCCTTCAGCTCGGGGCCGGCTCGATGTTCAGGTACGCCTATCTGATGGATGCAGGCGGCTTGCCGCTGGCGGGAGGCCTGCTGGCGCTGATAATCGGCGGCAACAGCAAGAAATAAAAGGCCCCCTACTTCGGCTTCGGCAGCATACGCGCGCCGCAAGACCTCAGCAGAGTGATGATCCAGGCAGCCCGCGCGCTCGGGCGCCGTGCGATCGTGTCCCGTGGTTGGGCCGATCTGTCACTCATGGACAATGAACCCGACTGCTTGGCCATCGGCGAGGTCAACCAGCAGGCCCTCTTCAAGCGCGTCGCGGCCGTCGTCCACCATGGCGGCGCGGGCACGACAACCACAGCCGCGCTGGCCGGCGCACCCCAGGTCGCCATCCCCCTGATGTACGACCAGCACTACTGGGCGCGACGAATACAGCACCTCGGCATCGGAACCGCGCATGCACCCGGCACACCAACGACCGATTCGCTGACGAGCGCTCTTGAGCGCGCCCTCCACCCCGATGCAGTTGTGCGTGCCCAATCCATCGCCGCTGCAGTGGGCCGTGACGGGGCACGGGACGCGGCCCGGCGCGTGATTACCCGATCAGAGAACTCGTTCTGAAATGGCTCCCGGGATCGATCTCCACACGGGCTGCTAGTGGACTCTCTTGTCCCAGTCGTTCTTGCCCCCGGAGTACACCCCGAATTTCTTCCTCGCCCGATCCATCTTCCATCGCAGGTACCGGTAACGCACCTCGTTGGCAGGGCTGAGATGACGGCCCCGCAGCATCACGTAACCCGCAATCAGGCCGCCCAGATGCGTGACGTGCGCAATGCCGCCGCCGGCATCGCCCGCGGCAGAGAGCAGCGCGATGAGGCCCATGATCATGACGAAGTACTTCGCAGGAATCGGAAACACGAAGTAGACATAGATCGGCCTGTTCGGAAAGGTCAGGCCATAGGCGAGCAGCAGCCCGTAAACAGCGCCCGAAGCCCCGATGGTCACGGAGTAGAACATGCGCGCTGTTGCCGGGTAGGGCATCAGCGACACAACGATCGTCGTCAGGGCTGCGACGATGCCCGTGATGAAATAGTACTTGAGGAAGAACCGCGTGCCCCATATGCGTTCGAGCTCCGTGCCGAACAGCCACAGCGCGAGCATGTTGAAGAAGATGTGCCCGATCGTGCCGTGGAGAAACATGTAGGTGAGCGGCTGCCACACGTAGAACGAGCCGAAGATCGCCGCGGGGACGAGCCCGAAGAATTCCTGAAGGGCCTGCCGCAAGGCTTGCGGCATCAGCCACATGATGACGAAGACGGCGACGTTGACTGCAATCAGCGCCTTGAGGGCGGGCGATAGCGGACCTGGTCCGAAGGAAAACGACGAATACGACTGGTCGCGCGACGGGTAGCGGCGCATCCCGTCGAATCTACCACGTTCAGGACCGCAAAGCCCGGCGCCTGAGCTCGGCAAATTCCTCCACGCCGAGAACGTGGGTCGAAAGGGCAAGCACAGCCATTCCGATGCCGATGGCACCGAAGACGCGGATGGCTCGCGCCATCAGGTCGGCCCCGCCAAAAGGAACGTGCAGGAACCGCTCGGCGTAATACGCCGCAAACGCCATGACGACCGACGCCAATGAAATCCTGATGACGGCGTTCAGCAGGCGGGCGCCCTCGAGCCCTCCGAGGCGCGTGCGCAGCGCCCAGATGAGAATGCCGGCGTTCAGCAACGCCGCGACGGCTGTCGCCAGCGCGAGGCCACGATGGCCCAGCAGGCGCACGAGGATGAGACTCAGCGCGACGTTGAACCCCACGCTGGCCGCGGTGGCGAGGACGGGCACGCGGCTGTTGCCCATGGCGTAAAACGCAGGAGAGACCAGTTTCACCGCGGAGTACCCGATGAGCCCGGGCGCATAACATGCCAACGCGGCGGCTGTTGCGGCGGTGTCGGTGGGCGTGAACCGGCCATGCTCGAAGATGAGGGTCACAATCGGTGTTGCCAGCACCATCAGCCCGACGGTGGCAGGCACGTTGAGCATCAGCATCAATCGCAGGCCGCGCGACACCGATCGGCGGACGCCGGCATCGTCACTCGTCGCCGCGTGCGCGGAAATCGTGGGGAGCGACGCCGTCGCAATCGAAATGCCGAAGAGCCCGATCGGCATGTACATCAATCGAAACGCGTAATCCAGCCATGACACTGCTCCCGTACCGAGACCGGCCGCGAGCCAGCTGCTGACGAACAAATTGATCTGTACGGCCGCGAGCCCGGCGACGCCGGGCAGCAAGAGACGCCCGACCTCGCGCAGCCACGGGTCGTGCCAGTCGAGGACAGGCTGATAGCGGAATCCCTCGCGGTAGATGGCCGGCCACTGGAGCGCAATCTGTCCGAGCCCGCCCACTAGAGTGCCGCCCGCGATTGCGACGATCGGCTCGATGCCGAGAGTGGGCGCCAGCGGCACGAAGGCGAGCGCGCATGCGATGGTGGCCACGTTGAACATCGCCGGCGACAGCGCGGGCACGAAGAAGCGATGCAGGGCATTCAGCATCGCCATCAGCACCGCGGCCACTGCGACCAGCGACAGAAACGGAAACATCAGCCTCGTCAGACGGATCGTCAGCTCGATCTTGCCCGGCACCTCGCGAAATCCCGATGCGTACAGCGAGACGAGCGGCTCGGCGAGCAGGATGCCCGCGAGCACCACCGCCCCCGATGTGAGGAGCAACACTCCGATGATGTTCGAGGCCACGCGCCATGCGGTGCCTCTGTCCTCGGCGGCGAGCGCGCGCGTGAACGTCGGCACGAGTGCGGCGCTGAGAGCACCTTCCGCAAACAGATCGCGCAGGACATTTGGCAGCCGGAAGGCAATGCGGAAGGCGTCCATCGCGTCGCCGGCGCCGAAGAAGTATGCGAGGACCTGGTCGCGAAGGAGTCCCAGCACGCGGCTGGTCATGGTGGCGATGCCGATCACCCCTGCGGATCGGACGACGCCTGGAGCAGGGCGGGTGTTGCGTGCAGGAGTTGGGAGGGTCTTGTGTATCAAGACCGTCCTACGGCTGGAGCTTGCGACGAACCAGCTCGTTCACGGCCTTTCCATCGACGGTCTTGCCCGCCAGTTGCGCCATGACGGCCTTCATGACCTTGCCCATGTCTTTTGGCGAGCTTGCGCCAGTGGCGGCAATGGCTTCATCTACGGCGCGCTCGAGGTCTGCGGCGTCTACCGCTGGCGGAAGGTAGCTTTCGAGAATGGCAATCTCTGCGGTTTCCTTGTTCACCAGGTCCTGCCGCCCGCCTTTGAGGAACTGTTCGATGGAGTCGCGGCGCTGCTTGACGAGCGCCGACACCACCTGGCGCGACTCGTTGTCGTCGAGCGCGTGTCCGCGCTCGATCTCACGGTTGGTCAACGCTGTCTTCAGCATGCGCAATGTGCTGAGCCGCGCCTGGTCCTTCGACTTCATCGCGTCGGTAATCGCGCGATTCACATCTTCTGCGAATGCCATGTTCAGTCCCAGTCTCGAATGCCGACGTCCTGATCGGAATCGCCGAGCGTGACGTGCCAGTCGTCGGTGTTCTTGTAGAACTTCGGAGGCACCGTGACTGCGTTGATCTTCACTGCCAGCGTGAGCGGGTGCGGTCTCATCTGAAAGTATCCGGAATGCCGCATGATGCGGCGGAAGCCCTGGTGGGCTGCATAGCACCGGATCTTGTCCGAGCCCGCCTGCCGCGCCTCCGCGTCGACCCATCGCAGCAGCGTTTTGAACCCGAGATCGTCATGCGTGTCAGCCAGGAAATCGACGAGCAGCGTGACGCGGCCCCTCGGCTCCTGTGCGTGACGGTACACCGCATATCCTTCCGGACGCCCGTCGCGCATGAGCGCAGCGATCGAATACCGGACGTGCGGCGGTTCGATGAACTTCCAGTTGAGGTACGGAGCGTCCCTGCGCACGGCCACCTCGAATCGATCGGCAAGCCGCTCCCACAGTTCCGTGAACGACGCGTCGAAGCGGCGGATGGGTTCGACATCGGCTCGCAGCGGGCGCACGCGTGCAGCGACGCGGACGATGGGCAGCGTGACGGCCGAGACGAACCGGTTGAGCGTCATCGGCCACCGCGGCACGCGCACGGCGCGGCGCGTGAGAGGCTTCACCAGCCCGGGAATCGGAGGGACGTCGGGGAAGCGCATTTTCTTGAGCAGCCGCGACGAGGCCTCAGAGAGGCCCAGACCGAGTGCTGCGCCGACGCTCCGATCCCACGTTCGAAACAACTCTTCACCGAGACCGCGCCGCTGGCGTTCGGGCGCCACCATGGCATCAGTGCCCCAGGCGGCCTGAATTTCTTTTCCGGCAAGCGACAGTCGAACCGGCATGGTCGCGTAGTGGCCGATGATGGTCGGCCCCTCACGCACGACCCACACGAGAGGCGCCCCGTCTGGATTGTTCGGGTTGCGGCGGTACTGCCAGTCCCAGCGCAGACGGCTCGCAGCGGCGGCGTCGGGCCCAAACACACGTCGATAGAGGGCCTCTATGCCGCGCTGGTCGTCCGGGCGGTAGCGATCAATTTCTGGCATTGTGGTGAGACTGCCCCGAGTGCCTGTCGCGCCATAACTCGAAACGCATCAATCGAGCGTAGGCGGAATTGTATCGCGCCAGGAGAGTTTATCGATCCGGCTGCGGCGGACGAGGACGAGTGATCGGTCCGTTTATCGTTGCTGGCGGTGGCTGCGGCGGCGGCGGTGTGAATGTCGGCGCTGAAGAAGTGCCGCTCGGAGCGGTCCACGGATTTGCCGGTGCCGCAGCCGTCCCCGGCGGCGTCTGCGGCTGCTGCTGCGGTTGTGCACCACCGGGCGACAACAACGGGCCGGAGATCGTCCCCTGCACAGGGCCCGGTGCAGGCACAGGCACCAAGCCCGCAGCGGCTGCTGCCGCAATAGCTGGATCATCGGCTTGATCCGCTAGCGGTTCAGGCGGCTCCGGCAGTGTGCCCGGCGAGAGCATCGCCGGCGGCATCGGTCTCAACTGCGTGAGGTTCGCGCCCGGCGGCACTGCAAATCCCGGCGTCGGCTGCGGGCGAGCCGCGGCAACCGCTGTCGTCGTCGGCATCACCATGATGCTGTCGTACATCGACGCGTCAGCGACAAGCGTCTGGCGCGGCATCGCCATGTATCCCGGGACCGCGCGCAGGATGATCTCGAGTGCCTGCTTTTCGGGAACGTTTTCGAGCTTGAGTGTGACCGGCCCGCCGGAAATTCGCTCGGCGTTGATGACGCGCGTCTTGCCGACACGCGCCCATTCCGTGAGGATCTGACGGACTGTCACATCCTGTGCGTCGAGCGTCACCCGTCCGTCGCGAATCGACAACTGCAACCCGGCCGCCCAGGTCGGCGACGCCGTGCATGCGAGCGAGAATAGCGCGAAAACAAGCGTTTTCATGAAGTTGCGGGCGACCCCCAATTATAAATCAGGACCCGTGTACGCGGAAATGTTCGATCACTCTGGTGATGATTTCACCGAGCTGCACTTTGGGCTCGTACCCGACCAGCTCGTGCACCTTGGTCAGATCGGGCACCCGCCGGGGCATATCCTCAAACCCGGCCTCATACGCCTTATCGTAGGGAACGAACTCGATCTTTGATGATGAACAGGTCAGCCCCTTCACGATCTCGGCGAGCCTGAGAATCGTCACCTCTTCCTTGTTGCCGATATTGAAGACTTGCCCGACTGCCCTGGGCTCTTTGACGAGCTTCATCAGGCAGTCGACGACGTCGCCCACGTAGGTGAAGCTGCGCGACTGCGTGCCGTCGCCGAAGACCGTGATGGGCTCGCCGGCGAGCGCCTGGCGCACGAAGGTGGGCAACACCATTCCGTACTGGCCTGTCTGCCGCGGCCCGACGGTATTGAAGAACCGGACGATGATGACGGGCAGGTCGCGCTCCTTGTAATACGCGAGCGCAAGAAATTCGTCGATCGCCTTGCTGCACGCGTAAGCCCATCGATGCTTCACCGTTGCTCCCATGACGAGGTCGGCGTCTTCGCGGAACGGTACGTCCGTGCTCTTGCCGTAAACCTCGGATGTCGAGGCGATGACGACTTTCTTCTTCTTCTTGTTTGCGTGCTTCAGCACTACCTCGGTGCCGTGGACGTTGGTTTCGATCGTGTGCACCGGCTCTTCGACGATCAGCTTGACGCCGACGGCGGCAGCGAAATGGAAGATGACGTCGTTGCGATCGACCAGCTCGGCGAGCAGCGGCTCGTTGGTCAGCGTATCGATGACGTACTTGAAGCGCGGATTTGGCTTCAGGTGCCCGATGTTGCGAATCGAGCCTGTTGACAGGTTGTCGATGACATCGACGTCGTGCCCTGCGTTCAGCAGGGCTTCCGCCAGATGAGACCCAATGAAACCGGCGCCGCCGGTGATTAATGCTCTCACGAAGATTGTTCCTTTCGCACGGTCTCGGCGACCCATTGAACGGCCTCGGTCGAGAGGCTCGGATAGAGGGGCAGCGACAGGACCTCGCTCGCGGCTCGCACGGCTTCCGGGCAGTCGGCCGGATGTGTCGCCGAGAAGGCCGGCTGTTGAGAAATCGCGATGGGGTAATGCACGAGTGTTTCGATTCCGGAGGCCCGCAACTGATCCTGCAGCGCCGTCCGTCGTCCGGACCTGACCGGGAACAGATGATACACGTGTCCGGGATCCATCTCGCGCGGTACCGAGACGGGTGCGCCTGTCAGGAGCGACCGGTACAGCGCCGCGAGCGTTCGCCGTTGTGCGGTGCGCCTGGCGAGCAGCGGCAGACGCGCGCGCAGAATGGCCGCCTGCAGCTCGTCGAGCCGGCTGTTTACGCCCATCTCGACGTGACGATAGCGATCCGTCTGCCCGCCGTTCCGCAGCCGCCGGATGCGATCGGCGATTGCCGCGTCGCGCGTAATCACGGCGCCTCCGTCGCCGAGCGCCCCGAGGTTTTTCGTCGGATAGAAGCTGAATGCGCCCGCGATGCCGAAGGTGCCAACCGGCTGCCCGTCACACGTCGCGATGTGCGCCTGGCAGCAGTCCTCCACGAGCGCCAGCCCCTTGCGACTGGCGAGAGACGCAAGCGACGCAAGGTCGGCGGGCTGCCCGTAGAGATGAACCGGCAGCAGTGCGGCCGTTCGCGGGGTGATCGCGCGCTCTGCGGCCGCCGGATCGAGCGTCATCCGCTCCGGATCGATATCGGCGAAAACCGGCCGTGCGCCTGCCATCACGATTGCCATCGCTGTGTATGCGGCAGACAACGGCGTCGTGATGACCTCGTCGCCGGCGCCGATGCCAAGCGCCCGAAGCACCAGCGCCAGCGCGTCGGTGCCGTTGCCGACGCCGACGGCGTGCGGAGCCCCCGATGCCACCGCAAACTCCCGTTCGAAGGCGTCGACTTCGGGGCCGAGCACGAACCAGGCGGAATTGGTCACGCGCGCGATCGCCTCGCGGATCGCCGTCGATTCTTCGCCGAGATGAAGATCGATGAATGGAACCCGCGTCGCTCGCGGCTTCATGCGACCGGCGACGGGGCGGGAGCCGGGTCGTCGAGGTACTCGCCCGCGTGCGCCCGATAGTACGCGAGCGTCCGGGCAAAGCCGGCGCGCAGGGAGACGCGTGGTTCCCATCCGACCGCATTCCGAAAACGGGAGGAATCGGCGTAGAAGCTGCCGATATCGATGGCTTTCTTCTCGGCCGGCCATGGCACGTACCGCACGCTTCCGGCGCCGGCCACCTCGACGAGCAGTGTCGCGAGGTCTTTGTGCGAGATCGGCTCCGACCCGCCAATGTTGAACACGCGGCCGTTACACGCATCCGATGCGCCCGCGCGAAGGAAGGCATCAGACGCGTCGTCGACGTAGACGAGATCGCGAACCTGCGATCCATCGCCGTAGACGTCGATCTCCTGTCCGAGGAGCGCGAGCCGCATGAACCAGCCGATGAATCCCTGCCGGTTGTGCTTGATGAGCTGCCGCGGGCCATACACGTTGGTCAGCCGCAGCGAGCACGCTCGCACGTTGAACACGTTGTTGTAGAGCAGGTGATAGTTCTCGCCCGCCGCCTTGTTGATGCCGTTGACGTCTACCGGCCGCACGAGGTGGGCTTCGGTGACCGGCAGCGAGTCGGGTTTGCCGTACACCTGGCGCGTTCCCGCGAACACGACCTTGACGCCGGGATTGAACCGCCGGCACGCCTCCAGAATCGACAACTGGCTCCGGCAGTTGATGTCGAGATCCGTGTACGGATCCTTCATGCTGTCAATGTGGCTCACCTGTCCCGCGAGATTGAAGATGATCTCGCGATCGCGCACGAGGTGATGCATCGTGCTTTCCTGGCGCACGTCTGCGATGTTCACGCGGACCTTGTCGGCGATTCCGTGGATGTTGAAGAAGTTCGCGCCGGAGTCGGGTATGAGCGAATCGATCAGCAGCACGTCGGCGCCGAGCTCGACGAGCCGGCGGGCGATATTGCTGCCGATGAATCCGAGCCCGCCCGTGATCATTGCGCGCCGGCCCCGGTAGAAATCAAAATTCGGGTGCATCGCTACAGCACCCGTGTGCTCTCGCCGGCGGGTTCTGCGGCCTCGACCGTCGCGCGGTGCGCCTGGCGCACGACCAGCGCAAACCACAGCTTCAGCACGTCGACGCCGGTGCGGAACACGCGGCCGAAGTTGAAGAACTGCGATTGTCCGTGCGCGCGGTGGTAGTGATGAACCGGGACCTCCACGATTGTAAAGCCCGCATCCTGTATCTTCTTCATCATCTCGAGGCAGATGACGCCGCTGTTTTTCTCGAGCCGGACCCGGTCGAAGATCGATCGCCGCATCATCCGGAAGTCGCAGTCGACGTCGCGCACGCGCAGGCCGAACATCATCTTCACCGTGTGGTGATAGATCCGGCCGATGACGATGCGGTGCCATGGGTCCGAGCGGCTGATCTTGAAGCCGTTGACCAGATCGACGCCGGGCGCCATTCGCGGCCAGAGCATTTCCATCTCAGCCGGGTCGTACTGCGCGTCGCCGTCCGTGTAAAAGATGATGTCTTTCGAGGCGGCGGCGAACCCGGAGCGAAGCGCCCCTCCGTACCCGCGATTGGTGTGGTGCGTCACGATTCTCACCCGCGGGTACACGCGCGCGAGCTCCTCGAGAATCTGCGCTGTTGAATCGGTGCTGCCGTCGTTGACGACGATGATCTCGTAGTCAGGCGTCAGCTTCGACGCCGCCCGGAGTGCGGTGATGACGAGGCTCGCAATCGTCCCGCTGTCGTTGTACGCGGGGAAGAACACACTCAGGCCGGGGAGTGGATGCCGTTCAGCGCCTGCCATCTTCAAGGATGTGGGACACGTTAATACACCGGCGGTTCGGGCGCAATCGCGCGTATCATCGAGGCCCTTCCGAGCGCATCGTCGAGATCTGGTCGGACACCAGCCCCACGAGAAAAATCACCACCGCCAGCACCAGGAGCAGCACCGACGAATCGGTGACGTCGTGGCGGGTCACCGTAGTCCAGATGGCATAGCCGGCGCCGAGAAGGAAGAACGTTCCGGCGATCGGCAGAAAGATCCGGAGCGGGCTGAAGACGGTGATGACCTTCAGGAGAATCACGAGGAATTTGGCGCCGTCGGAGACGAGCTTGATTTTCGACTTCCCCAGACGCGGACCCACCGAAATCGTTTCGAAGCGCACGCTGTAGCCGGCCTTCAAGAACGCCAGTGTCGTCGTTGTCGGGGTGGAAAAGCCGTTGGGCAGAAGATGCAGGAACTCGCGGAGCACGTTGGTCCGCGCCGCCCGCAATCCAGACGTGAGATCCGGGATGCGGCGGCCGGTGAGATAGCTGGCCAGCCAGTTCAACAGGTTGTTGCCGGCGTGGCGGGCCGTGGATGCCTGCTGATTCGATCCTGCCCGCGCGCCGACGACGAGATCGTACTCGCCCAGGAAACTTACGAGGCGTAGCGCGTCGGCTGCGGAGTGCTGGCCATCGGCATCGACGATCAAGATGTACTCGCCCGCCGCATTCCTGATGCCGGTCTTCACGGAGGCGCCGTTACCCTTGTTGTAGGGGTGCCTGATGACGCGCGCCCCAGCAGTTGCGGCGACTTTCGCTGTCTCGTCCGCGGATCCATCGTCGATGACGAGCACCTCGTGCCATGTGGCTGCTTCGCGCAGGGCGTGGACCACCGTACCTACAGCTTCCGCCTCTTCGAATGCCGGCAGCACGACAGACACCGTCGAAGGATCAGCCACGTGTGCGAAATCGTATCACGGTGTAAATGTGGGGCGAAAATTTAGCGTAAGTCTTTGGAAATCTACATTTTACCCGTTGACATCCCCATACCCGTCCTCTAGTATCGCCGTGGACTTTTTTGGAGAGAAATGGAGTAGCCGAGCGTGCTTCGGGGCAACTCGCCGGCGAAAATTGACGACCGGGGGAGACTCAAAATCCCCAACGGGTTCCGCTCGTTCATCGAGAATGAACACGGGCGCGACCTGTTCGTTACCAGTCTGCACGGTGACTCGGTGCGGCTTTACCCGATGCCGGTGTGGGTCGAGATCGAGAAGAAGCTGGCGCAGATTCCCTCGACACATCCATCTCGCTTGAAGTTCCTGGATCGCGTCAATTTCTACGGCCAGGTGTCCGAAATCGACAGCCAGGGCCGCGTGGTGATTCCCCCGCGGCTGCGCGAGTCGGCCACGATGGTCGGCGAGGTGGACGTGTTCGGCCAATACAACTATCTCGAGGTCTGGAACCATGAACGCTTCATCGCGAAGCTTCAACGCGAGCCGTTCACTGACGACGACGCGCGCGCGCTGTCAGACCTTGGATTGTAGCTGGAATGGCGCTCCACGAACCGGTCATGACTCGCGAGGTGCTGGATTTTCTCCATCCCGAAAAGGGTGGCGTGTTCGTGGATTGCACGATCGGCATGGGCGGGCACGCACTTGCGCTGCTCGAAGCAGGCGCGACGAAGGTCGTCGGCCTCGATCGCGATCCCGCCGCGCTGGCGATTGCGGCGTCCACGCTGGCGAGCTATCGCCATCGCGTAGAACTGGTGCACTCGGATTATCGGGCAATTGAATCGGTGCTCGATGCCCGCGGCATCGACCGCGTCGACGGCGCGCTGACCGACATGGGCATGTCGTCGTACCAGCTCGAGGCCGAGGGGCGCGGGTTCAGTTTTCAGCGCGAGGATCCGCTCGACATGCGAATGGATCAGACGGCCGGTCCGACGGCGGCCGACCTGCTGCGCGACGCAGCGGAGGCGGACATCGCGGACGTGGTGTACCGGTTCGGCGAGGAGCGGTATTCCCGGCGTATCGCGAGGGCCATCGTGCGGGCCCGCGAATCGTCGCCGATCGAGACGACCTCGCAACTGGCAACGATTGTGCGACGCGCGGTGCCGCGTCGCGGCTTCTCGCGGATCGATCCGGCGACGCGCACGTTTCAGGCGCTTCGCATCTGGGTGAACCGCGAGCTGGAAGGCATCGACGAGTTCTTGAAGGCTGTGGCGCGCCGCCTGAGCACGGGCGCGCGCCTCGTGGTGATTACGTTTCACTCGCTCGAGGATCGGATCGTCAAGCACACGCTGCGCGCGCTCGCACAAGCCGAGGGGGCGCGCGTGCGGATCCTGACGAAAAAGCCGATTACCCCCCAGCCCGACGAGCTGGAACGCAACCCACGCGCGCGCAGCGCAAAACTGCGCGCGGCGGAGTGCGTGTAGAACGTCAGCGGTTCGCAGTATCGAACGTCGGCGGTGCGGCGGGACGCTGCCGCAGGGCGCCAAAAACACGAGGGCCAGGGGCCGGTCATCGGACCCGGGCGATCCGGACTGGCCCTCGTGGTGCTTTCCGCAGGTCGTGTCCGGCTTCAGCGCCGGAGGTCGGAACAGGGGGGCGGTCATGAGCTCAATCACAGAAGCGTTCGAATACGCCATCAAGAAAGACGTGCGGAACAATCCCATCGTCCGGGAGGTGGACGAGCGGCGGTTGCAGGAGCAATGGCGCTCGGTTGCCGTTGGCGTCTTGTTCGTGGGCGTGCTGCTCTTTTCAGGATGGCAGCGTGTCGAGCTGCTGCAGCACGGGTATCGACTCGAGCAGATGCAGCAGGAGCGCACCGAAGAGGCCGCCATCAACCGCCATCTGCGGCTCGAAATCGAGACGCTCAAGTCGCCGCAGCGCATCGAGCGGCTGGCGACCGGCACGCTTCATCTCGTGACGCCCGACACGGGCGCCGCGGTTGTGATCGAGCGCGTCGTGCCGACCGAGCCGCCAGAGGCGTCGGTGATTGCGCGGAGCGAGGTTGGCGCCGCCACACCACGCAGCATCGCACCCTCCGAAGGGCAGAGCCCCCGGGATCACAAACGAGCGGCCGGCCAGGAGTGATGACGTGAGCCATTCAAAGACAGACAAGTGGCGCGCCACGATCCGAAGCCGGCTTTTCTTCGGGGCAGCCCTGTTCGTGCTGTGGGCGGCCGGCATTCAGGCGCGCCTCGTCTACCTTCAGGTGCACAAGCACGACGACCTCCAGGCGCGCGCCGAGAATCAGTCCGAGCGCACGATGGATATCTCCGCCAAGCGCGGCGAGATCCTCGATCGCCAGGGGCGCGTGCTCGCGTACAGCGTCGATGCCGATTCGGTGTACGGCGTGCCGAGCGAGATCCGGGATGCGTCGAAGGCGGCTGCGCAGCTCTGTGCGGCGCTGAGCGACTGCTCGGCCAAGGAACGCGAGGCGCTGGCGGCCCGGCTGCGGCAGAAACGCGCGTTTGTCTACGTGCGGCGTCGAGTGACGCCGCAGCAGGCACAACGGATTGCCGCGCTTGGCCTCGAGGGCATCGACTTCATTAAAGAAGATCGCCGGTTCTATCCGAAGAAGCAGCTCGCTGCCCACCTGCTCGGTTTTGTCGGCACCGACAACAAGGGGCTCGCCGGCATCGAAGCCGCCTACGACAAACAGATCAGCGGCGAGCTCGGCAGACTGCTCTACCAGACC
>Ga0105106_10000731_pt1 | contig 23324 bp, 19 predicted proteins | sample PPLLaktember2015_5_FD_79109 | JGI IMG/M metagenome (GOLD analysis project Ga0105106, IMG submission 79109) | Freshwater sediment microbial communities from Prairie Pothole Lake near Jamestown, North Dakota, USA - PPLs Lake P8 Core (1) Depth... | ecosystem: Environmental > Aquatic > Freshwater >...
GGTATCTCGACAACCTTACCCGCCCATTTGATGAGATCGGACGGGCACCTGATGATGCAGATCCATGGAGCAAGATGTTATCTGACGGATGGAACCACTCGGATGATGAAATGTATTACTGCGGTTATTGGGGATTATACCGCTATGCTTTTAATGATACTCTGAAATCAAAGTACAAGGCAGCTATCATAGACCACTGGAGAGCAGAACGACCCGAAAAGGAAGGTTTGTGGAATATAATGACCGCTCTTGCACACCCTGAAGAGTTCGGTCTTGAGGATGCTGTCTGGTATCTTCAGGGTTATCCCCTGGATCTTATCGACTGGAGTGTCAGGAACAGTCACCGGAAGGATATTGAAATTATTGAACCTGGTTTTCGCGGCCAGACAATCAGGGAAGTTCTTCCACCCGATGAACTTCCTGTTTCCCGGCATAATGCCAATCGTTTCAAACTTGACAGTGATGGAGGTGGAAGTTCGGAATACAGCGCCGGTGATATCTGGCTTTTGCCTTACTGGATGGGAAGATTTCTTAATGTTATTAGCGGACCTGCAAACTAGATTTTATTGGTATGGCGTTTCATCACCTCTCTCCAAGTGGTTATGATTATCCCGTTGTTTTCAAAGAATTCTTTCACAACAGGATCTGAAAACAGCTGAGCCTCCCAGACTCTCTGCTGCCACGAACCGGTTATGCTTTTGAGGTTTTCGGTTTCGACGGAAGGGTGAAAGATTATCTCGGTCAGACCCGGATTGAGCGATTTCAGCAACCCGAAAAAGTTTGTCCTTTTATCTTCATATGAATCTCCGTCAGGGACACTAGAAAAATTATCAAGCTTCGGGAGTGAATACTGATTCAGCAGTTCCACGACATCGGTTGTTATGGGGTAACCAGCCTTCCTGAAGTTTTCTGCAATTGCAGGGTCGGAGAGGTCAATAGCATTTGCGGGAATTTTATACTCTTCTGCGATTTTAAGAAAGACCTTAAGGTAATCAAGGGATGCGTACATGGTTCCCATATGAGTATCGATATGCGAGGGAGTGAATCCGGCAGCGATAACCTTATCAATCTGTGCCCGGACTTCAGTTTCAACCTCAGCTGCTGAAGCATGGGAAACCACTTCGGGTACATCATGCCACATCCTGCCTTCCGGATCGATAAGCCCGGGCACCTTTGCAGGATCAGACACCGGTCCCCAGCGGTAACTTTTCCACTCGCTCGTAAGTGTAAGATGTACTCCGATATCGGGCGCATCCTGCGTTTTTGCCCATTCCACCAGTTCCATGGCGAAAGGACATGGTACCATAACCGCAGCTGACCGAAGGTCGCCGGTTTCGAAATAATTTCTCACCGCGATATTTGCCTCATTGCACATCCCTGCATCGTCGCAGTGAAGAAGAATTACCTTACTCCCTGCAGGGAATCCGAGCTTTTCAGCATTTGTAATCTTTGCACCAACTGCTTCGGTTTTCTTCTGAGAATTTCCACCGGATCTGTTGCATGCCGGCAGGAAGACAAGTACAACGGCAGCAATTATAATAGCTGACGTTCTCCCGGAATGACTTTCAATTTTGTGTTTCATAACGTATTACAGTTGTAAATCATTAAAAATAATTTTCTTCTCTTCTGCTTCGCTCCCTCGCTCCCTCATTCCGTTACGCCCTTACGCCTTTAAGCCCTCCTACTTCTCATCGATCGCCTCAGTGAGTTTCTTAACCACCCTGAACTGATTGAAGAATTCCTTTGCGATCACCCTTAGAAGTGTATATACCGGAACTGCGAACAGCATACCCACGAGTCCGGCAATCCCTCCCCCGATTATAATTACAAGGAAGATCTCAAGAGGATGTGATTTTACGCTCTTTGAATAGATAACCGGGACGAGTATGTTGTTGTCGATGAAATTGACCACGATAAAAGTGCCCAGGAGTTTCAGGGTCACCGGCAGCAATTCATTGTATGAACCGAAAGCCAGGGTTGAGATGGTGCCGAGTACAAGTCCGATAATGCCACCGATCAGGGGTCCTATATAAGGGATGATGTTCATGAGACCAGCAAAAAATCCGATGAGAAGTGCATTTTTGATTCCGAATATCCAAAGTGCCAGAGCTATGAGCGACATTACACCAAATACTTCGAGCAAAACGCCGATATAATAGCGGATAAGAAGGTTTTTTGATTCGGCAACCACTTTTATGGTTGCTTCATGATGCTTTTCAGGTATGAAGAGCAAAAGACCTTCCTGGAACAGATTTTCGTCCTTGAGGAAAAAGAAGGAAATAAAAAGTATCGAAAAGAGACCGACGAAAATGCTTCCTGCAGCACTGAAAACTTTCCCGATTGTGGCTCCAATGGTGCCAAAATTTATAACAGTTTTAATTTTGGCGACGAAAAAATCCTGAATGGTTTCACCTTCAGGAATCGTTCCGAAATCATGAAGCTTTTCGTTGAGCCATTGCATTGGCTCCTTAAGATTCTCTGTCAGCTTGCCGAAATCGATCGAAGATATCGTCTGGGCCTGGTTGATTATGAGCGGAACAATGATTGCAACGAATCCGGCGCCGATAAGCACTAATATCAGCAGGGCAAGAAGTGCGCTCAGGGGGCGGGGCATTTTCAGCTTCCTTATATGGATCCTGTCAAAGAATGTCACAAGAGGCTGACCGATAAAAGAAACCATGGCTGCTATCAGAACCCAGACTATTATATAACTGAAACGCCAGATGACAAATCCGATTATCAGCAGAATCAGAATATATCCGGTATATTTCAATACCTGTTTCATGTACGATGGGGTTTATGAACTTATAAATTTAATTAAAAAAACTTAACCATGAAGTTACACGGAGGGTACACGGAGGTACACTGAGGAATTTTACCATGTACCTTCATTAAACTCCGGGTAAATGCATGGTTAAGAAGGACTTCTTTTGAAGCGTAAGGAATAAACAAGCATCAAAACAGCTGATGCTGCTGCAGTTCCTGCGCCGAAATAGAATGGGACCGATGAGTTTACCTTGTCATAGAGGGACCCTGCGATAAGGCTTGCAGGCAGCAGGGTGATTCCCAGAAGAGCGTTGTAGATACCCATTCCGGTACCTTGCTTGTTTTTGTCGACCATATCGGAAATAAAGGCTTTCTGAATTCCATCTGTCGCGGCTGAGTACAATCCGTAAAGTGCAAAAAGTGAAATGATTGCCCCTGTGCTTGTGGTTATTCCAAATCCGTAATAGACAACAGCGTAAATCATATATCCAGCAACAAGAATCTTCTCCTTGCCTATTCTGTCGGCAAGCGATCCTGACGGAACTGATGCAAGAACTGAAACAGCATTTGTGATAAGGTACACAAGCGGGATAAATGCAACCTTAACTCCCACTTCATTTGCCTTCACAAGAAGCAAGGCATCCGTTGAGTTGCCAAGAGTGAAAACGAACACAATGGCAAGGAAGAAATAATACTTTGCCGGGAAGTCGTTAAAGTGGAATTTTGTGAACAGCTCATGCTTGTTCTTTCTTGCTTCCTTTATTCCAAATATTATAACAAATATGGCTATTATTGCAGGGATTCCTGCGATCAGGAATATAAGCCTGTAGTTTCCCGGAAGAGCCGAAAGCATAGCAAATGCAATCAACGGGCCGGCTATTGCACCACTGTTATCCATTGCCTTCTGCAAACCGAAACTCCTGCCGCTTTCTCCTTCAGCTGTCGAGCCGGCTATAAGTGAATCGCGGGGTGCAGTTCTGATCCCCTTGCCGAACCTTTCAATGAAACGCAGAACAAGGACCTGAACAGGTGAAACAACAAGGGTGTAAAGCGGAATTACAAGTGCGGACAGGCCGTATCCGATAAGCATAAATGGCTTATTCTTTCCGATCTTGTCGCTCCAGAAACCCGACATTGCCTTAATGAGCGCTGCAGTGCTTTCGGCAATGCCCTCGATCAATGCCAGGCTTGTTCTGGAGGCCCCTATCGATATCAGGAACATTGGCATCACTGAATATACCATCTTGACCGAGGTATCGGTAAGAAAGCTTGTCAATCCGGTAAAAAGGATATTCCTTTTATAGCCAAAGAACTTCCTGTCGCCGTTCCCTTCAATTCTATTTTTCATCCCTGGTGGTATTGATCCTGAACAACTTGAACAAATCAACCACCAGGATCGGTACCAGCGACATTAATATTACTGCAAGCCAGTGATTTCCATCCATTGCTGTAAGTTTGAAAGCATCACGGACAGGGGGAACGAGCAGCACCAGAAGGGCAAGGCCCGCTGAAGCAAAAATTGCACCTATAAGAGGCTTGTTCCTGAAAGGACTTATTGCAAGTGATGATCTTGTATTAGAGTGAAGGTTCCGTACATGAACAAGCTGTGCAAACATAAGAGTGGCAAATGCCATGGTCTGCCCAAGCACCAGATCCTTTTCATACAGCCCGATAAGGAATGCAACGAGTGGTATTGCACCGATCATAATCCCCTGGTACATTACACGCCATATCATTCCGTTAGTCATAAAACCCTTCTTGGAATTCCGCGGTTTACGGTTCATTATCCCTTTTTCGGCCGGATCAACGCTCAGTGCAAGTGCAGGCAGACTATCAGTCACAAGGTTCACCCATAGTATGTGGATTGGAAGCAGCGGGGTTCCAAGGTTGAAAACCGATGTTACCAGGATCAGGAATATTTCACCTACGTTGGTCGACAGAAGAAACTGTATTGCTTTGAGAATATTGTCATAAATCCGCCTTCCCTCTTCAACTGCCGAAACAATTGTTGCAAAGTTGTCATCGGTCAGAACCATGTCGGCAGCTCCCTTTGCGACATCAGTTCCCACGATTCCCATTGCAGCACCTATGTCGGCCTGTTTCAGGGCGGGAGCATCATTCACTCCGTCGCCGGTCATTGCCACAACCTCATTGTGCTTCTGCAGGGCTTTAACGATCCGGACCTTATGTTCGGGAGCCACTCTTGCATAAACAGCGTATTTATGCACGTTCGATGCAAACTCCTCTTCGCTTTGCTTTTCAAGTTCAGTCCCGGTAATGGCATAATCTCCCTCCCTGAACATTCCGATCTCACGTGCGATGGCCATGGCTGTTCCCTTATGATCCCCGGTTATCATCACTGCTCTTATACCTGCCGTATTGCATTTTGCGACAGCTTCCACAACCTCAGGCCTTGCAGGATCAATCATTCCCAGCATTCCAATGAATATAAGTCCGGTTTCAAGATCCCCTGTATGAGTATTCCGGGGAGCTTCCGGCAGATCCTTGTATGCCATGGCAAGAACACGCAGAGCCGAACCGGCCATTATTTCGTTTGCATGGAGTATCTGCCGCTTATCGTCAGCTTCGATAGGCCGTATATTGCCATTTATGATTATTTTGTCACATACTGCGAGAACCTCATCGAGCCCTCCCTTTACATTTACCCGAGTATTTGTTTCGGACATCCTGTTGACTGTGGTCATCCGTTTTCTCTCTGAGTCGAAAGGGATCTCGGCTATTCTTGGGAACCTTTTTTCGACATCATCCTTATGCATTCCATAAAGCATCCCGAAATCAAGAAGGGCAGTTTCAGTCGGATCGCCCGTGAACTCAAATGTTCCGTCATCATTTGTGCTTACACGTGCATCGGCGCAGAGAACAGATATTGCCAGCAGTCTGTTTTCTTCCTCATTGAGGAGAGTTGCCGGAGCAGCTCTGTTAATCACATCATGTTTGTGATTGACATAAGCCTCAACAATGGTCATTTTGTTCTGTGTAAGGGTGCCGGTTTTGTCTGAGCATATAAATGTTGCGCTTCCGAGGGTCTCGACAGAGGGAAGTGTGCGGATTATCGCATTCTTTTTTACCATCCGCTGTACGCCTATGGCAAGCACAACAGTCGAAACTGCAGGAAGACCTTCCGGGATCGCTGCAACGGCGAGGCTGACGGCTGTCATGAACATGCTCATTACCGAGTTCCCGTAAAGGATACCTACCAGAAATATGACCCCGCAAATTATCAGGGCGGCTATTCCAAGGACTTTTCCGAGCTGGGAGAGACGGCGGCTCATAGGTGTTTCAGTTTCAACAGTCTCCTGCAGGAGATTTGCAATTTTCCCCACCTCGGTTTTCATTCCTGTAGCAATCACAATGCCTCGTCCCCGGCCATAAGTTACCATTCCGCTCGAAAATGCCATGTTCACCCGGTCGCCAAGGGAAATCTCATCACCCTGCAGGGTATCAGCATTCTTCTCAACCGGAACGGATTCGCCTGTCAGTGCTGATTCCTGTATCTTAAGATTTATTGCTTCGGTCAGGCGCAGGTCGGCGGGGATGATGGCCCCGGTCTCAAGGATTACCATATCTCCGGGTACAAGATTCTGTGTCAGGACCTCTTTTATTATACCGTCGCGCAATACTTGGGTAAGGGGCGCTGCAAGGCTTTTAAGGGCCTCAAGCGATGTTTCAGCCTTACGCTCCTGGTAGGCTCCCACGAAAGCATTGAGTATCAGTATACCCAGTATCACAAAAGTATCGAGAAGCCCTTCTCCCTCCATGACGCCAACAACTCCGGATACCGCAGCGGCAATAATGAGTATAATTATCATGAAGCTCTTGAATTGTTCGAAGAAAATCCGGATAAAGCTTTTCCTCTTTTTTGAAGTGAGCTGGTTATGCCCGTATTGTTCAAGCCGTTGTTTCACATCATCTGTCTTAAGTCCGGATAATTCATCCGACTTAAGATTTGAGATAACCTCCCTGAACTCCTGATTGTAAAATTGTACCATTAAAAGTATAGCATTAAAATGTGATGATTTATTTAAGCAATTGAGCTAATATTTCAGTTTCCTGTTCACTTAATCCCGATTTGATTTTCTCAGCCAGCCAGCCGGCATGAAATGTAACTTTTGAGATTGTCAGGTTAAGTTCCCTGGCGAGTTCATAGAGTCTCGCATTCTTCATTTTAACTTTTATCGACCGGGCTTCTTTTTCCTGGTGCAAATATAGTTAGTGATGTCCAATCTTAAGCTTGGTTCTACAACATTTTCCTTTTCCTGCCGGTACAGTGGGTGCTGTCATACCGTTGCAGATGGGGCGAATTGGAGGAGTTGCAGGATCAGAACCCAGAGGTAAGGAATTGTCAATGGCTTTCAAAGCGGGCAGGTAAAATTATATTCTCCGGAAGTAATTTCCAGATGGAGTCTCCCATTTGAGATTTCCTCTATCCTCATATTCTCAGAAGAACCAACCGGAATTCCGTTTTCATGGATCTTTTCAGGATCAATCTGAGGCATTTCGATGGTTGCCCTGCAATTGGCAGGTATCTTTACCTTCAGTGAGAAATCACTGCCTGAGACCTTCCAGAAACTCGAAATTTCACCATGGACGGTCTGAATTGAGGTCTCAGCCCACGTAATGTCTCCAACAATTTCGGGTGCAATAAGTATCTGGTTAAAAGCAATTGATCCCGGCATCTGGCGAATGCCTCCGATACCGCTGAAGAACCATTCCATAAGATGACCGAGCATCATGTGGTTGTTAGATACATCCCTGAGTCCGGCCCATGATTCAGTAAGCGATGTTGCCCCTTTTGACAGCTGGTATCCGTAGCCGGGTACATCCGTTCTGGAATTCATGTCAAATATTAGCTGAGAATACCCTTCCTGCTCAAGTGCCCTTAAAAGATACCTGTAACCAATATCCCCGGCGGTAAGGGCATTTTTGTTTTCTTTTATTGAGTTGACAAGATTTGCTGTAACCTCATTTCTTATGCTGTCATCGACCATTCCGAAATAGAGAGGCATTGCATAAGCGGTTTGACTTCCTGTGGAATAAACTTTAGTTTCCGGATTAAGGAACTCTTTGTTGAAAGCTTTACGGATTTCTTCTGAACGGTAATTAAATGCCGCGGCATCCTCATTTTCGCCGATCAGTCCGGCCATCTCAGCCAGCAGTTTTGCATCGTGGAAAAAGATGGATGTTGCTGTAACGGCTTTGGGTGTAAGCTGGGCTTCCCCCGGGAACTTTGGACCGAGGTCGTACCAGTCTCCGAGACCATGCGAAAGAATATTATTTACTGACATGTTTTCGAGGTATTTAAGGTATCCTTTCATCATCGGGTAAGCTTTCCTTACTGCACCTATATCGCCGTACCATTTATACATATCGTGGGGCACCAGAATGCAGGCGCTTCCCCATTCGGGCGAATCCCTGAATCCACCGAGGAATGGAACATATTCAGGAGCTATATCGGGTACAAGCCCGTTTTCGAGTCGGGCCTCAATCATGTCATCAATAATCTTATCGTACAGGTTATGGATATCACGGGTATACCTGATCGAGTTTCCCATAAGATGAGTCTGCTCAAGCCATCCGAGCTTTTCCCTGTGCGGACAATCGGTTGCAACGCTTGCAAGATTGCTTTTTATCGACCAGCTGATAAGCTCATATATTGAGTTGAAAAGCTCATTTGAACATCTGAAGCTGCCTGCGGAAGGGGAGGAGTTCCTTGTATGAAGAAGCTGCAATCCTGTAATGACAGGAAGGTTACCTGGATTAGGTTTCCCGTCGGGCATGGCGCCCGCTGTCTGCACATACCTGAAGCCGTAATAGCTGAACCGCGGCACCCAGGTCTCTTCACCATCCCCTTTCAATGTATAGGTGAAATAATATGGTTCCCCGCTGGCCTTCTGGGTGACAAGGGTATCATCGCTGATAAGTTCACCGGGAACCAGCCTGACCACTTGTCCTTTTTTTCCTTTTACTTTTAGTCTGACAATTCCGGATGCATTCTGCCCGAAGTCATAAATACAAACGGAGTCATTAAGACAGGTTATTACTGCAGATCCAAACTCCTGCATGATCCTGAGGGGATGGTCCATTTCGGGCTTTAGCTCTCCTGATGGCTCCCTTACTTCCAGGGACTCTTTCCAGCTGATGCCATTAAATCCCACTTTATTCCACTTTTCCTGCTCAAGACGCGCATCATAGTCTTCGCCACCGTAGATACTCGTAAATGTAACAGGCGAAGGTGATGTCATCCATGTACTGTCACTCACAATAATTTCTTCCGAACCATCGGTGTACCATACCAGCAGCTTCAAAATCATTTTAGGGGCACCATAAGAGATTACCAGCTTCCTGTAGCGTTCCCTGTTGATATTGTAAAATCCATTGCCCACTATAGCTCCAAGTATATTCTGACCCCGTTTCAGATCGCTGGTGATGTCGAAAGTGTTATAGTAACTTGTCTTCCTGTAATCGGTCCAGCCCGGGGAAAGGAAGCGGTCGCCAGTCTTTTCACCATTAACATATAGTTCATAATGGCCAAGCCCGCTGACAAAGACAAATGCTTGGGCTATTTTCTTGTCAAGCGGGAATTCCTTTCTGAAATAAGGAACAACTGTCCGTTTTTTGGCGACCTCACCCAGGTTGTTGCCATTTCCGTGAATCCCGGGTACCAGAAGGAGTGAATCGGGGATCTCTTCATATCCAATCCATTTGGCACCGCTCCAGTCTGACTTGTTGAACAGTCCGGTAATAAAAGAGGTTGTAAGGCTCCATGCTGAAGGGTTATCTTTATTATCCCACAGCCTTACTTTCCAGCTGTACTTTGTTGCTGGTTTAAGGGCAGGACCGGAATAGCTGATCCAGGCGGATTGAGAAGAAGCTGTCTTTCCTGAATTCCAGTAACAGTCACTTTCTGATTTAAGATTTTCTCCATCAGTGTCGAGAATTATCTGATAAGCAGTTTGAGCCGCCCCCCTTGTTGAGGAAGCCACGATCCAGCTGAATGCCGGCTCCTTTTCAACTCCGGCTGGATTCTCTATGTTTTCGCATAAAAGTCGGATTGCAGCAAAATCGGGTGAATTATTATCACTGCATGACCAGGAAAACAAGATGAATGTGAAAAGGGATATGATTTTTTTCATATGCTTGTTTAATAAAGGCTTTGTGAAAATCCTTTGAGTCCTTTGTGGTTTAAAAGTTAACCACAGAATAACCCAAGGTATTCACCAAAGAACAAAAAAGGGCGATTGTTTATTCGAAGATAAATATTTCTTCGATTGTTGTACTGAATACTCTGGCAATATCATGGGCCAGCTTAAGAGAAGGATTGTATTTGTTCTTCTCCAGGAAGACAATAGTCTCCCTTCTGACATTTACCTTTTTCGCCAGATCTTCCTGGGTAAGATTATATCTTGCCCTGAACTCCCTGATCCTGTTATTCATCTCTGATTCCCCTGAAGTTAAAAACCAGCCAGCAGACTGCAAATACCAGAGCCATCCCGAGAATTCCTGCTCCAATAATTGTGTGGGTCTCATAGTTTAATTTCTCGGAGAAATACATTATTGCCAGCCATAAATAAAGGGAGATGAAGTATGAAAGCGAAGAGGCCTTTTTCATTACCCTTTTTGAAAGTTCATCCTCTGGAGGTTCTCCTTTCCTGGAGCTGCTGATACGTTTGTACCCAAAAAAAAGTGCAAACAGGACAACAATAACAATAACCGCAATATTGACAAGCTCCATTGGTTTAACCGGATCTGATCCGGAAAAGATCCAGATAAAGGTTGTGATAAGAATCAGAGCTGCAATGATAAAGACAATTCCTGATTTTTTCATGATTACAGATATTAGTTATTTAATTCTAACACAAAGTTAGAAATAAATAACATTAATATCCAAATAAATTCGGGATTATTTTGTAATAATTATTTTATTACGGAAATATATAGAATAAAAATATTGAATCTTAAGGATTTAAGATACACATGGTTTTGCCTGTGACACTCAGTGAATACTCCGTGTTACTCCGTGTTTAAACCGGATTTCTACAAATCCGTTATTAATCCCGAAGCACCCACCCGGAAAAGATAAGATTTCCCTTTTTCGGTACTTTTAAGTTCGGCAACTTTCCCCTTGTAGCTCAGTTTCAACGGATTTCCAAGCTTCGATGTGATCCTGGCCTGTTTCAGGGTGCCATTTTCCCATTCGATATCAGCTTCAAATCCGCCGCGGGCCATTACACCGCGGATATATCCCGTCTTCCAGGCTGAAGGCACGGCAGGAAGGAGTTCCACCTCGCCGGCATGGCTTTGGATAAGCATTTCCGTAATTCCCGCCGTAGCTCCAAAATTTCCGTCAATCTGGAATGGCGGATGGTTATCAAAAAGGTTGTATAGTGTAGATTTCCTTAGGAGAGCCAGAACATTCTCATAAGCTTTGTTGCCATCTTTGAGGCGTGCATAGAAGTTTATTATCCATGCCCTGCTCCATCCGGTATGCCCGCCTCCGTGGGAAAGCCTGTACTCGATTGTTTTCCTTGCTGCCTCAAGCAGTTCAGGATTCGTCTGCTCAGTTATCTGGTTTCCCGGATGGAGGCCGTAGAGATGTGAAATATGCCGGTGACCCGGTTCCGGTTCTTCAAGTTCCTCCGACCATTCGAGGATCCGTCCATCAGAACCCGTTCTCGTGGGTGTCAGCTTCTCCAGGGCCTTTTCCATCTTCTTACGGAAAGCCTTATCAGTATCAAGGATAATGCTTGCTTCAATTGTATTCTGAAGCAGATCACGGATTATCATGTGGTCCATGGTGGGACCCATCACCAGGCTTGCATTTCCCTGCCCGCCGGGGATCTTGAATCTGTTTTCTGGCGAGATTGAGGGACCTGAAACAAGATAGCCGGTTTTGGGATTGACAACCAACCAGCCCACGCAGAACTCAGCAGCTTCCTTCATTACCGGATAGGCTTTATTACTCAGGTAATCAATGTCGCCACCGAAAAGGTAATGGTCCCAGATATTCTGACAGCTCCATGCAATTCCCATCGGCCACATCCCGTAGACAACTGCCCCCAGCGGCTCGGTATAATGCCAGACGTCAGTTGTATAATGAGCCACAATTCCTTTCAGTCCATAGACTTCTTTCGCCGTACGCATGGCATTCGGACGCATTGCATCGATAAAATCAGCAAAGGGAAGGAACATTTCACCCAGGTTGGTTATCTCGGATGGCCAGTAGTTCATCTGGATATTGATGTTGATATGATAGTCGGCGCTCCAGGGTGGATTGAGTCCGTCGGCCCATATGCCCTGAAGGTTAGCCGGAAGGTCCCCCGGACGGGAACTGCTTATCAGCAGGTAACGGCCGAACTGGTAATAGAGCTCAATCAGGTCAGGATCGGTATACCCGTTCTGCATTGCAGTAATCCGTGCGTCGGTGGTGAAGTAGTTCCCGTCGCCTGATCCCAGACCAATTGAGACCCTTTTGAAGTATTTCTGATAATCAGTAATATGATCTGTTTTGATATCCGTATATGATCGTTTTATAACTTTTTCCAGCTGACTGACTGAAATCGCAGCAGGATCACTTCCGGAGTAGTCCGTTGCGGCTGTAAGGAAGATAAGGACGGAATTCGCTTTTTCAATTCTTATGCTGTCGCCGCCAGAAACTATTTTGCCCCCGTCATTTATAATCTTAAGGCGGGCCTCCATTCTTACTCCAATGCCATTGCCGACATGCTCACTCATTGAGATTTCATTGCCTGATGCTGTAATGAGTGCGTTGTTCCCCGGCCGTGACAGTCTGGCTGAAAAAGTAATTGATCCAGGCCGGTCAGCAGTGATCCTTATAACCAGTGACTGGTCAGGAGCACTCGAAAAGACCTCCCGTGTAAAGCTCACCTGGTCCGATGTGTAGGTCACTTTTGAGATAGCTTCTTCGATATCAAGTTCGCGGCGGTAATTTGAGACTCCCCGCACAGGAGTGAAATTCAGAGTGAGATCTCCGAGGGTCTGGTAACTGGAGGCATTATCACGGCGGAAGGATCCCAGGATGCCGCTCTGGGCAAGTTTCTCTGCCTCGGCATATTTGCCTTCGAACAGAAGCTTCCTTACTTCCGGAAGGTTCTTCCGTGCATCGGGATTGGCATCCCATCGAGGTGCACCCGACCATACAGATTCTTCATTCAGCTGAAGCCGTTCCTTTTCAATGCCTCCGAAGACCATTGCCCCCAGACGTCCGTTCCCGACAGGTAGAGCGTCATTCCATGTTTCAGCAGGTCTGTTGAACCAGATTTTCAAAACGGGGTAGAGACGGGTCTGAGACCCGTCTCTACTACCCTGTCCTTGCAGGGATAGACAAATCGAAAAAAGGGGGATTGAAAATAGAAGGAGGGAATCAATTCGTATTTTCATAGAAGGATTTTTTGCAGGGTAAATATATTAAAAAACGTAGAGAAGCCCGGTTAAAACGTAGAGACGGGTCTCAGACCCGTCTCTACAGACCACCGTAAATATATTCCAAATAAAAATTGCCGGTAATTATTTCTTCAACAGATCCCTGATCTCGGTCAGTAATACCTGGTCCTTTGTGGGAGCAGGGGGGGCGGCAGGGGCTGCTTCTTCTTTCTTCTTGGCAGCATTCATTGCCTTGACCATAATGAAGATAACAAAAGCAACAATCAGGAAATCAATTATCACCTGAATAAAGTTACCATAATTCCAGGTCACTGCAGGAACAGTTTCGGTAGCTGCTTTGATCACAACTTTGAGATCCGAGAAGTTGACACCACCAAGAAGCACTCCGATTGGCGGCATTATTATATCATTTACAGCCGATGATACAATCTTGCCAAAAGCAAGACCAATAATAATGCCTACAGCCATGTCAACTACATTGCCTTTGAGTGCAAAAGCTTTAAATTCGTCTAAAATTTTCATTTTGTCAGGGTTTAGTTGGTTAATTATCAAAATTTATAAGAAAATCCTACGCCTAATATTTCCTTGAACTGAGTTCTTGGACCGGGAGCCTCTGTCGATTCAAACTCCCCGTTACCGTTCCTGTCGACCGGCACTTTGATATCGTCGTCGTACATAAGGACTGTATTGAAATTCACCGAAATGAATTTGTTCACTTTAAGTCCTATCAGATTCTCCCAGGTAATATCGATATTCTGGGGGTTGTGGCCGTAATTTGAGAAAAAGTCTATCTTTGAAGTGAAGGCAACGTTTTTCATGAATTCATCCTTAAAGTCATTCTTTGAAAAGATTGCTCTCAGATATCCTCCGAACTCACTCCTTGAATTCTGGCCGGGTGTAACTCCAAAAGCACCAGCGGCTGAAAGTTCCGAATCATTAACAAATGTGAATTTCCCGGTCAGAGGTGCTATGAATGCACTGAAATACGGATTGGGTTTGTAATCCATCCCTGCTGCAATTAGCAGATAGGCAGGTGAAAAAAGATCGGATATCTTATTTTCAGTGTCAGGATATTTATATCCGGGCCTCATCTGTGTCCTGAAATTTATCAGGCCCGACCAGTAGAAATTTTTAAAAGCCTCCCTTCCGTACTTGGAAAAGAAATCGAATTTGTCATCGGTTTTCATTGGACTGGCGTCCTTTCCCTGTTTCAGGATACCGTATCCTATATCCAGAGAGTTATCCCAGGCGGATTTACCCTGCTTGTAGTTGGCAAATGCACTGAATATACCACTGACAGCTGCTGAGTTCTGTCCGCCGGCAGCCCAGTTTGAAAGTGATGTCTGCGATAAGTTTATGGCAATCAGGCCGCCTTTTTTCCAGCCCATGGTAGTGTCGGCATTCACTGCTCTGAGTTTCTTTTCAGCATCGGTTATCTGTGCGAGGGAAGCGGAGGCAAATATTGAAAATAATAAGATTACAGATAAGAATTTTAGCTTCATAATTAATTAATTTTAGTTGGGCTGACGGAATCTGAAGAAAAATAAACCGCACTGATCGCTCAATGCGGTTAAAAGGATAAGAAGCCTTCTATTTATCGACTTCCTTAATTTCAGCTTTGGCAGCATTTTTCTTAACCGACTCAATACCATTGTTACGGCCGCTCTCGGTTTTGTAATTCTGGCTTGTTCCTACGATCTGGCTGTTGGCGGCAGTTAAAGCAAACCTGAACATGTTTGTCGGAGTTTTGGTTTTGGAGAATCTTTTTTCATCTGAAGAGTTTTTCTTCACTGATTCAATCCCGTTCATGCATGATGCTTTGGTTGCATAGCCTTCACTGCTGAGGATTGTCTGGCCATTGTCGGCTTTCAGACGGAAACGGAATTCCTTGTTCTTTCCGCTTTGGTAAACTTCAAACTTTGCCATTGTAATAAAGGTTTAGTGAATTAATTATAATATGAGTTATCAGAAAGCTATTAAAATCCTTTCAAATATAACACTATTTAACATTTTTTAAAACCTTGGATTAATTGATTCATGGTTATTGGTTGCCAGTTCCTGGTTCCTTGTTCCTGGTTCCTTGATGCTTGTTAAAAATGTTTATTGCCTTGCGGTAAAAACTCATGAACAAGCAACTGGCAACCAGCAACTTCCTCAGACTGCTTGAATATTCATTGATTGTTTGAAAACTAAAGCTAAAATGCTAAATTGCATTCTTTCAAATTGTAGAATAAATTTTGAATTATGGATAACAAAGAATCGTTCGCTGCTCATATAAATGCCGGTTATTCCTGCAAAGGGGATTCGATAATCCTCGGAGGCGCCATGCTCGATGGTGCCCCGGTTGAGAACAGCCTTGTAAAGGTTCCTCTTAAAACAATGAACAGGCATGGTCTGATTGCCGGCGCCACAGGAACCGGGAAGACAAAGACCCTTCAGGTAATCTCCGAACAGCTCTCTGAAAGAGGGGTTCCTGTTCTTCTGATGGATGTCAAGGGTGACCTGAGCGGGATAGCAAAACCCGGAGAAGAGAAGCCATTTATAACCGACAGAATGGGCAAGATAGGTATCCCTTATGGAACAAGGGGATATCCGGTAGAACTAATGACATTGTCGAAACAGGATGGGATCAGAATGCGTGCGACAATTTCCGAATTCGGTCCGGTGCTTCTATCACGGATACTCGATCTTAACGATACCCAGGGAGGAGTTCTATCGGTGATCTTTAAATACTGCGATGATAACAAGATGCCCCTTCTGGATCTTAAAGATCTCAAAAAGGTGCTCCAGTATACTACGGAAGAGGGTGAAAAGGAGCTTTCACGTGAATATGGCAAAATTTCTCCCACTTCAACCGGTGTTATCCTGAGAAAGCTATTGGAGCTTGAACAGCAGGACGCTGATCTGTTTTTCGGAGAACTTTCATTTGATATCAGGGACCTGATGAGGAGGGACAGAAGCGGGCAGGGATATATCAATATAATAAGGCTTACTGATATCCAGGACAAGCCCAAGCTCTTTTCGACCTTCATGCTCTGCCTGCTGGCTGAAGTCTATAATGAAATGCCTGAGAAGGGAGATTTGGATAAACCGGAACTTGTCATCTTTATTGATGAGGCACATCTGATTTTCAACCAGGCAAGCAAAACCCTTCTTAACCAGATTGAAACCATTGTCAAGCTCATACGCTCAAAAGGAATCGGGGTATTTTTTGTAACACAGAATCCGATGGATGTGCCGAATGAAGTCCTTGCACAGCTCGGACTTAAGGTGCAGCATGCGCTGAGGGCCTTTACCGCCATTGACAGGCAGGCCATCAAGCTCACAGCTGAGAACTTTCCAATTTCAGACTTTTATAAAACCGACGAGGTACTCACTTCGCTCGGGACAGGTGAGGCACTTGTAACTGCATTGAATGAAAAGGGAATTCCAACCCCTCTGGCTGCAACAATGATACGGGCTCCTCAGAGCAGGATGGATATTCTCACGATGGAAGAAATTGATTCAATCAACATAGCATCGGATCTTGTAAGCAAGTACAACAAGGTTATTGACCGCGAAAGCGCTTTTGAAATGCTTTCAGGCAAAATGGCTGCAATTCAGAAACAGGCTGAGGAAGAAGCTGAAAGGAAGGAAAGGGAGCAGGGGAGATGGGGAGAAGGGGGGAGGAGTACCCGCACTATAAGAAGGAGTGTTGCAAGAAGCCCTGTGGTAAAAGTGCTGACAAGCGCAACCTTCATCAGGGGTGTGCTTGGCATCATGAAGAAGGTGATAAAATAATATGCTTGTCAATTAATAGTGAAGGGGTCTTTTCTTAAGAACACCACCCTTGGCATTGCTTACAGGCGTGCAATAGATAAATGCATTTTCATCGACCTCGTTCACCAGCTTTTTGATTTTGCCTATTTCAAGCTTGGTTACGATGGTGAAAATGATCTCCATATCGGCAACCCCGTCCAGATCGGCTGCTTTACCTATCATACTGCGTTTTCCCTTGTAAATTGTAATGCCGCGGCCGAATTTTGTCATGAGGATACGCTTAACCTTTGAGCTCTTTTCGGAGATAATTGTGACTCCGGTATATGCCTCGACACCTTCAACAAGGTAATCAAGGGTACGGGATGCGGCCAAATAGGTCAGGATTGAATACATAGCCGATTCAATTCCCAGAATGAAAGCCGCACAGCTGAAAATAATGACATTGAATACCATTATCATATTGCCGATTGAAGCTTCGCTTCTCCTCCAGATATAGAGTGCAAGTATTTCCGTACCGTCCAGTACTCCTCCGCCCCGAACTGATAAACCAACTCCTGCACCAAGGAAAATCCCTCCGAAGATTGCTATCAGCAGTTTGTCATGAGTGATCACCGGAAAATTTACTGTAGCAAGCACAAGTGAAAGACCGGCAATTGCAGCCAGGGCCTTCAATGCAAAAGGTCTGGATATCTGACTGAACCCCAGTATTATGAACGGTACATTGATTATAAAGATCAAAAGAGGTAACGGAATTTCAGTTGAAAAGGAAACCAGGAGAGAAATACCAGTTACACCCCCATCGATAAACTGATTTGGAATAAGAAATCCTTTTAGCCCGAAGCTTGCAGAAAATATTCCGAGAATAATCAGGAAGATGCTCTTAATATTTTCTTTAACAGCTGAAGACATCTTATGGAGTTATGTTAATAAGGGCAGTCTGACTTTACCCATCATGAGTAGCATTACCTTCTGACCGCAATACTATCGACGATGTATCGTGAATCTCCCCGCCAGGGTACAGTTCCTCTCTTCTCAATATAGTGCACAATCACGTTTTTCCCCTGCAGGGTATCATACTTAAGACTGACATTTTTCTTCATCACCGAAAAGATGAATTTCTCGGAAGCAAGGGCAACATTGGCCGTGCTTGATACACTGCTCAGGATAAGTTCACCCTCGTAGGTTTTGAATATGACTCCCTTATTCGAGAATTTTTGAAGCAAGCCTGCACGGTAACCTTCGCTGTAGGTAAAAAAGTACTTAAAATAGATAAAAATAACGAGGGAGATAAGAAGGATTGACAGTGCCCAGTTAAGGATCCTTTTTGTCTTTTTTACGGCTCCTGCCCATCTTGAAGGTGTTGCGGATGTATTATCTGTTGCCATTTTTCAGTGAATTAATAATTCTTATTATGATATCAGGAATTCTTAATAAAATCAGCAATTAAAGGTAGTCTATTTTTGACAAAAATTAATTTGCTACGTTAAAAACAAAAATCTGAGAGTATCAAGTTCTTGCAGAGCTCTGAGTAATGATGCAACCGCTCCGCGGTAAAAAACATTGGCATAATCTCATCCTAGCATTGATGCAACCGCTCCGCGGTAAAAAGCATCGGCGCAATTTCATCCTAGTATTGATGCAACCACTCCGCGGTAAATAAACAATGGCATAATCTCATCCTAGTATTGATGCAACCGCTCCGCGGTAAAAAACATTGGCATAATCTCATCCTAGCATTGATGCAACCGCTCCGCGGTAAAAAACATTGGCATAATTTCATCCTAGCTTTGATGCAACCGCTCCGCGGTAAAAAACATTGGCATAATTTCATCCTAGCTTTGATGCAACCGCTCCGTGGTATTATTGTTTTGAATCCCGGAGGGATTCCATCATTACTTGCAGGACATTTAACCCTTAGTGCTTTACTCCGGAGGAGTTTAATAAGATGGCTCTGAAGGATCTGAAAACATAAAACTGGAAAATACTCTTTCCTTGTTCTATTTTTCAGCCACTACCAGCATCTCAAACTCTTCCGTTGACAGAAGATTGTTTCTGCTGAATGCACCAAGCTTGCAGCCATAGATATCAGATTTTCTGAATCCGGCTGACTTCAGGAGCCAGGTCATCTCTGACGGGACATAGTACCTTTCATTGCAGTTGAGGCTCTTTTTGTTGCCGTGATCATCCTCAATTTCATACACCGACAGATCCCTGAAAGTCATAAGATCGAATGTATTGCCTGAAGATTGACCCAGGTTATCACCTTTGTCCATGAATTCCTTTACGGAATGGAAAAGCGGGAACAATCCATTAAGTGTGGTCTGGATAAGCTTCCCGCCCGGCTTAAGCGAGTTGTATACATTTTGAAGGATTGAAAAATTCATCTCGTCAGTCTCCATAAGGGGGAAAGCACCTTCGCAGAGCATAATTGCGAGATCAAAAGCACCTTTGAAATCAAAATCCCTTGCATCCCTGACCTGAAAATCGATTTTCAGATTTTTTTTTCGAGCCAGTTCTTTTGCCTTTTTAACCATAGAAGGCGAAAGATCGATGCCGGTAACATCATAGCCCCGTTTTGACAGCTCGAGTGAGTGCCTTCCAGTTCCGCATCCTATGTCGAGAATTCGGGCTTCTTTATTGAAGCTGATTTCCTTTTCGATAAAATCGACTTCGCCGGTTGTTCCTGCAGTGAAGTTTTCCCTGTCATATTTGTCTGCAAAGTCGTGGAAGAGCTCTTCGTACCATTGTTTCATTGATCTGATTGTTGAGTATTATTTTAAGGTTATTGCTTCAAGGCAGCTTTTGTGAAAATATACTCGGGGATTTTCTGGTTGAATTTTATTGTTGTTACATGGAATTCGGTGCCTTCGCCCTGTTTAAGCATATCCTTGTAGATGACTGTAGAAGGGAACCAGCGGCCATCAATCTGCACAACATTCGATAATGTCGTACGCTTCAGTAATTGACCGCTTTTGGCAAATAATTCCTCTTTTAGGGGTACGAATTTTTCATTGTCAATCCACATCTTCCTCGAATGGTAAGCAACATCGGTCACTTTTGCAGTAAGCTCAAGAACAAAAGCGTTCCTGTTGTCAATTGCCTCATTACCTGTTATTTTTGCCACATAAACATCGGAGAGTTTGCGATCGTCCATCATATCTTCATAGGAGAGGTCCGATCCCATCACCGACTGCCTGAGCATATGTCCGGAGATCTGTATTGTCCTGTCGGTTGAAGGTGAATAGATCCAGAGCTGGTTTTCGAGTTTCAGCATCTTGGTGCCCTGTTCACGTGCCGGTGACAGATATTCGGTGAAGGATTTTTTATCGCCAACTGAATATGTTCTTGAAGTAATTGTTCTGCTGGATCTGTTCCCTTTGATAGTCATTGAAGATTCAAAAATACGGTTATCTGAAGATATGTTCTTTTCAACTTTCTTCAGTATTTCATCTGCATTTGGCTGCCCGGCAGAGATCAGTGAGACAAATGAAAAGCAGACCGCGGAAATTATCTTATGATTCATATTATTTTATTTTTCATGCTTCCAGTTCTTTAAAAAGCCGTGCTGTCTCTCTTCTGTAAATACCTATTCCTGACAGCATTGTTCCTATTACCGTTGAGATCAGGCCAGGAATGAAGCCAAGATAAAAATCTGACGGCATAATTCGTGCCCTGATTGTTGTAGGCATCATTAACGATGAGCCTTCCATTAATCCCGAAATATCAATTCCATACTCCTGAATGAGCCAGGCAAAAAGCAGACCGAAAAAAGTGCCGATCAACGATCCTGCAAGGCCTATCATGATCGATTCATATATCAATGTCCTGTAAATATGTCCCTTTTCTTCTCCCATGGCAAGTCTCACACCGACCTCTCCATAGCGGCGGAGTCCGCCAAGCAGACCGGCATTCCATAATACCAGCGACATGGCAATTATGAACACAACTGCAATATAATTCGACCAGTAATCTGCCATTTTAACATACTGACCCATGCTACCCTGCTGGCTCAGACTTTTCATTACCGGAACAAAATCATCTGTATTACCTGAGTTGAATGAGTTATACTTTTCAGAAATTTTCAGGGCAGATATATCATTGTAAAAACCGTCCATGAAGAATCCTATTATTTCTCCTGCAGCGTCGTTCATGTCGAGGGCATCTCTGATATCCTCAATATCTGCAATAACAGCCCCTCTGTCAAGAATTTCATTTCCAAAAATCAGGGTACCAGACACCGCCAAATTGTGAATTGTCATGCTGCCGTTCATGGTTGAACCAATTAACGTGATTTTGTCACCAGGGTTCACCCTGAGGTTTTTTGAGAAGGCCTCACTTATCAGGACCTCTCCCCGGTTTTCAGGCATCTTACCCCTTGCAACTGATTTTCCAAGGTTTAACCGATCAGGCTCAGGAGTTTCTGGTGACAATAGGTCTAGACCAATGCCAAGTGCAGGTCCCTGGGCTTTTGTTTCACCATTTTCGTCAGGGGAATCAATAAGTCCGCCAAACATAATTCGCTCGGTCCAGATAATTTCCGGGAACTTGTTCTGCAGGTCTGCCAGTTGCCTGTGGGCGTCAAGCAGGGCAAGATCGTTTGGAATCTGGTTCACGTTTTCTGCATAGGCCTTTGTCATTACCTTAAGATGACCGAATGTGAACCTGGCATTCAATTCGATTGCATCGCCCATAAAGCCTTTAATATAAGCGTGGAGCAGAACAGTAAGCATAACGCCCAGTGCAACCACTATTACTGGCAGCCTGCTGCGGCTTTTATCGCGGATTAGTCCTTTCAGAAGAAATCTTATCATTGCAGTTTCCCCCTTAAAGCATCGGTTGGATTCATTTTAGCAATTCTCCGCGACGGCCAGTAGCTTACAACGGCAGTCACCATTGTCACAATCAGGACAGTTGATATCACCAACCCTGTACTATAGATTGGAAAGAGTGTCTGAGCAATGGCAATGCCATATTCGCTGGTATCAATTGGCATTGTCCATCCTGTCTTAGCCATTTTTGCCAGAAAGGGCAACCCGTACGCCGCTGAAAGAAGAGCAGCAAAAACGGAATTCATCGTCCCCTCTACGGTAAAGAGACCCACAACCTGCCGGCGTGTATATCCAAGTGCGACATATGTCCCGATCTCTTTTTGTCTCCTGAAAATTGACAGCACCTGAGTGTCGAAGATTGCCAGCATGGCAAGCAGAAGCAGAATTGCATATAGTATTGTCTGTCCTGCACTTTTTGTTTTTATCATTGCATCGACCGATGCTGTAAGCTCTTCTTTGGTTCTGAGTGTCCAGTTTTCAAAAGCAGGTCTGGCTTTCTGGCTGTCTTTGAAAGTCAGAATAGTGGCCTCTCCCGGCATCATCATCATTTCCTCAAGCTTCCTGACAGGAATATAGATCTGTCCTGATTCCACAGCCGGGACATTGGTTGAGAAGATGTCAGTTATTACTATTTCACCAGCATCAAAAGTTCCGTTTATATCGCGCCAGCGGATTGTCATCATATCCCCTACCGACGCTTTGATGTTTTTTGCCATAAGGGAACCGATAATTGCCGGAATAGCCTCTGAGACCGTATCCAGTTTATCCGATGGCAGGAGGAACAATGATTGTTTTGGGTTAATGCCTTTAATAACAACCGATTGAAGGCGTCCCTGCGGGTAAATTGTGCCTGGGGCGAGTAAAAATGGTTCCATATCTCCGTCTGCTATTTCGTCCAGCAATTCATCCGGGATAGGTGCATGGCTGTCGGTAAGGGAGAAAGGATCAAGAGGGTCATAATCCTTCTGCCAGTATTGCCCGCCTCCTATTTCCCAGTTTGTCATATCAGTTTTAGCCTGGTGGTCCCATCCCAGCATAATCCCTCTCATTAAGATAATCACTACAAAAGAGAATGAAAGGACAATCACATTAAGCCAGGTCCTTAATCCTGCCCCGATGAGATTTCTGAAAGCAAGCTTGATAGCTAATTTCATTTCATTCATGTTTAATTTGGCTTTATTTCTTCTCTGGCGACTTTCCCGTCGAGCAGGAAGATCTTTCTTTCCAGATAACTTATTACCTTTTCGTCGTGAGTGGCGAAAAGAAAGGTAGTATTCAGTTCCCTGTTGAGGGTCTTCATGGTCTGGAGAATGTTATGGGAGTTGGCGGCATCAAGGTTGGCTGTTGGTTCATCGGCCAGGACAAGCGATGGCTTTTTGACCATGGCTCTGGCAATGGCAACTCTCTGGCATTCGCCTCCCGATAACTGAGGCGGCTTCGATTTAATTTTATCTGTCAGCCCGACCCATTCCAGGGCATCGGTAACCAGTTCTTTTCTCTGGGCTGAGGTATAGTTCAGAAGCAAAAGGGGAAATTCAACATTTTCAA
>Ga0105106_10000732_pt1 | contig 23309 bp, 25 predicted proteins | sample PPLLaktember2015_5_FD_79109 | JGI IMG/M metagenome (GOLD analysis project Ga0105106, IMG submission 79109) | Freshwater sediment microbial communities from Prairie Pothole Lake near Jamestown, North Dakota, USA - PPLs Lake P8 Core (1) Depth... | ecosystem: Environmental > Aquatic > Freshwater >...
CGTCGGGTTGTTCGCCGGGTCGGTTCCTCCCGACTTGACTGCGATCGTGATGTCCTTGCCGATCCGCGCGAACTGCTTCGCCATGCGGTTCCAGCGGGCGAACATCGCGTGTTTGCGGACTTCGAAAATGCGGCCCATAACGCAATTATCGCACCGGGCATGCGGCTCCGGGTAGGATGCGGCCATGCGCGAATCCTTGCAGCGTTGGGCCGTCGAGCGCGCACTGCACGTCGCGCGGGCGCTGCTCGCGCGCGATTCAACGCCGGCACACATCCGCAAACTCGCCGCACGAGCCGCGCCTTTCATCGCGCGGCGCGAGCAGTTCGATGCTTCCGTTCCGTTTGCGGTCGGCGAAGCGCGCGCCTGGTGGATTCAACCGACTGGCATTCCCCCGGGCGGGGTCATCCTCTACTTTCACGGAGGCGGATTCGTTGCGGAAGCCCGCGGGATCCACGATCCGCTGCTCGCCGCGATCGGGCGAGCGTCGGGTTCCCGCGGGTTCATGGTGGACTATCGGCTCGCGCCCGAGCATCCCTTTCCGGCCGCGACGGAGGACTGCTTCGCGGCGTGGAATTTCCTGCTCTCGTCCGGCATCGATCCGGAGCGCATCGTCTTCGCCGGCGACTCGGCCGGCGGCAACCTGGCGGTGGTTACCGCAATGCGTGCGCGGGATGAGGGCCTGCCCCTGCCTGCGGCGATCGTCCTCATGTCGCCGGTCCTCGACCTCACGTTCAGCGGCGCGTCGATGGAGCGTAACGATGGCATCGACCCGTTCTTCCGGGCCGAGACCGTGCGCTCGTTGCAAGCGTGGTACGGCAAGGGACTGGACTTGCGGGATCCGCGGCTGTCGCCACTCTTTGGCCGCCTGACCGGGCTGCCGCCCATGATGCTCCTGGTCGGCAGCACGGAAGTGTTGCTTGACGATACATTGCGTTTCGCCGCGAAGGTCGCCGGTGCAAGGACGGCGGTCTGGCACGGCATGCCGCACGTGTTTCCTGCGATGCGCGGCCTCGTCGCCGGTGACCGCGCCATCCGCGAGATTGGCGACTTCATCCGCGAGCACACCACCGCCGCGACCCAGGGCACCTCTTAAAGGGGACGTTCCCCTTTAAAGGGGAACGTCCCCTTTAGAATGGAAGGACACCATGCACCCGCTTTCGCGACAGATCGTCGATGTTCCTGATTTTCCGCAGCCGGGAATCCTGTTCCGCGACATCACGCCATTGCTCAGGTCGCATTTCGGCGAGGCGGTCGCCGCCCTCGATTCGCTCTGGAGCGACGCGGAGTGGGCGGGCATCGACGCCGTTGCAGGCGTCGAGTCGCGCGGTTTCATCCTTGCGGCCGCTCTTGCCGAGAGACGCCGCAAGGGATTCGTGCCGGTGCGCAAGAAAGGCAAGCTGCCACCGCCCGTCGTCGAGCGGCACTACGCGCTCGAGTACGGATCCGGCGTACTCGAGATACAACGCGGGGACGGAAGGCTCGTCCTGGTCGACGACGTGCTCGCAACCGGCGGCACGCTCGCGGCCTCGGCCGCGCTCGCGGTCGATGCCGGATTCCGCATTCCGCACCTCGGCGTACTGATCGACCTCGGCGTCGCGAAGGATTTCCGCTGCCTTGGCATGGCTCCGCGTTCCGTCATCCGCTATGAGGCGTGATTTCCCTCCGGTTGTCGTCGCGATGGCGCTTCCCGCAGAAAGCGCAGGCCGTTTTGAGAAGCACGACGTCGATGTGCTCTACATCGGGATTGGCAAGGTCAATGCAGCCATAGCGCTCACCCGTCGGCTCGCCCGCTTTCGCCGCGAAGGTCAGTGGCCGCCGCTCGTCGTCAATTTCGGCACGGCGGGCGGCATCACCGTCCCGCCACGCACGCTGGTCAGCTGCCGCCGATTCGTGGATCGCGACATGGACGTGGCGCCGCTCGGCTTCCCGCCGGGCGAGACGCCTTTCGACGAACTCCCGGCCATGCTCCAGTTTCCGTGCTGCTTTCCGGGATTGCCGGAAGCCATTTGCGGCACGGGCGATTCGTTCGCGACGCGTGCGCAACGCGTCGCCTGCGACGTCGTGGACATGGAGGCGTATGCACTCGCGAAGGCCTGCCGGATCGAAGGCGCGCAATTTGCCTGCGCGAAGTATGTGAGCGACGGCGCCGACGAAGAGGCGGCGGAGCACTGGCGGGAGAATGTCGCGGGCGCGGCCGACGCGTTTGTCGACCTCTATGAAAAACTCGTCAGCCGGATTCTTGCAGGTGCGAGCCTTGCTTGACGGCCATGTAGCCGCGGACGATTTCGAGCGCAGTCTTCGGGCAGGGCGGAAGCTCCACGTCGCTCTGGCCGAGCGGCGTCGTCCGCTCTCCCCAGCGTAGCATGTGCGCGGACCACGAGAGCCCCGCGCCGAAGCCGGTCAGGAGGAGATTGCATCCCGGCGCGACACGGCCTTCCTCCAGCGCCTCGACGAGCGCCACCGGTACGGTTGCCGACGACATGTTGCCGTAGCGCTGGATGTTGACGAAACAGCGATCCATCGGGATGTGCGCGCGCTTCACGACTGCCTCGATGATGCGGAGGTTGGCCTGGTGGGGCACGACGAGATGCACGTCGTCGGCCTTGAGGCCGCGTGCCGTCATGACGGCTTCGCAGGCGCGACTCATGCCGACGACGGCGCGCTTGAAGATCTCCTGGCCCTCGAACACCCATTGCGTGTCGCCAAGCACCCAGCCCTGGTTGGCGTAGCGCGTTCCCATGCCATGAACCTGGAGGATGCCGCGCGCGTCGCCGAAGCAGCCGAGCTTGTCGGCGAGCACGCCTTCCTCGCGCGCGGTCGCCTGAACCACGACGGCGGCGCAGCCGTCGCCGAAGAGCACCGACACGTTGCGATTGCCCCAGTCCATCAGCGACGAGATCAGTTCGCCGCCAATCACGAGGACGTTCTTGACGACGCCCGACTTGATCATCGAACTCGCCGTGGTGAGGCCGTAGAGAAAACTCGTGCAGGCGGTATTGACGTCCATTGCGCCCGCGCCGTGCGCGCCGAGCCTGTCCTGCAGCCAGGACGCCATGTTCGGAACCTGCTCGTCCATGCTGCAGGTGCCGAACACGATCAGGTCGAGGTCGCGGGCCTCGAGGCCGGCGCCCGCAAGCGCGCGGCAGGCCGCGACGTAGGCGAGCTCGCCGAGCGAAACGTGGGAAATACGCCTTTCGTTGATTCCAGTCCGGCTGCGGATCCACTCATCGTCGGTATCGAGGAAGGTCGCCAGGTCGGCGTTTCGCAGGATGGCGGGCGGCATGCACTTGCCCCAGCCGGTGATCGTCGCAAACTGCGCTGCCATATGCCCGGGATTGTAAGGCTTCCAACCTTCCGGGCGGCCCCTGCGTCCAAGTACATGAACGGACAACGGATCGGATGCTTCAGGTGACGAGTCTGGCAAGCGCGACGGAGGGGAGTAACGAACTCGTGGCGCGGGCCTGCCGGGGCGACATGGGCGCCTTCGAGGACCTCTATCGCCAGAACGTCGGCCGGGTCTACGGGCTATGCCTCCGAATGACGGGCCAGCCCGAATCGGCGGAGGACCTCACCCAGGACACGTTTGTCAGTGCCTGGAGAAGCCTCCCCGGATACGAAGGCCGCAGCAGCTTTTCGACCTGGTTGCACCGGATCGCGGTCAATGCGGTGTTGGCGCGCAGGCGCAGCCCCCTGGGCCGGAACGAGATCAGCATGACGGACGACGCAGGAGAGCAGATGGATTTCGAGGCGGAATCGGCGATGGACGATGCGATACCGATCGACATCGAACGCGCGATTGCAGCGCTGCCGCCGGGCGCGCGCGACATCGTCGTGCTGCACGGGATCTACGGATACAGCCACGAAGAAGCCGCGGGCATGCTGGGCGTCGCCGTCGGCACCTGCAAGGCCCAGTTGCATCGCGCGCGCCACCTGATGCGTTCGCGCATGGGTTCGGAGAAGACGACATGAAGACGATTCCATTCGGGCCGCGGAAAGAGGATCCCCTGCTGACGAAAGCCGCGGAACTGCCGAAGGACGTGGTACCGCCGCGGGACCTCTGGCCCTCGATCGCGGCGCGGCTTGCCGGAGAGACGCAAACGGCACGGCCGCGCGCCTTCGGATGGCAGGCGGCGCTCGCAGCAGGCTTTGTCGTCGCGTCGGTCTCTGCCTTGCTGACCTGGGGCCTGATGCGGGACCCGGAACCCGCCGCGCCGGATCAGCTCGCCGGCGGACAGCCTGCGGAAACCGCGTTCATGCCGGTCAGTTACGGCCCCAACTCCGGAATCACGGCCAAGGAACTCGTCGCACGCGACGAACTCCTGGTGCAGTTCCGCGAGAAGTTCGGGCAGTTGAAGCCCGAGACGCGCGAGGCGATCGTCAAGAATCTCGCGGTTATCCAGACTGCCGCCGACGAGATCGACGCGGCGCTCGCAAAGGACCCGGCAAGCGGGATGCTGAAGGGCTTCCTGGCCGGCACCTACAAGCAGGAATTGCAGTTGTATTCGACGGTCGTCACCGCAGGTGACGGCCTCACGAGGAGAACCTGAGATGAGCATTCGGAACACATTGCTGTCGGCCGCGATCCTGGCGGCGCTCGCACAGCCCGCACTGGCGGCGCAGAACCTGACCAAGCGCGCGACCGTCGCGCCCGACGCGACGATCGAAGTATCGAACGTCCAGGGCAGCGTCGACGTGACAGCCTGGGATCGCAACGAAGTCGAGCTCGTCGCCGTGCTCGAGAGCGACAAGGACGAACTCGAATTCGAGGCGACGGACCGTCATGTGCGCATCGAGGTGGATCGCCCGCGTGGCAAGTACGGCAACACGAAGAATGAGGAAGCGCTGCTGACGCTTCGCATACCGAAGGGCGCGCGCCTCATCGCCGACACGGTCAGCGCGGACATCACGGTCAAAGACGTACGCGGCGAGCAGAGTCTCGAGTCGGTGAGCGGTAAGGTCGAAACCCAGGCCTTCGACGCGCCGGTCTCGCTCTCCTCGGTCTCGGGCGAAGTCACCGTGAGAGGCAACGACGGCAAGGCCACCGTCTCGACCGAAAACGTGAGCGGAACGACCACGGCGACGGGTATACGCGGCAACTACCGGGGCGAGGTCGTGAGCGGCGACATCAACGCCACGGTCGTGGTTGCGGAGCGCCTCGACGTCAGCTCGGTTTCGGGCGACATCGAGGTGCAGGCGGAATTGACCCCGACGGCGCGCGTCAGCATGGAATCGATCAGCGGCACGATCACAATGACTGTGAATCCGCCGGTGAATGCCGACTTCGATATGGAGACCTTCAGCGGCGATATCGAAAACTGCTTCGGCCAGAAGCCGCGCGACACGAGCAGGTACACCCCGGGCAGCGAACTCAAGTTCACGCAGGGTAGCGGCGGCGCCCGGGTCGAGATCCAGACGCTCTCCGGCGAAATCAGCCTCTGCGACCGCTGAGTTAGAATCCGGTGGTCCGCCCGGGCCACTGGATTCATGCCGATCAAGCGACCACTCATTGTCATTCCAGCAGTCATCGCGCTCGTCGCGGTGACGGCCTTCGTCGTCCTGTGGGCCGGCGCGCGCACGGCGATGGCGCGTCGCATGGTCGCCAGCTCGATCACCGAGACGGTGGGCCTTCCGGCGACGGTCGAATCGCTCCGGATCGGCTTCCTGCCGCGGCCTGCACTCGACATCGGGGGTATCGCGATCGCACAGCCCCCCGGCTTTGGCCCCGAGCCACTCGTCGAAATTGACCGCGTCCGCGCTTCGATTCCCTGGGGCAGCGTATTCAGTGCGACCACCATCGAGACACTCTCGATCTCGGACGCCACGGCGCGGCTCGAGGTCGCCGAAAACGGCGAGGCAAACTGGTCGGCGCTGTTCAAGGAGCCCGCTACTGCAGGCCCCGCAGCGGCGAGGCCGGCCTGGTCGCTCGGCAAGCTCGAGTTCGAGCGCGGCACGATTGAATACTTGGACAGATCCGCCGATTCACGTTGGCAACTGGCCGCGATCAACATTGCGGCCACGGATGTCGCACCTGCCGTCTCGTTTCCGCTGGAGGTTTCGCTCGGCGGCATCTTCGCCGCGAACACCATTCACTATGCGATGAAAAGCCAGGGCCGGTTCGATCTCGATGCGGGTCGCTACGAGGCGACCGTTGTCGATTTTCGCGGCTGGGCCGGCGGCGAACCCTTGCCACTCGCCGGCGTCGAGCTCACAGGTGCGATGAGGCGCGCGGCCTTTGACAGCGCGACGGGAATCGCGACGCTCGACGAAGGCACATTCCGCCTCGCGGGAATTCCCGGCGAGTTCGGCGGTACCCTGAACTTCGACACGCCTGAATTGCAGGCCGAGTTTCAGTTGGAGACCGAAGCATTTGCGCCTCGGGCCCCGGCGATCGCCTTCGGTCATGCGCTGCCAGCCACGACGGATCCGCAGGCTTTCGGGAGCCTGCAATTCGCACTCGAGGGCCGCCTGCGCGAAGGCGAGCTCGAACTCGAACCCATCACCGGCCGGCTCGACGAGACAAATTTCGATGCCCGCGTAGTGCCGGGGCGGCGACTGGTCCGCGCAAACCTCGATCGCATCGACTTGAACCGCTATCTGGCACCGCAAGTGAAGTCCGCAGGGAGGAAAGCGACTCTTGAAGAGGTCGTTGCGCAACTCGCGGAGTTCGACATCGATGCCGAGATTCGCGTTGCAGAGGCATACGTCGCCGGCGCAAAGCTCCGCGATGCCGTCATTCGCGTCGAACGCAGCGATGAAAAGGCGCCATGAGCCTGAAGCCTGCCGAACTCGCGGAACGCCTGTTGCCCTGGTTCGAGGTCCATGGCCGCCGGAACCTGCCCTGGCAGCGGGATCCGACGCCGTATCGGGTCTGGATTTCCGAGGTGATGCTGCAGCAAACGCAGGTCGAAACGGTCAGGCCGTACTTCGAACGCTTCATGGAGCGCTTTCCCGATGCGGCGACGCTCGCTGCGGCACCGCTCGACGAAGTGCTGCGCCTCTGGTCGGGTCTCGGCTACTACGCACGGGCTCGCAACCTCCACCGCGCGGCGCAGGGTATCGTCACGCATCATCAGGGCTGGCTTCCGGATTCGCTCGACGAGCTGATGACGCTGCCCGGCATCGGGCGCTCGACCGCGGGTGCAATCCTTTCCCTCGCGCTCGGGCAGCGCCATCCAATTCTCGACGGCAACGCCAAGCGCGTGATCGCGCGCGTGTTCCAGGTCGAGGACGCGCCGGACACGGCGGGCGGCGCACGTAAGCTCTGGGAGCACGCGACTGCGTGCACGCCGGAAACCCGCGTCGCCGAGTACACCCAGGCGATCATGGATCTCGGGGCAACGGTCTGTACGCGCGCGACTCCGGCTTGCGGGCGTTGTCCGCTCGAAGCGCGTTGCGGCGCCCGTTCGACGGGAAGCGTCGCGAGGCTGCCGACGCCCCGGCGACGCGCGCCGCGGCGGCTGCGCCGCTCGCATATGCTGTTCGTGCTGCGAGACAGGCGCGTGCTGCTCCAACGGCGACCCCCGCGCGGCATCTGGGGCGGGCTCTGGGCGCCGCCAGAGTTTCCCGATGCGGGTGCGGCCGAGGCGTGGGCCATCGCAAACTTCACGGTGTCGGCGCCCCGTTCGAGGCGCCTGCCAGTGTTACGGCATGCGTTCACCCATTTCGACCTCGATATCGAGCCGTGGGTGCTTGAAATCGGCGGGGCGGAGTGCGAGGTCGCGGAGGGCGGCGCGCGCTGGCACGAACTTGCCGCAATGCATGAGGTCGGAATGCCGGCGCCCGTGGCAAGATTGCTGAAGGAGTGCATGGATGGCCAGGATGGTTCAGTGCGTCATGCTCGGTCGCGAGGCGGAAGGTCTCGAGCGCCAGCCGTATCCGGGTGAGCTCGGCAAGCGCATCTTCGACAACGTCTCGAAGGAGGCCTGGCAGAAATGGCTCGGCCACCAGACCATGCTGATCAACGAGTACCGGCTGGTGGCGTTCGAACCGAAGGCCCGTCAGTTCCTCGTCGGCGAGATGGAGAAGTTTTTCTTCGGCAGCGGATCGAAGTCGCCCGAGGGCTACGTCGATCCAGGCGCCGGACAGTGAACGCATGAGTGCGAACGCCTCCCAGGAGCAGATGCAGCTCGGCCATGCCGCGCGCCGCGCCGGCCGGACCGCCGAGGCGCTCGATCACTATCGTTCCGCGCTCGACCAGGAACCGGGAAGTGCCGAGGCAAACAGCGTATACGGGCTGATGCTCCTGCAACTCGGCCGTGCCGGCGAGGCCGAAGCACCGCTACGCAAGGCGGTGGATATCGCGCCGGGTCATGCGGCGCTCAGGATGAATCTCGCCCAATGGCTCGCGCACCAGGAACGACACGACGAAGCCGTGCGCGAGGTGACGGGCATCGTGACGGACGAGCCGCAGCACTGGTGGGCCTGGGAACGGCTCGGCGAACTGAAGGCGCGGCTCCGGAAGTTCGGCGAAGCCGCCGACCACTTCCGGCGCGCAGTCGAGCTCAAGCCGCAGGATCCCTCGCTCCTCTACAAGCTGGCGCGCGCCTCTTTCGACGACGGCCGGATCGACGACGCCGAAAGAATCCTGAACGACGCGGCAAAGCTCGCGCCCTCCAACGCTGCGATCCTTCGGCTGTCCGCCGACCTGCATGAGTCGCGGGGCAATTGGGCGGCGCTGGAAAGGGCGGCGAACGCCTGGACGTCGATGTATCCGCGCGATCCCGCGGCCTGGCGCTCGCTCTCGAAATCGCAGTGGGAATCCGGGTATCCGCGACGGGCGATGCAGAGTTTCCAGAAGTCCTTCGAGTTTGGCGAGCGCAACGCCGCCGGTCTTGCGATGTACGGCAGGCTTTGCCTGTATGCGCTCGAACTCGACGCTGCGGCAAGCGCGCTGGATGAAGCAGAGGCGCTCGATCCGGAGAACAGCGCCGTGCTGTCGGCGAAGGGTGTGCTGCTGATGTGGAACGGGCGCTACGACGAGGCCGAGGATTATTGCCGGCGGACACTTCGCGTCAGTCCCGGCGACCCCACCGCCTACAAGACGCTGACCCAATTATTGAGCGGCCACCTGCCGGCCAAAGATGTGGCGGCGCTGCAGGCGCTGGCCGATAGCGCCGGCATGCGGACTCACGACCGCATCACGACCCTGTTCGCATTGGCGGACTGCCTCGATGCCGGCGATCGCATCGACGAGGCGTTTGCCGCGTATCAGCGTGCCAACCGGCTCGCGTGTGATCGCGCCGAGGCCGAAGGCATCGTCTACGATCCCGCTGAAAGGGAACAGCAGACCGAGGAACTGATCTCGATTTTCGACAGCCTTCCCGTGACGTCCACAGATCTCCCGGGTCCGCGGCCGATCTTCATACTGGGCATGCCGAGATCCGGAACGACGCTGATCGAAAGCGTGATCGGCGCGCATTCGCGCGTGGCCGCCGGCGGCGAAAGCGGGGGCATCCGCTGGATCCTGCCGGACTACCTCGCGCGCGCCCGAAGCCGGTCGCAACCAACGATTCCCGAAAGCACCTGGGCGCAATGGCGCACATTCTATTGGCAGCAGATGCCGAAACATGAAGGCGTCGATGCCGTCACGGACAAGAACCCGTGGAATTTCGATGCGTTCGGCCTAATCCTGCGCCTGTTTCCCAACGCGCGAATCATCCATGTCAGGCGAAATCCGGTCGAAACCGGATTCTCGATCTTCCGCAACGAGTTCTCGAAGCTCGTTCGCTTCACGCACCGGCTCGAGGACATCGGGCACTACTACGGCGAATATGCGCGCGTGATGGCGCACTGGGAGCGGATCGCGGGGGATCGCTTCACGACGATCCAGTACGAGGACTTCGCGCGCGAGTTCGACGTCGCCGGTCCCGCGTTGCTCGCCGCCTGCGGCCTCGAATGGGAAGAAGCTTGCGGCAGGTTCTGGGAGAGCAAACGCCCGGTGAGCACGATCAGCACGATGCAGGTGAGGCGGCCGCTTGGAAAGGCTTCTGCACGGGCAAAGGCCTATGACGCGCATTTGGCGCCATTGGTGCAGACACTCGAGTCCATGAGTGTCGATCTGGAGACCGGCCGCTTTCTTGACGCCCCGGCGGGCGGCCCTGTCTAATACGCAGCCCCGAATACGGCCAGGTAGCTCAGTTGGTAGAGCAGCGGACTGAAAATCCGCGTGTCGGTGGTTCGATTCCGCCCCTGGCCACCAATTCCGCGCCGGTCAGTCTTTCAGCACTTGGTAACCAATGATCGCCGCAACGACGGCACCGGCAATCAGCCATTCGTCATTTATGCCGCCGCCATCGTTTTTCCTGCCGTACTTCTGGCGGCCGTAGTAACCATCGTCGTAGCCGCGCTGAAATCCCTCGCGGAAATAATGGTTGTACTCGTCCTGGGCCACGTAGCGACCGTCATAACCATAGTTGGCGTCCTGGTACGCGAAAGCTGATCGATAGTCATACCGCCACCGATCCTCGCGGTCGGCACGGCCCGCTCTGAAGCCCTCGTTGTAGCCGGCCTGCATGGCCTGCTCCAGCTTCTTGATGCCATATTGATTGGTTTGGTAGGAGCGCCCACCCCGAACGTACTGGTAGTTCGGCGCGGTGTAGTAGTACGGGTCGTTGTTGTAGTCGTACCTTGCCTGCATCAATTGCGCCCGTTGCGCACGCAAGCGCTGCTCGTATTGTTGCTGGAAGCGCAGATGCTGGATGCGGTTCTGCTGGCGCAGGATTTGCGCGTCGCGCTCAGCCAGTTCTTCCCGCAGGGCAATATTCTTACGGTAAAGCGCTAATTCCTGCTCCTGCTTGCGGATTCGTTCTTGCTGCTCCTGCTGAGAAACGCGCCGCTGCTTCAGCTGTCGCTCCTGCTGCTCCCGTTTCTGCTTGAGCTCCCGTTCCTGCTGCTTTTGCAGCTCCACTTCTCGTTGCCGCTCCTTCTGGTCCTGCAGCTGTGTTTGGGCTTGCTGCGGTTCCTTTGGTTGTTGACGTTCTTGCGGCGGCGGCGGCGGCGGCGGCGGCGGCGGCGGCTGCTGCTGCTGCTGCTTCGGCTTGGGCTGCTGCTGCTGCTTCGGCTTGGGCTGCTGCGGCTGCTGCTGCTGTTTCGGCTGGGGCTGCTGCCGTTCCTGTTGTTGCTGCTGTCGTAGCTGTTCCTGTTGGCGCTCTTCAGGCGTCTGCTGCTGCCGCTTCCGCTCTTCTTCGATTTGCTGCTGGCGTTGGCGCTCCTGCTGCTCCTGCTTCTTCTTTTGTTCCTGCTGCTGATTCTTCTTCGCCTTTTCCTTTTCTTTTTCGATTTCGTCGGGGTCCTGCGGTTCGACCGCCTGCTCCGGAGGCGGCGGCGGAACCTGGCTTTCTGCTCGCTGCATGGCGGCGAGGGCCAGGAAGGACCCCAGGAGGGTAGTGCAGACAAATGTACGGGCTTCAGTATTCATGCTCGGAACTCGTGATTGGACCGGGTGGCGCCATTAACGAATAGTTGACCTGAATCGTCTCTGAACGGAGTGGTTGAAATACTCAATGCACTGACAGATTTCTCCGACAAGCGCCTACAATTGCTGTGTGAGGACTGAAAATGCGCGTGTCGGTGGTTGGATTCCGCCCTTGGCCACCATCCTTCCCACGTGACTTGCCTTCGGTGCGAGATTGCGTATGCGCTACTTGAGCTTCATGGCGTGGGCCACATTGGCAACTACTCGGCAAGGTGCGACGGACAAGCGCGGCGTCGTCACGCTGTGCATCGGCGGCAGGCGGGGATCGCGCTCGCGCTGGAGATGGTGTGATTCTCTTTCGCCGAGGGAAAGCAGAAGCTGCGACCACTTTGGATTTTCTTCCATGTTCTGAGTGCTATCGATGAAATACAAGGACTACTACGCCATTCTGGGCGTTCAGCGAAACGCGAGCAGCGAGGAGATCAAGAAGGCTTACCGCAAGCTCGCGCACAAGTACCATCCGGACGTTTCCAAGGATCCCGCCGGGGAGGAGAAATTCAAGGAGATCGCCGAAGCGTACGAGACCCTCAAGAGTCCTGAAAAGCGTGCTGCCTACGACCAGCTTGGCACTCACCCGTCAGGGCAGGATTTCCAGCCGCCGCCGGACTGGGGCAAGCAGTTTGGCGATGGGCAGTTTTCGTTTGAGGGTGCTGATCTGGCTGATCTCTTTGCCGGGCTGGCGGCGGGCCGGCATCGCCCGGGACGACAGACTGGACAGTTCCGGATGCCCGGCCAGGATTACGAGGTCACAGCGCATATCTCGTTAAAGGAAGCGTATCGCGGCACCGAAGTAGAACTGAATTTGACGGTGCCCGAGCACGACGAAGAAGGATTCTTTCGCCGCGTGCCACGCGCATTCAAGGTGCGCATTCCCAAGGGCGCAACCAATGGCCAAAGATTGCGTCTGCCCGGAAGGGGCGGCAAGGGGTTTCATGGCGGTCGCGACGGCGATATGTACCTCAATATCGTGGTCCATCCGCACTCGCTGTTTCGCGTGAACGGACATGACTTGTACTTCGACCTGCCATTGGCCCCGTGGGAAGCGGTGTTGGGCGCAACCGTAGAGGTCCCGACGTTGGGTGGGCCCGTCCAGCTGAAAGTGCCCCCGAACGCCCGAGCCGGGCAGCAGTTACGGCTCGCGAAGCGCGGGCTGCCCAGACCGCACGGCGCAGAAGGCGATCTCTACGCCATCGTACAAATTGTCGTGCCTGCCGCGACGAGCGAACGTGAACGCGAGTTGTTCAGGGAGCTCGCGCAAGGCTCGACGTTTAATCCACGCGGGCGTCTTCAAGAGGAGCTGAACAGTGGAAGCTGAACATGTGGAAGCCCAATGGCTGACCGAGGAGTGCGAGTTTTCATTGCATGAACTCGTCGAGCTGTCGGGGTCGTCGGTAGAAGAGCTGCGGGAACTCGTTGAGTATGGCGCCATCACGCCGGTCAATCCGGAATCATCACAATGGGTATTTCCAGGGCAATGTCTCCCGACCATCCGCGCAGCTTGCCGACTGCGCGTGAGCTTCGATCTCGAGCCGCACGGAGTGGCTTTGGTCATCTCGCTTCTGGACCGGATACACGATCTGGAAGCTCAGATGGGTAGTCTCCGCGCTCAACTCCCGCGTCGAGCACGCTAGCCCGAATGCTCTGGGAAAGGGAATTTTGAGTTTCGCTTGATTGAAATCGAGCTGCAACGAGGTAGGCGACTTCGCTACCGAGGCCGCGCGGGCACGTTCCACGCCGCACGCGCCTGCGGCACCGCCCCAAGCAGCTGCTCCAGCGCGTGCGCCAGCGCCGTCGCCGCGCGCTCCTCGCCCTTATAGTGGCCAAGCCGCACCACGACCAGATCGTGCGTGGGGATGATGATCGTAGTCTGGCCGCCGGCGCCCGACATGTAAAACGCGTCCTCCGGCACCGGCCATGCACCGGTGCGGTTCAGCCAGAACAGGCCGCCGTACTCCGGCTTATCCCAGGCGGGCGCCGGAGTGCGCACGAAATCGACCCAGCTTTCCGGCAGCAGCCGCTCGCCGTTCCACACACCGTCCTGGAGGTAGAGCATGCCGAGGCGCAACCAGTCGCGCGCCGAGCCGAGGTCGTAGCCGGTCAGCACGAAATTGCCGTAGGGGTCGGTCTCCAGAACCATGCGGCGCATGCCGAGGCGGTCGAACAGGTGGCGCTGCGGCCAGGCGAGATAGTCCTCGCCGCGCGCGCTGGCGGCCTGCCTTATCAGGTAATTCAGCACCAGCGGATCCGCGTTGCGATAGCGCCCGACGGTGCCCGCCGGCCACTGCGGCGGGCGCGTCACGGCCCAGCGGAAGGTATCGATCGCGCCGGTGTAGATGTAATCGTGATCGGCGTACCCGCGCGCGGGATCGTAGTCCGGGTCCGACGAGGAGACGAAGCGCAAACCCGCCGACATGCGCATCAGGTCCGCGATGCGGATGGCGCGGCGTGGATCGCCCTCGCCCTGCCACTCCGCGACCGGAGCCGGCTTCCACAGGTCGTAGGTGCCGTCGAGCACCAGCTGCCCGATCAGCGTAGCGGTGAGGCTCTTGCCCATCGACCAGCTGGGCAGGCGCGTCGTGTGATCGAGCCCGTTCGCGTAGCGTTCGGCAATTATCCGGCCGCGCCAGGCGACGGCGAACGCCGCAGTGAGCGCCTCGGGCGGATCGAATGCGGCCTCGACCGCCTGGGCAAGCTTTGCCGTATCGATGTCCGCGGGCAGCGGCGCCGCGGGCAGCAGATCGCCCATCGGCCAGGGCTGGGTCGCGGGATCCGGCAGCGTGGAGTAAAGCCGCCTCGGCGTGAAGAACACGTCGTTGCGCCCGCGCGGCAGGATTACGCAGCCCTGGTCGGCGAACTCCCTGGCGGAGCGCGTCACCCCGTTCGGCAGCGTGAGGCTCACGCTGCGCGCCTTCCAGTCCACCTTCGCCGCGTGCGCCGCGCGCCGCGCCTGCGGTGGTTTCACGAAGGAACCGTCTTCCTCGATCGCCGCCGCAAGGCTGCGCCCGGTGATGAACAGCAGCGAACACAGCAGTTTGGCGAAACCCGCAGTCTCCAGTTCGACCGGATCGCCTGGCGGGACCTCCCATCGGGTCGGGTATTCCTCCGGCGGAGCCGCCTGCGCGAGGTCTGGGTGCGCAATGCCGCCCGCGACCAGCCACGCGAGCAGGACCGCGGCGCCGTGCCGCCCTGCCAGCGCGACATCCGGCTTGCCCCCTTCAGGCACTGCCGCCGGTCCTGGTCCTGCCGCCTGCGGCTTCCGTCGCATCGTCACGATTCGCTCCGCCCTGCCGGGTTCACATCGTCGCAAGGCCGGCTCATCATGGCGGCGCGGGTACAAATGAGTAAAGCGGGCCGCCGCGCGAGAACAGGTCATGGCTGCCGATCGGCTCAAGTCGCTGGTCGGTTCCTGGGAAGCCGCGCCACGGCGAAGAGACTAGCTTGTAACTGAAAATCCGCGTGTCGGTGGTTCGATTCCGCCTCTGGCCAGCATAAACCCGGTTTAACATGCTGCATCGTTGCGCCAGCGCATGAGCAGTCAAATGGCAGTCCGGAGCAAGGGTGACGGCAAGAGAGCCGGAGCCAGGAAGATCAAGGCCGGCCGCAAGAATCTCGCGCCGAGCAAGGAAAGGCGCGGCCTCGACGCCGCGGACATCGCGCTTGCGATCGACGATCAGCGCATCGCGGCGCTCGCCGCGCAGGTACGCGAGTGCGGCGGCGCGCCGATCGGCGCGTATCGCGAACCGCTTTCCGGCAGCTCCGTGCTTGTGGCAGCACTGCCGCTCGCGTCGGTGCAGCCGACGCCATTCCAGCGTGACCTCTCTCCGACCCACACCAAGCGCCTCGCGCAGAAGATCGACGAAGCAGGCGCGTTCCTCGACCCGATCATCGTGGTGAGGGACGATAAGGGCGAGTTCTGCACGCCGAACGGGCGTCATCGGCTCGCCGCCGCCAAAGTACTCGGCCTCAGGCAGATCACGGCACTCGTGTCGCCCGACGAGAGCCTCGCGTTTCGTATCCTGGCGCTCAACACCGAGAAAGCGCACAACGTCAAGGACCGGAGCCTGGAAGTCATCCGGATGGCGCGCGCATTGGCGCGCCGTGAGCCGCGTGCGAAGGAAAGCGACTATGCCGCCCAGTTCGAGGCCCCGGAGTTCCTGACGCTCGGCGTGCTGTACGCGAAGGACGGGCGCTTCGCCGGCGGCGCGTACAGCTCGTTCCTGAAGAAGGTCGATCGCTTCTCCGACCGCACGTTGACGGTGAGCCTGCGCGAGCGGGAAGGTTACGCTGCGCGACTGCGAGATATCGACGCGCAGGTTCGCAAGATCATCAAGTCGCTTGAGGCACGCGGCTTCAAGTCGCCGTACCTGCGCGCATTCGTCGTCGCACGCATCAACCCGGTGCGCTTCCATCGTGCCAAGCCGGGCGATACGAAGCCGGCAATGCCGATCGCGGCTGCACTTACGCGCATGACGGCCACCGCCAAGGGGTTCGACGTCGGCAAGGTGCGGCCGGCAGACCTGGCGCTCGTCGCGGCCCTGTCGAGCGAATGAAGGATCGGCTGGCCTTATCGGGATTTCGTCCCGTCGCATAGCCTCTGGCCGCGTTCGCCATGCGCCATAGCATGCTGCGACGGGCTCCACCGAGGAAAGGCTCCAGATGAATTCGATATTCCGCGTTGTGCGGCAGTGGCCGATGCTGGGTTTGCTGGCCGCGATTTCCGGTTTTCTAGCAGCTCCCGAATCGCTGGCAGCCGACCCGTTCGAGATGGAATGGCGCGAACTCGCCCGGGACGTATGGGTCGGCGTCCGGCCGGTTTCCTACCGCTCGCCGGTGATGACCAACACGACCGTGGTCATCGGAAGGCAGGGCGTCCTCATCTTCGACGCGGCCGGCATCGCCATCCAGGGCGAGCGGCTCGTGAAGAAAGTCGCCGAACTCACGGACAAGCCGATCACGCACATCGCGATCAGCCACTGGCACGGCGACCATAGCTTGGGCGACTACAAAGTCCTCGAGAAATTTCCCGCTGCGGAAGTGATCTCGCACGAATTCACGGCGCGCTACAACGCGAGCCCCAACGGGGAGAAGGTGGAGCCGCGCGACGTCAAGGCGGAGAACGAGTACCGGGCGAGGGCCGAAAAGACGCTCGCCACGGGCGTCCGTTCCGACGGCACGCCGGTCACGCCGAAGATGAGAGATTTCTACGTCGACCTGCTCGAGCACTTCGACTTCGTCAGTCAGGAAATCCAGCGGCGGGACATCACGCGACCGACCAGAACGATGACCGACCGGGTCGTGATTGACCTCGGCGGGAAAGTGGTGGAACTGCGCCATATCGCTCCCGGCAACACCAAGGGCGACATGTTCCTCTGGTTGCCTGAGGAGAGGATCCTGGCGACGGGCGACATCGTCGTCCGGCCGACGCCTTACGGCTTCTACAGCTATCCTCGAAGCTGGGCCTCGGTGCTCCGCGAGCTGAAGTCATTCGACGCGAAGTACATCGTGCCCGGTCACGGCGACATCATGACCGATGCGGCCTATCTGGATCTCCTCGCGGAGTCGATGGATCTCGTGGCGACCCAGGTGGATGCAGCGGCGAAAGCGGGCAAGTCACTCGATGAGACGCGCGCCGCCATGGACTGGTCTTCAGTCGAGAAGCGCTTCACGGGCGATGACGGGATGCTGACCTTCCTGTTCAACCTCTGGTTCAAGACCCCGATTGTCGAGGCCCAGTACAACCTGTCGAACGGCAAGGACAACGAGTCGCTCGAGGCGCCGGAAGCCGCGAACTGAAAATCCGCGAGTCGCGCGGTGGCAGGTGCTGCTACACGTCTGCTACTGGCCAACTGATGCTCGAAAAGCGGGCCTCGGGGTGACCCGGCGTCAGGCATCAGGTGATCACAGACGTCGAACTGAGATGAAATACGTAGGCTCACCGCAGTTTTCCGCATGGAGAAGTCCCGTGCGCCGGTCTAAAAAGTGGCCTGAGGATTCTCAATGAGAAGGGGCTGCACAATGACCATAACTACCAGCAAATGCATGCAACGCACCGGTTTGGCCGCTCTGATACTCGCGGTTGGCGCTCTCGCATCCTCCGCAATACTCGCCGCCGAGACAGAAATCGGGGCGGTCACGATTCGGGCCAAGCGCGCGAAGCAAACAGTGGTCGGGCATACGAGCAGTGGGATACCTATCGTAATGTACGAACTTGGGTATCAGGTGAGCTATAAGGATCTCGACCTTGCCACGCCCAGTGGAGCCGATACACTCAAAGCACGCGTGCGTGAGGCGGCAAAGTCGGCCTGCACGGACCTTGACAGGTTGTACCCGGCCGGGGCGCCGGAACGCAACTGTGCTCTCAAAGCGGCAGACGATGCGATGTCGCAGGTCAATGCGGCGATCGCGGCGGCGCAGAAAAAATAGGAAACGAACAAGTTGCCAGATGCAGCGCGCTGGGTCACGCCGGCCCGTCGTGATGCAATCGTAGCGCACCATCCCATGCGATCGCTTGATCCAGTGGGGTGTGCGCCTGATGCGTGTGTCGAAGACCGCCGCTAGCCACCCTTAACGTATTCTGTCGCCAGTTCCAACGCGGGTGAGCCGATGAGCACACGACGACATTTCCTTTCCAGTTTCGCGGTCCCCGGCCTGTTGCTCGGCGCTGCGCCCGGCGCGCAGGCGCTCACTCGGACGGCGCCTTTCGCACCGGACCCGCAGGCGGACGACGCGGCCGTGTTCGCGGCGGCGCGCGAGTTGTGCGCGCTTGCGCGACGGTCTGGCGAGTATCCCGCAGGTGCGTATTGCGTCGCCCACCGACCCGCGGCTGACCGCGGCGATCACGACCTATCGCGTCGAAGGCGTGAAGGCCAAGGCGCTGCAGGACGCGATTTGGACGAAGCGCGTGCGTGTCCGTGCGCAGAATGACGAGCGGGGAGTCCGGTTGTCGGCCCATATGTACGTGGGCCCGGCAGATATCGACGTGATCCTCGACGTCACGCGGCGGCTTGCTGCACGGACCTAGCGCGCGGGTCGGAGTCGACCGAGCCACGGGCACATTTTTCCTGACTCTCGACGGCACTCCTGACGCGGATTCCAGCGAGTCAACAACTCTGCGAAGTGAGAGCTCCGTCACGTTTGTTGCGCCACACAATCGGCGTGCCGGGATCGATGGCCCTATCGCCAATGTTGCTGACCACGACTCCCGACATTGCGGCGTCTGTCACATTTCCTCTGACTTGGGCCTGACAGCATCTCGTCGTTAGCAGTTACTCGCAGCGCGGCGACCTGCGGAACCGAAGCTGTGTTGCCCGGCATTGCCGACTGTGGCCCTGGCAAGCCACGAGGACCGCAAAATGGCAATCGTGATCGTTTCAGCCGGCACTCTGACCAGCTCCAGGATGCGTACTTTGACGATGCGCAGGCTTGCGACCGCGGCAGGCGCGCTGGCGATTGCGGGACTGATCGGTGGCTTCGCCTTGGGTCTTCAACTCAGGGATATCTCCCAGGCCGACGATGGCTGGTACCCCGAAATTGCGAACCTGGATTCGACGCAGCCCGGGAGGCAGGCCCTCATCCGTGAGATTGGAAGCCTGTCCGGCCGTTTGACTCGGCTCGAGGCCGCGGCCGGCCGCCTGGCCGAACGAATCGGTGCGACACCACCGGCAGCTGCAAACGTGACGGATCTTCCGGCCCACATCGCCGAAAAGCCGGCGGGCGGGCCGTTACTCGAGCCACAATCAAGCGCCGGGCTGCGCGCCGGAACGCCGCTTCTTCGGCTCGATCGCGATCTCGACCACGTCGAAGCGACTCTCGACAAGGTGGCCTCGATGGTCGCACGGCGCGACCTAGACCAGATGGCATTCCCCAGCCGGGCACCGATTCCCGGCGTCGTGATTTCGTCTGGATTCGGCCACCGAATCGACCCGTTCACTCGCCAACTCGCCCAGCACGCCGGCATCGACTACACCGCACCATACGGTACGACCATCATGGCGAGCGCCGGCGGACGAGTTCGCCGCGCGGGTCCGTATGGCGCATACGGCAGGACCGTCGAGGTTGACCACGGTGATGGTCTGGTCACCCGCTACAGCCACGCATCCCGGATCCTCGTACGGGTCGGCGACCTATTGCTACCCGGCCAGCCGATCGCGATGGTCGGCTCGACCGGCCGATCCTCCGGCCCGCATCTCCACTTCGAGATCCTGCGCGACGGCACGCCGGTACATCCGCAACTGTATCTCGCGAGCGACGGATCCTGACGACCGCTGTTGAGGATCGCGTCATAGACACGAACTGGCTTACAAGCGCGAGATTCGTACTCACTGCACCGCATCGAGGCAGGCGGCGGTGGCGGATTGCCGCAGGCGTGGCATTGCTGCTGTTCGTCGCCGGAGTCTACGGTTACGGGGGCACCTTATATGCAACGGCACGCGATCTCGCTGCGCTGCGCAAGGAGCGGGAACTTCTCGCTGCCGAGGTGGAGCGCCTGCAGACGGAACTGGCAGTGGAGAGTGCAACGCGACTTGAGCTCGAGCGGCAAGCGGCAGAATTGAATTCGCAGGTCGCAGAACTCAATGGCCATGTGAAATTCCTGATGGCCCGTGGGGCAGCAGGCAAGGGCGCCCAGTAGATTCGCACACGACACCCGAGGAAAGATCCATGTTTCGAAAGAAGAACAAGATGGCCTTCGACGCCAGCCGGCTAGCGGGCCTTCTGGCTCACGACACCTGCGTCCGAGGCGACGTGACGTTCGCCGGTGGGCTGCGGATCGATGGGCGGGTCGAAGGCAATGTCCTGTGCAAGCCTGACGATCGTGGCCTCCTGGTCCTGAGCGAAAAGGGCGTCATCGCCGGTGCCGTCAAGGTCCACGATGCAGTGATCAATGGTCGCGTCGAAGGAGACCTTGAGGTCGAGCATTTTCTCGAGCTGCAGATCAATGCGCGCGTTACCGGCAACATTACCTACCGCACGCTGAAGCTCGATTGTGGTGCCACTGTAGACGGCAAGCTCGTGCGGATGGGCGACGAACCAGCGGCCGCGGGAGCCGGCGAGGATGTCGAGCCCAAAGTTCTCTCGTTCGCCAAGTCGCCCTAGTTTCAGGTTCGATTCCGGTCACATGGGTGACCGGTCACCGATTCATCTGGGACTCGATTGAGAATTGCGTGACCGCCAGTGTCACGTAGGAGTCGTCGTGCATCAATCGCAGTTCGTAATCGCCGGTCGCCAGCGGCTCGGGCAATGACTGGCCGTCGATGCGCAGCTCCCCTTCATGCCGGGCGCCCGTCGTGACGAAACCCAAGGTAGTTGTACACATTCGATTCGTTGCGGCGATAGATGCCGATCCAGTCGAAGCGAAATCCCGGCGCATTACTCCAGGCTACGCCGATCGGCTCGCCCGGCCTGAAGACAGACTTCGCGACGGTGATCGACGGCTGCGCATCGCGGGCCATAACCGAGAATCGCGTGCGCGCGAGTTCCTCGTTCCTTGTGTCGAGCAGCACGGCGTCGTAGCGGCCTGGCTCGAGGCCGAGCGTGGAGAGCTTGATCGACGGTCGCTCCCAGAAGCCGACCGCCTCGACGCCCGTCAGGCGATCTCGCACGGGATCGCCGCCGCGCGGCGTTACGACACCCGTCCAGTCGGCCCGGCCCGGCATGTTGACGCGGATCAGGAACGACTGCCCCTGGATCACAGGCCGCGGTTCAACCGCGATCAGTGCCGGTGCTTTCATCGGAACCACGCTGATTGTCGCCAGTACTGCGCGATGGTCCGAAGGCCAGGGCATGACAGCAATGTCGACATCGGGGTTGCCGGCTTCGCCGACGATCTCGCTCTTCAGCACCTTCGCATGCGCGGCCCAGATGTAGTCGATGCGGCCATGAATTTCGCCATCGCGGTTCATCGGGTGCGGATAGCCTGGCGTGTACGTGTGCCCGGGTTTCGCGACGGGATCAGGGTGCAATAGCCGGTAGGTATCCGTCAGGCCCGCGTCGGCGAGCTGCTTCGTCACGGGCCAGTCGAAACCGGTCCCGTCCTGGTGCGAGGCCGAGTTGAAATCGCCTGCCAGCACGAGCGGCACGCCTTCCTTCGCAAGACGGCCAAAGCCTCGCGCGAGCGGAATGACCTCGGGAACGCGTTTCTCGTTTTCGCTCTCGATGACTTCCGCAATGGAGCGTCCCTCGCGCAGCAGGTCGGGCCCGTACCGCTCGCTGGAGAGATGCGTGTTGCCCGCCGCGATCACCCGGCCCGGCGCAACCATTGCCCAGGCATGCAGGGCGCCGGCGTCTAGACCCGTGACTGAATAGGGTTGGATGCCGTCGTCCGTGAACTCGCCACTGCCGGAGTCGAACAGCGGAAAGCGCGAGATCAGGTGCCGGCGCACGTCTATATAAGGATAGCCGGTCGCCTTCGCGATCTGTCGCGTGTTTCCGTCCGGCTCCTGCAAGGCGACGAGGTCGGCGTCGACCGTGCGAATCACGTTGAATACCTGGTCGAGGCTTGCCTGTTCACCGCCGTACCAGATATTGAAGCTCAGGATCCTGAGCTGCACTGCGTCGTCGGCGTAAGCGACACTGCAGAAGAACAGCAGGGCCGTGCCAAGGAATCGCATCATGGGCGGATGCTAACATCCTGAAAAACTCGAGCAAGGCGCACAAGATGTCTAGGCGGCTCGAATGCAGCTGCTTTATGGCGCGCACTGTGAGAGCGAGTTCGCGGAGTCGCTCCGCGCGTATGCGAGAGGGACTCTCGACGAGGATCACGTGTGTGGACCACTGCCCACCGGAGTGACAAGCCGTGAATACACAATCCGGACTTGGCGCATCGCCGGCCACATCCGGGATGGCAAGCGTCTGGATCGCGCGAACGGCCTGCTGTTCACGGGCGACACATATTATTCGGGCGAGATCTATCTCTGGGCGCCGGAAACGAACGCGGCCGACTACCACGAATCAATCGGCAAGCTCGGCCGGCTCGAACCGGACCTTGCAGCAACGGATCGAGGCATCGTTCGGCACTCTGGATGCGTGCAGGAAGGAGCTGGCAACGGCGGCAACGACCCAGTTCGGCAGTGGCTGGGCCTGGCTCGTACTCGACGCAGGCGAGCTCAAAGTGGTCAAGACGGGTAATGCGGAGACGCCGCTGACCAAGGGCATGAAGCCGTTGCTGACCATCGACGTCTGGGAACACGCGTACTACCTGGATCATCAGAACCGCCGCACGGACTACGTGAACACCGTGCTCGACAAACTGATCAATTGGGGCTTCGCCGCCGAGAAGCTCAACTAGCCACGGGGAACGAAGTCGTATTTCACGCCGCCTCCTGGGCGAAACAGGTCGGCTGACAAGGCGACCGAAAAGTCCGCAGCAGCCCCATCACCGATTGCATCGGGGTATAATCGCAGCGCTTCAGGGGATAGGAAGTCCAGATCGTACAGTTACGGGAGGACAGCCAATGTCGCTCATGAACGGAATACGCAGTGCCGGCCTACCGGTGATTCTCGCCACTCTCACGCTCCTGGGAGCCGCAACCCCGGCCGTTGCCCAGGAGAGTTTCGACGCCGTCGCGCAGCGGACGCGACAGGAGAAGCTGAGCTTCGCCGAGCGCCAGGAGAACCTGCTTGCCGAGCGCTACGACCTATCGAACCGCGCCGCTCAGGGCGCGACCATGTCCAGCGGCAAGGCCGTGCAGGCCGGCGTGCGTGTGAAGCTTCCGCAGGGTATGACCTGGGACCAACTCGCTGGCATGGCGCCCCAGGAGATCAAGAGCAAAAATCTCTGGCCGGCGGGGTTCTACCCGCTGCCACATCCGCATCATGAGGCGGGCGGCATGATCTTCCC
>Ga0105106_10000734_pt1 | contig 23295 bp, 20 predicted proteins | sample PPLLaktember2015_5_FD_79109 | JGI IMG/M metagenome (GOLD analysis project Ga0105106, IMG submission 79109) | Freshwater sediment microbial communities from Prairie Pothole Lake near Jamestown, North Dakota, USA - PPLs Lake P8 Core (1) Depth... | ecosystem: Environmental > Aquatic > Freshwater >...
GGAGGTCAACCGCACCTCCTACCGCTTGAACGTCCGGCGCGGATTGGTGCTCTCGCTGGTCTTTCCCACGCTGAACGCCTTGGGCGGCGTGGCTACCGCCATTCTGGTCTACAGCGGCGGACGCAGCGCGGCCGCCGCGGCGATCAGCGTCGGCGCCTGGTACCTGTTCATCAGCAGCCTCGACCGCTTCTGGTTCCCCATGCAGAACCTGTCGGCGTTCTGGAGCCAGATCCAAAGCGGGCTGTCCGCCTCCGAGAGAGTGTTCGCCTTGATCGATGCCGAGTCGGCGGTGGTCCAAACCGAGGCGCGGCCTCGGGCGCGCCTGAAAGGCGATATCCGCTTTGAGTCGGTCTCATTCGCCTATCGGCCGGACGTGCCCGTCCTGCAGGACTTCGACCTGCATATCCGGCCGGGCGAGAACCTGGCCCTGGTCGGACACACCGGCGCCGGGAAATCGACCATCGCCAAGCTGATCGCCCGCTTCTATGAGTTCCAGGGCGGACGTCTCTTGATCGATGGGATGGACATCCGCACCTTCGAACTGGCCTCGTACCGCCGTCAACTGGGGATCGTCTCCCAGGTCCCATTCCTGTTCGCCGGCAGCGTGGCGGACAACATCCGCTACGCTCGACCAGAGGTCGATCTGCCGGAGATCGAGATTCTGGCTCGCCGCATCGGGGACGGGGAATGGTTGGAGACTCTGCCGCACGGATTGCAGACGGAAGTCGGCGAGCGCGGCGGCCGGCTGTCGATGGGACAGCGCCAGTTGGTCTCGCTCCTGCGCGTCCTTGTGCAGAAGCCGGCTGTGTTCATCCTGGACGAGGCGACCGCCAGTGTGGACCCGTTCACTGAGTCGCAGATCCAGCAAGCGCTGGCCCTGGTGTTGGCTGAGACCACTTCGATCCTGATCGCCCATCGACTCTCCACCGTGCGCGCCGCCGATCGCATCCTCGTCCTGCGTCAGGGCAAGGTGATCGAGCAAGGCACGCACGCCGGATTGATGTCGCAGGGCGGGCACTATGCCGAGCTGTACGCGACCTACTTCCGGCACCAATCCTTGGAGTACGTCGAGCAGGCCAAGCGGCTGGCCGCGGCCGACTAGCCGCCAGGCCGAGCGCGCCGGGCGCAAGCGCGCCACGCCGCGGCGCGCGGACCGCCACGCGACTCGCACCTCGTCCCCGGCGGTGCGGGCGCGACGATCCCTGGCCTCTGGAGGAAATCGGCGGGTCTCGGCGATTCGCTCCCCTTTGGGTTGACGAAGGTGATAGAATCAAGGGCAAGGCGGAACCAGGCCGGCGGCGGGGCGTACCGTGAAGCTGCAGGCAACTCCGCCTCAGAGTGGAGGGAAGGTCGGCATAACGCAGACAGCAAGACTCGTGAGCGGAGCGCCGTGCAGCCTGTGGACCCGCGTGGCCCGACCGTTCGAAACCCGAATGCACCAACCCACTTGAAAGGGAGTCCCCATGAGTCTTTTCACCAAGATCCTCGAGAAGCTCGGCATGAAGCCCGCCGAAGACAAGCCCGCCGCAACGCCGTCGAAACCCAAGGTCGCCACCCTCTCCAAGGCCACCAAAGATGCCATGGCCAAGCTCGACACCGCCCAGAAGAGCCCGATCGGGCGGGCGGTTCCGATGGTCGACGTCGTCGGCAAGCTCGAGGGCATGGCCGCCAGGAGCAAGGAGAAGCTGAACTGGAGGGAATCGATCGTCGACCTGCTCAAGCTTCTCAACCTCGACAGCAGCCTTGAGGCGCGCAAGGAATTGGCCGTCGAGCTGGGATGCCCGGCGGACAAGATGAGCGACTCGGCCCGCATGAACGTCTGGCTGCACAAGACTGTGATGCAGAAGCTCGCCGCCAACGGCGGGAACATCCCCAGGGAGCTGTGGGACTGAGCGCATAGCCCTCTCGGTCCGCCGCGGCTCCCAAACCGGCGGCTGCGGCCGTCCGAACGAGGCGCTCCTGGATCTTTCAACCACAATCTAGATCACCATAACGGCGTGAGCCTCCCTCGGGGCTCACGCCGTCGTTCTACTGAAGGCCCTCCTGGCGGCACTCCATTCGTCGTCGCGGGATCGGTCGCCCAGCAGCCGGGAGCGCGGCTTCTTCCCGAATCCCCGATGGAACCCGGCCATCCTGCACTATACTGGGGCAGACCAACCTCACGCGTGCCGGGCTCCGGCGAAGGATGGCGCGATGAGCACCGAAGCGTACCGACGGCTGGCCGAGCACCTCAACGCACTGCCGAACGGCTTCCCTCCTACTGAAAGCGGCGTCGAGCTGAAGCTCCTGGGCAAGATCTTCACGCCCGAAGAGGCGGATCTCACCGCGCGGCTGCGGCTGACCCTCGAATCTCCGGCGGAGATCGCCGCGCGTCTGGGAGAAGAGCCGCACGAGCTGGCGGCGCGCCTCAAGGCATTGGCCCGCCGCGGCCTGATCGAGGTGTCACGCGCCGAGTCCGGCCTGATCTACGGCGCGCTGCCGTTCGTCTTCGGCATCTACGAGAGCCAGATCCCGAGCATCGACACCGAGCTGGCCCAGCTGTTCGAGGATTATTACCATCAGGCCTTCGGTGCCGGGCTGGCCATCGCGCCGCAGATCCACCGAGTCATCCCGATCCAAGAGAGCGTTCAGGCCGGCATCGAGATCAAGCCCTACGAGAGCGCCGCGGATCTTCTCAACCAGGCCCAGTCCTGGGGCGTCCTGAACTGTATCTGCAGGACTCAGAAGGCGCTGATCGGCCAGGCCTGCCACCACCCGATCGACGTCTGCCTGGCCCTCGGTCAGACACCGAACGCATTCGAGCGCAATCCGGTGGTACGCGCCCTGACGCACGAGGAGGCACTGGGTGTGCTCCGCCGGGCAGCCGAGGCGGGCCTGGTGCACTCGGTCAACAACACCCAGCGCGACGTCATCTACGTCTGCAACTGCTGCACCTGCTCGTGCGGGATCCTGCGCGGCATTGCCGACCTGGGCATCGCCAACGCGGTGGCGCGCTCGGCGTTCGTCAACCGGGTGGTCGAGGAGGCCTGCGTCGGGTGCGAGCTGTGCCTGGATCGCTGCCAGTTCAGCGCCCTGTTCCTCGATCACATTGTCCAGGTCGACGAGACCCGCTGCGTCGGCTGCGGCGCTTGCGCGGTCGCCTGCCCGGAGCATGCGCTCTATCTGGTGCGCCGCGACGAGGCCGAAATCCTGCCGCCGCCCAGCGACAACTGGGAGTGGCGCCGCGAGCGCGCCCGCACCCGCGGGATCGACCTCGAGGCGGTGCTGTAGCCGGACGGTCGGCCGACCGACCGCGCGCCGCGCACTCAGCTTCTGTCAGCCTGCTCCACACCCGCCGCGGCGGTCGACCGATCCGCTCCCGCGACCGGCGCCGGTTGGCTGTACGCGAGACAGCCAGCTGCCGGACTCGGTGCGGGGACGAACTCCAGCCAGGTCGTGTTCAGCGCCTCCTGGAGGGCGGCATACATAGCCTGGTAGGCGAGCAGCTCTTCAGTCTTCATGTCTCCAGAATACGCACGCTGGGCGGCTGAGTCTATCCCGCCGGCAGGGGAAGCCTCCTCCCCCGCGCGACGGATTCTCCGAGTGGGCCGACTTAGCGGCTTGTGAAGGGGCGACCGACGGCCAGCCTTGTCAGGTGGTCCGACTTCCCTCTATACTTGGCCCGCAGTTCCGTCCCCCCTGAGGTATCCATGGCCCGTGCGCGCCTGCGTGAACTCGGCATCTCCATCGGCCGCTTCTCCCCCGGCCCGCTTAACGCCGTCACCGACGTGCCCGGGGTCCTGGTCGGACACTCGACCGTGATTCACGATGCGCCCTCGGTTGCACGCACCGGGGTAACCGCCATCCTGCCGCGCGCCGACATCCATGCCGACTATGCGTTCGCCGGATTCCATTCCTTCAACGGATTCGGGGAGATGACCGGGGTGCATTGGATCACCGAATCGGGCCTGCTGACCAGCCCAATCCTGCTCACCAACACCAACCAGGTCGGGTTGGCTTCGCAGGTTTTGGTTGAGTACGGCGCCCGGATGCACGGGGGAGCCGCTTTCGGCCTGCCGATCGTCGGCGAGACGTACGACGGCTGGCTCTCCGAAATCGACTCGTTCCCACTCCAGAAGGAGCATGTGCTCTCCGCATTGGAGTCCGCCGCCGCAGGCCCGCTGGCCGAGGGGAACGTCGGCGGAGGGACGGGAATGATCTGCTACGACTTCAAGGGCGGCATCGGCACCGCCTCGAGGCGCTTCACGATCGAGGCCGGCACGTTCGTCGTTGGCGCGCTGGTGCAGGCCAACCACGGCGAGCGCCCAACGCTGCGCTTCGACGGGGTCCCAGTCGGCCGCGAGATCGGGCCGGATTCCGTTCCGGCGCCCTGGCCCAGCCCACCGTTCGGCGGCTCGATCTTGATCATCATGGCCACCGACGCGCCGCTCTTGCCCGTGCAGTGTCGCCGGCTCGCCCAGCGGGCCGGCGTCGGATTGGCTCGCACCGGCGGCGTCGGCAATAACGGAAGCGGTGACCTGTTTCTGGCCTTCAGCACCGCCAATCACTATCCGGCTAAGCCCGGCCCTCGCCTGGACATCGCCATGCTTCCGCACACCCACCTCGATGCGCTGTTCGAAGCCGGAGCTGAAGCAGTCGAAGAGGCCATACTTAACGCCCTGACCGCGGCCGAGACGATGGTCGGCCGCAAGGGCCGCCGGGCGGAGGCGATCCCGCTCGATCGGCTGGCTCAGGTGCTTGCCCGCTACCGCCCGTCCGCTCCGCCGGGGGTGTGACCCCCGGTTCGGTTGCCCGGCGGCGGCGCTTGTGCTAGAGTCCAGAGGATAGTCCAGGAAGGCAGCCAAGGCGGACCGATGACTCCTCGCCCGCGCCAAACCATCGACGACAACCTGATCGAGGGGGTCCCCTGTGCGATCTGCGGCAACCCTTCGGTGCAGGTTGTCCACGTCAAGGACTATCCCGACTATGTCACCTGCAGTGAGTGCAAGTCCGCCTTCGTCGTTGAGGACGGCGGCGAGCGTGTGATGTACGGATCGGTGCCGGCCGGATACCCGGAGACCCGCAAGCTGGCTGTTCGCCAGTGGGTGGCGTTGGACGATATCGAGGCCAGCGCGATGGCGGAACGGCCGGCCCCAGCGCGCCCTCCCATCTCAGCCAGCGTGCCCATCCCCACGCTGCCGGAACCACCCCGACCGCCCGATCGGGCCGTAGCCCTGACCGTGCCAGAGCCTGAGCCCGCCGCCCCTCCGCCCCCGGCGCGGCCTGCCCAGGCGGCGCCGCCCAGCGCTTCGCCTCTGGATCGTCTGGCGGCGTTGGCTGCCGCCGAGCCGCCTCCCAAGCCGGCCGCGGCCCCACCTCCGAGGCCGGAACCCGCGCCCGTCCAGCTTCCTGCGGAACCGCCCAAGAGCGGCCCGGCGGCGACCCCGCGCATCGAGGCTATCCCGCCTGTGCCCGCCAAGGCGCCCGCCGAACCGGCTGCCGGGAAGGGCGCGCCGGCCCCCCAGGCCAAGCCCAAGGATGTGCCCCTTTCCGGCCCGGGCGAGCCGCCTCACGGTGAACGCTACCGGGTGGTGGCCAAGGGTCCGATTGTCACCATCCCTCTGCGCGTCTGCGCCCACTGCCTGCGCTCTCCGGCGCCCAAGCGCCTGGCAGTCGTCGGCCGCGTCCCTCAGGGGCAAGGTTTCACGCGCCCCAGGCCGATGACGTTCCACCTGCCCCTGTGTGCGGACTGCGATCGCCGTGCCAAACGCCGCGGCGACGAGGAACGGAACGCCCGCCTGCAGGCCCATCTGATCTCAGCGCTCTTCGCGCTGGTGATCCTGGTGGCCGGCCTGGCCTTCAACGTGATCGAGTTGCAGCGGCAGCCCCTCATCGGGCTGTTCCTGGTCGTGCTCTTCCTGGCCGTCGGCTACAGCCTGCCGGCGACGATGCTGCTCGGCCGCGCCAGCCGCTTCCCGCTCCCGCGCGACGCGGCCTACATTCGCACGACCCTGCATATCGCCCAGGAGATGCAGGGCCCCGAAGTGCCCTTCGAGTGGCGCAACCGCAACTTCGCCGAGATCTTCCTGCAGGCCAATCCCGAGCGGACCGTCGGCGCGGTCACCAAGATCAAGGATCGCCTCGAGGAACCCGAGGCTCCAGCCGTCCCCCCGCCGGCTTCACGCGGCTGAACCTCCACCTTCTCCCGGCCTGCGCCACAGCGCGGAGGCATTGTCGTCCCCAGGCGAGTATGCTAGAGTCGGGCGGCCAGAGGACGGCGACCGGCGATGACCCCTCAGCCAGCCTCCCCAGCCCCTGTCTGCCCCCAATGCGGCACCCCGATGCAGCGCTGGCCCCGACTGGATGGGGCGGGATGGGTATCCGTCTGTCCGGCGTGCCCGCCGGCGCCGGCAGCTGCCGGCCAAGAATCCACCCTTCTCCCCGCTGAGCCGCCTGCCGAGGGCGGCGGGACGCGACGTTTCCGAGATCTGATCTCCGCCCCCGATCAGCCGCCGGGCCAGGCGCTGCCCGAGGACCTGCTCGAGGACCTGCCCGAGCAGGCCCGCCAGCTGCTGACCGCCAAGCCCGCGCCGAAGCCGTCCACCGGGCCGCTGCCCGAGCAGCTCAGCCACGCTCTGGCTCGCCAGGGCTATGTCGTCAGCGAGGATACCCACGGCGTGCGGCTGACCGGCGCCACGCGTTCCGGCAGCACGGGCGGGCTGAGCGCCTCCGACGTCGTGCGCATGGCCGCCGACCTGGACGGCGGCATCCTGCCGACCGAGCAGAGAAGTCGCTGCCCGAAATGCGACGCGGTCGTACCGCGCCAGGCCGCCCGCTGTGAGTGGTGCGGCCAATCGCTCACCCCGCAGGCCGACCAGGCCTGACGCCCCAAGCCCCGCGCAACCTGCTGGCCCTCCCGGTATAATCACCCATTGCCCCGTTTGCACCCGGGCAGGTCTGGCATGCCTCAGGACAAGATCGTCGTCGTCGGCGCCCGCGAACACAACCTGAAGAACATCACGGTCGAGATCCCGCGCGACCGCCTGGTGGTCCTCTCCGGCATCTCCGGCTCGGGGAAGTCTTCCCTGGCCTTCGACACGATCTTCGCCGAAGGGCAGCGCCGCTATGTCGAATCGCTCTCCGCCTACGCCCGGCAGTTCCTCGGGCAACTCGACAAGCCCGATGTCGACTATATCGACGGTCTGTCGCCGGCGGTGGCCATCGACCAGCGCGGCCTGTCGCACAATCCCCGCTCCACGGTGGGGACGGTCACCGAGGTCTACGACTACCTGCGGCTGTTGTTCGCCCGCATCGGGCTGCCGCACTGCCCGATCTGCGGCCGGGAGGTCCGCCGCCAATCGGCTCAGGAAATCGTCGACCTGATCGAGGCGATGCCCGAGGGCGCCCGCCTTCTGATCCTGGCGCCGCTGGTGCGCGGGCGCAAAGGCACGCATCAGTCGGCTCTGGACGAGATCCGCCGTTCCGGGTTCGTGCGCGTCCGCATCGACGGCCAGGTGCGCAGCGTCGAGGACGAGATCGAACTCGACCGCTATCGCCAACATACGATCGAGGCGGTGGTCGATCGATTGGTCATCCACCACGGTCAGGACGAGGAGCCCGAGGCGTTCCGCTCACGATTGACCGACTCGGTCGAGACAGCCCTGCGCCTGGCCGGGGGACAGGTGTGGGTCTCCCACCTGAATCCGGAGAGCCCGGGGGCCCCCGCTTCGGCCGCAGGGCCGATCGACCTGCCCTTCTCCGAACACCTGGCCTGCCCCGAGCATGGCACCACACTGAGCGAGATCGAACCGCGCACCTTCTCCTTCAACACGCCGCACGGCGCTTGCCCCGAGTGCCAGGGCCTGGGCAGCAAGCTGGAAATCGACCCCGACCGCGTGATCCCCGATCGCTCCGTCTCCCTGGCCGAAGGCGCCGTCGTCTCGCTCGATTGGTCCAATCAGAGCCGCGAGCGGCTCGGCTATCACTGGCAGATGATCGAGGCGGTAGCCCGGCACTATCGCATCGACCTGGACGCGCCGGTAGCCGAGCTGCCTCAAGACAAGCTGAACCTGATCCTGTATGGCACAGGCAGCGAAGAGGTCCCGGTCCACTACGAAACCCGCGAAGGACGACGCTCGACCTACCACACCGCCTTCGAGGGTGTGATTGGCAATCTGCAGCGCCGCTATCAGGACACCCAGTCGGAGTATGTGCGCAGCAAGATTCAGGAGTTCATGTCGGAGCGCCCCTGCCCCGCCTGCAGCGGCCGCCGGCTGCGCGCCGAGGCGTTGGCCGTCACTGTCGACGACGACAACATCATGGGCGTCGCCGCCTGGCCGGTCGTGCGCACCCTGAACTGGATCCGGCGCCTGCAATCCCCGCAGGGCGGCCTGTCATCTCGCCAGAGCTTGATCGCCGAGCGACTCCTGCGCGAGATCGACGACCGGCTCAACTTCCTGGTCGACGTGGGACTGGACTATCTGACCCTCGATCGGCATGCCAGCTCGCTCTCGGGCGGAGAGGCGCAGCGCATCCGCCTGGCCACTCAGATCGGCTCGCGCCTGATGGGCGTGCTCTACGTCCTGGACGAACCCTCCATCGGCCTCCACCCGCGCGACACGGCGCGCCTGATTCGCACGCTGACGGGGATGCGCGATCTGGGCAACACCGTCCTGGTGGTCGAGCACGACGAGGAGACCATCCGGGCGGCCGATTGGCTGATCGATCTCGGTCCGGGGGCGGGCGAGGCCGGAGGCTACGTGGTCGCCGAGGGCCCGGTCGACCAGGTGGCCGGCAACGCCAATTCGGTGACCGGGCGCTACCTTTCGGGCAAGCTGCGCATCGACACGCCCGCCCGGCGGCGCCCCGGCGACGGCCGCCGCCTGACGATCGTCGGCGCCCGTGAGAACAACCTCAAAGATCTGACCGTCTCGATCCCACTGGGGGAGTTCGTCTGCATCACCGGCGTGTCCGGGTCGGGCAAGTCGACGCTGATGGTCGAGGTGCTCTACAAGGCCCTGGCCCGGCAGCTGCACGGCGCCCGCGAACAAGCCGGGACACACACGCGCATCGAGGGCGTCGAGCAGCTGGAGAAGGCGATCAACATCGACCAAAGCCCGATCGGCCGCACGCCGCGTTCCAACCCCGGCACGTACACCGGGCTGTTCGACCCGATCCGCGAGCTGTTCGCCGAGCTGCCCGAAGCCAAAGTGCGCGGCTACAAGCCCGGACGCTTCTCCTTCAATGTGCACGGCGGGCGCTGCGAGGCCTGTCAGGGCCAGGGCCAGCTGCGCATCGAGATGCAGTTCCTGCCGGACGTTTACGTGCCGTGCGAGGTCTGCCATGGGGCACGCTTCAATCGCGAGACCCTGCAGGTGCGCTTCAAGGGCAAAACGATCGCCGAGGTGCTCGATACGACGGTCGACGAGGCGATCGGCCTGTTCGCCGCTTTCCCGGCCATGCTCCGCAAGCTGGAGACGCTCCAGGACGTCGGCCTGGGCTATGTCAAGCTCGGCCAGCCGGCGACAACCCTCTCAGGCGGGGAAGCGCAACGCGTCAAGCTCTCGCGCGAGCTCTCACGCCGCGGCAACGACCGGACGCTGTACGTTCTGGATGAGCCGTCAGTCGGCCTGCACGCCGCCGACGTCCACAAGCTGATCTACGTACTTCAGCGGCTGGTCGACCAGGGCAGCACCGTCCTGATCATCGAGCATCACCCCGACATCATCAAGGTCGCCGATTGGGTGATCGATCTTGGGCCGGAGGGCGGAGACCGGGGCGGCGAGTTGGTCGCGCTGGGGACGCCCGAGCAGATCTGTGAAGTGCCGGCTTCCTACACCGGCCAGCATCTCAAGCCGCACTTGGAGAGATGAGTCACCAACGTCCGAAGTTCTCCGAACTTCGGACGTTGGTCATTCGACACCCCAGATCAGGATCACCCCCGCCTCATCTCCCGATGCCAGACGGCTCCCATCCGCCGAGAACACCACGCCGTTCACCGGCGCCTGGTGCCCTTCCAGGGTTGTTAGCAGATCGCCGTTGTGGAGGTCCCACACCCGCACGGTCCGGTCAGCCGAGGCTGTGGCCAGGAGCTGCCCATCCGGCGAGATCGCCAGGTCCCGCACCGCGTACGCGTGCCCGCTGAGCTCCTGCAGGACCTCACCGCTGTCGGCGCGCACGATCCGCGGCTGGGCGCTGCTGGCCAAGGCCACCGCCAGGAGCTGTCCATCCGGCGTGAGCGCCATCGAGCGCACGCCGCGATTAAGGCCCGGCACGCGCACCGGCGCGGCGTATCCCTCCAGCTCCCATGCCTGCACCGTCCCGCCGCAGCACGACTGTGATTCGGCGGTCAGAAGCCGTGCACTGTCGGGAGTGAACGCCAGCCCCCAGGTCTCGACGATGTTGCCTCCGGCTGCTCGGCAGCCGGGTTGCATCAGGCTGCGGTAGAGCACGCCGGTGCGGGCACTGCGCACCTGTACCAGGCAGAATTGGTCCGCGGCGGCGATCCACAAGCCGTCGGGCGAGTAGGCCACCCGCAGGACGCGGCCGAGGGAAGCGCTGCGGATGACATCCACAGACCGACCGGCCGGCAGCTCCCAGACGCGCACCGTCCGATCATCCGACCCCGAAATGAGCCGGGCCCCATCCGGCGAGAAGGCCAGACCCCAGACCGCATCCGTGTGACCCTCGAGCCGCCTGACCGCGGCGCCTCCCCCGCCCGGCCACAGCCGCAGGCTGCCGTCCAGCGCGCCCGAAGCCAGCCAGGCCCCATCGGGCGAGTAGGCCAAAGCGCTGACGGCCGTGTCGTGCGCGGCGATCGTCGCGAGACGCACCAGCTCGGGAGCGGTCGCCGCGTTGAGACCAGGTTCAACCGTCGGCGCGGCGGTCGACGTCGGCGGCGGCACCGGCAGGGTCGGTGCCGGGGTTACCGAGGCGGTCGGCTCCGGCGGCGCGGTCGGCGCCTCCGCCGTCGCCGCGCCGCAAGCGGTCAGCAGCAGTCCCAGGACAACGGCCAGCGGCGCCCGGCCTCGGGCTCGGCCGCGCCTCGCCCCGACTGCCTGCCCTGTTGCCCAACGCCTACTCATAACGCAGCGCCTCCACAGGCTCGAGGTCGGCGGCGCGCTTGGCAGGATACAGTCCGAAGAACAGCCCCACGGCGGCGGAGAACAACGTCGCCAGGAGGATGGCGTCCAGGCTCACCGCAGGCGTGAGCTGGGCGTCCGAAGCCGTAGCGATGGCCCCCACCAGGAGGGCCAGTAACCAACCCAGCGCGATGCCGATCAATCCCCCGGCCAGGCTGAGCAGCGAGGACTCGACCAGGAACTGGACCAGAATGTCACGCTTGCGCGCCCCGACCGCCTTGCGTAAGCCGATCTCGCGTGTCCGTTCCGTGACCGAGACCAGCATGATGTTCATGATCCCGATGCCGCCGACAAGCAAGGAAATGCCGGCGATGCCCCCCAGGAAGATGGTCAGCACGTTGGTGATCGTCTCGGCGGTCTCCAGGAAGTCCTGCTGGGTGAAGATAGTGAAATCATCGGCGCCGATCGGCGTACGGTGACGCGCCCGCAGCAGCGCGGCGATTTCCTCGCCTGCCTGTGGGACGGCCTCGGCGCTGATAGCCTGGGCCAGGATCAGGTCGATTCGGTCAAGCCGGCGGCGCATCAGCCGCACCTGCGCCGTTGTCAGGGGCACCCACAGCTGCTCATCCGGGTTGTTGAAGTTGGAACCGCCTTTGGGCTCGGTCACCCCGATGACGCGGAAGGGCTGGCCTTCGATGCGCACCGTCTCACCGACCACGCCTTCTCGGCTGCCGAACAGGGTCTCGGCCAGATCCGGCCCCAGGACGACGACGGCTGAACGCCCGAGGATGTCGGCCTCGGTGATGAACTCGCCTTCGAGCATGCTGATGTTGTTCACCTGCTCGTACTGCGGCGTGACCCCGGACGCCTGGGTGAATGAGGATTCGCCGCTGAAGCTGACCTCCACCGTCCCGGCCAGCACAGGCGCCACGCTTTGCAGCGACGGCGCGGCGAAGGGATCGAGCATCGCCTCGGCATCGGCCAGCGTCAGAGGCTGCGGATTGCGGACTTCCTCCGAACCTCCGGAGAAGACGAACAGCAGGTTGGTGCCGATGCTGCTGATCGAGCCGGTGATCGTACCCTGCGCCCCCCGCCCGATTGCCAGCATGGCGATCACCGCGCCGACGCCGATGACGATACCGAGCACGGTCAGCGCCGAACGCAGCTTGTTGCTGGTCAGGCTTTCCAACGCCTCGAGCACGCTTTGCCAGATGATCATGCCCTTGCCTCGGCCGGCGTTGAAGCGCCTTGTGGCGCGTCGCCCCGCTGCGTCTGCCGCCGGTCGCTTTCCACCAGCCCATCTCGCAGCCTCAAGATCCGTTGTGTGCGGCTGGCGATCTCGGGATCGTGCGTGACAAAGATCAGCGTCGTCCCCAAATCCCGGTTGAGACCGAGCAGGATGTGCATGATCTCTTCGCCCGATTTCGAATCCAGGTTGCCCGTCGGCTCATCGGCCAGAATGATGGCCGGGTCGTTAACCAGTGCCCGGGCAATGGCCACGCGCTGCTGCTGGCCGCCGGAGAGCTCGTTCGGCCGGTGATGCAGGCGGTCTCCCAACCCGACCGACTCGAGGGCGGCGATGGCGCGCTTGCGCCGGCCGTCCGTCACCCCGGCATAGCGCATCGGCAGTTCGACATTCGCTACCGCCGTCTGCCGCCCGAGCAGATTGAAGCTCTGGAACACGAAACCCACCTTCCGATTGCGGATCGTCGCCAGGTCGTCGTCGGTCAAGGCAGAGACCGCCTGGCCGTCCAGGCGATACTCGCCTTGACTCGGCCGGTCCAGGCAGCCGAGCAGATTCATCAGGGTGCTCTTGCCCGAGCCGGACGGCCCCATGATCGACAAGACCTCGCCTGGGGCGACTTGCAGCGAGACGCCTCGCAGAGCCGGCACCTCGACCTGGCCCATCAGATAAGTCTTCGTCAGCCCGTCGGCTTCGATCACCCAATCCGTCATGCTCACCGCCCCATGAACGGCCCACCGCTCGCATCGAAAACCGTCGGTGGATTGAGGACGATCTCGTCCCCAACCTGGAGCTCTCCGTCAACGACCTGGCTGTACAGGTCCGAGGAGGCGCCCAACACCACCGCGACCGGTACCAGCTGAGCGCCGCGCAGCACATACACCACCCGCTGACCGTCGCGCACCCGGACCGCCCGGTTGGGTACGAGCAGGACGTCTTCCATCTGTTCGACCACGATGTTCACGGCGGCGGTCATCCCGGGCAGGACGAACTCGTCGGCGTCGGTCAGCTCGACGGTCACCGGGAAGTTGACCACGCCCTGCACCGCGACTCCGGCCAGAGCCACGTCCACGACCGTGCCCTGGTAGCTGCGGTTCGGCGCCGCATCGATCGTCAGGGTCACCGGCTGCCCGGGCCGGACTCGGTTGATATCCACCTCGCTCACATCCACGTCGACGAACAGCCGGGAGAGGTCGGCCAACCCGAAAGCAACCGTCCCCGGTGCGACCTGATCGCCCGGCATGACATCGGCCGAGGTGATCGTGCCGGCGAAGGGCGCGCGGATGCGCGCCAGGTTGACAGACGATTGCGCCGCGGCGACGCGCGCTTCGGCGGCCAGGATGTCCTCCGGCGGCGGCCCGTCGCGCACGCGCTCCCAGGCCCGTTCGGCATCGGCCACCTGGGCCTCCGCCAGGGCGACGTTGGCATCCAGGACCGCCTGGTCGATCACATTCGGGCGGCCGAGGTACCAATCCACCTGGCGCTGGGCAAAATCCCGCTGCTGCCGGGCCGCGACCAGGTTGCTCAAGGCCAGCGCACGCGTCGGGTCGTCCTCCGAAGCACCCGAATACCGGTTGAAGATGTCCTCGGCGCGGTCGACCTCGGTCTGGGCCAACACCAGGTTGGCGCGAGCACCGTTGATCGTGTCACCACTGGCGCGGTAGCCCTGCTGTTGGTTGCGCCAGCGGTACTCGGCCAGGTCGAGCGCGTCCTGCGCCTGAGCCAGTCCCAGCTGCGCCTGCGTCCGCGCCAGGTCGGAGTTGAGCAGATCATCGAGCGCTCGCTGCGCGGCGACCCGATCCGCCTGCGCCAGCACAACCTGCGCAGGAAGCGAGGAGAGCGATAGCGCCGCCAGGGTTTCGTCTTCCGTCACGACCTGCCCCTGCCTGGCGCTCACCGACTCGACGATCCCCGTCGTCTGAAAGGTGAGCACGGCCGCCTGGTTGGCGCGCACGGTGCCCGTCGCCCCCACCAGGGCCGTCAGCTCCCCGGTCTCGGCCCGCACCGTCTGCAGTCCCTCGGTGGCGCCCGCCCGACCGGAACGGACGACACCGGCGATGACCACGATCGCGATCACGATTGCGGCCGCGATGAGCGCAATCCACCACTTTCGCTTCATGCTGAACCTTCCTCCACGAGCGGCGCAAGCGTCCAGGGCCGGCCGCTCCCAAATCGCGTGGCGATGACGACGCCGACCCCGATCGACCAGGAGGCCAACAGCACGACCGGGCCGAGGAACGGGACCTGCGTCAGCGCGTACAGAAGCAGGGCGCCCAGCGCGTAGCTGAGCAGCGGCGTTCGGTCCGTCACCCCTCCCCAACGCAGCGCAGCCCGGCCCAGCGCGTACGTCAGACCGACCGTCCCGCCTATGGCGATCAGGAAAAACACGCCCACCATGAGGAATGGCACCGGGAATGTGTGCATGGATAGGACCGCCGCCACGGCGACGGCGGCGATCAGCACGGCGATCAACAGGCCGATCGCCAAGTAGCGCAGCATCTGCCGGCCGCCGCTTTCCAGCAGATCGGCCATGCGCCGCACAGGCCGCGGTGCGGCAAACAGCACCAATACTCCCAGGAGGTACTGGCCGAGTAATCGCGCCAGGTGTAGCCCCAGTCCCCCCACGTCGGCCCTGACCAGGCCCAGTCCGCCTGTGTCAACGGCCCGCGGAAACGCGCCGCGCCAGACGCGCCAATCGTCCCACTGGAACGCCAGCTCAGCGATGACGATCAGACCCACGGATGTGCAGGCCAGGACCAGAACGAGCCACGGCTTGCCCTTCATGCGGCGCTTGCCTCCCGCTGGGTCTGACCACCCAGCAACCCGATCACGATCGATAGCGCCGGCAGGGCCAGCAGCGCCAATCCGACGGCCACATCGGGCGCCAGGTTGCCGGCGATTCCGCTCTCGAGATCCAGCGTCCGCCGCAGCGTGCCGGCGATTGCCTCGGGCGGCGAGGCGGCCAGCCCGCGCAGCCACACCCCAATTCCGGCGTAGGAGAGCGGCGGAAGAGCGCGAGTGGCCGGCTGAAGCTGCGGCACCAGAAGCCATACGCCGGCAGCCGCGGCCAACGCCCGAAGCCCATACCATGCCCGCCGTCGCCGCACTTCGGCGCGACGGACGGCCGCCAATCGCCTCTCGAGACTGCGCTGCAGCTCCGGCCGGACTGGCTCGGAGGGCAGCTCGCTCAAGAGATCGTCAAGCCAATCCTTCATCCGCGGCCTCCATCCAGATTCGCAGCGCCGCCTTTGCCCGATGCAGATGCGTCCGCACCGTATTGACCGGGATCGCCAGCGCCTGGGCGATCTCCTCGTAGGCGAGGCCGCCGTCGTACCGCAAGGCGATCACCGCTCGTTGAGCCGGCGGCAAGCGCTCGACGCCGCGGGCCAGCCTCTGCAGGGCAAGCTTTCGTTCGAGGCGCGGCTCGGGCCCCGGCTCGTCCTCGGCCAGCTCGAGCCCGTCCGCCCCCAGGTCAGCCAAGGCCAGCCGCCGCTCTCGACGCCACTGGTCTCGGGCGACGTTGACGGCGACCTGCACCAGCCACGGGAACAGCGGCCGCCCCGCATCGCATTCGGGGAGCCGCCGCCACGCCCGCAGCCAGGCCTCCTGAACGATCGCCTCCGCCTCGCCCGCATCGCTCGCCAATCGACGCACGACCCGGTGCAGCCGCGGCGTGTGCCGCTCGACCAGCCGATCGAAGGCTTGCGCCTCGCCGCCCCGGGCAAGGCGCACCAGTTCCGTATCGTCGTCGTCCAGCGGCTTCCTATGGGAGTACACGCACGACCTCGGGAGAAGTTTCATCCCATGCGGGGAGGCAATTGTAACGCGGCCGGCCGGGTGGAGAGATGTACTTCCGACTAGTGACAACCATCGCGAGCGCTTGTGACATCTTGGACTGAAAAACCCCCCGGAGCGGTCGGTATTATTGGGTGGAGACCTCAGGAGGTCACCTATGGCCGCTAATCCCGAGGGTGACGCCGCCTTCGATCGCAAGCAACGCATGAAGCTCCCGCCGGTGGTCCACCGCCTGCGCCCGGTCGAGGAGCGCCTGCGCGACTTCGACGAGACGTATCTGCCCCTCACGGCCGACGAGGCGATTCAGGCAGCCATGCGCTGCATCCATTGCCCTGAGCCAGCCGCCTGCGTCGAGGCCTGCCCGGTGCACAACAACATCCCCCTGGCCATGACCTTGATCGAGAAAGGGGACTTCATCGGCGCCGCGCAGGTCTACCGGCTGACCAGCTCCATGCCGGAGATCTGCGGCGTGGTCTGCCCGCACGAGTCCCTCTGCCAGGGCGCCTGCGTCCGCAACAAGCGCCACGAGCCGGTCGTGACCGGGGCCCTGGAGGCCTTCGTCGCGCAGTACGAGCGGCAGCACGGCGGTGTCTCCATCCCGGTCGGCGCACCGAGCGGCAAACGCGTCGCCATTGTCGGGTCCGGCCCGGCCGGACTGGCCTGTGCCGAGCAGTTGGTGCAGAAGGGCCACAGCGTGACCGTGTACGAGGCACTGCCGGCGGCGGGCGGTCTGCTCGTCTACGGCATCCCGAACTTCAAGATCAGCAAAGACACGGTCCGCAACCGGATCGAGGATCTGCAGCGGGCCGGCGTGCGCTTCGTCAACGGGACGAAGATCGGCGAGGCCAAGACCATCGACGATCTGTTCTCTGACGGCTTCCAGGCCGTATTCGTCGGCGTCGGCTCCGAGATCGACGCTCCCCTGGAGGTCCCCGGCGCCGATCTACCCGGCATCTACCAGGCCACCGACTTCCTCATCCGCGGCAATGTCGCCCCGGAGTGGCTGCCGCCCGACAAGAACACCCGGCCCGAGGTCGGCCGGCGCGTCGCCGTCGTGGGCGGCGGCGACACCGCCTCGGACTGCCTGCGCACGGCGCTGCGCATGGGCGCCGAAGAGGTCACCTGCCTCTACCGCCGCACCGAGGCCGAAATGCCCGGCGGGCCGAAAGACAGAGAGTTGGCCAAGGAGGAAGGCGCCCGCTACCGCTTCCTCACCCAGCCGGTGCGCTTCATCGCTGGCCCCGACGGCCGCGTCAGCGCCGTGGAGTGTCTGCAGTGCGAGTTGGGCGAGCCGGACGACAGCGGGCGCCGTCGCCCCGTTCCGATCGAGGACTCCAACTTCACCGTCCCGGCCGATACCGTCATCCTGGCCCTGGGTTACTGGCCCGATCCCCTGATCGGCAAGACCACGCCCGGGCTGGAGACGAAGAAGTACGGCTTGATCGTCATCGATCCTGAATCCGGCGCAACCTCGCGACCCGGCGTGTACGCCGGTGGAGATGACGTCACCGGACCGGACCTGGTCGTGACAGCCATGCGCGCCGGCCGCAAGGCCGCCGCAGCGATGGACCAGTACCTGGCCGGCAAGTAGCCTTTCACCTCCTCCAAGGGAAGGCAAAGAAGGGCGGCCGCAGGGCCGCCCTTCGCGCCTCAGATCGCGCCCGGCGCGCCGATGCGTGGACGCGCCTCTCCGGCTTCTCCGTTCTCCTGCCTCGAAGCCCTCCGCCCCCAGGAATAGATAGCGTTCGCATCGCTTAGGATGTCATCTCCCCATCAATGTCATGCTGAGGCCCACACCAGACACCCTGATCCGCGTCGTCCGATCCGCGGCCGAAGCATCTCCTTGCCCCACAACGTCGTGCCTTCTCGTGCGAGGTCCAAGAGATTCTTCGCTTCGCTCAGGATGACATTCCAGCGCGGCGAAGGATCTCGCTCTTGCAGGGAGGGAATCCTTCGCTCCGTTGCGCTTCGCGCAGGATGACATGTCCGGTGAGACAGTGCCCCAAGCCACCCCATGGCGGGGCGGCAGGGGTCGCGCCTGTCGACGGGTTCCCCGTCATGCCTTCCCAACGTCGGCTATACTCGCCCGCATGACCGTCGATGCTGCCAGGCTCAGCAGCCTGGCCAAGGAGGAGGGCGCCAGGCTGGGCTTCGCCTTGGTCGGCGTCACCACCCCCCACCCGCCGGCGCATGTCGACGTCTACCGCTCGTGGATCGCCGCCGGCCGCCATGGTCAGATGGCCTACCTCGCCAGCGAACGCGGCCTGGCTCGACGGTCCGACCTGCGCCAGATCCTGCCCGAGTGTCAGTCCGTGCTGGTCGTCGCCTTGCGCTACGACCAGCCAGGCCCAGCCCAGGCGCAGGGGGCCCGCATCGCCGCGTATGCCCACGGCCGCGACTACCACGACGTCTTGCCGGAGCGCCTCGAGCGCCTGCTGGCCGCCCTGCGACAGGCGGCCGGCGTCGACTTCCCCTACAGAATCTACACCGACACCGGACCGATCCTCGAGCGCGAACTGGCACAGCGCGCCGGGCTGGGATGGATCGGCAAGAATACCTGCCTGATCCACCCTCGCCTCGGCTCGTACCTGCTCCTGGGGGAAGCCCTGCTCGCTTTGCCTCTTGCCCCCGACCCGCCCTTTCTGCCCGACCGGTGCGGGACGTGCACGCGCTGCGTGGACGCCTGTCCGACCGGGTGCATCTTGCCCGACCGGACGCTGGACGCCTCGCGCTGCATCTCTTACCTGACCATCGAACACAAGGGGACCATCCCGGCGGATCTGCGCCCCGCCATAGGGGATTGGCTCTTCGGCTGCGACATCTGCCAGGAGGTCTGCCCGTGGAACCGGCGGGCGGAAGCGCCGCTTCCCGATCCGGGCGACGATCCCCTGCCGCGGCTCGAGGCAGCCGACATCCTCTGCCTCGGTCCCGAATCGTTGCGCAAGACCTATGCCGGCACGCCGGTCGTGCGGCCGAGGCGCAGGGGCTTCCTTCGGAACGCGGCCATTGTGGCCGGCAACCAGGAACGACCATCCGCCATCCCGGCCCTCACTCGCGTACTCCTGGACGACAGCGAGCCGCTCGTGCGCGCACACGCCGCCTGGGCGTTGGGGAGGGTCGGCGGGCCGTCTGCTCGGGAGGCCCTGGCGCAGGCGCTCCAGCGCGAGGGGGACCCCTCGGTGTGCGCGGAAATCAAGGCCGCCCTGGTGGAAGGCTGAGCGCTCATGCACGACTCCCGAGAGGACATTCGTCCGCAGTGAACCGGGAGCCTCTCCACTCCCGTCCGACCCCCGGCTCTGCGATTATTCAGGTAGGGAAGGTCCGCAGCGTGGCCACCATGGATCGCCTCCGCAAGCGATTGCAGCGTCTCTCGATTTTCAACCGGGTCCTGCTCGGCAACTCGATCGTGATCGTGGTCGGTGCCGTTGGAGGCACCCTGCTCACGCGCCACCTCGCCGTTCAGGCGGACCTGTCGTTGATCCTGGCCTTCTCGTCCCTGGGGATCCTTCTGAGCCTGCTGGTCAACTACTGGGTCCTGCGCACCGCGCTTCGTCCGGTGCGCGACCTGATCGGCCGGATGGATCAGGTCGAAGCCGGCAAAGAGCTCGACCGGACTCTGCTGGTTGCGGAAGCCGACCCGGACACCGAGCGATTGGCGGCGGCGATCGAATCGATGCGCACGCGCCTGCAGGAGCACGCCGGCCGGCTGCGTGCCCTGACGATGCAGGCAATCACCGCACAGGAGGAAGAGCGGAAGCGCATCGCCCGCAACCTGCATGACGACACCGGGCAAGCTCTTTCCACGTTGATCATCGCCCTCGAGCGCCTGGAGACCGGCCTCCCCCCGGCGGCCTCCGAACTGCGGCCGCGCCTGAAGGCGGCCCGGGAATTGGCGACGCGGACGCTCGAGGATCTGCGCAAGCTGGTCTACGGGCTTCGGCCATCGATGCTCGATGACCTGGGCCTGGTCCCCGCCATCCGTTGGCTCGCCCGAGCGAGCCTGGAGGAATCCGGCGCACAGCTGACCTTCGAAGCCTTCGACGAGACCACTCGGCTGCCTGCCGAGGTCGAGACCGCCGTCTTCCGAATCGCCCAGGAAGCGATCCACAATGTCGTCCGCCATGCGCAGGCCGGCCGGGTGACTGTCTGCCTGGGATTGGACAGATCGGCCGTCGTCCTGCGGGTAGAGGACGACGGCCGCGGATTCGACGTCGGGCGCACCTCGGGCGCGGCCGTCCGCGACGGACGCCTGGGGTTGCTGGGAATTCAGGAGCGCGTCCAACTGCTTGGCGGTGATCTGATGGTAGACTCCCAGCCAGGCGGGGGCACTCGTCTCCAGGCGCGCGTACCCCTGTCGGGGATGGATGACCTTCCCGATGGATAAGGAAAAGATCCGCGTCCTGCTGGCCGACGACCACACCATCCTGCGCGAGGGCATCCGCTCGCTCCTGGAAGACCAAGCGGACATCCAGGTCGTCGGCGAAGCCGAAGACGGCCGCGCCGTCGTCCAGCTGGCTGCCGAGCTGCAGCCGGACGTGGTCCTGATCGATATCGCCATGCCGCGCCTCAACGGCCTGGAGGCCACGCGCCAGATCAAACGCGACCATCCCCGCATCGGCCTGCTGATTCTGACCATGCACGACAACGAGGAATACGTCCGACAGGGGCTCGCCGCCGGCGCCTCGGGCTACGTCCTCAAGCGTGCCGCCGCCAGCGAGTTGGTGGCAGCCATCCGCGCCGTGCACCGGGGCGAGGCGGTCCTCTCCCCCGCCGTCACCCGGATTGTCCTGGAAGATTACCTGCGCCGGGACGGCTCGGGCGGCGCCCCGGCCTCGGGCGAGCTAACCCCGCGCGAGCGCGAGGTCCTGCAGCTGATCGCCGAGGGCTATACCAGCAAAGAGATCGCCGAGATGCTTAGCCTGTCGGTCAAGACAGTGCAGGCGCACCGCACCAGCCTGATGCAGAAGCTCGACCTGCATGATCGGGGCGACCTGATCAAGTACGCCATCCAGAAGAAGATTATCGAGGTCTGATTTCTCGCCGCGCCTCCCGCCCGATAGCGGGCGGCGATATGACATTCCGCACCCTTTCGCCCCTCACATCTGTCACTCCGCAAAGCTGCAGCGCAAGTCGAAGATAGGGTCACTACCCTAGGCCATTTCGGGCCAGCACCAATTGATCTTCACACCCCTCATCACATAAGATGGGAGCGTCAGGAGTCTGCAACCTCCTGTTTCTCCGTTTCCATCTGCCGCCGCGAAAGGGGACTGCGTGGAAGCCAACCTCACCTCCAAAGTCCAGTCACTCTCAGGCGAGGCCCTCGAGCTCTGCTACCACTGCCACAAGTGCAGCGCGGGATGTCCGGTCGTCGGGGCCATGCAGTACGGCCCCGACCTGATTCTGCGCATGGTCGCACTCGACCAACGCGAGGCCGTGCTGCGCAGCCGGGACATCTGGTTGTGCGCAGGCTGCATGACCTGCGCGACCCGCTGCCCGAATGACATCGACATCGCCGCCGTGATGGACGCGCTGCGCCAGGAGATGCTGGCGGCCGGCATTCCGGCCGGCCAGCGCGATGCCTTGCTCTTCCACCGCCTGTTCCTGGGCGTCGTCCGGCTGCTGGGCCGCTCGCACGAGGCCTTCACCCTCGGCCTGTTCAAGGTCCTTTCCCGCGTCCCGATCTACAAGGATATGGACTCCGGGCTGGCTCTCTTCCTGCGGGGCAAGGTGCCCGTCTTCCCGGACCGCCTGCGCGCCTCGGAAGGGGTGCGGCAGGTCGTGGAACGGAGTCACTGACGTGGAATACTCCTACTATCCCGGATGCAGCGCTCACTCCACCGGCCTCGAATTCGGCCTGTCGACCGAGGCGACGTTTCGCCACCTGGGGCTCGAGCTGAAAGAGATTCCCGACTGGAATTGCTGCGGGGCCTCCTCGGCCCACTCGCTCAGCCACTCACTGGGGTTGACGCTGCCGGCCCGCAACCTGGCCCTGGCGCAGAAGTCCGAGCGCGACCTGGTCATCCCCTGCGCGGCATGCTTCAACCGAGTCAAGGGCGCCGACTATGCGCTGCGGACGGATGAGCGCAGGCGGACCGAGATCGAGGTCGCGGTCGGTTTCGTCTACACCGGCAAGGTGGCCATCCGCCCAATCCTGGGAGTCTTGTACGAGGACGTCGGCCTGGGGCGAATTCACGACGAAGTGCGGCGCCCGCTCGACGGCCTGAAGGTCGTGCCGTACTACGGCTGCCTGCTGGTGCGCCCGCCGCAGGTGACCGAGTTCGATGACCCGGATGACCCGCACGTGATGTCCGACCTGCTTCGGTCGGCCGGCGCCGAGGTGCGGCCCTGGTCGCATGCCACCGATTGCTGCGGGGCCGGGCTCTCCCTCAGCCGCTCCGACGTGGTCTTCGGCCTGGTCGGTCGGCTGGTCGAGCGCGCCCGCGAAGCCGGCGCCGACGCCATCGTCTCCGCCTGCCCGCTGTGCCAGATGAATCTGGAGATGCGCCAGAAGGGCAAGCACAAGCTTCCGGCGTTCTACTTCACCGAGCTGCTGGCACTGGCCTTCGGCCTGCCGGAGGTTGAGAGGTGGTGGCCCAAGCACCTGATCGACCCGCGACCCCTGCTCCGCTCCCTGGGCCTGACCGGTACGGTCACACCGGCGCGGGCGGCGGCATGACAACAGGACAGACGATGGCACCCAACGACAAGCCCGTGGTCGGATCGGCCCTGGTGGTCGGGGCCGGCATCGGCGGCATGCAGGCCGCGCTCGACCTGGCCGAGGCCGGCATCAAGGTCTACCTGCTCGACCGCTCGCCGGCCGTCGGCGGCACGATGGCCCAGCTCGACAAGACCTTCCCCACCAACGACTGCGCCATGTGCATCATGTCGCCCAAGCTGGTCGAGGTCGGCCGCCACCTCAACATCGAGCTCCTCAACTGCGCCGAGGTCGAGGCGATCGCCGGCGACCCGGGCAACCTGAGCGTCCGCCTGCGCCAGCACGCCCGCTACGTCGACCTGAAGAAGTGCACCGGCTGCGGGGACTGCGCCACCGCCTGCCCGATCAGCCTGCCCGACTCGTTCAACGGCGGGCTCTCCACCCGCAAGGCCATCTACAAACCCTACCCGCAGGCCATCCCAAACGCCTTCGCCATCGAGAAGGTCGGCGCGGCCCCGTGCCGCGACGCCTGCCCGATCCAC
>Ga0105106_10000735_pt1 | contig 23269 bp, 25 predicted proteins | sample PPLLaktember2015_5_FD_79109 | JGI IMG/M metagenome (GOLD analysis project Ga0105106, IMG submission 79109) | Freshwater sediment microbial communities from Prairie Pothole Lake near Jamestown, North Dakota, USA - PPLs Lake P8 Core (1) Depth... | ecosystem: Environmental > Aquatic > Freshwater >...
GATGACCTATCCGATGTCGGTGGGCCGCAACTTCGCCGAGATCCTGCGCGCCCTGGATGCGGTGCAGGCAACCGACGGGGTGCCCATCGCCACGCCTGCCAACTGGGTGCCGGGGCAGGATGTGATCGTTGCCCTGAGCCTCAACGATCAGCAGGCCACGGAAAAATTCGGGAATCTGGACATCAAGCTCCCCTACCTGCGCTTTGCCAAGGCGCCCGGGAAATAAGCGCCGCGCGCGAGCGAGCCTGAGCCCGCTCGCGCGTCGTGCCGGAAGCCGCGTGCGCTGACGCTCAACCCGCGATCGAGAGCGCCCGCCACACGAGCAGCGCCGCCAGCGCCGCGGGCGCGACGTAGCGCACCGCGATAAGCCAGGCACGCGCGAGCCGCGGCGAGCGCAGCGCCGCGCTCTCGAGCGCAGCCTGCTTCGGCAGCACCCATCCGACATAGATCAGCAGCGCGATCGACGCGAGCGGGAGGAGCGTGTCGGATGTCATGTTGTCCACGCCTCCGAGAACGGCGGGTGAGACCGCCGACGGGAGGCCGGCGGCAAACACGGCGACGCTCGTCCACAGCGTCGCGGCAGCGCGCGACAGCCCGAATCGCCGCATCAGCCACGCGACCGGAACTTCGACCAGCGACACGGCGGACGTCAGTGCCGCGCCCGTGAGCAGCAGAAAGAAGGCGAGCCCGAACACGCTGCCACCGGGCATGACTGCGAAAAGCTGCGGCAGCGTGACGAATGCCAGCGCGGGACCTTGCGCCGGGTCCATGCCGAAGGCGAAAACCGCCGGGAAAATGGCGACACCGGCCGCCACCGCGAAGAGCGTATCGCCCGCAGCGATCGCCAGTGCGGCGGTGCCCAGACGCTCGCGCTCCGCGCTATAGCTCGCGTACGTGAGCAGCACGCCCATGCCGATGCCGAGCGAGAAGAAAGCCTGGCCGATCGCGGCAAGGTAGAGCCCGGGACGGGCGAGCACCGACCAGTCGGGGCTGAAGAGGAACGCGAGGCCGCGGCTTGCGCCAGTCAAAGACAACCCGAAGCCTGCGAGCAGCAGAACGATCACCGCGAGCAGCGGCATCACGACCCGGTTCGTGCGCTCGATGCCGCGTTGAACGCCGCCGGCCACCAGCGCCGCGGTCACGGCGAGAAAGGCGGCCTGCCACGCCACCACCGACGCCGGGTTCGAGACGAAGGCGGAGAAGCGGGCCGCATGGTCGGCCTCGGGCGCACTCCCGAGCCGCGCGGTTGCGTAATCGAAAAGGTACTTCGTGGACCAGCCGGCCACGACGGCGTAGTACGAAAGGATCAGAAACGCAGCAGCGAGCGCCAGCGCACCGGCGGCACGCCAGGCGCCGCGAGCACCGAATGCGGCAATGACATCGCAGCGCGCGCGGCTGCCGAGGGCGAATTCCGCCAGCATGACGGGAATGCCGATCGACACGACGCACGCCACGTAGACCAGCAGGAACACCGCGCCGCCGTTTTCGCCCGCGACATAGGCGAAACGCCAGATGTTACCTACACCGACGGCGCAGCCGAGCGTCGCGATCACGAAGCCGGCACGGGAGCTCCACGTTTCGCGCGTCATGCCGATTTTCCAGCCCGATTGCGGCCGCGCGAGCCGTTCCGGGTCGAATCTCCGGCGGCTACGGGAACGGCGGCACCAGGGGCTCTATGCCCTCGATCCGCACGTCGGGCACCTGCTGCCGCACGCGCGCCTCGATGTCGTCGACCCGCTCGGGCCGGACGTCCGCGATCACCAGCACCTCGCCGCGCTCGATCGCGGGCGCGAAGCGCCTGAGGCGGGTATTGCCGATGTTCATGCCGACCATGCCGCCCAGCCACGAGCCCACGCCGGCGCCTGCCAGCGCCGACGCGAGCATGATGCCTCCGGCGATCGGCGGGCTGATGAAGCGCAGCGCGAGCGCCCCTACGGCGAACAGGATGCCCGTCGCGCCGCCCATGACGAGCCCCCGCTGCACGGCGGGAACGAAATCGCTCTTCTGGAGCAGGTTCGCTTCGGGCATGTCCTGAAGCGGCGTTCCGCGTCTGGCGACCACGTGGATGCGGCGCGCCTCGACGTGCGCCAGCAGGAGTGCGTCTACCACGCGCTTCGCTGCGTCGACATCGCGCGCCAGGAAATAGGTTCTCTTCATCGATTTCTCCAGTCGGTGGGGCGGTGCGCCTGCGCACCGGTTCCTCCGGCAAAGTATGGGAGTTCCTGGTGCGCAGGCTCTTGATCTGAATCAACTCCCGGCAGCGACGAGGTGCGCGAGCGCTTGGGCGCTCACGGGAAGCGGCGGCGCTTATGCGGCGCCGGGGGCCAGGTGCATCCGGTGAGCACGACGACCGAGCGCGCCTTCACGCAGTAAGCAGCGGATTCGAGCGCGGCTTCGTCTCCGGCTTCGGCGATGTCGTCGGGTGCGTCGAGACCGGTGTCCACCGCGCGCTTCCAGCCTGAAGCGGTCGTCTCCTGGATCGAAAACGTCAGGTCCTGCGACCCCGCGTTCACCATGACGTACAGATCGACGTCGCGCTCCGACGCTCCGCGCAGGCAGAACGCGAGAGCACGCGAACCCGGCGCGCGATCGATCTCGCGCACGGGGCCGAACCAGTGCACGTCTTCACGCCAGAAGCGGCTCCGCGCGAGGCTCGGGTGCGCTTTGCGGAAGGCGATCATCAACCTGAAGAAACGGAAGACGTCCGCGTTGGTCTCGAGCCGGGCCCAGTCGAGCCAGGTGGTTTCATTGTCCTGGTTGTAAGGATTGTTGTTGCCGCCCTGCGTGTGCAGGAATACATCGCCCGCGCAAAACATCGGCGTGCCGTTGGAGAGCATGAGCAGCGCGCAGAAGTTCCGGGCCTGACGCTTGCGCAATCGCACGGTCTCGTGAGGCGCGCCCGCTTCGCCTTCGAACCCGCAGTTCCACGAATAGTTCGCGTCGGTGCCATCGGTGTCGGCGTGGCCGTTGGCAGCGTTGTGCTTGTGGTCGTACGCGACGAGATCATGGAGATTGAAGCCGTCGTGGGAATCGACGAAGTTCACGCTCTGGTACGCGTGGTAAGCATCCATCACGGTGTCAGGGAACAAATCGTCGCTGCCGTATAGGCGCGTCACGAGCGCGTTCACCATCGACTCGTCGCCTTTCACGAATGCGCGCACTTCGTCGCGGAAACGCCCGTTCCACTGGTTCCAGCTGAAGCCGGGAAAGCGCCTGCCGAGCTGGTAGGCCGAGACGTCCCATGCTTCCGCGATCAGTCGCGCGTGCGCGAACTCGGGCTCGGAGCTGATCTCCGAAATGATCGGCGGGTCCTCGAGATCGATGCCGCCGTCGGCTTTGCGCGAGAAGATCGAGGCGAGATCGAAGCGGAAACCATCGACGTGCATGTCGTACAGCCAGTAGCGCATGCTGTCGAGAACGAGCTTGCGCGTCGCGGCATTCGCGGTGTGCAGCACGTTGCCGCAGCCGGTGTCGTTGCGATACCAGCGCCGGTCGTCCTGCAGCAGGTAGTAAGTGGTGTTGTCGATGCCCCGCAGACTGTAGGTGGGGCCGTTCTCGTCGACTTCGGTGGTGTGGTTGTATGCGACGTCGATGATCACTTCGATTCCTGCGGCGTGCAGCGCCCTGACCATGCGCCGGAACTCGTCGCGCGCGCCCTCGCCGTCGACCGCGTAGCGCTGCTCCGGCGAGAAGAAGTTGAGCGTCATGTAGCCCCAGTAGTTCTTCTCGTCGGGGTCGCACTGGTGTATCGGAAGCAGCTCCACGGCGGTCACCCCGAGCTCTTTGAGGTACGGGATCTTCTCGATCACTCCGGCGTAGGTGCCGCGCTTTTCAGGGCTCACGCCGGAGTTGCCCCGCCGTGTGTAGCCCCGAACGTGCATTTCGTAGATGATCGTGTCGTGACCGTGGCGGAGCGGACTATCGCCAGCCCAGTCGAAGCCGTCGCGGCAGGCATGTATGACGCCCAGAGGGGCGCGTCCGGCGTTGGAGCCGCGAACGCACGCGGCGGCGCGGCTGAACCCGGGAGGGAAATACACCGACCTCGCGTAAGGGTCGAGCAACACCTTATCGGGCTCGAAGCGATGGCCGTCGCGCGGATCGAACGGGCCCTCTACACGGTAGGCATAGAATCTCGCGCGATCGACGAGCCCGGCGTGCAGGCGGCAATGCCAGACCCGGCCGGACTTGTTGCGCAGCGGATCGAACCGATGCTCGGCGAGAGGCTGCACCGGGTCGTCCGACGCGTAGAGGAGGAGGATGACCCCGGTGGCGTGCTTGGAGTAGAGCGCGAAGTTATAAGCCGCTTCGCGCTCGACGAAGCTCACGCCGAGCGGCGCGGGCGCGCCTTCCGCCGCGCTCCAGCGGTCCTCGCTCGCGTCGGCGGAGTCAATCATGGGCGGGCGGCGCCAATCGCATGTCCGCCATCATGCCGCTCCCCGTGCGACGCGCGTTTGACTTACATCAAAACGAGCGGGCGCCATCGGCCCTACAGTGCAGACATGAGACCCAGGTGCTGCGCGGTGTGCGGCGAAAACGAATGCCGTACCTTGAAAATCGGGAAAGGGATATTCGAAACCATACCCGAGGCATTGATTCTAAAGGCAACACTTCATGCAGCTGCGCATCTACTCGAACCCGTCGGCGATCTTCGGTCGAGAAGCGCGCGCAATCGGGATATCTATCGTTCTGAGAGATTTGCGTGAGAGCGCATGCACGCCTATAGTCGAATCGAGCCCGTACGAAACAAGAAGAACCGGCGGCGGGGCTTGAGCCTGTCGCCCTGTATCGACCCCTGACCTAATCAGGAGTGCGACGATGCGCTGGATTTTCTTTCACGGGGTTTTCGGCGACTGGGGCTGGGAGCGGCTCGACGACACCGGCGCAGCGATTGCGGAATCGCTGGAGTGTTTCGAGTCGCGCAGCGAAGCCGAAACCGATGCAGCGTCACACGGCTACCTGCCGGAAGCTGCGATACCGCTGGGCTTTCGCGCTCGCGGCGCGAGCAGGAGCATCGCCAAGGCCATCGTCGCCAACGTCGCGCCCGTGCTGAACGTCGCCGCAGCGCCGCCGAACATCCAGATGGCGCCCGCCGCGGAGCTCGCGAGCAGCGACACGACGCCGTCCACGAGGTAGTAGATCCCGAACGCCGTGCCGCGCAGGTGTGCGGGCGCCGCATCGGCGACGCTCGCCGCCAGCAATCCCTGGGTAATGCCCATCTGGAGTCCCCACAGACAGGCGCCGATCCCGGCGCCGAGCATCGTGCCGGCGCTGGCTAGCACGAGATGGGACGCGACCAGCACCGCGACACCGACGCCGAGTTGCAGGCGTCGATCGATGCGGTCGGCGAGCGCGCCGCAGGGATAGGCGGTGAGTCCGTAAGCGGCGCTCATCAGAACGAGGAATGTCGGTATCAGCGCCGGGTCGACGCCCACGCTCTTCGCCTTGAGCAGCAGGAACGCCTGGCTGAAGCGCGCGAGCTCGAGAAGCGCCGCGATCCCGACCACCCACCAGAAGGGCGCCGGGAGTTCGCGCAGGCCTCGCAACGTTACCTTGCGTCGATTCTCGCCGCCGGAGGGCGCGGGCTCTCTCACGGCGTATGCGAGGACTGCGACCGACAGGAACGCGGGAATCACGGCGATCCAGAAGACGAGGCGGATATCGCCGGCGCTCGCGAGCATGATGCCGGTGGCGATGAGCGGGCCGGCGACCGACCCTATCGTGAAAAGCGCGAGCCGAAGGCCGTAGCCGGAGCCGCGGAGCGTGGCGGGCAGTTGATCGGCCAGCAGCGCGTCACGAGGCGCATCGCGGATGCCCTTGCCGCTGCGGTCGAAGAATCGCGCGAGCAGCACTGTAACCACGTCGCCTGCAAGCGGGAAAAGCGGTTTCGAGAGCGCAGCCAGTCCGTATCCGAGCAGGACGAGCGGCTTGCGCCGGCCCAGCCGGTCGCTCACCGCGCCCGAGACGACGCGCGCGAGCGAGTTCGTCGCTTCGGCGATGCCTTCGATGATACCGACCGACACCGCCGACGCGCCCAGCACCGTCATCAGGAACAGCGGCAGCAGGCCGTGGATCATCTGCGACGACGTGGCCATGAGCAGGCTCACGCAGCCGAGCGCAACGACGTTCGCGGGCAGCCGTGGGTTCATGCTCACCGGGAGTAACGGCGGTGCAGGCGCGTCGGGGGCCGGTTGCGCTCTGCTGCGCCGGAGTCGAGAAGTGGGGGGGAACGAGCGCCCGCCGGCGCTCGTTTACCGGTCAGCGTCTTGCGAGCAGCGCTCCCGCAATCAGCGCCACGACCGCCACGCCGGCGATGGTCGGCCAGGGGTTCGCGTGAACGTAGTCGTCGGCGGCTGCGCCGGCCGCCCGGGCGCGCGCGGTACCCGCGTGCGCGAGGTCGGCAAGCTCGAAGCGAGCGCGTGAGACGGCAGAGCGCGCCCGGTCGCGGGCCGCGGCGATCCGGTTGCCCGACTGGTCGGCGACCTCTTCGATCAATTCCTCGGTATCGGCTGCGAGGCCTCTCAGCTCGGAAAGCAGCTTTTGCGACGTGGACATGAGACATCTCCTGTTCGGGACGTGGGCTTGCAAACGTATGATCCTCCAGCGGTACCGATCGGAATTGATCTGGATCAACCTGCCCAAGTATCCGCGGCCTATTCTTTCGGCATGGATCCGATCGCCGCAGGCCGCACGATACGCAAGCAGGCGAGCGCGAACGGCGTCGCGCCCAACATGCGCGATTACGCGAGCGCTCACGCGAGCTTCACGTGGAGCGGCGCGACCGAAGCGCTCGTCGGCCTCGCTTCCGCGCACGGCATCAACATCGCGTACGAAGCCGTCGACCGCCAAGCGCTCGCGCATCGCGCCGATCACCTCGCGCTGCGCTGGCTGGGCAAGGATGGCACCAGCCGCGATTACACCTACGGCGACTTGCGAAGCCTCACCAACCGCTTCGCGAACGTGCTGCGAAGCCTGGAGCTGCGGCCCGGGGCGCGCGTATTCGTGCTCGCCGGACGCATACCCGATCTCTACGTGACGGTGCTCGGCGCGTTGAAGAACAAGAACGTGGTGTGCACGCTCTTCTCGGCTTTCGGGCCCGAGCCGATCCACACGCGCATGGAAATGGGCGAAGCGGACGTGCTCGTGACGACACCCGCGCTCTACGAGCGCAAGGTCGCTGCGCTGCGGCCACGATTGCCGCGCCTGCGCCACGTGCTGCTCGTCTCGGATCACGCCGAGATTCCCGCGGGCACCCTGCATTTCCAGACGCTGATGGACCGCGCATCGGAGGATTTCCATATTCCGCCGACGAGCGTCGACGAGGTTGCGCTCCTGCATTTCACCAGCGGTACGACCGGCAAGCCCAAAGGCGCACTCCACGTGCACGGCGCAGTCGTCGCCCATCACGCGACCGGGCGCATCGCGCTCGACCTGCATCCCGAAGACGTCTTCTGGTGCACCGCCGATCCGGGATGGGTGACAGGCACGTCGTACGGCATCATTTCGCCGCTCACCAACGGCGTGACCAGCATCGTCGACGAAGCCGACTTCGACGCCGAGCGCTGGTATTCGATACTCGAGCGCGAGCGCGTGAGCGTGTGGTACACCGCGCCGACCGCGATACGCATGATGATGCGCTCGGGAACCGCGGCGGCTCGCAGCCGAACGTATCCGGACCTGCGCTTCATCGCGAGCGTCGGCGAGCCTCTCAATCCGCAGGCGGTCACGTGGGGCGTCGAAGCGTTCGGGTTGCCGATACACGACAACTGGTGGCAGACCGAGACGGGCGGCATCATGATCGCGAACTACGCATCGATGGACATCAGGCCGGGGTCGATGGGAAAACCGCTTCCCGGTGTAGAAGCCGCGATCGTGCGCAGGACCGAGGCCGGCGTCGAAGCGGTCGCAACGCCGGGCGTCGAAGGCGAGCTTGCGTTGCGCGCCGGATGGCCTTCGATGTTCCGCGGCTATCTGAACGACGACGCACGCTACCGCAAATCTTTCGCGGGAACCTGGTATCTGACCGGGGACCTCGCGAAATGCGATGCCGAAGGCTATTTCTGGTTCGTCGGGCGCGACGACGACGTAATCAAGTCTTCGGGTCATCTCATCGGTCCTTTCGAAGTGGAAAGCGCTCTGATGGAGCACCCGGCAGTCGCGGAGGCCGGCGTCATCGGCAAGCCCGACCCGGTCCAGTTCGAAACGGTCAAAGCATTCGTATCGCTCAAGCCCGGCTTCGAAAGCGGAGAGCCGCTGCGGCGCGAGCTCCTCGGCTTCGCGCGGAAGCGCCTGGGCGCGGCGGTGGCGCCGAAGGAAATCGACTTTCTGCCGCAGCTTCCCCGCACCCGCAGCGGCAAGATCATGCGGCGCCTGCTGAAAGCGCGCGAGCTGGGACTGCCCGAAGGCGATACCTCCACGCTGGAGAACGTATCGTGACTGCCACCGCGCCGGAGGCCTTGCGGCTGCTCACTGAGATGGTGCGCATGCGGCGCTTCGAAGAAAAGTGCGCCGAGCTCTACAGCGCCGGCAAGATCCGCGGCTTTCTGCATCTCTACATCGGGGAGGAGGCGGTCGCGGCGGGTGCGATCAGCGCGCTCACGCCCGACGACGCGATCCTTGCCACGTATCGCGAGCATGGCCACGCGCTCGCCCGCGGCATTCCGGCGGGAAAGATCATGGCGGAGATGTACGGCAAGGCCGAAGGCTGCTCGCGCGGACGCGGCGGCTCGATGCACCTCTTCGACGCCGGGCGGCGCTTCTACGGCGGCAATGCGATCGTCGCCGGCGCGCTTCCGGTCGCAGTCGGGTTCGGTCTCGCCGACCGCATGCGCAAGCGCCCGGCGATCACCGCGTGCTTCTTCGGCGAAGGGGCGGTCGCCGAAGGCGAGTTTCACGAGTCGCTCAATCTCGCGGCGCTCTGGACGCTTCCCGTGCTCTTCCTCTGCGAGAACAACCTGTATGCGATGGGAACCGCGATCGAGCGCTCCGAGGCCGATACCGATCTCTGCGAGAAAGCGCGCAGCTACAAGGTCGCGGCGCGCTCCGTCGACGGCATGGACGTGATGGCGGTGGCGGCAGCGGCCAGTGAGGCGGCGGCGCACGTGCGGGTGGGCGAAGGACCGTATTTTCTCGAGCTTCGCACTTACCGTTTCCGCGCGCACTCGATGTTCGACGCCGAGCTCTATCGGAGCAAGGCCGAAGTCGAGCGCTGGAAAGCGCGCTGTCCGATCCGTACGCACACCGAAAAGCTCATGGCCGAAGGTATTCTCACTGCTGCCGCGCTCGAACGGATCGAGTCGCAGGTGGCAGCGGAGATCGCGGCCGCGGTCGCTTACGCCGAGGCGGGCACGTGGGAACCGATCGAAGATCTGGCGCGAGACGTTTACACGCCGAGGGCCGCATGAGCGGCGCTCGCGTCCCGACCAATTACCGTGCGGCGCTGCGCGAAGCGCTGCGGGAAGCGTTGCAGCGCGACGATCGCGTCTTCCTGATGGGCGAAGACGTCGGCCGCTACGGCGGGTCGTACGCGGTGAGCATGGGCCTGCTGGAAGAATTCGGGGAAGAGCGCATCCGCGACACCCCGCTTTCGGAATCGGGGTTCGTCGGCGCGGGCATCGGCGCCGCGCTGAACGGCATGCTGCCGATCGTCGAAGTGATGACGTGCAACTTCAGCCTGCTCGCGCTCGACCAGATCGTGAACAACGCGGCGACGCTGCGCCACATGTCGGGTGGGCAGGTGAGCGTGCCGGTCGTCATCCGCATGGCGACGGGGGCAGGGCGCCAGCTCGCCGCGCAACACTCGCACAGCTTCGAAGGCTGGTATGCGCACGTTCCGGGGCTGCGCATCGTCGCGCCGGCGACGCTCGAGGATGCGCGCGGCATGCTGTGGACTGCGCTCATGGACCCCGACCCGGTGGTCATGTTCGAGAATGCGCTGCTGTACAACCTCGAAGGCGAGCTCGCGGGCGACGCCGGCGCCGTCGACATCGATCGCGCGGTAGTGAGACGCGCCGGCAGCGACGTGACCCTCGTCACCTATGGCGGATCGTTAGTCAAGACATTACGCGCGGCCGAGGAGCTGAGCGCGCGCGGCGTGGCGGCCGAAGTGATCGATCTGCGCACGCTGCGTCCGCTCGACATGCCGACGGTCATCGCTTCGGTCACCAAAACGCGGCGCATGGTCGTCGTCGACGAAGGATGGAAGACCGGCAGTCTCGCGGCTGAAATCATGGCGCGCGTCATGGAAGAAGCCTTCTACGAGCTCGACGCGCCGTGCGCCCGCGTGTGCGGGGCGGAGGTGCCGATTCCTTACGCGAAGCATCTCGAGGACGCTGCGATCCCGCAGGTGCCGGGAATCGTCGAGGCCGTGCTGCGCATGGTGAAGCATGATTGAGTTTCGCATGCCCACGCTCGGCGCGGACATGGAGGCGGGCACGCTGGTCGAGTGGATGGTGAAACCCGGCGACAGCGTGAAGCGGGGGCAGGTGGTCGCCGTCGTCGAAACCCAGAAAGGCGCGATCGAAGTCGAGATCTGGGAGTCGGGAACGGTGCAGCGGCTCGTCGTCGAGCCGGGCGCTAAAGTTCCTGTCGGCGCGGTGCTCGCGGTGCTCGACGGCGGCGAGGCGCCGGTGACGAGCGCAACGCCGCTCTCGAGCAAACCCGTTGAATCCGCGCCTTCAACCCCTGCGCCGCTCGCCGCGGTACAACCTGAGACGCGTGGCGCCGAACCGAGACGGCGGCGCATTTCGCCCGCTGCGAGGAAGCGCGCCGAAGAGCTGCACATCCCGATCGAAAGCGTCGAGTCTTCAGTCGCCGACGCGGCGATCTCGGTCGAAGACGTCGAACGTGTCGCTGGCCGGATGGCCGTTCCGCCACCCGGGGCGGCGACCGCGACGCCGCGCGGGGACTGGCGCGTGGAGATGCGCAAGGCGATCGCCGCTGCGATGTCGCGCTCGAAGCGCGAAATCCCCCATTACTATCTCGCCGCCGACATCGACGTGACCGACGCACTGGCGTGGCTCGAGCGCGTCAATGCCGAGCGTCCGCTGGCGCGGCGTTTGTTGCCTGCGACGCTCTTCATGAAAGCCGTCGCGCTCGCGCTGCATCGCGTCCCCGGGCTGAACGGGCTCTATCGCGAAGGCGCGTTCGAGCCGTCGCCGGCGGTCCATCTCGGGATGGCGATCGCGATGCGCGGAGGCGGACTGGTCGCACCCGCGATACACGATGCGCACACCCGGAGTCTCGACGAGCTGATGGTGGCATTGCGCGATCTCATCGAGCGCGTGAGAAGCGGCAGGCTGAGGAGCTCGGAGCTTGCCGATCCCACCGTGACGCTCACGAGCCTCGGAGACAGCGGCGTCGACCGGGTATACGGCGTCATCTATCCCCCGCAAGTGGCGATCGTCGGCCTCGGCAAGGTCACGCTGCGTCCCTGGGTGGCGGGCGGCGCGGTGCTGCCCAGACAGATCGTTTGCGCAACGCTCGCCGCGGACCACCGCGTGAGCGACGGCCACCTCGGTGCGCGGCTGCTGGCCGAGCTCGAGCAGCTCCTGCGCCAACCCGAACTCCTGGAGAAAGGCGGAGCATGAGCACGATCACACCCGAGCAGGTGCGCGCCACCATACTCGAAGTCCTCGGCAACATCGCGCCCGAGCTCGACCCCGCGTCCCTGCGCCCGGACGAGCCGCTGCGCGAGCAGGTCGATCTCGATTCATTCGATTTTCTCAACGTGCTGATCGCGCTCAACGAGCGCCTGCACGTCGAAGTGCCCGAGAAGGACTACGGCGCGGTGCAGACGCTCAATGCGATGGTCCACTACTTCGGCCACCGCTGCTCCGAACTGCGCCCCGGTTGACATACGTCAAGAACGGACCGCGCCACACGCCGTACGATGAGAATGTCGCCGCAACTGCGGCAGGACATCAATAAAGGAGTCTGCCATGGCCAACATCACCCGCTTCGATCCGTTCTCGGTGAACCTCGACGATTTTTTCAAAGGCGCTTTCCTGCGGCCGGTGAGGCTGGACATGGAAACGCCCGACATGCAGATCAAGGTGAACGTCACGCGCACCGACGGCGCTTACAAGGTCGACGCTGAGATGCCCGGCGTGAAGAAGGAAGACATACAGGTGACCGTGGACGGTGCGCTCGTGACCATCAGCGGTGAAGTGAAGAAGGAACAAGAAGAGAAGAAAGGCGACCAGGTGATCCGCTCGGAGCGCTACTTCGGCAAGGTCGAGCGCAGCTTTTCGCTGCCGCAGGAGATCAACGAAGGGCAAGTCGAGGCGAAATACAGCGACGGCCTGCTCAAGCTTACGCTGCCGCTGCGCGAGAGATCGAAAGCCAAGGCCGTTCAAATCGGCTAGAGCGCGCTCGCGGTGGAAAACTGAACGGAGGTAAATCATGAAACGCATACGCAGCATGCTTGCCATCGTTGCAGTCGGGCTCGCGGCCGGAGGTTGTGCCACCGAGCGCCAGACGCAGACGGCAGTCGGCACTGGAGTGGGGGCGGCGGCCGGCGCGGTCGTCGGCAGCGTCGTCGGCGACTCGGGACGCGGTACAGCCGTAGGGGCCGCGGTGGGCGCCGGCATCGGTGCGGCGGTGGGCTACAACTGGCCGCTGGTGAAGGAGAAGCTCGGCATCGCGACCAAAGGCAGCGCGCTCGATGTGACGGAGCAAAAGGATGGCGCGCTCCAGGTGAACGTGCCGGGCTCGGTGGCGTTCACGAGCGGCAGCGCGTCGCTTTCCGCAAAAGTCCATCCAACGCTCGACAAGGTCGCGGGCACGTTGAACGAGTACCCCGACACAACCGTGACAGTGATCGGGCATTCCGATTCGACCGGAACACCGGAGGCGAACCGCGAGCTTGCGCGCCGGCGCGCAGCAGCGGTCGCGGATTATCTGGCTGATCGCGGCGTGGCCCGCGGCCGCATCAAGGTCGAGACTCGCGGAGACCTCGAGCCTATCGCCGACAATGCCACCGAAGCCGGGCGGGCGCAGAACCGCAGGGTGGAGTTGGTAGTTCGGCCGATCGGTTCGTAGAGCCGCGCGGCGCGCGAATCCGATCTGCCGCGCAATCGAGCAGCGGTCCACGCATAAGAGGAAACAGCATGGAAGAGAAGAGAGATGATCCTGCGGCCGATATCGGCGGGGGCGGCCCTTTCGACCGTAGCCACGTCAACGTGAACCAGGGCGACGAGCTGCGCTTCTGGGCCAAGGAGTTCAACGTGAGCGTGGAGCAGGTCAAGTCGGCCGTGAGAAGAGTGGGCACGGCGGTGGAAGACGTTCGGCGCGAGCTGAAACGAGAAGGCCTGTAAATCCGCCGAGCGACCCTCCGATGACGAGCGCGCGGGGCTTCGCTGCGCCCGCGCGCCGCCGCCCGTTGCGCTTTACTTGATATCTGTCAAAGCTCCTGGGTGCAACTGTCCGCGACAATCGGGCGGATCGAATGCGCGCACCGCCGCGATCGGCCACGGCCGCGCCCGAGCGCATTCGACCGGCGCCTTCATCGTCCATTGCAGCCCTTATGACACTTACACCCTCCGCGCCTTCGCTTCCCCGCTGGACGCTCAAAGGGCGCTCGCTCCTGCCCATCGTACAGGGCGGCATGGGCATCGGCGTATCGGCGCACCGGCTCGCCGGCAGCGTGGCGCGGCTGGGCGCACTCGGCACGATTTCCAGCGTCGACCTGCGTCAGCACCATGCCGATCTCATGGAACGCTCCGCCGGCTGCCGTGAACAGGCGAAGCTCGAGGAGCTCAACCTGATCGCGCTCGACCGCGAAATCGCGCAGGCGCTCACCCTCGCCGGCGGCCGGGGCGCGATCGCGGTAAACGTGATGAAAGCGCTCACCCCGCACCCGGGGTACGTCAGGCAATCGTGCGAGAGCGGCGCGCATGCGATCGTGATGGGCGCCGGACTGCCGCTCGACCTACCTCACCTTACGCGCGATTTTCCGGACGTGGCATTGATTCCGCTTCTGTCGGACGCGCGCGGCATCGCGATCGTGCTCAAGAAATGGATGCGCAAGCAGCGCCTGCCCGATGCGATCGTGATCGAACATCCCCGGTATGCAGGCGGCCATCTGGGTGCGACGCGCACCAGCGAGATCGCCGATCCGCGCTTCGAGTTCGAGGCCGTGCTCGAAGCCGTGCACGCGCTCTTGCGCGATCTCGGCCTCGAGCGCGAGCGAATTCCGCTCATCGTTGCGGGCGGCATCAACAGTCATGCGCAGGTGCGCGCGCTGATCGGGATGGGCGCGACCGCAGTGCAGGTGGGGACTGCTTTCGCCGTGACGCAGGAAGGCGACGCGCATCCCGTCTTCAAGCAGGTGCTCGCCGAAGCGCAGCCTGCCGACATCGTGACCTTCGTCAGCGTCGCCGGGCTTCCGGCGCGCGCAGTGCTCACGCCGTGGCTCCGGAATTATCTGCGGCGCGAGAAGACGCTGCAGTCCCACGCGAAAGCCGATCCACGGCGCTGCGTGCCAGGGCACAACTGCCTCATCGCATGCGGTTTGCGCGACGGGCTTGCGAGCGTCGGCCAGTTCTGCATCGCGACCCGCCTCGCCTATGCGCTGAAAGGCGACGTGAAGAAAGGCCTGTTTTTCCGCGGCTCCGAAAAACTGCCGTTCGGCGCCGCGATCCGTAGCGTCGGCGAGCTGATCGAATACTTACTCACCGGCTGCGTCCCGGCGCTCGCCGCGGCAGGCGCCGGCCAGGCCGACGCAGCCTGAGCACCGACAGCGCTCCGCTGCCACAGCCATGAGCCCGAGCGCGCATCACATCGATGGACCTCCCAGGGAGGGCCCGGAGCTCGTGTGTCCCGCCGGCACACTGCAAGCGCTGCGCGCCGCCGTGGACAACGGCGCCGACTGGGTCTATTTCGGGCTGCGGGACGAAACGAATGCGCGCAACTTCGCAGGGCTCAACTTCAGCGCCGATGACGCGGCTGCCGGCATCCGCTACGCGCATGCGCGGCGCGCCAAGGCGCTGCTCGCGATCAATACCTACCCGCAGGCCTCGGCCGGCGAGCGCTGGAAGCATGCGCTCGATGCCGCGGCGCGGCTCGGTGTCGATGCCGTCATACTCGCGGACGTCGGGCTCATGGCGTGTGCGAGGCGCACCTACCCGGAGCTGCCGATCCATCTTTCGGTGCAGGCCTCCGCGACGAGCTACGAGGCGATCAACTTCTATCGGGACCACTTCGGCGTCACGCGCGCCATCCTGCCCCGCGTGCTGTCGCTCGCGCAGGTCGAGCACGTCACGCGCAACACGACCGTGGAAATCGAAGTCTTCGGGTTCGGCAGCCTGTGCGTGATGGTCGAAGGCCGCTGTGCGCTTTCGTCCTACGTCACCGGCGCATCGCCGAACACACGCGGCGTGTGCTCCCCGGCGAGCGCGGTTCGCTGGGAACAGAAAGGGGACGCGCTCGAGTCGCGGCTGAACGGCGTGCTGGTCGACCGCTACGCCAGTCACGAGAAAGCGGCTTATCCGACGCTGTGCAAGGGCCGCTACGACGTTGCGGGGCAGTCCTACTACGCGATCGAGGAGCCGGCGAGCCTGAACGCGATCGACCTGCTGCCGGAGCTTCTGCGCATGGGCATCGCGGCGATCAAGATCGAAGGCCGCCAGCGCAACGCGGCCTATGTCGCCGCGGTGACGCGCATCTGGCGCGCAGCGATCGACCGCTGCCGAAGGGGCGCGCCGGGCCTCGCGGGCGACCGCGACGCCGCGGCCGGCCTGCGCAAGCTGTGCGAAGGGCAGCAGCAGACGCTCGGCGCCTATTCGCGACCATGGAAGTGACGACGATGAAGCTCGCGCTCGCGCCGATCGTCTATTACTGGCCGCGCGAGGTCGTGCTCGGCTACTACCGCGACGTCGCCGACGCGTCTGTCGATATCGTGTACCTCGGCGAAACCGTGTGCTCGCGGCGTCACGAGCTGCGGCTCCCCGACTGGCTGGATGTCGCGGCGATGCTGAGCGCCGCGGGGAAAGAGGTGATCCTGTCGACCCAGATTCTGATCGAATCGGAATCCGACCTGAAGACCTCGCGCAGGATAACCAGCAACGACCGCTATGAGGTGGAAGCGAACGACATGGGCGCAGTGCGGCTCCTCGCGGGCAGACCTTTCGTGGGCGGCGCGTCGCTCAACATCTACAACTCAGAGACGCTCTCTTTTCTTGCGGCGCTCGGACTTGAGCGTTGGGTCGCGCCGGCGGAAATGACCGGCGCCGTTCTGGCGGCGGTGCAGCGCGCGCGTCCCGCCGGCGTGCAGACCGAAGTTTTCGTCTACGGGCGTCTCCCGCTCGCGCACTCAGCCCGCTGTTTCACCGCGCGGCGCTTCAATCTGCAGAAAGACGCGTGCGAGTTTCGCTGCCTCGAATTTCCCGAAGGTCTGGTACTGCGCACCGGCGAAGGCGAGCCGCTGCTCGCGCTGAACGGCGTCCAGACATTGTCCGCAGCAATCTGCAATCTCGTTCGCGTGCTGCCTGCGATCGCCGGAATGAATGTCGAGGTCGTGCGTATCGCGCCCAACCGTGACGACATCGCGGCGGTGAGCGGGATCTTCAGGCGCGCAATCGATCTGCCGGCGCATAACGAAGCGATCGCAGCCGAGCTCGACGCGCTCGTGCCTGCACCCGCCTGCAACGGATACTGGCACGGCAATGCCGGCATGGAAGCGACGCGCGCAGCGGCGGTGCGCTCGTGAGATGCCGGGGCCGGGTTTCGCGCGAGCGCGCGGCAGACGAGCTTCCACCACCGCGGGCGCCGTGCAAGCCGTGAAGCTGCCACGCATTCCTCCGCCGCTCGGCGCTCTGGTCTCAGCCTTTCCGCAGTATCCGCATTCGGCACTGCTGGCGGGATTCCTGAGCCTGTTCGCGCGCAGGCTGTTCGCCGCCGACGAGACTGCGCGGCTCGAAGGCAAAGTGATCCGCGTGTGCGTGCGCGACGCGGGTTTGCGCCTGACGCTGCGCATCGGTCGCGGCGGCTACACGGCGTGCCACGGGAGCGTCATCGCGGATGCGACGATCGGCGCGGACGCGCGCGAGCTGGTGCTCGTCGCGCTGGGGAGCGCCGATCCGGATACCCTGTTCTTCGACCGGCGCCTCACGATCGCAGGCGACACCGAAGTCGGCCTTCTCGTGAAGAACGCGCTCGACCGCATTGCGCCGCCGCTGCCGGCCCCGCTGCTGCAGCATCTCAGAAGCAGCCTGAGCTGACCGGCGCTTGGAATACCCGCTGGCGCACACGCAGCATGCGACCGTGAAATAAGTCCGACAACGGGGCGCCAGCGATGCTGCGATCGGTACCTCTTGACCGCTTCGACCGCGTGTCCGACGCGGCCGAGGGTTTAGCGGCGGACCAGGTCGAGGCGCGCTCGGCGCGATATGGACAAAACCTGATCGTGGAGGCGACATCGGGTGGCTGGATCGGTCTGCTGCAGGAGACCGCCAAGGATCCGATGTTGTGGTTTCTTGTCGCCACCAGCGGCATTTTCGCGTTCGTGGGCGAGTGGACGGAAGCGGCCGTTCTGCTCGCGGCGCTCGTCCCTTTCCTGGGCATGGATGCCTACCTCAACCGGCGCACCCAGGCTTCGACTGAAGGCCTGAGCACTCGCCTCGCGACGCAAGCGACGGTCGAGCGCGACGGCTCCCGGCAGCTCATCGCATCGGTCGGGCTCGTCCCGGGCGATCTCGTGGTGGTCAGTGCGGGTGACGCACTGCCGGCGGACGGCGTGCTCGTGCGCGGAGAGCGGATGCAGGCCGACGAATCTTCGCTCACGGGCGAAGCTTTTCCGGTGCGCAAAGAGGCCGTTGTGCAGTTTCCGCGCAACGAGAGGGAGGCCAGGCTCGACAGCGCGCATTGGGGTTTCGCGGGTACCCGACTGCTGACGGGTGAAGGCATGCTGCGAGTCGTCTATACCGGCGGCGAAACGCTGTATGGCGAGATCGTGCGATCGGCCATCCGCGGTGCGCGCGGTCGGACGCCGCTCCAGGAAGCCGTCGCCCGTCTCGTCACGGTGCTGCTGGTTGCGGCCGGGCTGGCGTGTCTCGCGATCGCGTGGGTGCGGTTTCAGCAGGGACACGGCCTGCTCGATGCGCTCCTGAGCGCTGTGACCTTGGCGGTCGCGGCGCTGCCCGAGGAGTTTCCGGTCGTGCTGACGTTCTTTCTGGGCGTCGGCGTGTATCGCCTCGCCAGGAAACGAGCCCTCGTCCGGCGCGGCGTCGTCGTCGAGAACATCGGTCGGGTGTCGTGCATCTGCTCGGACAAGACCGGCACCATCACTGAAGGCCGGCTGGAGCTTGCGCATCGCGCTGCCGCAGACGGCGTAAGCGACGAGCGCGTCCTGCTGCTGGCGGCCCTGGCCTCACGTCGCGAGACCGGGGACCCGATGGACTCCGCCATTCTCGACAGCCTTGATGAGACGCCGCCTGGACCGCCGGTCGCGAGCTTTCCGTTCACTGAAGACCGCAAGTGCGAGACCGGCATCGTGCGCGAAAATGGCGGGCTGCTCGCGGCGGTAAAAGGCGCCCCGGAGGTCGTGCTCGCGCGCTGCGATCTCGATGCGGCGGAAAGAAAGGCTTGGCTTTCCCGGGTCGAAGAATTTGCCGCAAGCGGGCACAAGGTCATTGCGTGCGCCTCGCGTGCGCTCGGCGGAGCAACCTGGTCCGGCGGTGAGCCCGACCGCGATTTTCGTTTCGCCGGGCTCCTGTGCTTCGAAGATCCGGTGCGTGTCGGTGTGCGCGAGGCTCTGCAAAAGTGCCGCGATGCAGGCATACGCGTCATCATGGTCACCGGCGACCATCCGACGACCGCGCGCGCCGTGGCCCGTGAGATCGGCCTCGGCACCGAGACGCCTTGCATCGTCGAAGGCGATCGAATGTCGGAGCGGCTCGCACAGGGCGACACCTCGGTGCTGGACGGGGTAGACGTGATCGCGCGGGCCATCCCGGCCCAAAAGCTCGACCTCGTCCGGGCACTGCAGGCGGGAGGCGAGATCGTGGCGGTGACCGGCGACGGCGTCAACGATGTGCCGGCTCTGCTCGCGGCGGACATCGGCATCGCGATGGGAGAGCGCGGCACCCGCAGCGCGCGGGAAGTCGCCTCTATCGTTTTGCTCGACGACAACTTCCAGAGCATCGTCGGAGCGATTGCCGAAGGCCGCCAGCTCTTCAACAATCTCCAGCTCAGCTTTCAATACCTGCTGATGATCCATCTGCCGCTCGTGCTGACTGCGATGCTGATTCCGCTTGCGGGCTATCCGCTGCTCTACCTTCCGATACACATCGTGTGGCTGGAGCTGATCATCCATCCCACCGCTATGCTGGTGTTCCAGGCAATCCCTTCCGGGTACGAGCTCGTGCCGGTCAAGCGCCGGGCACGCCTCGCGTTTTTCGACCGCGAACAGTGGATAACCATACTCGTCGTCGGAATCGTCGTGACAGTCATCGTCGGAGGGAGCTATCTGCGCAGCCTCGGCGCCGGCTACGACGTCGAGCACGCTCGCGCCATGGCCATGGTCGTGCTCACGACGGCCAGTGCCGCCTTCACGGCGAGCCTCACGCGGCTCCGCGGCCGGGTTGCACGCATCGTCGTTACGGCTACGATGGGGCTGTCCGTGCTTCTGGTGCAGACACCCGGCGTTGCCGCGCTGCTGCACCTGAAGCCGCTGCACGCCGACGACTGGATGCTCGCGATCGGAGGCGGATTGCTCGCATCGCTGCTCGTGTCGGCGGCGTCGCTGCGCCGCCAGCACGCGCTGCGTCCATCGTGATGGGCCAGAGACCTGCGGATTGATAGTCCGCTCCCGGATTGATAGCTAAGGCAGTCAAAGCAAAGACAAGATACCCTCCGCGTGCGAGGCCGCGCGCGACGCAACTCCGCATTGACCTGCATCAACAGATGCGCGGATAGATCGTGAGAACGTTGCCAGGCGAGTAGAGTCGGCGGCGCAGGCGGGGGCGTTTGCCTCGCAGGTTTGGCTTTATGCGATGGAAGGCGACCCGCTGCGCGACCTCGAATGCCACGCCGCCGCTATTTTTTCTGCTTTAGCTGCTCGATACGCTTCTTCTCTTCCGCCCTGATGCGCCCCAGCATCGCTGCGTCGGGGTCCTTCCAATCTCCGCGCGCGGCGCGCGCCATGTAAGCCACGGCCCGCGCGAATTCTTCCAGGGACAGATCGGGCCGCCCGCCCTTGGGCGGCATGCCGCGAACGCCCACCCATGCGTGAGCGGTGAGCACATGCTGCCCTTCCTTGATCAACGGTGCCCACGCCGTTTGCTCGCCGAACTTCGGCGCCTTATCCACGCCGGCGGCATGGCAGGCAAAGCAGGCCTCCTTGTAAACCTGCTCGCCGGACTTGGGGCCTTGCGCCGCTTGCGCGGGCGTTGTCGTGAGCAGAAGGGCGACGGGTATGAGCTTTAGAACTCTCATCATTCTCCTCTTACGGGCTATGCGGCGCGGCCTCCGACATCTCTGCGCGGCCTAGAGGCTGATCGAGCGCGCCGCTGCGGGACCGTTCCTGCTGTCTTTCGCGGCCGAACTTGCGGTACGCCGCACAGACCCGCTTCGGCTCGGCCGCGAGCACGTACACCGCGATCGTGTACGGGCAATACGCGAGCGTGTGCGGATCCGCTTCCATCGTGGCGCGCGAGTGGGTCGCGCTGCAGAACTCGATCACTTCCGCATTGGCGTAGATCGGCGCGTCGAGCCGACGTCGGGCCCCGTGCGCTCGAGCATGGCGCCCACGCGCGCGGTGTAATTGACGACGAGCCCGCGATTTTCGAGCGCGAACACGACCCGCTCCTTGACCTCGTCGAAGGAGCCTTGAGCGGAGCGAATCGAAAGGTCGGCAGGGGTCATAGCTTCATGTAGGCATAGCCTTCCTGGCTTTGCAGACGCCCGATTTCGACAATGCCCGAGGACACCAGTGCCGCGTCCGGGACGAGGCGGCTCGCGTCGATGCGCTGCCGCACGAGGGTGTTGTTGCATACCCGGAACTGCACGCCGCGCGCCGCGAACCTGCGCACGGCCGTCTCGTACAGCTCGCCGGTTTCGTCGCGCGCGCCGCGCAGCAGAAAAGCGACGCCGTTATTGTGGGCAACCACCACGACCTCGACCCCGGGCGCGGCCTCGAGGTGGTTGTTGAGCGTTCGCAACGCAGCGGCTGCGGTGTCGCTCTCCGCGATGTGAAAAACCACCCGGGCGTGGCTCTGCCCCGCGGCGTCGGCGCCCGTCGACAACTGCCGCCAGCCGATCACCACGGCGGCGAGCGCCGCTGCGGCGGGAAGCGCGAGAGCGATCCGTCGGCGCGAGACATCGGGAGCCGCGGCATTTCCGTAACGGCCGCGCAAACGGGCGCGCAAAGCATCAGGAGCGGCGTCTGCGGCCATGTACAGGCGCAGCGCAGCGCGCAGCGCGCGCAGTCCGGCCTCCTCGCGCCGGCAGCGTCTGCATGCGCGCAGATGCTCTTCGATCGCGAGCGCCGCGCCGAGATCCAGCTCGTCGTCGACGTAGCCGTTCAGCAGCCGCAAGGTATCGCGGCAGTTCACGTTCCGGTCTCCTCTTGCCCGCGGTGCCCGCTCAGCATCTCGCGCATCAGGCGCCGGGCGCGCGCAAGCCGCGACATCACGGTGCCGAGCGGAATATCGGCGATCGCGGCGATTTCGCGGTACGAGCAGTCGTGCAGCTCCCGCAGGACCAGCGCTTCGCAATACTCGGCCGGGAGGGCCCGCAGACATTGCTGCACGAGCGCGCGGTCGCGGCCCGCTATCGCCGCGCTCTCGGGATTGACCGGGAAGCTCACCACCGCACCGGCAGCCACGGCGTCCTCGTCGTGCTGGTCCTCACGGAACTCGTCCCGCGCGCCCCGGGGCCGTTCGCGCTCGATGAGCGTGTAACACGTGTTGCGCACGATGGCCAGCAGCCACGGCCGCGCGTCGCCTCCACGGAACGAAGCGAAAGATCTGAAAGCGCGAAGATAAGCTTCCTGTACGGCTTCCTCGGCCTGCGCGCGGTCGCGCATGAGCCAGGACGCGAGGCCGAACGCCGCATCCATGTGCACGAGGACGAGCTGCTCGAACCGCGCCCGTTTCGCTTCGTCGTCCGACATCGTCGCATCCCTTCGATACCGGTTGGTCTCAGAGTTTATTCCCGCGGGCGTAGCGGCGGGAATAAACGCGCGCTGCTGCCGGTATAGTCCTGGTGGCGTCAAGGCGCCGCTCGGCACGTCCCATCAAGGAGGAGAACATGGCCCGACTCGCAACGCATGGAACGGCGATCGCGCTCGCCGCCGCACTGACGGCTTGCGCGGCAAACCCGCCGGCGGCCCCCGCAACCGAGGCCGCGGAGGCGCCCGACAAGGTCGTCTACCACGTCAACGACACGTCGGCGCAGGCGGCTAATGCGCTGCGCAACATCGGCAACCACCGCGAAGTGAACCCGAAGGCGAAGATCGTGGTGGTGGCACATGCACAGGGCGTTGATTTCCTGTTCGACGGCGCGAAGGACAGGAACGGCAATCCCTACAACATCGCGGTGGAGGCGCTCAAGGCGCGCGGCATCCAGTTCGACGTGTGCGAGATCACGCTGCGCAACCGCAAAATCGGAAAAAGCCGCTTCATTCCGGAGGCGACGTTCGTGCCCTCGGGCGTTGCGGAAATCACGCGTCTGCAACAGCGCCAAGGCTACGCGTATCTGAGGCCTTAGCGCGGCGCGTCCGGCCGCAGCAGCCCGCGATTGAGGCCGCGCCCGCGCGCACGTCTCGTTTCATCGTCAGCGTGGTGGTGACGCGCGAGTTTACTCGCCACCCGGAGGCGGCACGGTGGTGGAGATCGATGTGCCGGTACGACTAGAGCCCGCTGCGTGAGCCTCGACGTGATACGAGTACTGCTGGCCGACGACCACTAGATCGTACGTGCAGGGTCGAGCGCCCGGCCCCTGCGCGAGAAGTGTCCTTTCACGAACGTGATGTGGTAGCAATTGATGATTTCGCGCGCGGCCTCGAAGGTTTCGGCCGCGCCCCCCAGGTAGAACAGCCACGTCCTGCGGAATTTCTCGTCGAAGCAGGCTGGATCGATCGCCTGAATCCGCTCCCATCGTGACTCGAAATTCTTCAGCCACTCTTCCACCGTGCGGCGGTAGTGATACGACCGGTTGTCCACCGCTCTTATTATCGAGGCCATGCTTCTCCATGAGGATCAGGGTTTCCGCAAGGCTGGGGATGTAGCCCCCCGGTTCGTTGGCGAGCTCCCTATGATCCTTCTCGACAAGA
>Ga0105106_10000737_pt1 | contig 23241 bp, 15 predicted proteins | sample PPLLaktember2015_5_FD_79109 | JGI IMG/M metagenome (GOLD analysis project Ga0105106, IMG submission 79109) | Freshwater sediment microbial communities from Prairie Pothole Lake near Jamestown, North Dakota, USA - PPLs Lake P8 Core (1) Depth... | ecosystem: Environmental > Aquatic > Freshwater >...
AAGAACGTGTTCGAGCTCGCCGTGGCGGACGCGAGCTGGAAAGTCACCGGCAGCGCGCGGCTCACGCGCGGGCAGTTCGAGCGCTGGTTCGACAATCGCGAGGTGAAACTGGTGTGAGCCACAACTGCTACGCCCGCCCCAGCCACGCCTATCGCAACCTCTCCCCGGGTATCGATTTCGAGACGCGTCTCTTCGCGAAAGTGAATGCGGCGGAGCTCCTGCGCAGCGAGCTCTCGAAACCGGGTTACGTCTGCGACGAGATCATGATCGGTGCAAACACCGATCCGTATCAGCCGATCGAGCGTGAATACAGGATCACGCGCTCGGTGCTCGAAGTCTGCGCGGAGTTCAACCAGCCGGTCGGCGTCATCACCAAGAATGCCGGGATCGAGCGCGACATCGACATCCTCGCGCCGATGGCGGAGAAGCGCCTGGTCGGGGTGACGATTTCGTGCAACAACCTCGATCACGAGGTGGCGCGCAGGCTGGAGCCGCGCTGCGCTGCACCAAAGCGCAGGCTGCAGGCGATGAAGACGCTGTCGGACGCCGGCATACCGGTGTGCGTGCTCGTAGCCCCCGTCGTGCCGTTCCTCACCGACCAGCAGATCGAGCCGGTGCTGGAGGCGGCGTGGGAGCATGGCGCGAGGCAGGCCGGTTACGTCCTCATGCGCCTGCCGTGGGAGGTGAAGGATCTGTTCAAGGACTGGCTCGAGCGGCACTACCCGCTCAAGGCGAAGCACGTGATGAGCCGCGTGCAGGAGATGCGGGCGGGGAAGGAGAACGATCCGTGCTTCGGCAGCCGCATGATCGGATCGGGTGAGCTCGCGAAGCTCCTCGAGCAGCGCTTCGACATCGCGTGCAGGCGCATCGGTTTCAACGCGCAGCGCGGCAGGTCGCTCGACAAGACGCTATTCGCCGTGCCGGGCCGCGTGCGGCAGCTTCCGCTTTTTTAGCGTGCGGAACCGGTAGTTTGACCGCGCGAGCGTCGCGCGCGGGGCGCAACATACTCGATCGCGCACGGGCGTTTACGCTCGAGACCGCGGCACCGATCGGCATATCGCTTGCTACAAAAAATCGGACCGGCCGGGGCGCGCACGAGGTGAGGAGCAAGGGGCTAACACCGGGGTTCTGCGAGCTCGAGACGAGCCGGCACGAAGCAACAGGGGTGGCTTATGTGGCAATTCCGCAAGGAAGCACAACGCAAGTGGTACTGGAAAGAAGTCGATGAGATGGGACGGTTGTTGCAGAGCAGCGCGCAGTTTTTCAGGGAGCGCATAGCTTGCGTGGTGCACGCGATGCGCCACGGTTATATCCACCCGCGCCAGCGCGCGCTCGCAGCTACCGAGTCCAAGGAACCAGCAGGGCGGCGGGGAAGCGGCTGAAAGCGGCGGCGAGCCGGATCTTCCCGTTCGTGACGGGAACCGTTTCGCCCGTGAGCACGTTCTTGAGATTGCCTGTGGCGGGGCCTGCATCGACCGCAGTGTCTCCCCACACCTCGTTTCCCAGCGGCAGCACTCCGGAGTCGGATCCCAGCTTCAGCCACAGACGGCCGGCGATCGTGATCGCGAACGCCGCGTCGTGCCGCCGCACATACGCGATGATATGGCCCGAGCGCGTTCCGCTCGCCTGCAGCGGAGTGTAACGGCCGTACTCGTACAGCTCGGGCTGCGCCGAGCGCAGGCGCAGCGCCCGCAATATCACCCACATCTTCGCGCGGCCGTCGAGCGCCGAGCGGGCAAGCTCGTGCGCGCTGCCGGCGAGCGATGATTCGCGGAGCGCCATCAGCGCCTCGAGCATCGTTTCGCGCCGCGCGTAATCCACGGCTCTGCGATTGTCTGGATCCACCAGGCTCAGATCGCAGGTCTCGTTGCCCTGGTAGATGTCGGGGACGCCGGGCGAGGTTAGCTTGAGCAGGGTCATCGAAAGGCTGTTGAGCATGCCGAACCACGCCAGAGTTTTCACATTCTCCCGCAGGTCCTTGAGGAAGAGGTTGCGTCCCGGAGCGAGGAGCGCGCGCACGAAGCCCGAGACCGCGGCTTCGTACTGGGCGGATGGATTGATCCAGCTCGTGTTCACTTTCGCTTCGCGCAGGGCCTTCTGCATATAGGCTTCGATGCGCTCGCAATACGCCGCGAGGCCGGCATCGTCCTGATCTTCGGCCGGGAGCGTGCCGAGCAGCACCTGGTAGAGGAGATACTCGTCGTTCGCCGACGGCGCGGGCAGGCCCTCGACCGTGCTCTTCTTGCTGCGGTTCATGCGCTCCCAGCGCCGCAGCAGGCGCCGCCAGTCCGCGGGCATTTCGGAAATCACGTCGATGCGCGCGCGCACGTCCTCGGAGCGCTTGTTGTCGTGCGTGGAGCTCGCGAGCATCGTGTGCGGGCGGTGGGCGGCGCGCTCGGCGCTCGCGCCGTGATACGCGGCGACGGTGACGCCGAACTGGTCCGGGTCGCCGCCGACGTCGTTCAGCGATACCAGGCGGTTATAGCGGTAGAAGGCGGTGTCTTCGATCCCTTTCGCCGTGACGGGCGAGGTGAATTGCTGCATCTTCATGGCGAACGTGCGTATCTCTCCGGTGAGCACCGCGTCCGCGCCCGCGGGCGCTTCGGCGAGCAGCATGCGCTGCACGAAGTCGAAGATCGTGGTATCGGCCGCGCGGGTGCGCCGCCGCGCCTGCGCGACCGCCCATTCGATGTAGCGCCGATCCTGGGCCGAGGGCGCTTCGACGATGTAGGTGCGATAGACCGGGAAGCCCGCGACGACCTCGGCGAGCGCATCTCGAAGATTGTTGAGCGTGTAGTCGCGCGTGTGCCGGTCTGCGTGCGCGATGCGCAGGAGCTCCGTTGCGAGCATCGCCAGCGGCGAGGCGAGGGCGGCCTGCATGATCGCGCGCTTGCCGTCGTATACCGCGTCCGCGTAAGCGGGCGCGTCTTCCGCGAAACCGCGGTAGACGCGCTCCATCTCGTCCGCGGCCTCGGTGTCCACCAGCACGCCGTTCACCAGCACCGCGTAACGGTAACCCGACGTGCCGTAGACCGCCCACGACTCGGGGATTTTTTCGTGCGTCGCGGCGATCTTCTCGATGACGACGTAGAGCGGTCGCGCCGGGCGGCCGTCCTCGTCCGGCGCATCGATGCCCGCGAGCTGCGCGTATCTGCTTTGCAGGCGCCTGAAATACTGCTCGGGATCGTAGAGGCCGTCGGGGTGGTCGATCCTGAGTCCGTCGACCTTGCCTCCGGCCGCGAGCGCGAGGACGTAGCGGTGCGTTGCCTCGAAGACGTCTTCGTCCTCCATGCGCAGCGACGCGAGGTCGTTCACGTCGAAGAATCGGCGATAGTTGATCTCGTCGGCGGCGACGCGCCACGACGAAAGCCGGTAGGCCTGCGCTTCCAGCAGCTCGTGCAGGCGCTCGAAGCCCGAGGCTTTCGCCGGGTCGCTGTTGAAGCCCTGGACCGCGCGCTCGATCGCGGCCGCGATGGCCGGGTGGTCGGACGAGAATCGCGCGAGCTGGCGCTTGTGCACGTCCTTGTCGCGCTGCCGCTCGAGCCTGCGCGCAGGCAGCGGCTCGTCGCGCGCGGGCAAACGTCCCAGCGCGCCGCAGAGACTCGCCAGCTCGTCCGCCGCGTGCTGCGGGATCTCGCCCAGGGCGAGGGTTTCGAGCGCGCTTGCGAGTATGCGCGGATATTCGCGCGGGTCGACGGGGAAGCGATGGTCGTAGTAACGCACGCTCAACTCGCCCGCACCCGCGTCGTAGGTGAGCTTGAGCTCGCCGCGCTCGAGCACGACGCCGTATTGATCGCCGAGGGCCGGCACGAGCACCTTGTTCTGGAGCGCGGGGTTGACCGGGTGCCACTCGATGTCGAAAAAGTGCGCGTACGCCGATGCCGGACCGTTCTCCAGCACGTCGAGCCACCACGCGTTATCGGCGCCCATGACGCCCATGTGATTGGGCACCATGTCGAGGATGTGGCCCATGCCGTGCTCGCGCAGCGCGGCGACGAAGCGCTCGAAATCCTCCGGCGTGCCGATCTCGGGGTTGAGCGCGTTGTGGTCGATGATGTCGTAGCCGTGACGGCTGCCCGGCCTCGCGCGCAGGTACGGCGAGCAGTAAACGTCGCTCACGCCGAGACGCGAAAGGTACGGCACGAGCGCGGTGGCATCCGCGAAAGTGAAATCGGCATTCAACTGGACGCGATAGGTGCAGCGCGGAATGCGCGGTTTGCGGTACGCGGCAGCGCCGTGCGCCGCCGCCGCGCGCGGCGCCGGCCGTATGCGCGCGAGCGTCTCGACCGTCGCGAGGAATCGCGGATCGCGCTCGATCTCTTCGAGCGCGAGCGGGAGCTTGCGGCGCCAGTTGGGCTGCTCCTGGAACGTTCCCGGCATGTTCGCCTGCTCGCGCACGCCGAAGACGTCCTCGGGCTGCACGACGAGGAGCCGCGACGGGGTATGCGCGAGGTAGGCGTGCATCGCGAGCGCGAGCTCCGGAGTCATCGGCGAGCCGACCGGATTCACCGTGCCTGGCGGGAGCAGCTTTTCGCGCTCGAGCGCCAGGGCGAGCCGCGCGCGCTCCTGCGCGCGATTGACCACGTACTGTCCGCGCATCGCTTCGGAGGGGAAGAGGTCGAGCCTGTGCCGCACCTCGAGGTCGTATCCTTCCCAGAAGCCCGCGAGTGTCGCGAGATCGTGCGTGGAGGCCGCGACGAGCGCGTCGACGGGATAGTCCGCGGGCCTGACGTACTCGCCTTCGGCCGTGCGCTCGAAGAAGAGCAGCCGGTACGAAAGCACGAGCGCGTCCGCGAGCCCTTCACGCACCTCGTCGGGGACAGTGCCGAGATCTTCTCCGATCACCATGCACTCGTTGCGATGGCTTTCGAGCGCGAGGATCGTGACGAGGTCCTCGAAGGGATAGCGGACGTAGGCGCCGTCGGCGGCTGAGGCGCCCGGGGGTATCCAGTACAGGCGGTAAAGACCCATCACGTGGTCGATGCGCAGCGCCCCCGAATAGCGCATGTTGGCGCGCAGCGTGGCGATGAAAGGCTCGTAGCGCGCGGCTCTCAGCGCTTCGGGGCGCAGCGGCGGCAGCCCCCAGTTCTGCCCTTTGAGATTCACTTCGTCGGGCGGCGCCCCGACGCTCGCGCCCACCGCGTACACGGCCTGGTTGGCCCAGCTTTCGGCGCCCCCGCGGTCGATCGAGATCGCGAGGTCCTGATAGACCCCGACGCCGTAACCCAGATGCATCGCGCGCTCGCCGGCGGCCTGGAGCTGGGAGGCTGCCTGCCATTGCAGGTATTCGTAGTATTCGACGCGGTCGGTGTGCGCTTTCTCGAACGCGCGCACTTCGGCACTGTCCGGGCGCCGGTACGCTTCGGGCCACGCGGGCCAGCCCCACACGCCGGGATCGTCGTGGTGGAAGTGCGCCTGCAGCGCTTCGAAAAGCGCGTGCCGGCGCAGGCGCATCCCCCCGTCTTCCTGGAACTGCCTGAAAGCGTGCGCCCGCTCGGTCCCGTGCGCGAGATGCTCGTCGCGGAAATGCGACCACGCGATTTCGAGCAGTGGGAATTTGAGCGCTGCGACCGCGGGATAGTCGACGAGGTCCGCGGTGCGCGCCGCATGGAGGGCCGCGTGGAACCGCGCAGCCCCCATCGCGGCGAGCGCCTCGGCGCTTTCGCGCACATCCGGCACCGCTTCGACGTCGATGTAGAGCACGTTCAGAAAGAGCCGCGAGGAGGGGGAATACGGGCTCGTGTGCGCAGGGTTGTGCGGGTAGAGCGCGTGCAGGGGGTTCACTCCCGCGACCCCGGCCCCGTGCCGGCCCCACAGCTCCACCGCGGTGCGCAGATCGGTGAAATCGCCCATGCCGAAGTTGCGCTCGGAGCGCACGCCGTAGAGCTGGAGCACCGGACCCCATACGCGCGCGCCGGCGGTGGCGGCGGGCGAGAGATAGCAGCGCGCGGGCCCCACGATGAACGAGACCCAAGCGCCCTTGTCGAGGCCGGGTCCTTCGAGCGTGTAGCGGTGGTAACCGGGCGGCAGCGCATCGTTCCAGTCGAAAGCGACTTCGCTGTAGCGCTCTCCTTCGATCTGGTGGGTTGCCAGGCGCTCGAGATCGCACGGCCTGAACTCGCCGGACGCGGGTTGTGATCCCTCGAGCGCGAAGCTCCAGCGATAGGTCTGCCGTTCGTGGCGTGCGCTGAACCGCAGCCGCAGGCGATAGGGCGAGTCCCCGGTCTGGAACACGGCGACCGGCGGCAGGATGGTGCGCCAGCGCCCGGCTTCCTGCGCGCGCCGGGCGCGCTCGGGATCATTGTTGTCGTCGGCGATCGCGCCCAGCGCTTTGAGAAGCGCGACGATCGTCTCGTCGGACGCCCGCTGCGCCTTGCCCCAGATGTCGGTGTATTCAGGGATGACGCCGTACAGGCGGCACAATTCCTCGAGCGCTTCGGTCATCGACGCAGATAGCAGGCGGCGGAATTGGGCGGGAGCTCGCCTTTGCCGTATGCGTCGCGCGCGGACGCAGGCTCGCACAGCAGGAGCTCGCCTGCGGGTTCCGCGGCGCGTGCGTCCTCATCGGACAGATTGAGCCGCACGCTCAGCGCACTGCCGTCGCCCATGCGCCAGCGTGCGATGAGCGCCGCCGGAGCGAGCGTCTGGTACGTTCCCGCGCCGCCCTGCATGCCCGTGAGCCGCGGCACGATGTGCTCGCGGCGCAGCGCCAGCAGCCGCGTGTAAAGCGCCAGCCACTGCCCGTGGGCGGGCGCTTCGAGCGAGAGCCAGTCGAGCTTGCTGCGCTCGAAGGTGTCGGGGTGGTTGGGGTCCGGCACGGCGTCCTCTCCCACGCCTTTCCCGAAATGGAGAAAGCGTCCGAACTCGCGGCGGCGGCCTTCGGTCACCGCTTTCGCGAGATCCGGTCCGAAGTCGCAAAAGAAAAGAAATGGGGTCGCCGCGGCGAACTCCTCTCCCATGAAGAGCATCGGCGGCGCAGGCGCGAGCAGCCAGGCGAGCGTCGCGGCCCTGAGGCGCTGCGCGCTCGCGAGCGCGGGCAGGCGCTCGCCGAGCGCGCGGTTGCCGACCTGATCGTGGTTCTGGAGGAAGTTCACGAATGCCGCAGCCGGGAGCGCGGCGCTCGGCTCGCCGCGCGGCCTGCCGTCGCGGTAGGGCGATGGGTCGCCCTGGTACGCATAGCCTTCCGCGAGGCAGCGCCCGAGGTGTTTCGCCGGCGCGTCCGCGTAATCGGCGTAGTAACCGTCCTTCTCGCCGGTCAGCATCACGTGGAAAGCGTGGTGCTGGTCGTCGTTCCACTGCGCGTCGTACCAGCGCGGGGCACTGTTGCGATACTCGAGATAGCGCACCTCGTTGCGGTCGTTCTCGAGCACGAGGTGGATCTCGCGCTCGCGCGCAAGGCTCGAGCGCACCCTTTCGCCGAGCTCGACCAGGATATGCGGCTTCGAATCGTCGACGATCGCGTGGACGGCGTCGAAGCGCAGGCCGTCGAAGTGGAATTCCTCGAGCCAGTAGAGCGCGTTGTGCATGAAGAACTCGCGCACGGGCCGGGCGCCTTCGCCGTCGAAGTTGATCGCATCGCCCCAGTCGGTCTTGTGGCGCCCGGTGAAGAACGAGCGTGCGTAAGCGTGAAGGTAGTTGCCTTCGGGCCCGAAGTGGTTGTAGACGACGTCGAGGAACATCATGAGGCCGCGGCGGTGCGCCGCGGCGACGAGGCGTTTGAGGTCCTCCGGCGTACCGTAGCTCGCGTCGGGCGCGAATTGCAGCACGCCGTCGTAGCCCCAGTTGCGCTTGCCCGGAAAATCGGCGAGCGGCATGAGCTCGATCGCGGTCACGCCGAGCTGGGCGAGATAGTCGAGCCGGCGCTCGACGCCTGCGAAAGTGCCGTCCGGAGAGAACGTGCCGACGTGGAGCTCGTAGACGATCGCCTCGGACCACGGGCGGCCGCGCCACGCGCCGTCGTCCCATTCATAAGCCCCGGGGTCGACGACCACGCTGGCGCCGTGCACGTCTTCGGGGTTGTAGCGCGATGCGGGGTCGGGCACTTCGAGCTCGCCGTCGATGCGGTAGCGATAGCGCGTGCCCGGCGGCGCTTCGGTCACGAGCTCGTACCAGCCGTCCTTATCGCTCGCCAGTGCGAGCGGCGCGCGAGCGGCGTCGGGCAGCACGAGCTCGACCGATTTCGCGGTAGGCGCCCACAGCCGAAAGCGCGTGCGCCCGCTATCGACGAGCTGCGCGCCGTACGGCATCGCGTGGACGCGTTTCACTCGCCCGCTTTCTGCTGCTGGAGCAGCACGATGGCGCGGCCGTGCACCGGATATATCCCGCCCGTGACAGGCGCGTCACCGCGCGCGAGGCCGTCCCCATGCGCGGTATCCATGACCATCAGCCAGCGCGTCCCGCGCTCGAAATACGGCAATCTGAACGGCACTTCGTCGCGATCGGAGTTGAAGAGCACCAGGAATGTCGCATCCGCGAGCGGGCGCCCCTGCGCATCGGTTTCGGTGAGGCCTGCGCCCGAGAAGTAGACGCCGAGACTGCGCGCGTGCGACTCGCGCCACTCGCCGTCGGTCATCTCGTTGCCTTCGGGCGTGAGCCACACCACGTCTTTCACCTCCGAGCCGCGGATCGGCCGGCCCTGAAAGAAATTGCGGCGGTTGAATATCGGATGCGCCCTGCGCAGCCGGATCATGCGCACGAGAAACTCGAGCAGGCGCTCGCGCTCGGGCGTCATTGTCCAGTCGAGCCAGGACACCTCGTTGTCCTGGCAGTATGGATTGTTGTTCCCGCGCTGCGTGCGGTCGATCTCGTCGCCGCCGAGCAGCATCGGCACGCCCTGCGAGAGCATGAGCGTCGCGATGAAATTGCGCTGCTGGCGCGCGCGCAGCGCGTTCACTTCCGCGTCGTCGGTCTCGCCTTCGACGCCGCAGTTCCACGAGCGGTTGTCGTTGTGGCCGTCGCGGCTGCCTTCCAGGTTCGCCTCGTTGTGTTTCTCGTTGTAGGTGACGAGGTCGTGCAGCGTGTAGCCGTCGTGGCAGGTGATGTAGTTGACGCTCGCGTGCGGGCGGCGGCCGCTGCGCTCGTAGAGATCGCTGGATCCGGTCAGGCGCTGCGCGAACTCGCCGATCACGCCGCCGTCCCCTTTCCAGTACGAGCGCATGGTGTCGCGGTACTTGTCGTTCCACTCGGCCCATCCGGGTGGAAAGTTGCCGACCTGATAGCCGCCTTCGCCGAGGTCCCACGGTTCGGCGATCAGCTTCACCTGCGAGATCATGGGGTCCTGCCGGATGATGTCGAAGAAGGCGCCCAGGCGGTCCACTTCGTGCAACTCGCGTGCCAGTGCGGATGCGAGATCGAAACGGAAGCCGTCGACGTGCATCTCGGATATCCAGTAGCGCAGCGAATCCATGATGAGCTGCAGCACGCGCGGGTTCTGCATATTGAGCGTGTTGCCGCAGCCCGTGTAGTCGGTGTAGAAGCGCGGATCGTCGGGATTCAAACGGTAGTACGAAGCGTTGTCGATGCCGCGGAAGGACAGCGTGGGCCCCAGATGGCTGCTTTCGGCGGTGTGGTTGTAGACCACGTCGAGGATGACTTCGATGCCGGCGGAGTGAAACACCTTCACCATCGTCTTGAACTCGCTCACCTTGCCCGACGCGCTGTAGCGGGGGTCGGGCGCGAAGTACCCGATCGAGTTGTAGCCCCAGTAGTTGCGCAGACCCTTTTCGACGAGATAGCGGTCATCGATGAACGCGTGCACCGGCATCAGCTCGACTGCGGTAACGCCCAGACGCTTCAGGTGCGCGATCGAGGCGGGGCTCGCGAGACCGGCATACGTGCCGCGCAGCGCGGGCGGCACGTCGGGATGCCGCGCGGTGTATCCCTTCACGTGCAGCTCGTAGATGATCGTGTCGTTCCACGGCACGTTGGGGCGGCGGTCGTCGCCCCACGTGAAAGCGGGATCGATCACGCGGCACTTGGGCATGCCGCGCGCGGAGTCGCGCCGATCGAACGACAGGTCAGCGCGATCCGAGTCGCGCCGGTAGCCGTAGTGCGCGTCGCTCCAGCTGATCTCCCCGGCCAGCGATTTCGCATACGGGTCGAGCAGGAGCTTGTGCGCGTTGAAGCGGTGGCCGTGCTCGGGGCGGTAAGGCCCGTGCACACGATAGCCGTAGAGGAGCCCCGGCCGCGCTTCGGGCAGGTAGCAGTGCCATTCCTGGTCGGTATGCTCGACGAGCGCGATGCGCTGCACCTCGCGCCGTCCCTTCGAATCGAAAAGACAGAGCTCGACGCTTTCCGCGTGCTGCGAAAAGAGCGAGAAATTCACGCCTTCGCCGTCCCACGTCGCGCCTCGCGGATAAGGGCGCCCCGGCCAGACAGCAGTGATGGGTCCGTTCACCTACAAATCGTGGCGCGTGCCCTGCGCCCTGCGCGGCAGCTCCTCGACGCGGGGATGCTCTTCCAGGCGGGCGCGCGGCCACCAGCGGTCGAGGAGCTCGGCGGCCCAGCGCTGGCCGCCGACGCCGAAGGCGAGGGCGAGGGCGAGCACGATGCCGCCGAACAGGATGAGGAAGCTGTGGCGCACGATGTCGCCGCCGATCTGCATCTGCTCGAGCGCGATCAGCACGACAAAGACGAGGATCGCGTACTGCGCGAGACGCCCGAGGATGTCGCCGTCCTGGAGGCCGATGTTGCGGCAGTACGCCATCACGGCGCCCGCGACGAAGCGTGCGAAATAGGCGCCGAAAGCGAGGATGACGAGCGCCACCATGAGCCGCGGCACGAACGAGACGACCTGCCGCAGGAGGTCGGTGATGTAGGGCATGCCGAGCGCGTTGAACGCGCTCACCAGCGCCGCGAGCACGATCAGCCAGTAGACGAGCACGCCGAAGACGTCGGTGGTGTCGCTGCGTATGCCGCCCTGTTTCAGGAAGCCGTCGAGCCCGGCGCGCTCGGTGAGCACGTTGAAGTTGATGGCCCGCAGCGCTTTCACCACGGCAAAACGCGCGGCTTTGGCGAGCAGCCAGCCCGCGATGACGACGACGATCGCCAGCGCGATCTGCGGGAGAAATGCGACGAAGCGCTCCCACATGATCTGTACCGGTTGCAGCAGCGTGTCCATACGGTCCATGAGCGTCCCTTTCTTTACTTACGGTACGCGCATCAGCGCGTGCCGTCACGAATCTCCCCTCTCCTTCGGGAGAGGGGTCGGGGGTGAGGGAGGCACACCAACACCCTTCCTCCGTCACGAATCTCCCCTCTCCTTCGGGAGAGGGGTCGGGGGTGAGGGAGGCACACCAACACCCTTCCTCCGTCACGAATCTCCCCTCTCCCCTCGGGAGAGGGGTCGGGGGTGAGGGAGCACACCAACACCCTTCCCTCATCCCCATCCCTTCTCCCGGGGGGAGAAGGGGGCTATTGAAGCAGCCGGCTCAACCCGGCAAGCGGCCACCGCACCCAGTCGGGACGGTTGTTGATCTCGTAGCGCAGCTCGTACAGCGCTTTCTCGATCTCGAAAAGCTCGAGCAGCGAGCGCATCGCGCCCTGGTCCGTATACACCCCAGCCTGCCTCGCGGTTTCGTCGTAGGCGGTGAGGAAAGCCGCCCGTGTCTCGCGCTCCCAGTCCGCCACGATGGGCGCAAGCCGCGCTGCGTCCTCCGGGGACTCGACGGCTTTACCGAGCGCCGCTCCCGCCGCGTAGCTGAACGAGCGCACCATGCCGGCCACGTCGCGCAGCGGCGAGTGCTTGCGGCGGCGCTCTTCCAGCGGGCGCGCAGGCTCGCCTTCGAAATCGGTGATCATGAAATCGTTTCTGCTGAGCAGGACCTGCCCGAGATGATAGTCCCCGTGGTGGCGCATCTTGAGCGTCCCGCCGTGCGGCATCGGCAGCGCGTCGATGCGCGCCAGTACCTCGTCGCGGCGCACGGCAAGCGCGCGCGCTTCGACCATCACCGCCGCGGGGAGCTGCTCGAGGCGGCGGGCGAGGAGCTCGAGCGTCGCGGCGGCGTCTTCGCGCACGCGCGCTTTCCAGCCCGCATAGTCCTGCGCGCTCGCGGGCTCGGGGTCGAAAGCGGGATCGCCGGTGCGGCGCGCGAAAGCCCCGTGCAGCTCGGCCGTCCTTATGCCCAGCGTCTGCATCAGGGAGAGATAGGCGCCGTGCACGCCGGGCGGGACTTCGGCCGCCGCGCGCTGGCTCTCGAGGAAGCGCGCGACGTAATCGACGGTGTAGTTCCAGCCGTCGCCCTGGTTGCGCACGTAGGCCTGGAGCAGCGCGAGGGTCGAGACCTGGCCGTCGCCGTCCACGTGCTCGATGACGCCCGCGAGCGGCACGCAGTTGGGGAAGTGGGCGACGTCGGTCAGGAAGCGCCCGATCTCCACTTCGGGATTGATGCCGCGGCGCACGCGGCGATAGGCCTTGAGGAAAAGCCGCTCGCCCAGCGTGACGATCGTGTTGCTGCTGAGGCCGTGGGGCGTGCTCACCGGAAGCTTTCCGACATCGGATCCTGCGAGCTCGGCGTAGGAGCGGGTGGGCAGGAACCGCAGGCGCCCGCGCGCGGTCTGGATCTCGCCGCCGCGCTCGATCGCCATTGCGATCGCGCGCGCGAAGCGCTCGTCGGCGAGCGCATCGGCGAGGACGCCGACGCTCGCCTGCTGGCGCACCCGCGCAATCGTCACCGACGCGAGCGCGCGCAGCCGCTCTTCCTCGGTGTCTTCCCACGCCAGCGCGAGCGGCATGAAGTAGCACGCGGGCTCCGCCCCGCCTTCGGTCGAGAACAGCGCGAACATCCACTGGCCGCCGCGCGACTCCCACAGCAGGTGATCGACAAGGCGCACGCCTTTCACCGCTTCGCCTTTGGCCGCGAACCAGCGCTGCGTCTGGAGGTAGCGCGGCAGCACTTCCTCCTCGAGCTGTTTGCGCACTTTCTCCGCCATCGCGATGCGCCACGGCACCACGCGGTCGCGGAAGAGGCTCATCCAGCCGTCGAAGAGAATGAGGACGGGGACTTCCTCGGCTCCCAGGCGCTCCTCGTGCCAGCTCGGCACCGCGACGTCGGTCGCGAGCCTGAACCAGTAGAAGCCGTGCGCGGGGAGCGTGAGGAGATAGGGAAGCTCGCCGATCGGCGGAAAGGCGGTGCGTCCGAGGAGCTCGAGCGGCACCCGGCCCCGGAAGCGCGCGAGCTCGAGCTCGACCGGCTGCGCGGAGCGCCCGAGGTTGGCCACGCACAGGATCGCTTCGTCGCCGAGCTCGCGCAGGTAGGCCAAGACCTTGCGGTTGCCCGGGCGCAGGAAAGTGAGGCGCCCGCGACCGAACGCGCGGCTCGTCCTGCGCACCGCCAGCATGCGTTTCATCCAGTTCAGCAGCGAGCCGGGCTCGCGCAGCTGCGCTTCGACGTTGACCGCCTCGAAGCCGTAAATGGGGTCCATGATCGGCGGCAGATACAGCCGTTGCGGGTCCGCGCGCGAAAAACCGGCGTTCCGGTCGGGCGTCCACTGCATCGGCGTCCGCACGCCGTCGCGGTCACCCAGAAAGATGTTGTCGCCCATGCCGATCTCGTCGCCGTAGTAGACGATGGGCGAGCCCGGCATCGACAGGAGCAGGCTGTTCATGAGCTTGATCGTGTCGATGTTGTTCTCCACCAGGGCCGCGAGGCGCCGCCGGATGCCGAGGTTGATGCGCGCGCGCGGGTCGGCGGCGTACATCCGGTACATGTAGTCGCGCTCCTTGCTCGTCACCATCTCGAGCGTGAGCTCGTCGTGGTTGCGCAGGAAGATCGCCCACTGGCAGTTCTCGGGGATGTCCGGCGTCTGCTGCATGATCTCGACCACCGGGAAGCGGTCTTCCTGCGCGATCGCCATGTACATCCGCGGCATGAGCGGGAAGTGGTACGCCATGTGGCATTCGTCGCCGTTGCCGAAATACTCGCGCACGTCCTCGGGCCACTGGTTCGCTTCGGCGAGCAGCAGCTTGTTCTGGTACGACCCTTCGAGCGCCGCGCGGATCTTGCGCAGGACGACGTGCGTCTCCGGCAGGTTCTCGTTGTTGGTGCCTTCGCGCTCGACCAGGTAGGGGATCGCATCCAGGCGGAAACCGTCCACGCCCATGTCGAGCCAGAAGCGCATGGTGCGTATGACCGCTTTCAGCACGCTCGGGTTGTCGAAATTGAGATCGGGCTGATGGCTGAAGAAGCGGTGCCAGTAGTACGACTTGGCGACCTCGTCCCAGGTCCAGTTCGAAGTCTCGGTGTCGGTGAAGATGATGCGCGTTTCCTTGTACTTCTTCGGGTCGTCGCTCCAGACGTAGAAGTCGCGCTTGCTCGATCCCGCCGGCGCGCGGCGCGCCGCCTGGAACCACGGGTGCTGGTCGGAGGTGTGGTTGACCACGAGCTCCGTGATGACTTTCAGGCCGGCGCGGTGCGCCTCGCGCAGGAAGTGCCTGAAATCGGCGCGCGTGCCGTAGTTCTCGTGGACGTTGTGATAGTCGGCGACGTCGTAACCGTCGTCCTTGAGCGGCGAGGGATAGAAAGGCAGCAGCCAGATCGCGTTCACGCCCAGGTCGCGGATGTAGTCGAGCTTCTGCGTGAGACCGCGGAAATCACCTATGCCGTCGTCGTTGGAATCGAAGAACGCCTTGACGTGAAGCTGGTAGATGACCGCGTCCTTGTACCAGAGCGGATCGCCCGCCTGCACGGTATGTTCGGCGTCGGCCGCCAGCGCGGCAGCAACGGGGAGGTCCATGGGGTGATCCTGTCCCTATACGAAATAGTCGAAATCGCGCTCGTCGCGCACGCGGCGCCGAACGACGAAGACGTGCCCCATGCCGGGCTCGAGCTCGACGAAATTGCGCCGCCCGTGCCACAGATAGCGCGCGTCGGTGAGGAGGTCGTGCACCTGGTACGGGTGATCGGGTTCGAGGTCGAGCTTCGGCGGGTCGATCTCCACCCAACCGCTTTGCCTGTGGTGCGGATCGAGGTTGACGACGATCAAGAGCGCGTTCGAGAGATCGGGCGTCGCTTTCACGTACGCGATCAGCTGGTCGCTGTCGGTCTCCGCGAACGTAAGCGTCGCGTCGTTCTGCAACGCCGGATTATCGCGCCTGATCGCGTTTACGCGCGCGATGAGAAAACGCAGGCTTTCGGGGCGCTCGAGGTCCCACGTGCGCACCTCGTATTTCTCCGAGTGCAGATACTCTTCGCTGCCCGGCTCGCGCGGCACGCGCTCGATCAGCTCGAAAGCCGGGCCGTAGATGCCGTAGCTCGCCGCGAGCGTCGCCGCCAGGAGCAGCCGCGCGGAGAAAGCCGGCCGCCCGCCGTGCTGCAGGTACTCGGTGAGGATGTCGGGCGTGTTGGGCCAGACGTTCGGGCGGAAATACTCGCGGCCGGGGCCCGAGGAGAGCTCGGTGAAGTATTCGATCAGCTCGTGCTTGGTGTTGCGCCACGCGTAGTACGTATACGACTGAGTGTACCCGAGCTTCGCGAGGCGGTGCATGATCTTGGGCCGCGTGAAGGCTTCGGCGAGGAAGATGACTTCGGGATGCTCGGTCTTGATCTCCGTCACGAGCCACTCCCAGAACGGAAAAGGCTTGGTGTGGGGATTATCGACCCTGAACACCGTCACGCCCTGGTCGATCCAGAAGTCGAACACGCTTTTCAGCTCCTGCCACAGCGCCATCCAGTCGTCCGACTCGAAGTTGAACGGATAGATGTCCTGATATTTCTTCGGCGGGTTCTCGGCGTATTGCACGGTGCCGTCGGGGCGCCACGTGAACCACTCCGGATGACCTTTCACATAGGGGTGATCCGGGGCGCACTGAAACGCGATGTCCATCGCGATGTCGATGTCGAGCCCTCGCGCGGCCGCGACCAGGCTGCGGAAGTCGTCGAGCGTGCCGAGCTCCGGGTGCACCGTCTTGTGGCCGCCTTCCTCGGAGCCGATCGCCCACGGGCTGCCCACGTCGTCCGCGGTCGGCGTGAGCGTATTGTTCTTTCCTTTGCGCTTCACGCGTCCGATCGGGTGGATGGGTGGCAGATAGAGCACGTCGAAGCCGAGCGCTTTCACGTACGGCAGGCGCGCTTCGGTGTCGCGGAGCGTCCCGGCGCGGCCGGGATCGGGGCTCGTCGAGCGCGGAAAAAGCTCGTACCAGCTCGAGTAGCGGGCGCGCTCGCGGTCGACGACGATCGAAAGCTCCCGGCCATATGCGGCTGCGTAGCGGCGGTCGGGATGGCGCTGCACGATCTCACTCATCTCCTCGTCGAGCGCGATGCGCTTCACCTCCTCCGCGTCTGTGGCGGCGATGAGCTGCTTGCCCCATTGCCGCAAGCGCGCGCCGTCGCTGCGCCCGGCGCGGTTCGCCGCTTCCGCGATCAGCTTGCCGCCCACCAGCGCCGCGGAGGCGATGTCCGCGGGGTCGACGCGGCGCTTCAGCTCATTGCGCCACGAGAGGAAGTGGTCGACCCACGCGGTCACGGTGTAGCGATAGCGGCCGAGTTTCTCGAGCACGAACTCGCCGCGCCATTCGTCGTTCACGAGGGCGGTCATCGGGACCTCGGTCCACTCGCTTTCGCTCTCGTGCCGGAACCCCAGCATGCACGCGATCGCGTCGTGCCCGTCGGTGAACGCGTGGGCGGTCACGGCCATGGCGTCGCCGACGATGCGCTTCACTGGAAAGCGGCCACCGCCGACTTCGGGGAGCACGCGGTCGACGACCGCGCGGACGCGCCCGTCGGTGTGGCTGCGGGCGGCTTTCAACGATGTTTTCCTGGACGTCCTAACGTTCATGCCTGAAGTACACCACGGCGAGCGGGGGCAGCGTTATGCGTATCGCATGATAGCGCCCGTGCGCCGGCACCGGGTGCGAATGCGCGCCGCCGTGGTTGCCCATGCCGCTGCCGCCGTAGCAGGACGCATCCGAATTGACGAGCTCGCGCCAGTAGCCTTCCTGCGGCACGCCGAGGAGATAGTTCTCGCGCGGAACCGGCGTGAAGTTGCACGCCACGAGCACCGTCTGCTTCCCGTTCCTCGATTTGCGGATGAAGGAGAGCGTGCTGTACTCGGCGTCGCAGCAGTCTATCCATTCGAAGCCGCCCGGCTCGAAATCGACTTCGTGCAGCGCGGCCTCGGAGGTGTAGGCGCGATTGAGATCGGCGAGCCACTGCATGAGGCCGCCATGGTCGGGATACTGCAGCACCCACCATTCGAGGCTCTCCTCGTGCTGCCATTCGCGGCGCTGGCCGAACTCGCTCCCCATGAAGAGGAGCTTCTTGCCGGGGTGCGCCCACATGTAGCCGTAGAGGAGTCGCAGGTTCGCGAACTGCTGCCACGCGTCACCGGGCATCTTGCCGATGAGCGAGCCTTTACCGTGCACCACTTCGTCGTGCGAGAGCGGCAGCACGAAATTCTCGTGGAACGCGTAAATCAGCGAGAACGTGAGCTCGCCGTGATGGTATTTGCGGTGTATGGGATCTTCGTGGAAGTAACGCAGCGTGTCGTGCATCCAGCCCATGTTCCACTTCAGCCCGAAGCCGAGGCCTCCGATATAGGTCGGCCGCGACACCGCGGGCCATGCCGTCGACTCCTCGGCGATCACCTGCGTGTCGGGAAAATCGCGATAGACCGCTTCGTTGAGCGAGCGCAGGAAGTGGATCGCATCGAGGTTTTCGCGCCCGCCGAATTTGTTGGGTATCCACTCGCCGTGCTTGCGCGCGTAGTCGAGGTAGAGCATCGAGGCCACCGCGTCCACCCGCAGCCCGTCGATGTGATATTTTTCCAGCCAGAAAAGCGCGCTCGAGATGAGGAAAGCGCGCACTTCGTTGCGGCCGTAATTGAAGATCGCGCTGTTCCACTCGGGGTGGAAACCCTGCCGCGCATCGGCGTGCTCGAAGAGGTGGGTGCCGTCGAACCAGTAGAGCCCGTGCGCGTCGTTCGGGAAATGCGAGGGCACCCAGTCGAGGATGATGGCGATCCCGTTCCGGTGCATCACGTCCACGAAATACATGAAGTCCTGCGGCGTGCCGTAGCGCGAGGTCGGCGCGAAATAGCCGGTGGTCTGGTAACCCCACGAGCCGTAGAACGGGTGCTCGGTGACGGGCATCACTTCGATGTGGGTGAACCCCATCTTCTTCATGTGCTCGGCGAGCGGCTCGGCGATCCCGCGGTAGCCGAGGAACTCCCCGTCGCCGCCGCGGCGCCACGAGCCCAGGTGCAGCTCGTAAATCGACATCGGCGCGCTGAGCGCGTTGTGAGCGCCGCGAGTTTTCATCCACTCGCCGTCGTCCCACTCGTAATCGAGCCGCCACACGCGCGACGCGGTGCGAGGTGCGACCTCCCAGAAGAACCCGAAGGGATCGCCTTTTTCCAGCGTCGCCCCGTGCTGCGGGACGATGCGGTACTTGTATGCCGCGCCGGGTTCGACGCCGGGCACATCGGTCTCCCAGATGCCCGAGCCGTCCCAGCGTGGACTCATGACATGACTCTCGGGATTCCAGCCGTTGAAGTCGCCGATGAGAGACACCGCTTTCGCGTTCGGCGCCCACACGCCGAAATGCGCGCAATCGTCCGCGTCGATGTGGCAGCCGAGCTTCTCGTAGAGCTTCGCGTGGCTGCCTTCCCTGAACAGATAGATGTCGTGATCGGTGAGTGTGCTCATGACGAGAAGCGGCAAGCAATTCCTTGGCCTGATGGCGTAATCGCCTTTTGCGGCGCCCCGGGACCGAAGCCACTGCGCCCACGGTCATGATCACCCGCCGCGCTCACATCGCGCAAGAATTACCGCTCGTCACCCACCTATAATGGAACAAATCCGCTCGCGCCTTCGAGGGCGCGGCATCGGAGGTGCGTGATGGAAAGAGAAGTTCAACTGTACGTGGGCGAAGCGCTCGGTGCGTACGGGTTTCCGAATGGACACCCCTTCGGGCCCGATCGCCAGGATGCGTTCTGGAAAGAAGCCGACAAGCAGGGCCTGCCGAAGAAGGTCGCGCTGCGCGAGCCGCGTGCAGCGCACCGTGAAGAGATCGAGCGTTTCCACAAGCCCGAGCACGTCGAGCGCGTGCGCGTGCTCTCTCACGAAGGCTACGGCTCGATCGACTACGGCGACACCCCTGCCTATCCCGGCGTCTACGAAGCTTCGGCGAATGTCGTCGGCGCGGCGCTCGACGGTCTCGAACAAGTCATGAGCGGGCAAGCGCTGCGCACGTTCCAGCCGATCGGCGGCCTGCATCACGCGCGGCGCGCGGGGGCGGCCGGCTTTTGCGTATTCAACGACTGCGGCGTGGTGATCGAAACGCTGCAGAAGCAATACGGCGTGAAGCGCGTGGCCTACGTCGACATCGACGTGCACCACGGCGATGGTCTTTACTATCCGTTCGAAGGCAACGCGGGTGTGATTTACGCAGACATACACGAGGACGGTCATTTTCTGTATCCCGGCACCGGCCACGATTACGAGCGCGGGACCGGGGCGGCCGAAGGCCTCAAGCTCAATCTTCCGATGCAGCCCGGATGGGGCGACAAGGAGTTCCATGCCGCGTGGGAACGCGTGGAGGACCACCTGCGGCGGCACAAACCCGATTTCATCGTTTTCCAGTGCGGCGCCGACAGCATCGCCGGCGATCCGCTCGCGCATCTGCAATACACGCCCCGGGCGCACGCCCACGCCGCGCGCAGCCTGTGCGCGCTTGCCAACGACATGTGCGAAGGGCGCCTCATGGCTTTCGGCGGCGGCGGGTACAACCGGGGCAACCTGGCGGCGGCCTGGTGCGCGGTGCTGGACGAGCTCGTGAAAGGCTCGGAGCGCTGAGCCGACCGTGTCAGCCGGCGGCGGAGTCGAGCGTTAGAAGCACCATCCGGCGCCCGCCGGCTGCCGGGCTCGATGCCCGGCTTCCCAACGCAAGGGAGGAGACGATGAGACACCCGATAGCGGCAGTGTGCTTCATGCTGGCGGCTGCGCCGGCGCTCGCGCAGGACAAACCCAAGGACGCGGGGAAAAAGGCGGCCGTGGCGAGCGAGAAATCGGTGAAGAAGCAGCCTTCGGAGAAGCAGAAAGCCCAGCAGGACAGAATGCGCTCGTGCACCAAGGACGCCAAAGACAAGAAGATGAAGGGCGACGAGCGCAAAGCTTTCATGAAGGAGTGCATGAAGAAGACCTGAGCGCGGCCATCGGGCAGTCGGCCGGGCGGCGCATTCCAGGTTCTCTCCGGCGGGCACGAAGGGCATACTGTCACCGGTATGCCCTTTTTCTCGGCACAACGGTTCGCTCGCGGCCTCGTGCGCCTGGCGAAAGGCGTGCTGCTTGGTTTGCTCGTGACGATGGACGCCGACGCCCAGGACCGCTATTCCGCCCAGCGCGATGCGATGCTGGAGGAGATCGCGCGCACCACCCGCGAGACGCGCAGCGAAACGGGACGCGCCGCGCTGAGCCCGCGCGTGATGGACGCATTGAAGCGCGTTCCCCGCCACCGGTTGGTGCCTCCCGAAGAGGAGTCGAACGCCTACCGCAACAGGCCGCTTTCGATCGGCCTCGGACAGACGATCTCTCAGCCGTTCATCGTCGGCCTGATGACCGACCTGCTGGACGTGAAACCGGGCGACAAGGTGCTCGAAGTCGGGACGGGCTCGGGCTATCAGGCGGCCGTCCTCGCCGAGCTCGGCGCGAAGGTCTACACGATCGAGATTCTCGAGCCCCTGGGACGCGAGGCCGCGGCGCGTCTCTCGGCGCTGGGCTACCGCTCGGTGATAACGCGCATCGGCGACGGGTTTCGCGGCTGGCCCGAGGAGGCGCCTTTCGATTCGATCATCGTCACCGCCGCGCCGCGCGAAGTGCCCGACGCGCTCGCTGCGCAGCTGAAGCCCGGCGGCAAGCTCGTCATCCCGCTGGGCGCGAGCCAGGGCGCGCAAACGCTCTATCTGATGGAGAAACGGGCCGACGGAACGCTGACTCGCCGCGAGATCCTCGCGGTGCGCTTCGTCCCGCTCACCGGCGAGGCCGAGACGAACCGCTGAGAAGTGTCATTGCGAGGAGGGCACCGACGAAGCAATCCCGGGGATCCCCGCGCATGTTCGTTTACCGGCCGAGGTGGCTGCCGAATGGCAGCCACGGCACACCGTGCCTCGCGATGACAGTCTTTAGAAGCTGCGGCTGACGCCGAGGCGGAGCCCTTGCCGCTTCGGATAGAAGGCCCCCGGTTCTCCGCTCAGGACGTCGTAGGTGAGCGCCCAGTTGGGCGAGAGCCAGTGCCGGCCGGAGAGCGTCCAGTCGCGCACGTCGCTTGCGGAGAATGCCGCGGGCATCCCGACGTTGTCCACGTCGCGGCCGGTGGTGTACGACAGCCCGATCGTGTTGCGCTCGCCGTAGAGGTAGCTCACTTCGAAGCGGTGCGCCGAGCCGAGCCCTGCGCCTTCGGTCCGCGTCGAGTAGAGCGTATAAGCGCCGCGGAAGCTGCCGAATTGACGCTCCGCGGACAGCGCGAGCAGTTGCGACGAGGCGAAGTTGTAATCCGTCTGGCGCATGCCGAAGCCGAGGCCCCATCCGCCCGGCAGCGCGCGATTCACCTGCGAGTACAGCGTGTACTTGGGCAGGGCGTCGCCGAGCGTGTGGATGTTCGATTCCGCGAGCGCGGCGATATTCTGGCCCGCGGGCTGATGCAGGCCGACGCTGTAGTCGGTGCCGGCGCTCACCAGGCGGCGCGCGTCGAAAGTCCCGCCCGACAGAAAAAGCCGCGGCGCGACATCGGGCAGCGCGTCGTCGCCGTTACGTTTCAGGCGCGGCGCTGTTCCCGAAAAAGCCGGTACCAAGGTGTGAGCTTCAAGGGCGCTCGCGGGTATTTTCAGGCCGCGCAGCGACGAGCCTTCGCCCGCGTGTGCGGCGAAGCCCTGCAGACATACCGCACCCGCGACGAGTCCGCCAAACAGCGCTGCTCTCATGATCGGTGTGCTTATAGTTTTTGGGAGATCATTGTAATACACGACCCCGGGCCCCGTCATGGGGGACAGGGTTCCCCGGCGGCCACCTTCCTTCCACTCCGGGGAGGCCTTTTCCAGGGGGCGGCAAGGCGCTTGCTACCCTTGAGAGCCGCTCCCCGCATCGCGTTTCTCGCGCACCGCGGACGTTTCCCCGATCCTTCGCGTATCGTCAGCAGGCCGGAGCGGCTTTCAGCCTGCCGCAATCCACAGGAGCATTGAAATGCAACACGAACTTCCGCCACTGCCTTATGCCATGGACGCCCTGGAGCCGCACATCTCCCGGGAGACGCTCGAGTTCCATTACGGCAAGCACCACAAAACTTACGTCGACAAGCTGAACGAGCTCATCAAAGGCACCGAGTTCGAGAACGCCCCGCTCGAAGACATCGTTCGCAAGTCCGACGGGAAAATCTTCAACAACGCGGCGCAGACCTGGAACCACACCTTTTTCTGGAGCTGCATGAAGCCCGGAGGCCCCGGGAAGCCCGGCGGCCCGCTCCTGCAGGCGATCGACCGGTCCTTCGGGTCTTTCGACGAATTCAAGAAGAAGTTCAGCACCGCTTCGGCCGATCTTTTCGGCTCGGGATGGACGTGGCTCGTCAAGCGCGGTGACGGCTCGCTCGCGATCGAGCCGCTGAAAGACGCCGACACGCCGATCGCATCCGGAAACCGCGCCGTGCTCACGCTGGACGTGTGGGAGCACGCGTACTACATCGATTACCGCAACAAGAGACCGGATTTCATCGCGGCGTTCTGGAACATAGCGAACTGGGAGTTTGCAGCGAAGAACTACGCCGCGTGACGCGGCCGCTTGCGGCGAAGCGAGTGCATTTGCGCGTGAGGCGACGCCGCTATTGCCTCACCGGGCCGGTTTCGGTACTCTAGGACGTTGTCGTATCGAACAATAACCATGCGACCGTCCAGGAGGCGAGAATGAAAAATCCGCTCGATTCGCTGTGGGGCACGGTGATCTCCGGCCTCGTCATCACGCTGATCCTCTACAACATCGTCAGATTCGCGCTGCAATAAGGGGAACCTCATGGGAGACTTCATTCAGCTCGGAATCGGCCGCTGGATACACATCCTCGCAGGCGTGATGTGGATCGGCCTGCTCTACTACTTCAATTTCGTACAGGTGCCGGCGCTGGCCGATGCGGGCAAGGACGGCACCGCCCCGGGCATTACCAAGCACGTGGCGCCGCGCGCGCTGTTCTGGTTCCGCTGGTCCGCGCTCGTGACGTGGCTCGCGGGCGCGATGATCCTCGGCGCTCACTTCCTCGACGCGCTCCT
>Ga0105106_10000741_pt1 | contig 23173 bp, 18 predicted proteins | sample PPLLaktember2015_5_FD_79109 | JGI IMG/M metagenome (GOLD analysis project Ga0105106, IMG submission 79109) | Freshwater sediment microbial communities from Prairie Pothole Lake near Jamestown, North Dakota, USA - PPLs Lake P8 Core (1) Depth... | ecosystem: Environmental > Aquatic > Freshwater >...
GATTTCCAAGCACGACCGGGAGATGGACGCGGGGGAGCGCCAGCGGGCGCGCAAGCGCATCGAACACCAGATGCTCCGCTACGGCCAGAAGGAAGACCAGCCGGAAGCCGTGCTCCTCGCGGGGATGCCGGGGTCCGGCAAGACCACGCTCCTGAACGGCCGGGCGCACGAGTTCCGCAACTACGTCCGCCTGAGCGCCGACGACATCCGAAGCCGGATGCCCCGATACGAGGGCTGGAACAGCCCCCTGCTCGCCGAGGAAGCGGACGACGTGCTTGAGAGGGTGATGATGCAGGCGGTCAAGGAGAAGCGGCCGCTGGTGCTGGACTCGATGCTCAAGACCGGGGACACGGCCGAGCGGATTATCAAGGCCCTCGGCGCTCACGGCTACCGGACACGCGTCATCTTCGTCGATACCCCGATGGAGCAGGCGATGGAGCGGGCCATCCGGCGCTATACTTCGGGCACGGGCCGCTACGTCAGCCCCGCCTACATCGCCTCGCACGCCGACAAGGGCCTGCACACCTTCGAGCGCCTGAAGTCTGCGGCGGACACTTGGGAGCACTGGACGAACGACGGGGACGCCCCGAAGAAGGTGGGCGAAGGAAAGAGGAACGCATGAGCCGGATTATCAAGACGACCTTTGCCGACGACGGCGACGACCGAACGCTCGGTCGGCTGGCGGACGCCCTCGAAGCCAAGGCCCCGGAACTCCGCAAGGTCATCGGCCAGCCCGAGGAGCCGGATGTCACGCCGCCGCTCGATGAACAGGCGTTCGGGGAGCACGCGCTGGAAGAGGTGGTAGCCGCCAACGCCGTTGCATCTGGCGACGAGGAGTATGGACCTTTCGAGGCCGATGAATGGCTGAGGGCGGGTCCGGGCGATGGAAGCATTGCCCCCGTGCTCCGAGGCCTCGTCCGCCGCCTGACTCTGCGCGGCGGACCGGGTTCGGGGCATCACGGCCACGAAGGGCGTCCCGGCCGGGTGGGAGGGAGCCAATCCGGGGATTTCCATTCGGCGGAGCCGGGAGACCAGTTTCCCGTGATTGGCCCGCAGGTGTCTGGCCTATCGGTGAGAGACGACGTTCCAAACACAACCTCGATTGGTGCTACGTTCGGAACGGAAGACCAATACGAAGTCCTGCCCGGCATCCGGGAAGTGCCCATGAGCGCCTTCGATGGCATCAACGGCAAATCCTACAGCGCCACGGAGAACGCGCGGATTGCCGAACTCGCGGAAGGCATTGAGGCGTCCGGGGAAATCGCCCCGCTCATTGTGGTCATCGACAAAGAGGGGCCTTACATCCTTGAGGGGAGCCACCGGATTGATGCGCTCTACCGACTGGGAAAGGAAAGTTTCCCCGCTATGGTCGTTCTCGACAAGACCGACGGCGGAAACGCCGAGGATTTCCATGAGGCGGAGACGGGCAGTTATCGCGGAACGCCCGAGGCGTGGAAGAACCCCGAGACGCGCGCCAAGTTGGATGACATTGCAAGTCGCCTCAATCAAGACAGCAATATCAACAGGGCCGGGGAAGTCCGCAGATTCCTAGCCAATAGCGTTGCGGCTCACTTGGGCCGTCCAGTGAGCATGGGCCACGGAAAGGTCCAAGAGTTCTATGACAGCGTTAGACAGGACTCCCCAAGCGGCCTGTGGGTTCGGGACGACACCGGAAACGTCCTGATGGTCGTTGCCTCCGACGCCGGGGCGCACGGATGGTCCAAGACTCAAGTGGCCCTTGGAGGCATTTTCGCGGCACAGAAGGGGACTGGTTTGGGGACGGCCTTTATGGAAGCCCTGCATGACTACGCTCAGGCTTCCGACAAACAGGTGCTAGTTCACAGCGTCGCGAATCCAAAGTTCTTCGAGGGCTTCTGGTGGTTGAAACGAGAAGACCCGGAATCGACGCTCTCGTATGTCTCAAAGGCAGAGGACGAGCGCCTGACCCTGCGCGGCGGGCCGGGGAGCGGCCACTTCGGCCACGAAGGACGGCCGGGAAAGGTTGGAGGCAGTCAGCCCGGCGATTTCCATTCGGCGGAGCCGGGGGCCTACGGCAAGGGCATCGACAGTGCGGCGATGGAGGTGCTGACGCCGGGCCTTCCCATCTCTCCCGAGGATGCGAAGTGGCTTGAGGCGTGGTTTGCCAAGAACACGACCGCTGTTGACCCGACACAGCACGAGACACTGGTGGGTCCTTCGGGAAAAGCCTATGCCGTTGACGGGCTTGGCGGGCACAACTCGGCAGGAGAGAGTGCGCTTGGGGCGCTCGGCCAGAAGAAACTTGACGAGGGCGGGGCCGCATCCGAGTTCACCGTGAAACCAATCGTGGCCGAGGGCGATTGGATGATAGAGACATACGCCGAGGATGTCGGTCCCGATGGCGATGGGTGGGACCGTGACCCGGACGGAACTCTGACGTTCACATTCCTGACGATAGCGCCCGGCGCGGCCGCTAAGGTTCCAATCAAATACCGAATCGAGAAACACGGCGACGAATACCAGATTATCACGGGGTCATCTAGGGATGCCGTCAGGCCATCGACGCTGTTCAAGTTCGTCTACAACGCCCAAGAGATTGCTGGCAAGGAGCGGCACATCGGCCTTGAAAGCGAGGATAAGGCCAAGCAGTTTGTTGAAGCCATGCTCTTTGGCGACGCGAGGCAAATCAACGTCGATGTCTACCCCATTGGAGGCGAAGCGCGCAGTTATGAGTTCACGAGGCTTCCCGGCGAGGCTCTGGAAGCGATTGGACTTGACCCCGAAAAGAACATCATCCCGGACTACAACTGGACGGACAATCAGGTTCCCCCCTTCGTGGCGGGAACCGTTGAGGAGGTCGCCGAGAAGACTGGCGATTACTTCGCGAGCCGCAGAGACAAGTCGAAAAAGCCGGAGCCATACAGCCTGAACCTCGCGATGGGGCGTATCACCGGGGAAGACGGCATTTTGGCGATGGGGTTCCTGCGGGTCTCAAGAGGCTTCGCCGGGACATCCGGCCAAGTGCCGGAGGTCGGCATGTCATGGAACCGCACGGCGGGCCTGACAGAGGCCCAGAAACGAGTGGCCGTCAAGGTGGCGAGGAACACCGTCGAAGAAGGGGGAAGGTTCTCTTATGAGCGGTTCAATGGCTATGACCTTCAATCGCAGAGGTGGGGTGACGTTCAATCGGGTTACTTTGCGGAGTGGCCGGACAGACTGTTCACTGGTGTCGTTCAAGGGGCCGACATCAATGACTTGTTGAGTCGCTCCTTCGACGACTTGCCAGCGTGGGCCTTGCGCCTGCTCATCCAGCGCGGCGGACCCGGCTCAGGCCACTTCGGACACGAGGGCAGACCCGGACAGGTGGGCGGGAGCCAGCCCGGAGATTTCCATGAGGCCGCGCCATCCATAGCCATGCCTAAGTCGGTCGAATGGCATCACCCAGAGAGCGAAAAGGCCAGCGACGATTTCGAGCCGATTCTTTACCACGGAACCGTGCGAGAGCACATCGAGGACATTGCCCGATTCGGCTTGTTGCCACAGGTGGGCGAATGGGTAACTAGCGCATACAGCCGTCCGGGAACCAATATCGGCAAAGCCAAGGTCGAGGCGACCTACTTCGCTGGTCCGGAAGGCTCGTATGGCTTTCCGGAGTCCGGCTCGAATGATGTTCAGGACGACTCTTACGCGTGGAAGTCAATCATGGCTATCCAAGCGCAAGTCTCGTTCCTGATGGATAAGGTCCCGGATGATGTAACAATTGAGGACATTCGGAGAAACGGTCTCTTGGTCGGCGTCAAGGCATCAGACCTGAAAGACGCCGATGTTCGCGTGGTCATAGAATCTCAGCCAGAAGAAGCGGACGAGCCTGTGCCCGTCGCGGTTCCCGTCTCGTTTCCCGACGATTCAACAGTGGATGTGGGTTACGACGAGCAGGAACTTTCGGGCGTCGGCCCAGAAAGGGGCGACTACTTCACGACCGCCAAAGTCAGCCCATCGCTCTACCTGTATGGCGACGACCTAGTTCGCTGGATGGCCCACTTCTTCGCTCGCCACAACGGGGGCGAGGACATGGACTACGACCTCGGCGCTGATGTTGTTTCCCGGCTTGGCGACCGCTACCGCGAGGACCTGAGCGTAGATGATGCGGTCCTAGATGATTTTCCTGCTGACGACGAAGAGGAGGCCGTAGAAAAGTCCAGTTATCGACGCACAGGAAAGGTCGTCAATCGAACGCCGGATAGACCACTCCCTACTTTGCGCGTCTTTATCCCTCAGTGGCTTGCATTGCGCGGCGGACCCGGCTCCGGGCACTTCGGGCACGCGGGTCGGCCGGGGAAAGTCGGGGGGAGCGCGCCGTCGGATTTCCATTCGGCGGAAGGGCAAGGGCCGAAGCCCGGCGACATGGTGGACTGCCCGCGGTGCGGCGGGACTGGATACCTCGAACACTACCAGCACGTCGCTGAGGGCGTCTGCTTCCAGTGCGGCGGCGACAAGAAGGTTCCTTACGTCCCCCCAAAGGAGATGCCGGAACCCGACAAGAAGTGGGTGGCGATTACCCAACGCATCGCCAACGCCCGCGAAGAACTGGCGAAGGAACTCTACCTGCCGAAGCCCGGCGAGCCGATTACCAATCCAACCCTCCTCGACATCGTGGCTCCCGACAAGCGGGAGATGGGGAAGTACGGGCCGAACCCGAAGGACTGGCCTCCCAAGTTGCAGGAGGAATGGGAGAGATACAAGTTGGAGTGGGCATTCAGCGCGGCCGTCCGCGACAAGATATTCCAGCAGTTCGGCCACGAGACCGTGCCCTACGGTCTGGCGGGCATGTTCTGGGGGAAAGAGGCGAAGAAGGAAAAGGAGTTCATGGAGGTCTTCGACAGGGACCCCGAGGGCTTCATCGAGCAGGACATCGGCAAGGCCCGTGCCGCATTCAGCGCCAAGACCCAAAGGGTATCCGGCGAGCAGGCTGAGGCCGACGCCTTTTTCCAATCGTGGAAGCCGCCGGAGAACGCCCTGACCGCCAAACTCGCGACCTCCGTGACGAAGCACGGCTACGACTGGGTGAAGGGCAACAAACTCGTGAAGTTGAGCGTGCCGGAGGCCAGCCGATACTCGCTCGACAACTCGACGAAGATACTGGAGGACATCGGCGCTCGGCCCGTCGTCGAGGTCAAGAAGTCAGCCTCCGGCAACTGGTGGTACATCGTGCGACCGCTCGCCGAAGGGCGCTTCGCCATGCACCAGTTCAGCCAATACGAATGGGACACGGAGAAAGGTCCGGGGTCGGAGATTCACGAAGTCAAGCGCGGGGACTGGGAGTGGAAGTTCGCAAGGCCCTACGTCCTCAACTTTATCAAACAGAACGGTGGAGGCTGAGATGGCCGCTCAGGTCTTCGGCAAGAGCATCTTCTACTGGGTTGTCCCCGACGTGCTCAAGGGCGACCCGGCGGCTCTGGCGCTGGCGCTGAAGGACTGCCGCATCGAGCGCGTCGTGGTGAAGGCCGCTCAGGAGTCCTCCCCCTACAAGTTGTCCACCATCTACTATCCGGGATGGGGCGAGAACGTGAAGCCGGAGTGGGTGGCGAAACTCCGCGAGGAAACAGCGAAGGTCAACTGGCCGATTTTCATTGACGGGTGGGGGTTCTGCCGGGGCTACAACGCCAAGGGCGAGGGGCAGATTGCGGCATCGCAGGTCAAGCGCCTCGGCTTAGACGGATGGGAGTTCGACGCCGAGGGGGCCTTCGAGGGCCAGCCGGACGCCGCAGGGCGTGCGCGTATCCTCGCCACCGAGTACAAGGCTGGATGCGACAAGCATGGGGGGTGGTGCTCGTGGCCTTGCTTCACGTCGCCCTACGCCTCGAACAAGGGACAGGTCTGGCATCCGGTGGCCGTGGCGAAGGCGGCGCTGGCCGTGCTGGACTTCGCCGCCCCGATGGTCTACTGGCCCAACCAAGGTGCATACTGGGCTGTGTTCTGGCTGAACGCATCTTTCGAGCAGTATCGAGCAATCACCGACAAGCCCTACGTCCCCGCCGGACGCCTGTACACGGGCGACGGGGGAACATGCGACGCGCCCGGCATCCTCGCTTTTTCAACGAGGGTCAAGGAACTTGGCCTCATCGGGCAATCCAACTGGCACTTCAACTCCGGCCTCAAGAACGAGGCGTGGTGGACGGCATGGAAGACGGTTGACCCGTGGAACATCTGGTATCCGCCGACGCCGCCGGAGGAGCCGGAACAGCCGCCGCAACCCTGCTCGGACAATTGGAAGCAGGAGATTACCAACTGGGCGCGGACAATGGGATATACTGGGCCTGACCCCTGCTAGGAGCAGAGCATGAAGCAGACTCCTTTGGTCGTCAAATCCTATCTGGACATCGTGCGGCGGGGCGGGCCGGGTTCCGGTCACTTCGGACACGAAGGGCGTCCGGGCGAGGTCGGCGGCAGTCAGCCGTCCGATTTCCATTCGTCCCCCGGCAAGAAGGGATGGGGCAGGCCCGCCGAGCACGGCGATGGGACGACCGTGGTGGACGGCAAGCGGACATTCATCCGGGGTTGGGACCAGAAGGCAATCGACGAACTCGATTCGTGGGATAAGCCGCTGGCCTCCGCTCAGGAGAAGGACTCGTGGCTCTCTGCGCTCACGTCTCAATCCATGTGGCGGGCGACAATCATCCGCGACTGGTACGAGGATGCGCGCCGCCTGCGGACGGCTGATGAGCCGGTTGCTCCGCCAATCGAGAGCATTCTTCCGACGCTCGTGGAGACGTTTGGGAAACTGGGAAACTTGGGGAAACGCGGGGCCGAGACCTACGCAACGGCCGCAGAGAACGCCGGGCATTTCCTGAAGGCCATCGACGGGGAAGACGAGTTCATCGCCAGCAACAGAACCGACATCATCCTCGGCCACCTCTTCTTTGCCTTGGAACGGGAGACTGACCCCTTGAACGCGGATGCCGCTATCGACTTCAAGGGCGGCGTGGATATGGAATCTCCGCTGATGCGGGCCGTGCCCTACGACATGCGCAAGCCCATCGCTCAGATTGTCCAAGGGGCATCGCAGGCCCTAAAGGAATACACGGCAGTAAAATACGCCTATGACGAGCGGAGTCTGGATTTTGAACTGACGGAGAAGGATTGGGAGCGGTGGGACTTCGTGATGGACGAGATGAAGAAAGCCGAGGCCGTCCGCAAGGCGGTCGTCTCGCACGACTCGCAACTCCCCTATGCTCTTGCGGCTGACCAGCAGGTATATGCCGAGCGCATGTCGAAGACAATGGCCGAGCGGGAGAAGGAAGTGGAATCTGGCGACCCCGACAGGGCGCGCTTGGACCAAATCGAGAGCACCCTGTTCGAGCAACGGAAAGTCTTTTTCAACCACCAAGCAGAGGCGTCGAAGGTTGCGGTTAGGGTCATGCGCGAAGACCTAGCGCCCCTCTTTAGCGCATTCTCCGACGACCCCCGCCCGGAACTCGTGCCGATAACGGTAGGGGAACACGCCACCCCGAGGACGCGCCCGTTTCCTTCGACCATGAAGGCGGACGCAGAAACCCACGTCAGCCTCGCCAAACTTGTGATGTCCAGCATCGTTTCCCCGAACCTCCTGCGCAAGATGCCGAGAACGGATGTCGGCCTGTCCAATGGGGCGTCTGGCTTCTTTGACCCCGAAGAACAGGTCATCGGCGTGAACGACCCGTCATTTTCAACCATCAGCCACGAAACGGCTCACGCCGTCGAATTGGCGACCCCCGAACTCCGAAAACTGGGATGGATGTTTTACCGATACCGGACGGGCGGAGACCGCGTGCAGTTCCGCGGAACATCGTTTGATGCGCCCATGAAGCCCGACAGGTTCCCTGACCCCTATAGCGGACGGACATACCCTGCCCGAGGATACCAGTCCGAAGTCCTGAGCACGGCCGCGGGCCAACTCGCTTTCAGCCCTGCGGTTCTTGCCGCCGCCGACCCTGAACTTTTCAACTTTGCCATTACCGCCTTCAAGGGCGATTGGCTTCACGGGGAGACGCAATGACTGACACCCTTTTCTACCGCATCACGTTCCCTTCGGGCCGAACCGCCGAGTTTGTGCCGGGCGAGGGGTGGCGCTCGGACGACGACGTGCTGAGGGACAACCTCAACGCCCTGTACACGCCAGCCGCTCTGCCGCTCCTGATTCCCAACTACGGCTTCCAGTACGACCCGCGCCCCGCCGAAACCGTGGTCCGACGGGCGGCGAAGGACTTGGGGGCGGAGTTCGAGCAGGTCGGGAACCCCCCGCCGCCTGACCCGGACATGGTTTACTAGGCCAAAAGCCGCCGAAATCGGAACGGTTGATATGGTGCATTTGCCCTTCCATTCGGAAGGGCTTTTGGCTATTCTGGAAGGGTAGACAGCCCGAAAAGGCGGAGTTTGCCATGCCCGGAAAGCCCACGGCCCCATCGACCCTCAGCGGCCACGCCGCCGACATCTGGCAGTCGGCCTTCGCATCGGCCTACGACGGAACCTGCAAGGAACGCTCTGACCGGGATGCCTGCGCCGCATCAATCGCGTGGTCCGCAGTCAAGAACGTTTACAAGAAGAACGAGAGCGGCGAGTGGGTCGAGAAGGCCGCTGACCCCGTGGTGGGCACAGCCCCGTCAACCGGGGACATCCCCGCCGAGTTCCCGACGCCAATGGAAGGCTCCTACGGCTTCGAGATGGGTCAGGTTTACCAAGAAGCGTATCACGCCGCGCTCCAAGGCGTCTGTGCCACTGCGCCAGACCCCGAGGGTTGTGCGCGGGAGAAAGCAATGTGGGCAGTCGAGGAAGCCAACCAGACGGGCAACGCCGGAACGAAGATGGAACAGAAGTTGGAAGTGGACAACTCTGGGATGTCTGGCTCCCGCATTGAGCGAGGGAAAAAGCCCATGATGAACTACGACCCCCACGCCATCGCCGTCCGCCGACTTGAGCGGGAGGTCGAGGCCAAGCACGACGCTGAGATGCTGGCCGCTGGCAAGGGCGACGCCTCTGCCCTGCGCCCGGCGCAGATGCCCTCAGATGTCTGGCGCTCGCTTCCCCCTGAACTGCGCACGGTGAAGGCCATGCTGAACGTCCGGGCCTACGAGCGCGGGTATCAAGAAGCCGCGGACACCGCTCTGGAAGAGGGTTGGGAGCGATTTCCAAACTCGACGCTCCCCGAGGAGTTCATCTTCCGGCGCTTCGTGGACACGCCGGACGGCGCAATCCTTGTGCGTGCGGTTCTCGTGCGCCCGGCCAAGGGCGGCGACTGGTATCTGCGGGAACTCTCGCGGGGTGCGGCCTCCTCACTGGCGGCACGCTCGGCCCCCGGAGAAGTGCGCTACCGCCCTTTCGTGCAAGGCTCGGCCCTTGACGACATTTCCATTCTGCGTGGAGGTCCGGGGTCGGGCCATCACGGGCACAAAGGTCGCCCCGGTGAGCGGGGCGGCTCCGCGCCGGGCGACGGCCAGCGGATAACCAAGCCTGAGAACGTCATCGAGGTTCCAGCCGCGAGGCCGATGGGGGACCAAGCCGCAGGGATTGACACTTGGGCGGCAAAGGCCATCGGCGAAATCTACAATGCCGAGTACGCCGAGAAGTATCGCAACTCTGGCCCCGAAATATTCGAGTTCGCCAAGGACGAGGCGGTTGGCATCAAAATCTCTCAGGCGACAGGGTGGGATGGGCACGACATCATGCGCGCCTACGCACACGCGCTCGAAGAGGCGAACGACCACGAAAAGGCCAAGGTCGTTCGAGATTGGATTGTCAGCGAGGAGGGAAAGGTAGAAGCCCCCTCGACAAAGTTCAAGGGAGACGCAGACCCCTTCCTCGCTCACTACGCTGTTCAGCAGTTCGGCCCCGACGTTACGCGTGAGCAATTCAACAAGGCGATGGGCAATCTTGTTGGCGCTAACTTCGCCTACCGCTCGCCCGGCACAAAGGATAAGCCGTTTGGGAACGTCACGGGGCACATCTACACGAGTTTCCGCGCGGCGCTCGAAGATGCCAACTGGCACGACCGGGCGAATACCGTGCAGGGCTGGATGGAAGAGTCCGGGACATACAACCCCTATGGCCCCCCCACTAAGCGCGGGCCACAAGGCAGTCCGACCATCATGGAGAGCACGGCGGCGCACGTCACCCGCGGCGGGCCGGGGTCAGGTCACTACGGGCACGCCGGACGGCCGGGGCAGGTAGGCGGCAGTGAGCCGTCCTACGGCGAAGGCGACCGACCGAGCGACCTCCACCGCAAGTGGCGTCAGGGCAAGAGAACGCCGACGACCGTTGATTCGGCCAGATGGGACGACCTCTACTTCATCGCTCACGGCGCGCTGGCGAGCGGCAAACTCGACAGGGCCAGTGAAGCAATGCAGGGGATGAACGCCATTCTCTCGCGCATCACTGACCCTGAGAGCCGGGCGGGGCTGGAACAGGAACTCAAGAAGTTGGCCGAGGAATACAACTTGGTCGGACAGGGGCCAGTGGACGCCGAGGCCATCGCCACCGGGGGAACGAATCCCTATGCGCCGGAGCAGGAAGCACCCGAGGGTTCAATCCTCGAAGAGGGCGAGACCATCGAAGGACCCGATGACTGGTCGCCAGCCGAGCCAGCCGCCGATTACCATTCGGGCATCGGCAAGCGCGGCCATCTCCTGTTGACGAAGGAGTTGGAGAAGCAGTTGCCCCCGCTCTACACCAACGAGCAGAAGGGCAAGGACGCTCAGGCGCTCGTCAAGTTCTTCTCCCCCCTGAGCAACTGGACGTGGTACGCCTCGGAGTACGACCCAGAAAGCCGGACGTTCTTCGGGCTGGTGGATGGCTTCGAGAAGGAGTTTGGCTACTTCTCGCTGGACGAACTGGAAGGCGTCGAAGGCCCGGCGGGGATGCCAGCGGTCGAGCGCGACATGGATTGGGAACCCAAGACGTTCCGGGAGCTTCTTGCGATGGGCGACATGACTTCCCCTGCCGAGCAGATGCCCGGCGGGAAAGACCCCATCGCCGAAGCGGAGCGCGAGGCCGAGGAGCGGTTCGACACTCGGTTCGAGAACCTGCCGGAGCAGGGCGGACCGGATTTCCATGAGGCCCCCAAGTCCAGAGGCGAGTTTGAGACGCCGGATGCTTTGGCTGACCACCTCATTTCCGAATACTCTCAGCCGACAACCATGAAGGGCAGGCCAATCGCGGGAGACATCTTCTACGACGACATCTCGCGGCGGGTCAAGGCTATGTATCCAAACAACGAGAACGCGAGAACCGAGGCATTCATGCGAGTGGTTGACCGTCTGAAGGCGGCTAACTACTGGGTGCATTCGTAATGGCCGATACCGAAGTTCGCACCGACCCCAAGGAAGCCTACTTCCGTCTGGGGATGGGGATGCCCAGTCACCGATGCGGTGACTGTATCGCCTACCAGAACGGGAAGTGCGTGACGGTTGCCGTCGAGCCTAGCGCCGACGACATCTGCCGCTTGTTCCGTCCACATCCAGCCAACGGGAGCATGTCAGCGATGCAGGCAGGAGCCTTGTCCATGATTGGTCGGTCCACTGGCGAGTTGAGCCTGTTTATCAATCGGGTCAGCCGTGACCCGCAGACCGGCATCCGCCGCTGGTACTCGACCGCATCGGGAACCAAGCGCGACCTCTACAACGAGAAGATGAGCGTCCCGCTGTTCAAGGACTTCATCCGGCGCATTGAGGCCGGGGAGAAGGCCCCGGAGCCGTTCGCAAGCCGGGCGTGGCAGGGCGGGCTTCCGTATCTGGGCGTGGCGCACTACTTGGACATGGAAGGCGAGGCCATCGTAGGCACAACTGACCGAGTGTGGGTTGACGCCGACATTTTCAAGGCCCGCGGCACGTTTGGGCAAGGCCCGCTGGCGGATGCCGCTTTCAAGGCCATTCAGGAAGACATCCGGCTGAACCGACCGACGGACCAGCGGGTGCGCGTCTCAATCGCTTTCGTGGACTGGGGACACGACCACGAGGGCGTGGGCACTTTCGTCCGAAAGAGCCTGTTGGATAGGTGTCCGCACTGTGATTCCGGCGCAGGCGAGAAGGTCTACAAATCCGGTCAATTGGTGCATTTGGCCTTGACACGGAGGCCCGCTTACGTCGAAACTACTATTGCCTTGGAGGAAAGGTCCATGAGCGCACGACGCGATGACGCGGCTTCCGTTGTCGGCGATGAACTGGCCGACGAACTGGAACGCCGGAGCAAGACCCTGACTCAGAAATCGGCTACCGCGATGGACGCCTCGGCGATTGTCATTCGTGAGGTCGCCACCGAGGAAGACGCCGACGAGAAGGCCGAGGAAGAGGCGGGCGGCGAGCAGGATGCCGTTGCCGAGAAGACGTTTGGTGGAGCGCAGAGCATGGATGAAGCCGAGGCCTTCCTCACGCGTTCGGTCTCCGAGTCCTTCGTGGATGCCCAGTCCCTTTTGGTTGGCATCCTGACGAACCTCGCCAACTCAGAGCAACCGGCGGCTGAGAAAGCCGCGGCCATCGAGCGGGCCATCTCGGATTACCAATCCCGCCTTGATTCCTTGGCGGTTGATGCTCTTGTCGCCGTGAAGGAAGCCCTACGGGGCCGCGCCTTCGGAGAGGAAGAGGAAGAGGCTCCGGAGAAGGGCAAACCGTGGGAGAAGGCCAAGAAGCCAGCGGCCGGAGATGAGGCCGAGGCCGAAGACGAGATGGAAACGGAAGAGGAAGTGGAGCCAGAGGAAGCGCCGGAAGGCGAGGCGCACATGCTGGACGAAGCCTACGCCGCATTGAAGGCCGCGTTTGACGAGGCCGTGGCGTCTGGCGGAGACCGGACAACCCGACTCCAGATGATTCAGCCTGCGCTCAACGCTCTGGCCGACGCCATCATGCAGAACGTCGAGGGCGGTGGAGAGCAGGCAGAGTTGGAAGCGCCTGTGGACGAACAGCAGGCCCCTGAGCAAATGGAAGCCCCCGTCAAGGGTGGCAAGCCCCCGATGAAGGGCAAGCCCCCGGCGGAAGAAGAAACATCGGACGAGGACGCATTGGCCGAGATTGTACGGGCGGCGGTCGCACCGCTCGTGCGAGAAGTGGCCGTCCTACGCACGGAACTGGCGTCCCGCCAGAACCAACCGCTGACCCCGGTGAAGCGTCAAGCCCCTCTGGTTCCAGAGCGGCGTGCTCTCCGGGCAGTCGTGCGGAGTTCGGTGGGCGCTCCCGTGCAACCGGGCGTCGTTGTCCGAAGTCAGCCGCAAGGCGGCGGCGGGATTCGCAAAATCGCCCGACGGTCGGTTGGCCTGTCGGACGATTAGGTTGCGTGCGGCGACCGCCGCGTGAAGCGACCGACCTTTCCGGCCAACACTCAATACTGAACTAGGAGAGATGACAATGGACCGCATCGTTCCCGACATGGCGGGCGAGGTCATCAAGGATATGGGGGGCGGACAGCCCTTCGTGAGCCGTGCCGCTGACCCGGTGATTTCCCCGACGTATAGCACGCCGGGTGACTTCGCCGCGCAATATCCGACCCCGCTCGACCCAACCGAAATCATCGCCATGTGCGAGGAGATTTCGGTGTGGCAGGCGCTCCCCGAGGAGACGACCTCCCTGTACGCGCACACTTGGCGCGAGTTGAACGAACTCGCATTCACCTCAGGCTCGGCGTACATCTCGTTCGCCGACGGTGCTTGCCCCGAGGAATACGCGCACGATGGCGACAACACGACCATCACCCTGAAGAACATCGGCGCGAAGAAGTCCTTGGGCATCAGCGACATCATGCACTCCGCCGCTGTCGCCGCCGCGAACTGGCACGGCATCAATCGGCTCGTCGGCCCCGCCCCTGCGGGCGAGGGTCTTCCCGGCGGGTCGAGCGAAGGCACGTTCCAGCAGGAGTACGTCGCGGACCTGAAGGAGAAGGAAATCCGGCTGGCGATGACCCTCGTGATGAACGGGTGGGACCGCCTGCTCGTCCTCGGCAACGCCGGGAACGACGCGCTGGCCTTCTCCGGCATCGAGACGCTGGTGGCGACGACCTGCGCGCACTATGTCGCAGATACGGCGTCAGGCACGTTCAGCGCCGCGACCTTCGACCGCTTCCTGAGCGAATCCTGCGCGAAGCCGACGACCATCTACGGCCACCCGCAGGCAGTTCAGGAAATGATGAGCGCCTACTTCCAGTTGGGGTTCCAAGGCTCGCAGGTTGTGAACTTCAACACGGGAGACCGCATCGTGCCGGGCTTCAACTTCGGCGGGTTCGTCAACACCGGGGTTGGCCGCTTGGGCGTGGTTGCTGACAACAACTTCACCCGGACGGCGGCAGGTGCAAACCTGTTCATGTCCGACCTGTTCGCCCTGCGGATGACCCACAACGGAGTGCCGCTGGTCTACAAACTCACCCAAATCCCGCTCGCTCTCAAGGACTTGGTTCCGGGTTGTACGGCCATCGCCTTCGAGGTCTGGGCCAAGACCGCGCTCATCGTGAAGCACTGTTGCGCCCACGGCCGCTACCGCGGCTTCTTCACCGGACGCATCGTGACGACCTGCCCGGTCATCGGGTAAGCCCGACAGACCGCGGGTTCTACCAACCGTGTGTGGGGGCTGGCCGGGGGAGGAACCCGACCAGCCCCGTCTTCTTATAGGGGAGGATTTCCATTGGCGGGAGTTGCGCTAGGCTGGCGATGGGCCACGGGCCTCGTGCCTGCGACGGGCGACGCCAGACAAAGCAGGAGGCCGGGGAGCGACCCCGGCCTCCTTTGGTTTCTGCGGACCTTCCGGTGGTCTCCGTCAGCCGCCTTGTGCCCCTTGGGGCTTCTTGCTACCCGGTCGGACTGTCTGCGAGGGCCGGATGCCGCTTTCCCTGCGGACCTTCCGATTGTCTCCGTCAGCCGCCTTGGTGTTCGAGGGGTCGGACTGTCTGCGAGGGTCGGATGCCGCTTTCAACTGTCATTGTCGCGCAGGCCAGCGCATACAGCAATAGTACGCTGGTACTACGCTTGCGCCACCAGCACAAATGGGCTATGATGAAAGCCGCAGTAGCCGCAGACCACTGATGCCTGAACCCTACAGCGTCCTCCCCGATGGCATGATTTCCAATGAGCAAGGGCAGGTCGCCATGCGCTATCTGGCAAGCGGGGGCCACATTCGCGTTCTCTGCCAGCGAGCCGAAGGCCCGCCGCAAGTCCAATACGACTTCATCTATCGGAATAACGTGAGCATGGCTTGGGCCGACGCCCGAGATGTTCCCTGCCTGCTCGCCGTCAAGGGCGGCTGTTGCGGTAAGAAGCGGCCGGGGATTATCAAGCCCGCCGGGGAACTCGACGTGCGCTACTGGCTAGGACTGGGGAGGTAGCGAGGTGTTTCCGCCAGAGCAGTTCTTCGGTTTCGTTCCAGCCGCGAGCAATCCGTGGCCCATCGCACCTGACCTGCGGATGGCGGACCTCGCTCCGACTTCCGGTGAACCCGGCGCGGCAAAACCGCCGCTCCTGACCATCATCGCCGCCTTTTCCAATTACCGCTACTCCCAACTCATGCGCTCGCTCTACTGCCTTGCCCGGCAGTCGTGGCGCAACTTCGAGGTCATCGTCGTGGACAACGGCTCCACTGACGGCACGGCGAACGCCATCCCTCCGTTCATGCCTTTCGTTCCCGGCCTGCAAGTCATTCGTCTTGAGCGACAGGGCTTCACGGCCTGCCCGACGGCTGGCATCAAGGCGGCGCTCCCGCTGGCTCGCGGCCGCGTGATTGCCATTATGCAACCCGAGGTCATGCTGGTCGAGGACGCCGCACGGTTTCTATACGAGGCACACTTCGCCGAACAGCCCGGAACCAACTCCTACGTCTTCAAGCGGCCCGAACTCGATGCGATGGCCCGCCCTCTGCGCTACGTTTCCCTGCGCATCGGCTTCCTTGACCCGTTCTGCCAGAATACGATAGACGGCGTGGACTGGCAAAGTAGCACACGGAACATCGAGGGGCTTCGGGATTTCTACCGCCACAAGCAAGGATTGGCCCACTGGGGGAACGAGAAGTGGAAGACCGAGGAGATGCCGTTCTGGTTTTGCGGCTCGGCTCTGGCAGACGACCCGCTGTGGTCGGACATGCCCGTTTTCCGAGGCCACGCCAGCATTGACTTCTGGCTTCTGAACTACCGCCACGTCAACGGCTACCGGGACATCAACAACCCCGGCTTCTACGGCTATCATCAGAGCCACCTGATGACGGCTATCGCTCCCCTTGAGAACTCGGACAACTGCGAGCAGTACCTTGTTGCGCAGGACGGCATTCTGGCGGCGCTCGACGCTCAAGGCCGCTGGCCCGCAGACTTCCCGCGCAGGGAACTGCGCACTTACGCCGAGGTTTACCAATCCATGAAGGCGAGAACCTGATGCTCCCAACCGAACAATTCTTGCGCTACCGACCGGACGGCCCGGATATGTGGCGGATGCCCCCCGACCTGCACCTCGCTGACTTGAAGAAGGTCACGAAGGCCGAGGCCAGCCGCAAGCCCCTGCTCACGTTCATTATGGCGTTTTCCAACTACCGTGTCTCTCAGTTGCCCCGGTCCTTGGAGCGCATCGCCCGCCAGTCGTGGCGCAAGTTCGAGGTCATCATCGTTGACAACGGCTCGACCGATGGAACGGCGGAGACCGTCGCCCAGTTCGAGCCATACATCCCCGGCCTGCGCCTCGTGCGCATCGAGCGCGAAGGCTTCACCGCCGACCCGTCGATACCCTTCAAGTCGGTGTTTGGGGAGGCCCGAGGCGAAGTCATCGCCATCATGCAACCGGAAATCCTGATGGTTCCCGAGGCGGCTGAGGCTCTCCATGCCTACCACTTCGAGGAGCCGCCGCCCGGCTCACTCAACTACGTCATCTCCCGCCCAGAACTTGACCCCCTTGCTCAGAAGCGGCGGTGGGTTGCTCTCCGGGTCGGCTTCTTCGACGCCGCTTGCCAGCAGGTGTTGGACACCGTGGACTGGCACTCCAGCCTCCGGGCCGTCGAAGGACTATTTTCATTCGGCGCTCATCGGGAAGGATTGTCGAATAGGTCGAACGCCGAATGGGTGGGCGAGCAGATGGCGCAGTGGTTCGTGGGTTCGGCGCTGGCAGATGACCCAGTGTGGACGGACATGCCAAGCGTCCGGGGCCACGGAAGCATCGACTTCTACCTCCTGAACTACCGCCACCTGTTCGGCTATCGTGACATCACGCCCCCCGGCTTCTGGGGCTATCACCAATACCACCTGCGCACCGCCGTCGCTCCCATCGAGGACCGCGGGGAGTTCGAGCAGTGGACGGTTTCGACTGACGGCATCCTCGCCCGGCTGGACTCCGAAGGCCGCTGGCCGGAAGGCTATCCCCGGAGAGATTGCCAACCGCCTAGCACTGCCCGCTTCAATATCACGGCCGGAGCGCAAACGACCCGCAAGATTGAGTACGACAATCTTGGCAATCGCATCCGCCGCGCGGTCCGCACCAACGACTCCCTAAGCGCCGAGGAAAGACGGCCCAACATCGACCCGACACCCAAGGTCATTCCCGGATGGAAGCCACCGAGCGACGAACAGCCCGCCGAGTCCGTGAGGGTCCGCCGGGCCAAGGGGAAGACATGAGCCAACGGGGAAAGGCACTGGCCGACGTGGAGGCCAAACTGCACCTGATGAAAGTCGTCGAGTTGCGCGCCATCGCCAACGCTCACGGGATTCCCATTGCCCGCAAGAAGGATGCTCTGGTCAAGAACATCATGGAGACGGTGAACGCTGGCGGTCTCTGGATTCCGGGGCTTGAGCAGGATGTTGGTTTCGGGCCGACGGGCTTGGAAACTCAGCCACCGACGAGGCCCGGCGAGTATTCGGTGAGAGTGGGCCGCATCATGGCGGCAAAGGCGGAAGGGAGAGAACTATGAGAGTGGCGGTTCTTGGCCCCGGAGGTCGGCTTGGCTCCTGTCTCGTAGAAAGGTTCGGATTCCTTCCGCTGTCGGAGGACATTACCAATCGCGAGTCCCTGACCGACGGCATCGCGGTCATGGCCCCCGATGTCATCATCAACTGCGCGGCCTTCACGGATGTCGATGCCTGCGAGAAGCCAGAGAACGAAGCCAAGGCCCGGAAGGTCAACAGCATGGGGCCGGGTTTCGTCCGCACGGCATTCGACGGCTGGCTCATCCACATCTCCACGTCCTTCGTGTTCAATGGCAAGAAGCAGTGCCGCGACGAGCGAGCGGCGGTGGCTCCCATCAACTACTACGGCATGACCAAGATGGGCGGAGAGGCCGCGGCCTTCATTCGGGTTCCCTCGCTGGTCGTGCGCGTCGAGCAGTTGTACGGCGGAACTCCCCGCCGGGACTTCGTTACCAGCATCATTGACCGCCTACGGGAAGGAGAGAGCATCTCTCTGCCTTCCGAGGTCATTCGCACACCGACCTACATCCCGCATCTCGCCGAGGCGATTGCCGCTGTCATCGCACGACCTGAACGCTTGACAGGCATCCTCCATCTGGCGGGAACGGACGCTATCTCGATGCTCGACTGGGCCAAGGTCATCCAGCAGGTCTGGAATCTGCACGGACCCCGGATTTCCAATGGACCCGGCCGAGAGGGTGAAGCGCCTCGTCCCCGGCTTGGTGGGCTGTCCGTCAAGCGGGCCAAGAGTCTCGGACTTCCGCTCTATGGCCTGCGCGAGGGTCTGGTCGCCTACCACAACGCCGGAGGATGGGGTGACGCCTAAGCCCGACTTTTCCATTCTGCTCCTGACCTACAACCGGGGGGCGCAAGCGGCCAAGCGCGTCGGCGAGTTGGAGAGATACGTCCTCCAAGCGCACCCGGCCACCGACCTTGTGGTATTCGACAACGGGAGCCGGAGCGGGCTTCCCGTGGACTTGGCGATGGCCTGTCAGGACTCGAAGCAGGTGCTTCTGGCCCATTTCGAGGAGAACTTGGGGTTCGGGCCGGGCTTCAACTGGGTCGCCCAGAACCTCGCGAAGGGCCAGAACTTCGTATTCCTGTCGGATGATGTCGAGGTCTACGGCGATTTCATCCCCCGGCTGACACAGGAGTTGGAAGCGACACCGACCGCCTTCCTCTGCAAGGAAGTCGTCAACTGGCGGGCCGGATGGAACGTCTTTGGCGACACCGTGTTCTCCTACCCGCAAGGGTACTTCCTTGCCTGCTCGCGTCAGATGTGGGAGGAGTTCGGGGGCTTCGACCCTCAGTTCTCGCCCGCCGGATACGAAGACGTGGACTTGGGCTACCGCATCCAGCAAGAAGGTCTGCCGCTGATTGGCCTGCCCGACCTCCCGGTGCGGCACACGGCGCTTGCTGACGACCGCATGGAGAAGACCATTGCACTGCGAAGGCTCTTTGCCCGGAAGTGGGGCCTGCCGAACATCCCGGAGAGACCATGAAACGCAAGCACCGCATCGTATTTTCAACCCTGTTCTATCCGGTGGCGATGGGCCGCTACATGCTGGACGCCCTGCGCCGCCGTCAGGACGTGGAGTTGTTCACTGTCGGCCCCTTCTCCGGGACTTGGATTCCTTGGAAGGGCGGCATCATCCTGCCTCAGTCCTATGTCGAGACCCCGGATTTTCCATTGTCGCTCATGCCGGGCGTGGCTCCATCGACGCTGGTGTATGGCGAGGCTCGGCTTCTGGACGCCCTGCCGTGGAAGCCCGACCTATGGATTGAGGCGAACGCCGCCATGCCTGTTCGGGGACGCCCCGCCGAGACCTACGCGGTCGTCGCTACCGACCCCCACGTTGTTGACTACACCGAGCGCCGCAGGGAAGCCGACTTCTTTTTCAACATGCAGACGCCGTATATGCAACCCGGCGACATCTGGCTCCCCTATGCCTACGACCCGCAGTGGCACACGCCGTCGCCCATTCCCCCGAGCCAGCGGGAGTACGACGCCGCGCTGGTCGGCTTGCAATACGGGCACCGCATCGACCTCGTGACCCGGCTGACCGGCCTTGGCCTCCGGGTCTACTTCGACACCGGGCCTGCCTATGAGGACGCCCGGCGCATCTACCACCAGAGCCGGGTTGGGCTGAACTGGTCGTCGCTCAAGGACACAACCGCACGGGTGTTCGAGATTATGGCCTTCGGCATCGCCCCCGTACTCAACCGGGTCCCCGACCTCGTTTCCATGTTCAAGGAGGGCGAGCACTTCTACGGCTTCGACACCGTGCAGGAAGGGGTGATGGCGGCGCTCAAGTTGGCGCAAGACCCCTTCATGGCCGATGAGATAGGACGGAAGGCGCAGACCGCCGTGGCCCCTCACACTTGGGACGCCCGGATGGACGACCTTCTGCGGAAGGTCGGGCTGGTGAAATGAGCCACGACTGCTTGGCGTCGTTTCTCGCGCTGGCTAAGGCGGTTCGGGATTTCCAAGACGCCGACCTGACGTATGCGACGCGCGAATCCGACCTCGTGAAGAAGCAGTCGGAGGTGTGGCACGCTTTCAACGACGCTCTGGTGCTGGTCGTGCCCATCGTTGCCGCCGCGAATCCAGAGGCCATGCAGAAGGTGGCGCAGTGCGCTGAAAGTCTCGTGACGCTGACCGAGCAACTATACGAGACCGGGGTGTTTCGCCACCGGAATCTCTTGCAATTCGTTGCGGCAATTCCCGAGGTCGCGAGGCAGTTGCCGAAGGAGGGTGTTGGTCATGGAGGGGATTGATTTTTCCAACTACCGATTCAACCGGGTCAAGCGCCGGGGCGACCCCAAGACTGCCGTGCTGGAAACTGGGCACGTCGTCACGAAGGAGGACCGAGTCTACTTTCGCATCCCGGACGAGGCTCAGGTCGGCAATCTCAAGGGCGGCGAGTGGATGACCATGAAGTGCGCCGACTACCACGGCGAGCATTTCATCTACATCGACCCGCTCTACCAAGAGGACAACCCGGAGTCCAAGAAGCACTGTTGGTTCGCCATGTGTACCTGCGGAAGCCCCGCCGTGTTCGTCAACCCGGATGTCGGGATGTTGCAGGGCGGATTACCAAACGAGCAGTTGCTCGTGTGCTATGCCTACACCTACAGCCTATGGGCCGATGGATTTGGCAGGCACACGACGACCGGAGCGCATCCGTGGTCCTGAACGTTGACCGCTTCAAGGCCCGGCTTGCGGACTTGGAGCAGGACATCTACGCACAGCCTGAAGACCCCGGCCACAAGGCTTGGGGCAAGCGCGCCATCAACCAACTCATGCCCTACGCCCCGGAAGTCCGGAGCGTGGTGGACGTGGGTTGCGGGCAAGGCGTTTTCAAGGCGGTGTTCAACGGCCTCAACCGTCACTGGATGGGGGTGACGCTAGGCCCGGACTTCAGGGTGTGTCAGGAGGCGGGGTTGCAGGTCTACGAAGCAGACATGAGCAACCTGCCGTTCCCCGACGACCATATCGACCTCATCTTCGCCCGGCACGTTCTTGAGCACAGCCCATTTCCAATCCTGACGCTCATGGAGTGGCGGCGGGTGGCGAAGTGCCTGTTGCTGGTGGCTCCCGCCCCTGACTACTGGGGGTCGGTCGGCCGCAATCACTACTCGGTGGCTCCCGAGGACCAACTGCTATGGTGGCTAGCGCGAGCCGGGTGGACGCCCAAAAAGAAGATGTACCTCAGGACCGAGGATGACGAGTTTATGGATGCGTGGCGGCAATCGGTTCTGGACTGCGGGAACACTCCGCCAGAGCGCCCGCATCGCGAAGGTTTCGTCGAGTTCCGGTTCCTCTGCGAGAGAGCCGAACCGAGGCGGGAGTAGGCCATGCTGGACATCGAGCAGATGCAGGTTGTCATTCTGGCCGGGGGACGGGGAACCCGGCTGGTCGAGGAGACGCACGGCCTGATACCGAAGCCGATGGTTCCGGTCGGTGACGCGCCCATGATTGAGCAGGTGGCGGGCATCTACTACGACCAAGGTGTGCGGAACATCATCGTCGCCGCCGGACACTTGTGGGACAAGTTCCTGACTTGGAACAGCGGATGGCCCGGCGCGCAAGTGGAGATTATCAACACCGGAGAGGACGCGCAGACGGGCGGGCGACTGCTCCGACTGCTGAACATGGGGTGCCTGCAACCCGGTCCGTTCTTCCTGACGTATGGCGACGGAATGGCCGACGTGAACCTCCGGGCGCTGGTAGACCACCACGAGAGGATGCGCGACAAGTATGACGCCCTGATGACCCTGACGGCAAGCCGCCCGCCATCCCGGTTCGGCTCCCTTTCCATTCAGGGCGGGATGGTGTCGGCCTTCGAGGAGAAGCCGAACATCGACAAGGGCTGGATAAACGCCGGGTTCTACATCGTGGAGCGGGGCCTTCTGGACCTCATCCCCGGCCCCGGAACCCGCTTGGAGTACGACGTGCTTCCCGTGCTGGCCTTGCAGAACAGGCTGTCGGTGCATCTGCACCCCGGCTATTTCCAATGCGTTGACACCTATCGGGACTTGGAAGCGGCCAACGAAGCGGCTAGGCAGTCACCTCCGCCTTGGCGCAGATTCAGGAGAGTAGACGATGTTGCCTGACTTCGTGGGGAAGTCCGTTCTGGTGACTGGCGGCTCCGGCTTCATCGGCCGACACCTGTGCTACAACCTGAGCCAGATGGGGGCGGAGGTCCACAGCGTTGACCTCCTGCCGTTCCCTCACCCCATCACGGCCAGTGACCCCCGGTTCATTGTGGACTACATCATGGGGGACATCGGATACCAGCCGCTCCTGCGCGAGGCGTTCAATCGGGCGACGCCCGACATCGTTTTCCATTTGGCGGGAATCTCCCAAGTGGGCGACTGCTTCGACAACCCGGTGGAGTCGTCCTACGTCAACGCGATGGGGACACTCCTCGTGCTCGACGAGTGCCGGGGCAAGGACGTGCGGCTCGTGGTGTCCACCACGGACAAGGTGTACGGCCAGCGTGACCGCCACGACCAGTCCCTTGAGGCAGAGCGAGCCTTCCAGTTCGGGTTCACCGAAGGCGACGCTTTCCGCCCGCGACACCCCTACGAGGCATCGAAGGGCGCGGCCGACCTCTTTTGCCAAGCCTATGCCTACTCCTATGGCGTCAACGTGGCTGTGCTCCGGTGCGGCAACGTCTTCGGGCCTTACGACTTGAACCTCGACCGCCTCATTCCGTCGGTGCTCCGAGACCTGTGCGCAGGCAAGCGCCCGGCGCTCCGCACGCGCAACCCCGAAGCCAAGCGGGAATACCTGTTCATCGCGGACGCC
>Ga0105106_10000745_pt1 | contig 23118 bp, 25 predicted proteins | sample PPLLaktember2015_5_FD_79109 | JGI IMG/M metagenome (GOLD analysis project Ga0105106, IMG submission 79109) | Freshwater sediment microbial communities from Prairie Pothole Lake near Jamestown, North Dakota, USA - PPLs Lake P8 Core (1) Depth... | ecosystem: Environmental > Aquatic > Freshwater >...
GGAACGACCGGATCGGTCGGAAACCCGCCTGCGCCGCCCTCAAATGTGGAGAAGAACAATTCACGGCCGCCCGCCGCGGCGCCGGCCATCGTCGAGGCGTAGTTGGCCGTATCGGCCGCATCGAACGCCGCCTGCATGTTGCGGAAGAAGTTACGGTACAGGACCGTATTGGCCGGCAGGCCGCCTGCTGCCAGCAGACCATTGATGAGCTCACTATAGGTTGCGGATTGCTTGATCGTTTCGGTCAACATCCCGGCAGCGCTGGGCAACGCCGAAGACTTTACTTCGGTGCCAAGCAGGCCAAGTACCGTGCCGGCATGTGTGCCGCCCAGCGAATAACCAATGATGTGGATGCGGTCGGGATCGAAGTCCGCCCCTGCAACGCCATCGAAGTCGATGGTCGGAATCGTGCGGATCAGCGCGATGAGGTCGGCGACGGCCTGGCGCGAGTTGTCGCGCTGCACAAGGACATTGGTGAGATTCAGGAAGTTGACTCCGGTCGTGTCCACCTGACCGTCCGAACCAGGAACCCCGATGTTGCCGTTGACCTGCAGGTCCAGATCGAAGGTGCGCTCGATCGGCGTCGCGAACGGCTGCGCGTATGCGGCCGATGAGGGCGTCACGCCGTGCAGCGGCATGTCAATGGCAATGGTCGCAAAGCCGCGCGAGGCCATCGTGTCCGAGACGAGCAGCGCATCGGTGCGGTCGCGTGGGAAGCCGTGCACGAATATGACGACCGGCCATCCGGCGACTGGCTTGGCCATGATGTTCGGCACGCCGAGCAGCAGCGGTATATCGAGGCTCGTCCCACTGGCGGGCACCGGGTTAAACCGGGTCAGGTTGCGGCTCGCCGGATCGATCAATGGCGACGGCGAGGGTCCCGCCGCCTGCCACGGCTGCTCCATTACACTCGTCGAGGTCGTCGTGGCCGGTACCGCAAGCCGGTAGTCGATGTTGAGCGTTCCGGCGTAGAGATCGACGAATCCCGGCAGTCCCATAAAAGCTGTCGTCAGAGTGGTGTCGAAAAGCGCATAAGGTCTGGCCGCGGTCGTGGCGGCGAGGAATGCCAGCGTGTCGCGGGTCGCGACGGTCGAAAAACTCCAGGAGGCCACGACGCTCGCCGGGTCGACTACAAATGGGCCTGGCAGCTGGCTGCCGATCGCCAGATGCGCGTAGGTGAGCCGGCAGACGCCATTCAGCGTCACATTGGTGATCGTGGCGCAGGTCGGCGGATTCACGCCGCCGACAAGGTCGGCGATTGCAGCGGTGCGCACCGTAAGGTACTCGGTATCCGGCGTAGCCGCCGAGCCGGTCGAACTTGTGACGCCATTCGTAACGAGGACCAGGTAGCCATTGTTGGTCGCACCGGTCGAGGCTACGAGCGGCCGCAACGGGCGTATCAGGACCGTCGCGCCGCCGCTATCGATGTCGGGCGAGACACCAATCGAATAATCCACGTTCGGCTGCAGAATCCCCAGCACGCCGACCGTCGCCTTGGTTGCGTTGTCGATTGCAACCTGGACGACCCGCACATTTGACTCGAGAGTTGCCGCATCGATCGCGCCCGAAAAGCGCAGCGTGATGTCGGCGGTCGTCGAAAAGCCGTCAAGAGCATTAAGTGCCGCGAAATGCGGCGTCAGGGCCGACACGGAAGATGGCAGATTCAGCGTGCCGTCGGTCGTACCGCTGAAGTACAGGTCGATCGGGAATGGCAGGACGCCGCTCGTTGGCCGGAACAGCGGCACGAAATCCCCGACACCCGCGGGCGGCGCCGGCGGCGCGCCATTGCCGGATTCCGGATTTGTCGGGCCGATGCTGTCGGAACTCGTCCCGGAACAGCCTCCAAGCAACAAGCCGGCAAGCAGCAGGGCGGAGGCAATACGGATGCTCATGACGGAAGCTCCGGCAATGTGTGGGTCGCGGGCGCGTATCATCGCGCAAGTCTAAGCGTGTGCGCTGCAAAAAATGCTCAATACCCTCCGTATCATCGGCGGCGAATGGCGTGGCAGGCGTATCCGCTTCCCCGGAACCCGCGGAATCCGCCCCACCCCCGACCGGGTGCGCGAGACGCTGTTCAATTGGCTGGCGCCGGTCGTCGAGGGCAGTCGTTGCCTGGACCTTTTTGCGGGTAGCGGGGCCCTCGGCCTCGAAGCGCTTTCGCGCGGGGCTGCGAAGGTCACGTTCGTGGAGCGCGAAAAGGAGTCCGTCGGGCGGCTGCGCGAGACCGTAGAGGCGCTCGCGCCGGAGCGCGGCGCCGTCGTGCAGGCGGACGCCCTGGCCTGGCTCGCCGGGACGCCGGCCACCTTTGACATCGTGTTCCTGGACCCGCCTTTCGATTCCGACGTGCTGGCCGAATCGATGACGGCACTCGAATCGCGGGGCTGGCTTGCGCCAGGGGCCAGCATCTATATCGAGATGCCGGCGAAGCAGGGCGCGCCCATCCTGCCGGAGGCCTGGTATGCCCATCGATCCAGCCGCGCCGGGGCGGTCGGGTATCATCTCGCCCGGCGGCGGAATGGCGGAGAGCGAAAGACGTGAATCCCAGGCGGAATGCAGTCTATCCGGGCACATTTGACCCGATCACGAATGGGCACCAGGACCTGATCCGCCGCGCGGCGGGGATATTCGATCGTGTCGTCATCGGCATCGCGGCAAACCCGGGCAAGGCGCCGCTATTCACGGTCGAGGAACGGGCCGAACTCTCGAGAGAAGTGCTCGCGGATCTCCGGAACGTCACGGTTCTCGGCTATTCCGGCCTGACGGTCGATTTCGCACGCGAGCAGGGCTGCGGCATCGTCATCCGGGGACTCCGCGCGATGTCCGACTTCGAGTTCGAGTTCCAGCTCGCGAACATGAGCCGTCACCTCGCGCGCGACATCGACTATGTGTTCCTGACGCCGCAGGAGCAGTTCACGTTCATTTCATCGACCCTTGTGCGGGAGATCGCGCTTCTGGGCGGCGACGTCTCGGAGTTCGTGCACCCTCTCGTTGCCGCCGCGCTGGGCAGGCGGAAGAAAGCCTAGCTCTGGCAGCGCGGGCACCAGTAGGTGCTTCGCTGCCCCTGCGTAAATTGGCGGATCGGCGTCTTGCACCTGCGGCAGGGCTTGCCTGCGCGCTCGTACACGAAGAGCTTCTGCCCAAAGTAGCCAGGCATCCCTGACGCATCGACGTAGTCGCGAAGCGTCGTCCCGCCAACGCCGATCGCCTCGGAAAGCACGTCCTGGATCGCACGGGCGAGCGCGGCCATGCGGATCCTGCTCACCCGTCCGGCGGCAAGCCCCGGCCGGATACCGGAGCGAAACAGCGCCTCGCTCGCATAGATGTTTCCGACGCCCGCGACGATACGCGAGTCCATGATGAATGCCTTGATGGAAGCACGCCGGCCGCGTGCGCGGCGCCAGAGATCATCCGCGCGGAAGTCTTCCGACAGCGGCTCGACCGCGAGGCGCGAAAGCAGCGCGTGCTTTTCGGGCGGCCCGGCCGTGAAAAGCAGGGAGCCGAAGCGCCGCGGGTCGTTGAAGCGCAGGCAGCGCCCGGAATCGAGCACGAGATCGACGTGGTCGTGAACGAGCGGCGGCGACGTCGTGTCCATGACCCGCAGGCTTCCCGACATGCCGAGGTGCCAGATGAGCGTCCCGGCGTCGGTCGTGATCAGGAGGTATTTAGCGCGGCGGCCGACCGCGCGGATTTCCACGCCACGGAGCTTCGCGGGCAGGTTTCGCGGGACGCGCCAGCGCAGGCGCCACTCGCGCACGAGCAGCCGTTCGATGCGCCGGCCGACGAGCCAGGGCTCGATGCCCCGGCGCGTCGTTTCTACCTCGGGTAGCTCCGGCATTCCATGCGGCCCGCCCTCAGAAGCGGGTCATGAACTCGACGCCATAACGCCGCGGTTCGTTGATGAAGCCCGTCAGGTTGTTGAAGTCGATACCGCCGACAGCTTGGATCTCGTCCGTGATGTTCCGGCCGTAGACTGCGAACTCCTGCTTCCCGTCGTTCCAGTTGTAACCGAGCCGCAATCCGCCCTCGAGCAGTTCCTTCCCTTCGAATTCCGCCGATTCGTACAGGAAGAAGTTGACCTCGCTGCGGTACGCCCAGTCCGTGTAGATGAAGAACTCGCCGTTGGCGACCGGCATGCCCCAGCGCGCCGTCAGGTTTGCGATCACTTCCGGCGACTGTGGGAGGCGATTGCCGTCGATGCTGACCGTCGCCGGCACAAAGGGCGGAATCGCCGGCACGACCACCGGGTCGAGGAAGGTGCAGCCGCTGCCGCAGACCTGGACCCCGAGGTTCGGGTCGTCGATCTCGGTGTCGTTGTAGCTCGCGCCGATCGTGATGAGGAAGTTGTCGGTCAGGTAGGCCTCGAAGTCGAGTTCGACGCCCTGGCCGTCGGTTTGATCCGCGTTGACCAGCGTATTGAAGTTCGCTGCGCCGCCGACCGCCGTCAGCTGCTGGTCGTCGATCGTGTACTTGTAGACGGTGAGGGCGAGCCGGCCCCTGTCGTTGAAGAGGCTCGTCTTGATGCCCGCCTCGATGGACAGGATTTCCTCCGAGTCCGCCACCGATACCGTGTTGCCGAACAGCAGGCGCCCCTGGATCGAGGGTGCGCGGAAGCCCTGCGCCACGCGCGCATAGATGTTGGTGTCGTCGCCGAGCGCCCACGTGCCGCTCAGGTCCCAGCTCAGGTTGTCCTCGTCCGTGTTGACGGCGATCGGTCCGATTGGCCCCGCGCCAATCGGCGACAGGAAACGCTCGGCCACGAAGTCCTTTTCATCCTGCGTGTAACGCAGCCCCGCACGCAGCGTGAACGAGTCGCCGATCTCGAATTCGCCCGAGCCGAACACCGCCCAGGCCTCGTTGTCCTGCTTCTGCTCCACGTCGCCGTTCGTCACGCCGTTCGCGAAGGTGTCGTAATTGAAGCTGTCGATCGTCAGGTCTTCGTCAAAGTAGTAGACGCCGGCCTGCCAGTCGAACTTGCCCCAGTCATTCGATTCCCAGCGGAACTCCTGCGTGAACTGGCTGTGATCGGGAAGCCCGTCCGCGGACTCCGCCGGGAACGGAATGAAGCCCGGGCCGAAATTGCCGGGGCCGAGGAATACCGCGCCGAAACCGCCGTCGATGTCGCCGCGGCTCAGGACGTCGACCGTCTCGTAACCGGTGATCGAGTGCAGTGTCACGCGCCCGTATTCGTAGCTGATGTTCAGGCTGCCGCCAACGGAGTCGAGCGCCTGGTCGTTGGCGCCGTCCAGGAACACCTGGTGCTCGTTGAAACCGGGGGCTAGTCCGTTGGACCCGAGTTCGAAGACATTCGCCCGGAACATTCGTGCCGTGCCGTCGAGGCTTCGCGCATGCACGTTGATCAGGGCGGACAGCGAATCGCGCTCGTAAAGGAACTGCAGGCGGCCCGCAACCTCGTCGAATCCCTCGAATGCGTCGCCCTCGCCGGTATTGACGTTGTCGACCCAGTCGTCCCGGTGCTGGTAGAAGCCTGAAAGACGCATGGCCCAGTTCTCGCCGATCGCCCCGCCGACGGCGCCCTCGAAATTCATCGAACTGTGTGTGGCGAAGCTGGCCTGGATGTAGCCGTCGCGCTCGCGCGACGGGCGGACGGAATTGAACTTCAGGACACCCGCGGGCGTGTTCCGGCCGAAGAGCGTGCCCTGCGGCCCGCGAAACATCTCGACCATCTCGAGATCGAAGACCGGGAAGCCCTTGAGGATCGGGTTTTCCTGCACGACGTCGTCATAGACGAGCGACACCGGCTGGGATGCGTTGAGGTCGAAATCGGTGTTGCCAAGTCCGCGGATGTAGAAGCGCGGAAACGCGCGGCCGAAGGACGACTCGATTAGGAGGCTCGGCAGGCGCGCCGAAAGAAACCGGATGTCGTCGCCGCCGGAGCCGAGCACGTCGAGCTTTTCGTCGGAAAGCACCGAGACGGCGACCGGCACGTCCTGGATGCTTTCTTCGCGGCGCTGCGCGGTTACGATAACTTCCCCGAGCGCCACGCCCGGCACCGGAGCCTGCGCCCATGCAGCGGGCAAGGGCAACGCTGCAGCAATTGCGGCAGCGAGATACGTGTTACGCATTCTTGATCTCCCCCAGTGTCAGGCGGAGGAGTTTAGCCGAGCAGCCGCCCGGCGGCCTACTTGATCTTCGATTCCTTGTAGGCCACGTGCTTGCGCACGACCGGGTCGTACTTGCTGACCTCCATCTTTTCGGGATGCAGGCGCTTGTTCTTGGTCGTGGTGTAGAAGTGGCCCGTGCCGGCCGTCGAAACGAGCTTGATCTTGTCGCGCATGGCGTTGTCCTCAGACGTGCGTGCCGGAGGCGCGAAGTTCCGCGACCACGGTTTCGAGGCCGCGCTTCTCGACCGTCCTCAGGCCGCGGGTCGAAAGGCGGAGCGTAACCCAGCGTCCCTCGCTCTCGAGCCAGAACCGCTGGGTGTGCAGGTTCGGCAGGAAGCGGCGGCGCTTCTTGATGTTGGAATGCGAGACCTTGTTGCCGGAGCGCGGGTGCTTGCCGGTGACCTGACAGACTCGGGACATGTTCCTGACTCCAGCGGGGCCGCGTATTAGACCAGCAGTGCTTTGCACAGTCAAATCAGCGTGTTGCATCTCAAATGAGGCCTTTTTCTGCGAGTGAAGTGCAGCAGCCGTCGCCGATGATGAGGTGATCGAGCAGGCGGATTTCGACGAGGGCCAGGGCATCCCGCAGCCGTGTCGTGATGATCTCGTCGGCCTGGCTGGGTTCCGCGATGCCGGAGGGGTGGTTGTGGGCGAGGATCACCGCGGTCGCGTTCCGGGCCAGCGCCTGCTTGACGACCTCCCGCGGATGGACGCTTGCGCCGTCGACCGTGCCGCGGAACAGTTCCTCGCAGCTCGTAAGCCGGTGACGGCTGTCGAGGAAAAGGCAGCAGAACACCTCGTGCTCGAGGTCCCGCAGGCGCGCGATCAGGTAATCGCGGGCCGCGCGCGGGCTCGCGAGGACCGGGCCGGTCTGGAGTCGTTCCAGGTGATGCCGCCGGACAATCTCGAGCGCGGCCTGCAGTTCGGCCCAGCGCGCCGGTCCAACGCCCGACTGGCCGCACAGCGTGTTGCGCCCTGCGGTCAGGAGGCTGCGAAGCGAGCCGAAGCGCACGAGCAGCGATCGCGCAAGATCAAGCGCGTTCATGCCGCTCGTGCCGTGGCGCAGCCAGATCGCCAGCAGTTCCGCTTCAGACAAGGCGCCCGAGCCGAGCGCCAGCAGTTTTTCGCGCGGCCTTTCGGCCAGGGGCCAGTCCCGGATCTGCATAGCTGGAGTTTGCAGGCTCCGCCTTCGGCAGGACCGTCGCAAATCGCGCCGGTACTGGGATAATCGGCGCATGAAGAAACTGCAAGTCCGCATCCTCGACCCGCGCGTTGGCCGCGAGATCGAGTTACCGAAGCGCGCGACCACCGGCTCGGCGGGATTCGACCTCTGCGCCTGCCTCGACGGGCCGCTGGTCCTCGAACCCGGCCAGACTCATCTCGTGCCGACCGGCATCGCAATCCATCTCGAGGATCCGGGGCTCGCGGCGGTATTGCTGCCGCGCTCGGGCCTCGGGCACAAGCACGGGATCGTTCTCGGCAACCTGGTCGGCCTGATCGACTCCGACTACCAGGGCCAGGTGATGGTCTCGGTCTGGAATCGCAGCGACCATCCGTTCACGATCGCGCCCGGCGACCGTATCGCGCAGATGGTCGTCGTCCCGGTCGTACAGGTGGAATTCGACGTGGTCGCGGAGTTCGAGGAAAGCGCCCGCGGTGCGGGCGGGTTCGGCAGTACGGGCTAACGCGGCTTTATCGAGCGCAGTTCTTCGTAGCGCTTGATGTCCGCCTCGAAGGTCAGCCGGATGCTTTCACGTTCCTCGCGCCGTTTCACCAGGTTTGCCTCCTGCGTCACGATGTCGCTCGCCGACCTTTCGAGGTCGGTCGCGAGTTCATCGGGCAGCGGCGCTGCGTCGGCGTCCTGGTTGACCGGCGCGTATCGCGAGGCCTGGCGCTCGATCTGCGCGCGCTGCGCGCGCAGGTTCGACAGCGACTGCTCCTGGATCGTGAGCTGTGCATCCACGAGTTCGAGCCGGTTGTCGCGAAGGACCTCGAGCTCCTTCACCGACTGGTAGGTCTGGAGCAGCACGCGGTCGCGGAGCTTGCGCTTCTGCTCGTCACGGGCCGCCTTGTCGGCCGCCGCCTTCGCCGCCGCTTCTTCCGGCGTGACCGTGCCTTCCTCGCGACCGACCGGCAAGCCCTGTCGATTCAGGACGTCGCGATCCTGTTCGGCGTACTCGGCCGGCACGCTATCCCCGTAGTGAACCTGGCCGTTCTTGTCGACCCAGCGATAGGTCTTTTTCTTGCTGTCAGACTGCGCGTCGGCAGTGCCCGCGATGAACGCGAGCAGCAAGATCGGAAGCAGGACTTTCAACCACCAGCCGTTCATCTGGGGCACCTCTGTTGACATTATTCTCGGTCCAGGCCCCGAGTGTCGACCGTAACTGCATCACGCTTCGCTATCGACACAGAAGCTCCTGCGGTGGTTCCTGAGCGAGGCGAGCTCTTCGCTCTGCTCCCCGGCCTCCAGGTATTCGATCAGGTGATCGAGCGTGATGATCCGTATCACGGGGATGCTGAATGCGGCCTGAACCTCCTGGACCGCGGACAGCGCGCCCTGGCCTCGCTCCTGCCGGTCGAACGCAAGGACGACCCCGGCCGGCGTCGCTCCTGCGGCGCGAATCAGGGAGACCGATTCACGCACCGCGGTGCCGGCCGTGATCACGTCGTCGATGATCAGGACACGGCCTTCGAGCGGGGCGCCCACCAGCGAGCCTCCCTCGCCGTGCTGCTTCGCCTCCTTGCGGTTGTACGCGAGCGGCACATTGCGGCGATGCTGCTCTGCAAAGGCGACGGCCGTCGCCGTCGCGAGCGGAATGCCCTTGTACGCGGGACCGAAGAGCATGTCGAATGACGTTCCCGCATCGACGATCGCCTGGGCATAGCTGGTGCCAAGGCGCGCCAGCGAGCCGCCGTCATTGATGAGCCCCGCGTTGAAGAAATAAGGACTGGTGCGGCCGGACTTCAGCGTGAAATCGCCGAAGCGAAGCACCTGCTTGGCGAGGATCATCTCGATGAATTCTTTCTGGTGCGAACGCATGCAGGTTACTCGCGCCAATGCGTATCATTGCGGGACAGCCGCGGGACAAGCATGCGCATCCTTACACTCAACTGCAACGGCGTCCGCTCCGCGGCCGCGAAGGGCCTGTTCCATTGGCTGCCGGCGCAGGATGCCGATATCGTCTGCCTGCAGGAAACGAAGGCCCAGGAGCACCAGCTCGGGGACCAGGCATTCCGGCCCGCGGGCTACCACTGCCGCTACTTCGATGCCTTGCGTCCGGGCTACAGCGGCGTCGCCTTGTACTCGAAGCGCAAGCCCGATCGCGTGATCGCCGGGTTCGGCGTGCCGGAGTTCGATCGCGAAGGGCGCTATCTCGAATTCCAGTTCGGGCGGCTGTCGGTCGTCTCGATGTACCTGCCTTCGGGTTCGGCCGGCCCCGAACGGCAGGCCTCTAAATTCCGTTTCCTCGATACCTTCCTGCCGCACCTGAAGAAACTTGGCCGGCGCGACCGCGACTACGTGCTTTGCGGCGACATCAATATCGCGCACCGCGAGATCGACCTGAAGAACTGGAAATCGAACCGGAAAAATTCCGGGTTCCTGCCCGAGGAGCGCGCCTGGCTCGACCGCGTCTTCGGCGAGCTCAAATGGGTCGACGCGTTTCGCGAGGTGGACCCGCGCCCGGAGCAGTACACCTGGTGGTCGAACCGGGGCCAGGCACGCGCGAAGAACGTTGGCTGGCGTATCGACTACCAGATCGCGAGTCCCGCTCTCGCCGGCCGCGCGCGGAAGGCGTCCATTTACCGCGACAGCTGGTTCTCCGATCACGCGCCGCTCACGATGGATTACGAGATTTGAGCCCGTTCAAACCGTACCTCGAGCGCGAATCGCTGGCCGCATTCTTTGTCGGCATCTCCTCCGGGTTCCCGTACGCAATGATCGGGGCGACGCTTACGACCCGCCTCGCGCAGGACGGCATCGACAAGCGGACGATCACCGCGTTCACGCTCGCCTTCCTCGTCTACAACCTCAAGGTGTTCTGGGCGTGGATCGTCGATGGCGTGCGCATCCCGCTGCTCGGCCGCCTTGGCCAGCGCGTGTCCTGGCTGCTGCTGGCCGGCACCGCCGTGATCGCGGCGGTCGTGAATCTCGCGCTCGTCGATCCGTCCGCGAGCATCCAGGCGACCGTCATTGCGGCTGTGTTCGTCGGCATCGCGGGCGCGACCTACGACATCGTCATCGACGCCTACCGCATCGAGACGCTGAAGCCGTACCAGCTCGGTGTCGGCTCGGGCATGTCCCAGTACGGGTGGCGGATCGGTTCGGCGGCTGCGGGCGCGCTCGCGCTCGTCGTCGCTGAACGCATGGGCTGGGCCGCGGCCTATATCGCCTGCGCGGCATTCGCGCTTCCGGCGATGCTCACGGGGCTGATCGTCGGCGAGCCGGCGCGCCACGTCGTGGTGGCCGGAAAGCGGGGCGTCGCGGCCGTCTGGAACTCCATCATCGGCCCCTTCGCCGAATTCCTGAAACGCACCGGCATCTGGCTCGTGCTCCTCTTCATACTCGTGCACAAGATCGGCGACACGCTCGCGAACCTCACGCTTCGCCTGCTCTTCAACGACCTCGGGTACTCGAACGACGAGATCGCCATCTACGACGTCGCATTCGGGTTCTGGGCGTACCTCGCGGGCATCTTCATTGGCGGAATCCTCTATACGAAGCTGGGCCTGAAACGATCGGTCCTCATAGCCCTCGTGCTCATGTGCGTCTCGAACCTGAGCTTTGCGCTGCTTGCGGCGGCGGGCGACAGCAATGCGGGCCTCGCCGCGGCGATCGGCTTCGAGAACCTGGCGAGCGGTTATGGTGGCGTCGTCGTCGTTGCGTACTTCTCGGCGCTCTGCAACCTGCAGTTCACGGCTTCGCAGTACGCGCTGATATCCGCGGCGGCGAGCGTCCTTGGTCGCGTGCTGACGGGTACGACCGCGGGCAGCCTGATCCAGGCAATGGGCTACGTGAACTTCTACGTGCTCACGACGGTGCTGGCGCTGCCGGGTATCCTGCTGTTCTGGTACATGATGCGCCGGGGAATGATCGACGCCGCGCTCGGCACCGCCGGCCGGAGCAACGAATGATCGATGAGCTGCTGAAGTTCTTCGTGCTGCTTTTCGTTGTGGTCGAGCCGATCTCGCTCGTGCCGCTCTTTGCCGCGCTGACCGAAGGCGCGGACGACGAGTTCCGGAGCCGCATGGCGCTGAAGGCCGTGCTGCTCTCGGCCATCGTGTTCCTGCTGTTCGCGGTGGGCGGCGCCTGGTTCCTGCGCGTCATGGGCATCAGCATCGAGGCGTTTCGTATCGCAGGCGGCATCATGCTGTTCCTGATCGCCCTCGAGATGGTTTTTGCGCGGGAATCCGGCACGCGCACGACGTCGCAGGAACGCGTCGAGAGCAAGAAGCGCGCGGACATTTCGGTCTTTCCGCTCGCCTTCCCGTTCATCTCGGGACCCGGCGCCATCGCGATCGTGCTATTGACCTTCGGCGCGTCGCGCGGGGATTTCGCGTTGTCGGCCGGTCTTTTCGGCGTCGTTCTCGTCGTGCTGGCGATAACCTACATACTGATGCGGCTGACGCCGATCGTGATGCGCGCGATGGGCGTCACCGGCGCGAACGTCGTCAACCGGCTTTCGGGCGTCATCCTGGCTGCGCTTGCCGTTCAATTCATCATCGACGGCACGACCGCTGCTTTCAGCTAGCGACGTACGTACTCGAGATCGAAGACACGGTGGCCGAGCCGCCTGCCGCGATCCTCGAAACGCGTCGCGCCGCGGTCCGGCCGTTCGATGCAGCCGTTTCCGGACGCGGTGTTTGCGAACTCAGGCGCTCCGTTCAGCACCTCGAGCATCCATTCCGCATAAGGCTCCCAGTCGGTCGCCAGCCGGAACTTGCCGTCTTGCCGAAGCCGGCTCGCGACGAGGGAGGCGAAGGCGGGCTGGACGATCCGCCGCTTGTGGTGCCGTTTCTTGGGCCAGGGATCCGGGAAGTAGAGAAGCAGCTCATCGAGCGATGCGGGTGGCAACTGATTGGCGAGCACTTCGACTGCGTCGTGTGCGATGACGCGCAGGTTCGTGAGTCCCCGCGACTCGATCGCGAGCAGGCAACGGCCGACACCGGGCGGATGCACTTCGACTCCGATGAAATCGGCATTGGGCGATGCCGCAGCGAGTTCGACCAGCGTATCGCCGTTGCCGAAGCCGATTTCCATCACGCGCCGCGCCTGCCTCCCGAAAACGGAATCGAGATCGAGTATTCGCGGCGAGTAGGGGATGCCCCAGCGCGGAAGCAGTTCGTCGAGCGCACGGCGCTGCGCCGGCGTGATTCGACCGGCCCGCAATACGTAGCTCCGGATGGCCGGCCGGTCGGGCGCGTTCATGGCTCGCGACAGGCGATGAGATCGCCGGTCAGCGCAGCGATGTCCGGGCAGCCCGTCAGCGCGAGCGTCCGGTCGAGTTCGTCGGCGAGGATAGCTATCGCCCGCTCGACGCCCGCGCGGCCGCCTGCTGCAAGGCCGTAAACCGGCGCGCGGCCGAGGATCACGCCTTCGGCGCCGAGGGCGACCGCTTTCGCGATGTCGCTTCCGCGGCGGACGCCGCCATCCACGAGTATCGATGCCTGTCCGCCGACCGCGCGGGCGATTTCAGGCAGGGCGTCGATCGCGCTGATCGCGCCATCGAGCTGGCGGCCACCGTGATTCGAGATGACGAGGCCGTCCACGCCCGCTGCGACGGCCCGTTCCGCGTCGTCTGCGCGCAGCACGCCCTTCAGCATCAGTTTCCGCGGCCAGAGGTCGCGAAAGTGCTTGATGTCGTCCCAGGAGAATGATGGGTCGAACATGCCGTGGCCGACGAAGGAATTGACGTCGCGGCCGGACTCCAGCTCGCGCTCGACATTGACGAAGCGCGGACGGCGCGTCGCGACCGTCGCGAGCCACCGTGGATGCATGAGCATGTCGAGCTTCGTCGCCAGCTTGAATCGCTGGTCCGGCAGGAGTCCGGTCCTGAGGTCGCGCTCGCGCTTGCCCGCAACGGGAAAGTCGCTTGTCAGCATCACGCATTCGAATCCCGCATCGCGCGCCCGCGCGATGATCGCGTCGGTAATTCGCCGCTCGGCGAAGACGTAGGCCTGGAGCCACAGCCGTCCCGGTGCCTCGCGCGCCACGTCCTCGACGAGGCTCATCGAGACCGTGGACATCGCGAACGGGACGCCCGCGGCCGAGGCGGCGCACGCAAGTTCCATGTCGCCGTCGCGCCAGGAGAGCCCGTTGAGGCCCGTCGGCCCCACGACTACCGGGAGAGCGGTGGGCGCGCCGAGCATCCGGGTCGAGATATCGCGCTGCGAAACATCGATGAGCGTGCGCGGCCGGAATCGCAGCCGCCCGAAGGCTTCGCGGTTGCCGCGGAGCGTGATCTCGTCCTCCGCACCGCCGTCCACGTAGGTGAAGACGAATCGTGGGAGGCGCTTTCTCGCGATCTCCCGCAGGTCCGCGATGTTGATCGCATCCTTGAAGTGCATCGGCGGAACCTAGGCGCTCCGGCCGGCGACACGGCCCGTCAGCAGGCAGCCGCCGAGGAACGTACCCTCGAGGCCGCGCCTGCCATTCATCCCTCCGCCGCCGAATCCTGCGGCTTCGCCGGCGGCAAACAGGCCGGCAATCGCGCGGCCATTGCCGCCGATGACGCGGCTTTCCAGGTCAGTCTGGATTCCGCCCATGCTCTTGCGGCTGATGATGAATTCGCGGATCGCCATCAGCGGCCCGGCGCGAGGATCGAGGATGGGCTGAAATGCGCAGGTCCTCATCCGGTCTCCGGGCCATCGTCTCGCGAAACCTATGCGCCTCAATTGTTCGTCATTGTGATAACGCGCGCCGCGCCGGATAGCTGCGTCGTAACCCGCAACCGCGGACTCGACGGTCGCGAGATCGACAACGTCGTCGCCGTTCAGCGCATTCATCCGGTTGACGAGTTCCGGCAGCGTGTCGGCGAGCACGATGTCTTCGCTGTTCCGGGTCAGCTCGTCGTAGAGCCAGCGGTTTCCGAAGACGAGGTCGAGTGCGACGCGCAGTTTTCGGCAGTCGCGTATCGCGGGGTTGAACTCGGCACCGGAAACCGCGAGTTCCTTGAGCGCGATGCGCCTATTGAGGAGCTGCCAGCTGTAGCCGCCGGGCTCATGGCAGATGCGCGCGACGAGCTCACGCGTGTCGTAACCCGCCACGAGCGGCATGGGCCCGATGCGCTCGCCGCGCGAGTTGAGCCAGAGCGCCGACTTCGGCGGCACGAGCGACAGCCCGTGCCCGGGCTTCCGCGGGCGCCAGTGGCGGATGCCTGCGGCGTAGTTCCATTGCCAGTCGAGGTGGGTCACGTTCGCGCCCACGCTCGCTGCAGCATCGTGCAGCGCGCCGTTCGCGAATCGGTGCGAGCCGTTAAGTATCACGGGCGGCGGCTCTCCCCAGTCCGCATGCCAGTGCCGGCGCACGCGCTCGATGTCGCCGTTGATTCCGCCCGCGGCGACGACCACCGCCTCGCAGGCGACCTCGAACGGGCGGCCATCGGGTTCGGTCACGCCCTCGACGCCGCAGACCGCGCCCGCGCGCTTGAGGAACGAATCGACGCGATGGCCGAAGCGCAGCTTGAGCAGGTCGCGGCGCGGATGATTCCGCAGCAGCCCGATCAGCGCATCCGTCAGCGCGCGGCCTGTACCCCAGACCAGGTGAAACCGCGGCACCGAATTTCCGGGCAGGTACAGTCCGCGCTCGACCCACATCGGCATCGGCATGAACTGCACGCCGATCGCGGACAGCCATTCATAGACGTCCGGTATGCAGCGTTCGACATAAGCCCGTGCCCAGGCCCGCGGCCATTCGTGCTCCGGCGCAAGCTCCCCGAAGGCGAGCCAGTCCGCCAGTCCGAGGGCGACGCTGTCCTTGATGCCGCGCCGGCGCTGCAGGGGAGTGCCGGCAAACCAGAGACCGCCGAACGCATCCTTTGCCAGGCCCCCGAAGTTTTCCTCGAAATCGCGGTCGAGCAGGAGCACGCGCCGGCCCCGGGACAGCGCCTCGATGGCGGCGGCGATTCCCGCGATCCCGGCGCCGGCAACGACGACGTCGGTCGAATGGCGGTCGGAAGTCATGACGGAGTATATTCCGCGCGTATTCCGATCCGGGGAGAGGGGACATGATTTCTACTGCGCGCGTGCATCGCCCGATCGCGGCGTTGCTGACCGGTCTGTTGGTGATAGTGAGCGTGCAGGCGCAGGGCGTCCTGGACACGAAGAAGGGGCAGGGTGGCTCGGACGTGCAGGGCGCTGCCGGCACGCAGGGCGCGCAAGGCGCGGCCGCGGATCTCGAGCGCTGCGACAAGCCCATGGGAGCGGTCGCGGTCGTCGAACCGCAGGACTACGTGATGGGAGCTCTCGCGCGCTACAACCTGCAATCACCCGCGGGACTCATCCGCATGATGATCCAGCAGTCGAACTGCTTCATCGTCGTCGAGCGTGGCCAGGGCATGCAGAACATGATGCAGGAGCGGGCGCTCGCCGGCGGCGGCGAGATGCGCGCCAACTCCAACATCGGCGGCGGTCAGATGGTCGCGGCCGATTTCATCCTGACGCCCGCCGTCGTCTTCTCGGAGAACAATGCCGGCGGCATCGGCGGTGCGCTCGGCGGGCTGATCGGCGGCAAGGCCGGGGCGGCCGGAGCCTTGATCGGGGGCCTGAAGTTCAAGGAAGCCCAGACGAGCATGCTCGTCGCGGACGCGCGTTCCGGCGTGCAGGTCGCAGCGGCTGAGGGCAGCTCAAAGAAAGCGGATCTCAGGCTCGGCGCCGCAATCTGGGGCGGCGGCGCGGCCGGTGGCATCGGCGGCTACGGCAACACGAACGAGGGAAAGATCGTGGCCGCTAGTTTTGCCGACAACTACAACAACGTCGTCCGCGTGATCCGGAACGACCCTGCCCTGCAAAGGGACGTCGGAACGCTCGCGCAGGAAGCGGCGGCGGGCGGCTCGACGAAGGCGGGCGCCGTCTTCAACGAGGGCGACGTGCTCTATCCCAAGATCGCGGGAGTGAAGATCATGGGAAGCCCGACCGAGGCCGGCAAGGTGGTTGCGACCCTCGACAAGGGCGAAGAGCTCATCTACATGGGTGCCGAGCAGGAAGGTTTCCTGCAGGTCGAGTCCGGCAGGGGCGGCGGCTGGGTCAAGAAAATCCTCGTGACGAAGTGACCGTAATCTCCGAACACGGGCAGACGGCCGCCGCGAGGCGGCCGTTTTGCGTTGAGATTGGCTAGAATCCTGTGAATCGAGCGGGTGTAGTTCAATGGTAGAACTGCAGCTTCCCAAGCTGCTAACGTGGGTTCGATTCCCATCACCCGCTCCATCAACAATACGGGGACAAACGGCGTCATGAGCGCAACTCGAGAGCCGCTCGTCGCCGCCGCTCGCGATAGCTGCGGACGCGCGCATGCACCGTACTCCGGCATACACGTAGGCGCCGCGGTGCGTTCGACGAGCGGAGCTGTCTATCGCGGAGCGAATGTCGAGAACGCGGCCTATCCGCTCGGAAACTGCGCAGAGACGAGTGCGATCGCCGCGGGTGTTGCGGCTGAGGGCGCGCGATTCCGGATCGCGGAGATCGCAGTCTGGGCGACGGATGGCGGGGGACAGGTCCTCGCAGCCTCGCCCTGCGGCGGATGCCGGCAGCGGATTCACGAGCTCGCCGCAGACGGCAGTATCAGCGTTCATTTTCCCTGGCAGGGCGGCGAAACGCGCACCGCGAGCATCGGCGAGTTGTTGCCTTTCGCTTTCTTCCTGCCGGCCACGCCGCGCGAAAAATGAATCCTGCCGACGCGCGCATAGTCGCTGCCCTCGACCTCACGAGTCTGGGTGAGGACGACACCCCCGCCGCAATCCAGTCGCTCTGCTCGAAGGCTGCCGCGAGCGCGGTGCGGCCCGCCGCCGTATGCGTATATCCGGAACACATCGTCACCGCGCATGCGGCGCTCGATGGAGCCGGAGCCTCTGAAATTGCTGTCGCGACCGTCGTGAATTTTCCGGACGGCGCCAACAATCCGGGCCGCGCGTTCTCGGAGACCCGCCGCGCGCTCGCGGCCGGCGCCGACGAGATCGATCTCGTCTTTTCATGGCGCGCTTACGTCGCAGGCGATCGCGAGAGCGGTCCGCTCATCGTTCAGCGATGCAAGGAGGCCTGCGGATCAAGGCCCCTGAAGGCGATCATCGAGACCGGCGAGCTCGGCGATCCGCTCCTGATCCGCGAAGTGTGTCTTGCCGCACTCGATGCCGGCGCAGACTTCGTCAAGACTTCCACCGGCAGGAGCCGCGTCGGCGCGACGCCCGAAGCCGCGCAGGCAATCCTGGAATGCCTCCGCGAACGCGGGCGCGGCGGGTTCAAGGCATCCGGCGGGATACGGACGCTGGCGCAGGCCCGCGTCTATTTCGAACTCGCGGAACGAATCTGCGGCACGGGCTGGGCGACGCCCGCGAAGTTTCGGATCGGCTCGAGTTCGATGCTCGGACAGGAGCAGGGTCAATGACCTGGCTGCCGCAGGAGACGATCCGGATCAAGCGGGATGGCGGCACGCTCGACGCGTCCGAGCTCGGGAGAATTGCGCAGAGCATCGCCGACGGCAGCCTGAGCGACGCGCAAGTCGGCGCGTTCGCGATGGCGGTTCATTTCCGCGGCATGACGCCCGCGGAATGCGCAGCTTTCACGATCGCGATGCGCGATACCGGCGAGGTCTTCGACTGGCGCGGCGAGTCGATGCGGGGTCCCGTGCTCGACAAGCATTCGACCGGCGGCGTCGGCGATCTCGTTTCGCTCGCACTCGGTCCGATGCTCGCCGCCTGCGGAGCGTGGGTGCCGATGATTGCCGGACGGGGGCTCGCGCACACGGGCGGAACGATCGACAAGCTCGAATCCATTCCCGGTTACCAGTCGCGACCGCCTTCGGAACGCGTGCGCCGCGCGCTTCGCGAGGCCGGCGTCGCGATCATCGGCGCCGGGGATCGCATCGCACCCGCGGACCGGAGGCTTTATGCGATACGCGACGTCACGGCGACGGTCGACTGCCTGCCGCTGATCATCGCCTCAATCCTGTCGAAGAATCTGGCCGGTGGCCTCGATGCACTCGTGCTCGACATCAAGACTGGCAACGGGGCCGTGATTCCGGAAGCAGAGCGCGGTCGCGAACTGGCGCGGGCGATGATTTCGACGGCAGCGGCAGCAGGTCTTCCGGTGTCGGCGTTGTTGACCGACATGTCGGAACCACTCGCTCGCTCTGCCGGCAACGCGCTGGAGGTGCGCGAGGCGATCGCGATGCTCCGCGGCGAGCCCTGCGATGCCCGCCTGCTCGCGGTCACTCTCGCGCTTGGCGCGGAAGTCATGGTTCTCGGCGGGCTCGTGGAGGACGAAAGCGCGGCCCGCAAGGCGCTTTCCGCATCGCTTGCATCCGGAGTCGCGGCTGAGCGCTTCGCGCGAATGGTCGCGAGTCTCGGCGGACCTGCCGATTTCATGGAGAGACCGGATGCGTATCTGGCGCAAGCGCCGGTCGTCGTCGAGGTGCCGGCGTCGCGGGACGGCATCGTCGCCGCCATCGACACGCGCGCGCTCGGCCTCGCGGTCGTCGCACTCGGTGGCGGCCGAACCGCGCCCGAACAGGCGATCGATCCGGCCGTCGGCTTCGATCGACTGATGCCGCGCGGCACCCGGGTCCACAAGGATCAGCCGCTTGCGCGCGTGCACGCGGCAGACCGGGATGCCGCTGCGACGGCGTCCCTGGCCGTTGCCCGTGCCTATGAGATCAACGCAGTGGCGCCGTCGCCGCCACCACTGGTGGAGCGAATCGCATGAGTACTCCCCACATCGAAGCCGCACCGGGCGCGTTCGCGGAATTGCTGCTGCTGCCGGGCGACCCGCTGCGCGCGCGTCATGTTGCGAACAGCCTGCTGACGCACGCGGTCGAGGTCACGAATATCCGCAACATGCTGGGCTACACGGGCGAATGGAACGGAAAGCGGGTGTCGGTGATGGGTTCAGGGATCGGCATCCCGTCGGCGATGCTCTATGCGACCGAACTCATCCGCGACTATGGCGTGCGCCGGCTGGTGCGAATCGGTACCTGCGGCGGACTCGCCGACGACGTGCAACTGGGCGAACTGTTGCTGGTGCAGGGCGCATCGACAGACTCGTCGGTGAACCGGCTGCGCTTTGCCGGCCACGACTTCGCCGCCACCGCGAGCTGGGCGCTGTTATCCCGGGTCGCGGCCGCCGCGCAGGCCGCAGGTTCCGCGATCCGCGTTGGAAACATATTCAGCAGCGACTACTTTTATCACCCGGATGCCGGCCTGAAGGAACTGCTGCGGCATTTTGGGATCCTGGCGCTCGACATGGAAACCGCAGGCCTCTACGGCCTCGCGTCGGAACTGGGCGCAGAAGCGCTGTCGGTGCTGACGGTCAGCGATCACCTGATGCACGAAGGACATATGAGCGCCGAAGAACGCGAGACCGGCGTCGATGCGATGACCCGCCTCGTTCTCGACGCATTGCTCAGCTGACCGGATCCCGCTGGCGCGGGTCGACGGCGCTAGCGATGGCCGCGCGACCAGGACCGCGCACGCGGCGCCGCGGCGCGCGAAGGCGCTCTACGATGTTGCGGGGCCGCGCGCTGTTGCGTCGCCTGCGCGTGCTCGACGCGCGCGAATTCGGGCGTCGGCGAGAACGGCACGGCCTGGCGCATCGTCCTCTCGATGTCCCTGAGCAAGGAAGCCTCGTCCGAGGAAACAAGTGAAACCGCATGGCCGTCGTTGCCGGCGCGTGCCGTGCGGCCGATGCGATGCACGTAGTCCTCGGGCACATGCGGCATGTCGAAATTGACGACCTGGGGCAGATCGCGGATGTCGAGCCCCCGCGAAGCGACCTCGGTCGCGACGAGCGCGGTCAGTTTTCCGGCCTTGAAGTCAGCGAGCGCGCGGGTCCGGGCGGCCTGACTCTTGTTTCCGTGAATCGCGGCGGAGCGGATGCCGGCCCGATCGAGCTGATCGGCGAGGCGGTTTGCGCCGTGTTTCGTGCGCGTGAACACCAAGGCCTGCTGCCAGCTGCCTTCGCCATTGGCGCCGTTCTTGAAGAGGTGAACCAGGAGATGGCGCTTGTCGTCCTTTGCGACGCGAAACGCGAGCTGCACGACGCGGTCGACCGTGCTGTTCGGCGGCGTGACTTCGACCTGCACCGGGTTCACGAGGATGCGGGCGGCGAGCGCGCGGATGTCGGGCGTGTAGGTCGCCGAGAACATCAGGTTCTGTCGCTTCGGCGGCAGCAGCTTGATGATGCGACGGATGTCGTGAATGAATCCCATGTCGAGCATCCGGTCCGCTTCGTCGAGGACCAGGTGCTGAACCTCAGAGAGATTGGCAAGCCCGCGGTTCGCGAGATCGAGCAGCCGTCCCGGCGTCGCCACAAGGATGTCGCAGCCGATTCGAAGCCCGTCGATCTGCGGTCTTTCGCCGACGCCTCCGAAGATCACGCGTGAGCGCAGGCGCTTGTTCGCGCCGTAGACCCTGATGCTCTCCAGGATCTGGGCAGCGAGTTCGCGTGTCGGCGCAAGGACAAGCGCGCGAGGCGCGCGGCCTGCCGAGGATCCGAGCAGTTGAAGCAACGGCAGCACGAAGGCCGCCGTCTTGCCGGTGCCGGTCTGGGCGCCGGCCAGCAGGTCGCGACCGGCGAGCACCGGCGGGATGGCTCCCGTCTGGATCGGCGTCGGGGTCGAGTAGCCGTGCGCGGAAATGGCAGAAAGTAACTCAGGCTCGAGCCCGAGATCGTTGAAATTCATGATGATTTATTGGGTCCGGGGAGGGAAGGGCGCGCGAACTATACATGAACGCGGGCGCCGGCGCAGTGTTTGTCGAAGTACGATACGGGAACCGAGACGGAGGCATTCCATGCGTTACTTGACGACCGGCCTGCTCGCAACGATCTGCCTGGCTCTTTCAGGCTGCGGCTACAACAGGATCCAGACCGAGGACGAGGCGGTGAAGGCCGCGTGGTCGGAGGTCGTGAACCAGTATCAGCGGCGCGCAGACCTGATCCCGAACCTCGTGAACACGGTCAAGGGCTTTGCGGCCCAGGAGCAGGCGGTACTGATCGGCGTCACGGAGGCGCGCGCCCGCGCGACGTCGATCCAGATGACCCCCGAAATGCTCGATGATCCGGAAGCGCTCAGGAAGTTTCAGGCTGCACAGGGCGACATCACCAGCGCGCTCAAGAGCCTGCTCGTCGTCGTCGAGAATTACCCGGAGCTGAAGTCGGATCAGAACTTTCGCGATCTGCAGGCGCAGCTCGAGGGCACCGAGAATCGCATTACGGTCGCGCGGAACCGATATATCGAATCGGTGCAGGTCTTCAACGGAACCATCCGGCAGTTCCCGGTGAACCTGACCGCGATGCTTTTCAATTACGACGTCAAGGCGAACTTCACGGTTGAGAACGAGGCGGAGATCGCTCAGCCGCCCGCGGTCGATTTCGAAACGAGTCCGTGATCCGGCACTACGCGCCGCACCTTGCCTTGCTGGTCGCGGCGCCGCTATTACTTGCGGCGCTGCAGCCCGTCCCGCCGCTCGCGGCCCGCGTCACCGACCTGACGGGCACGCTTTCTGCCGCCGAGCAGTCGCAACTCGAGACGCGGCTCGCCGAGTTCGAGGCGCGGAAAGGCGCGCAGATTGCGGTCCTGATCGTTGCGAGCACGGTGCCCGAGGAAATCGAGCAGTACTCGATCCGCGTCGTCGATGCCTGGAAACTCGGGCGCGAGAAGCCGGACGACGGAGCGTTGCTCCTGATCGCGAAGGATGACCGGGCGCTTCGCATCGAGGTGGGCCGCGGACTCGAAGGCGCGCTCACGGATCTCGTGAGCAAGCGGATCATCGCCGACACGATCACGCCGTATTTCAGGCAAGGCGACTTCGCCGGCGGAATCAACGCGGGTGTGGAGCAGATGATCCGCGTCGTCGACGGCGAACCCTTGCCGGAGCCTGATCCGCAATGGGCCGGCGGGCCGGAAAAGCTGGCGAGCCAGCTGCCGTTCCTGCTGGGTCTCATCTTCGTTGGGTCAATGGTGCTACGAGCCCTGCTCGGTCGTGCACTCGGCTCCGTTGCAACAGGCGCTGCAGCCGGGACTTTCGCCTGGTGGGTTACACAAGTGCTTGGACTCGCGATGGGAGTCGGCGTCTTCGCGCTCGTCGCGTCATTGATGCTTGGCTTTGGCAACGGCGGGCGCTGGTCGAGCCGGCCGGGCCACGGCGGCTGGACGTCCGGCGGCTGGGGACGGGGAGGATTCGGAGGCGGGGGCCGTGGCGGAGGTGGATTCGGCGGCGGTGGCGGCAGCTTTGGCGGCGGCGGCGCGTCGGGGCGCTGGTAGCACATGCAACCTGCACGCCTGCTGCGTCACCTGTTTGCGACCCGCTGGGGTACACGACGCCGCTTCACCAGCGAAGTGCTCTCGCGCATCGAGGAAGCCCTGAAGCGCGTCGAGGCAGAGCACGCCGGTGAATTGCGATTCGCCATCGAGACGGCCTTCGACCAGCCAGAACTCTGGTTCGGCGTGACGCCGCGACAGCGCGCGCTGCAGGTCTTCGGCCTCCTCGGTGTCTGGGACACGGAGGCCAACAACGGCGTGCTGATCTACCTACTGATGGCCGATCATGACGTCGAGATCGTAGCGGACCGCGCAATCGCCGCGCGCGTCCCGCAGGCCGAATGGGATGCGGTGTGCCGTGACATGGAGTCACATTTCCGGGCCGGGCGCTTCGCCGAGGGCGCGGAGTCCGGTATCGCCGGAATTGGACGCTTGCTCGGGAAGCACTTTCCCGGGCGGCGCGGAGATCGCGACGAGCAGCCGAACCAGCCCGTGCTGCTGTAGCGCGTCTTTCGGTCGTCGCTCCGGCAA
>Ga0105106_10000746_pt1 | contig 23112 bp, 19 predicted proteins | sample PPLLaktember2015_5_FD_79109 | JGI IMG/M metagenome (GOLD analysis project Ga0105106, IMG submission 79109) | Freshwater sediment microbial communities from Prairie Pothole Lake near Jamestown, North Dakota, USA - PPLs Lake P8 Core (1) Depth... | ecosystem: Environmental > Aquatic > Freshwater >...
GAAAAGAATCCCTCCATCCCCGTGGAGGTCAAGGACATTGCCGAACTATTGCTCGAAGCCGTTGAAAGGAGATGAATCATGCAAATCATTCAGGGGGTGATCGGTGCGGCCCTTCTTGCATTCGGGCGCAAGGGACTCGCATTATTCCTGGCCGCACTTGGTGCCATGGCAGGCGTTGCTCTCGCCGGCATGTATCTCCAACACCCATCAACCGGCGTTATGATTGCGGCGATGATTATTGGCGGCCTCGCGGGATTTGCCATTGCATTCTTTGTCCAGACGGTGGGAGTCTTCCTGGCCGGAATCCTCGGCGGCGGGTACGTAGGATATGCGCTCGCAGATTACATGGGATGGCTGCCCCAGGGGTTCCCCTGGATTCCGGTGATCATCTTTGCGCTGGTTGGAATCGTGCTCGCACATTTCCTCCTGAAATGGGCGTTGATAATTCTTTCCGCCGTTGTGGGTGCGTACCTGCTGGTGGGCGCGTTTCAGCTTTCCTCATCCCTTGCAACGCCCATCATGATTGTCCTCGCGGTGGCGGGGATATGGTTTCAAGCCTCCTCGGACAAACCCAAGGCATCTGAATAGAAGTGCAGGATCCGGTACTTTTCCATTTATGAAGGACCATCTCACGTGATGAATTCCTGGACGTCCCGTCTTATCCTTGCAAACGTTGTCATGTTTGTGCTGACATCCGTGCGGCCCGCGATCATGATGAGCTTGATGTTCGTGCCGGCGCTTACACTCGATCGGCCGTGGACGGTAGTGACGTATATGTTTCTCCATGACGGTTCGTTCCACATCCTGTTCAATATGCTCGGACTGCTGTTCTTCGGACCACGTCTCGAGGTGGAGATGGGCGACCGCGATTTTCTCCTCCTCTATTTCATGAGCGGCATTGCCGGTGCACTGCTTTCATGCATTACGCCGTATGTGGCCATTGTGGGAGCGTCGGGCGCTGTGTATGGGATCCTGCTGGCTTACGCCCGGTTCTGGCCGCGCGACAAGTTGCTCATCTGGGGTGTGATACCCATCGAGGCACGGTATTTGATTGTCATCATGACCGTCCTTTCCATCTTCGGCTGGATCTCCGGAACGGGAAACATTGCGCATTTCGCCCACCTCGGCGGGTTCCTCGGAGGATACCTGTTCCTCAAATTCCGGGATTGGCGGATGCCGTCACGACGGTTCAAGGAAAAGCTCGCCCCGCCGCCGTTGAATCGCAGCACCATCGAACGGTGGCGCAAGATCGACCGTTCGACAATGCACGAAGTCAACCGCGCAGAGTTCGACCGGATCATGGGCAAGATCGAGACCCAAGGGGTACAGAGTCTTTCGGATGCCGAACGGGCATTTCTCGATCGCTTCAGCGGACTGTAGGCCCTAGACTGACAAGACCAACAGTTGCCAAGGAGAGATATCATGCGCCGTCTGACCATACTCTTCACGACATTTCTTACCGCCCTCTGCACCACCGCCTCCGGTGCGTCCGATATTGAAGGCAAATGGGAATCCATTGCCGCGCACAGTACGGACATCGATCTGTACGGGAGCCTGTCCGTCGACGTGCGCTTCTCCGCCACGCATCTCACCATCATTCGGCAGTTCGGCACAACGAGGAACTTCAGAGACTCCCTCCGCCTTCCTCTCGATGGCAGCCAGGTTCCCGTGGCTGTGAACAACAGGGTTTTCCCGACAAATGTTTTCATGGGACTTTCCATGCCGGTCGGCGGCACGCGAAAGGTCAGCGCCAAACGAGAAAGCGCAGGACGTTTCCGCATGGAGGAGACATTTCCGATCGTGGGGTCACAGGGAACTCACCCGCAGAGTGTGACACATCGTTTCGAGCTTTCCCCCGACGGTGAGATATTGACGTATGACCTCACGCGTTCCACACGGACTTCTGGGCCGTCCATGACATTCCGCCTGAAACGGTCGGGATCGAAGGAGGCGTACACAATCACGCTTGAAGACAACTGGGAGGTCCGCGGGAGGCTGGATATCCAGGCCATGCTCATCAGCCTGCAGGGGATCGTCAACAAGAGCGGACCGCGGATGTACATCCTGTATCCGAAAGACTGGCCGTTCACATACGTGCAATCGGTGTACGACTTCTACGGTGACAAACGGCATTACTCTTTCCGCACTTTGAAGTCGCCTGAGGAAGCCCTGCGTACGCTCGCGAAGGACGTCAAAGGGTATGTAGTGTGGGACAAGACCGTCCGCACGTCGCTCATTGTCGCGTTCACGGTTGCAGGTCTTGAGAATGCCGTTGTGTTGAGCGAGGATCAGATTCCCCTCGCGGAGCAGCTCGGATTGAAACGGGTCGAGGATTTCCGCGGCAGGTTCACCGGCCAGACCGACGCCCAGATCTATGTGTGGGCCTATGCCCAATACTGGCCGCGGTGCAGCAAGGAATTCATCATCTGGCTTGGAGGGGAACACGGCGACATCATGAAACCCGCGGTGGCGGATTGGGGCATATACAAGAACGTTTTTTTTAACGATCTCTCCTGCCGGACGACGGATACAGCAGAGTATGCGCTGGCAAACCGGGTTCTGCGCGAGATGAAACCGATGTCCATGGTGATGGGGTGGCACTCGTATGCGAAGGATCTCGAGCGGGAATTTGTGAAGCTCACATCCACCTACGGTCACCGCGTTGAAGGTTTACACACCCTTCCCAACCTGAGCTTCAGCGCCCAGGTTCCCGCCTCGCAGGGCTTTATGTACAAGAACAATCACACCATAGTCCCGGGCAATGACTACACGCCGGAAAACAAAGTCTACATCACGTGCATACAGACGGACGGGATCGGCCTGGGTGCGTGGTTGAAACCGGGGCGGGGTGAAATCCCCTACGCCTGGGAGGTGCTGATGAATTACACCTGGATGGCCCCCGCCATGGCGGAGTACTTCTATACCATGGCAACGCCCAACGATTACTTCATCGGGTGTCTCTCCGGCCCGGGGTACATGTATCCCAAAGCCGTTCCGCCCCACCTGCTCAAGAAGCTCATTGCAATGGCACGGGAGCAAATGAAGACACTTGATCTCGCAGTGTTTGAGACCATGGACTATTCCGAAGGCGCAACGGTGGAAGGAAACACCGAACTGCCGAAGGAAGTTGTTGATATGTACTATGAGGGAATGCCCGAGGCCATCGGTTTCGTGAATGGCTATGCCCCCTCGTACACATTCTATGTCCGTGACGGAAAACCATTCATCTCGTATGATTACTATCTTTCCCCCGAGCGACCGGAGGCCGATGCGGTGGCGGATCTGCAGGAGCTTGCCCGCATCAACGACCGGCGCCCCTACTTCCTGCTGATGCACGTGCGCGAATCAAGCGATATCAAACGGGTGAGGGGGATACTCGACAAACTCGGCCCGGACTTCGAAGTGGTTCCCCTGGACCGATTCCTGAAGATGGCGGGCAAAGTCCCGACGTTCAAGGAAAAACTCCTGGTGAAATAACAGGTCACGCTTACCAGTACAAACGGAGAATTTATGCGCGGACTTCTCATTGCACTGCTCCTCGGCGTCACGGCTTTCTCTTTGTCTCTGGCCCAGCAGGCAACGATGGACGGCGACTGGAAGATGCTTCCCGAAAAGAGCTCGGAGATCGATCTCTACTCCACCGTGGCGCTGCGGATCGCGCATTCCGGCAGTCTCGTGACTGTGGTGCAGAACTGGGGAGGAGCCCGCGGTTTCCGGGACTCCGTGACAGTGCCCGCCGGGGGGTCCGCCGTGACGGTGCCGGTACGTGACCGGGTCTGGCCCACGAATGTATTCATGGGAGTTTCAATGCAGCCCGGCACGATGAAGGAAGTGAGCGCCCGCACAGAACAGAACGGCAGGGTGCTTCGCATCGGCGAGCGCTACACCGTGCGCGTGTCGCAGGGGCTGTTGCCGTATACGGTGGAGAATGTGTTTACCCTCTCCGCCGACGGCACCACGCTCTCCTGGCGGGTCGAGCGACCTACGCGACCGAAGGAGGCGGCGCCCACGTACACCTTTGTACGGACAAATGCCCGCACGGCATATGTCATGCGTATGACCGACAACTGGGCAATTGACGGGAAACTGCCGGAACAGGCGTTCCTCATCAGTCTGCAGGGCGTGGCCAACTCCGGCGCGCCACGGCTCTATTTTATCTACGGTGAAAAGTGGGATTATACGTTCACGGAATCGGTCTATGATTACTATCGCACAAAGCACAATTATTCCTTCACGGAACTGCGCACGGCTGACTCCGCCCTGGCAGCGCTGCGTCCGTTTGTGAAGGGCTACGTTGTGTGGGACAAGAATGTGCGGACGTCGCTCATCGTCGCGTACACCGTTGCCGGACTGGAGAAGGCGGTTGTTGTCAGCGAAGAGCTGATCCCGATGGTGGAGCGGTCGGGGCTCAGGCCCGTGGCGGACTTCCGCGGCAAGTTCACCGGAAAGAACGACGCCGCAATCTACCGGTGGGCAATCGAACAGTACTGGGACCGTTGCAGCAGGGAGTATGTCGTCTGGCTGGGAGGAGAACACGGAAAGATCATGCGGCCCGGTGTCGCGGATTTCGGAATGCACAAGCAGGCATTCTTCACCGACCTCTCGACAAAGCCGGCTGACACCGCAGAATACGCACTCGCCAACAAGATCTTTGGCGAGATGAAACCCCTCTCGCTGGTCATGGGCTGGCACTCATACGCAAAGGACAAGGAGCGCGACCATGTCAAGCTGGCCTCCAGTCATGCGCTGCGGGTTGAAGGCTTGCACACCCTGCCCAACATGAGTTTCTGCAGCCAGACGGCCCTGACACCGGGTTTCACGTTCAAGAACAACCACCATCTCGTTCCGGGGAAAATTCCGGCACGGGGGAAGAAAGTCTATATCGCCGCGATAGAGACCGACTGTCTCGGCATCGGCGCATGGCTCAAACCGGGGCGGGGCGAGATTCCTTACGCCTGGGAAGTGACCATGAACTGGGTCTGGCTGGCTCCGACCATGCTGGAGTATTTTTACAGCATGGCGACGCCGAATGACTATTTCATCGGTTCGCTCGGCGGGCCGGGGTACATGTATCCCAAAGCCGTTCCCAAGGCCTATCTCCCACAGGTGGTTTCCAAGGCGTACGAGTTGATGAAGCAGCTGGATCTGAATGTCTTTGAGATCATGGACTACTCCGAGGGTGCGACAGTTGAGGGCAACTCGGAACTCACACGCGATGTCACGGATGCATTCTACGCCGGTATGCCCGACGCGGTCGGCTTTGTCAACGGCTATACCGCCTCTCATTCATTTGCATCGCGGAACGGACGCCCGCTTGTTTCATACGACTACTATCTTTCTGAGACACGGCCGGAGGCCGAGGCGGTGGCTGATCTCAAGGAGCTTGCGACGATGAACAGCACACGTCCGTACTTTCTGCTCATGCACGTACGGCAGTGGACGGACATCAAACGGGTCAAGAATATCCTTGACAAGCTGGGGCCGGAATTCGAGGTTGTACCGCTCGACATCTTCCTCGCGATGGCGGGTGCCCAGCCGACATTTCAAGAGAAACTTCTGGAGAGGTGAGTATGGGCTGGAAGGGATTCGCGTGCGCTGTTGCGCTGCTCATTGCGCCGGCGCTCCAGGCACAAAGTTTCTGGGAGACCTTCTCGAACGATTACCCGGCTAACTGCCTTGCGTGGACGCGGGAGAGCCGCAATCCGGTGATTGCCCCCTCGGGATCGACCTGGAAGAGCCAGTCGACCGCCGACCCGGAGCTGTTCGAGTTCGGAGATCGTACGCTGCTCTACTACTGCGGCAACGGCATCATGCCGCGGAAGGGAAAGGGCTACCACGACAGGATAGGTGTCGCGGAGGTTTTGTCGCTCGCTCCCATGCAGCTGAACTTCCGCGATCTGAACAACGGTTCTCCGGTGATTGACGTCGGAAAGCCGGGGGATTTTGATGACCGGGGTGTTCGCGGTGCTGCGGCTGTCTGGTTCAAGGGGCTCGTCCATCTCTACTATGGAGCAATCGGCCACGGCCCCAACAGCATCGGCCTGGCAACGAGCAATGACGGTGAACACTTCGTCAAAGTAGGAAAGGTCCTCGAAGGGCGTGCCCCGGATGCCATCGCTTCGGGAGATACGCTCTATCTCCTCTATCACAAGCGTGACTCTGTAGGGTACAAAGTGCACCTTGCCGTTTCCACCGATGGCGTGAAGTTCTCTCCTCTTGGAAACAAACCGGTGTTTTCCGGACAACCCAATCGTTGGGATGCAAAGTCGGTTGTTACTGCACGTGTGTGGAAATCCGGAGCGTGGTTCTATCTGTTGTACGGCGGGAGCGCGGATCGAGTTGATGAACCCGATTACTTCGGGCTGGCACGGTCACGCGATATGCTTCATTGGGATAGGCATCCCGGCAACCCGGTGTTCGGTGCAGGATCCCGCGGCACCGCGGATGGCGGGGCAATCTGGTTTCCTGTACTGTTCGATGCCGGAAGCTGGTTTGTGATGCTCTATGAAGGAAGCCGTGGCAGGTACGCCTGGGACTTGAGTTCCGGGATCTGTATGGCATGGATACCAAAGCGGTAGGGGCGATAAAACACAATTGATGAGTCCATAATGGAAGAACCGAAGGTACTCCTTGCCGTCGGTGCGCATGCGGGGGACATGGAAGTCTCCTGCGGGGCTGTGCTTTTCAAACATGCCCGCAAGGGCGATCGTGTCGTGCTCCTGCATCTAACGCCCGGAGAGGGAGGCAACCCGCGGTTGGCACCTGCGGCGTACGGGTCGCAAAAGCGTCGTGAAGCGGAAACCGTTGCCCGGGCCATGGGGGCCGAGGTGCTGTTCGGGCCGTACCGGGACGGCGAGTTGCCGGTGTCGGATGAAGCCCGATTGTTCGTGGCCGGCGTCATCCGTCAGGTTAAACCAACGCATGTCATCACCCACTGGCGGACAAGTATTCATAAAGACCATGTCGCCGCACATCAGCTTACCATCGATGCCGTGCTTCTCGCATCACTGGAGGCAGTGGAGACCGGCCATGAGCGTCACCGCGGTGTCCGGGGCATCTACTACACGGAAAACTGGGAAGACCCCGAAGGGTTTTCGCCGTATATGCTGGTGGATGTGTCCACCGAGCTTGAAGCGTGGCGCTCCTGGGTAACGGGCTATGAGTTCATCAAGGGAGGGATTTCCACATTCGCATACCTCGACTACTATACGGCCCTCGCCCGGGTCCGGGGAGCGGTTGCGGGAACCACGTACGCCGTAGCGTTCGATGTGGATCCGTTTGAAAAGAAGAGGGTTGTGAAGGAACTTCTGTAGAGTACTATACAATTCCGGCGCGGAAACTGCTTTGGCCCTCCGGGCCTCCCAATGACAGTTACCTCGGCCCTCCGGGACAGGTTGCTTCGTCAGGAAGGGCTCGCAAGCGCGATCGTGCTACATCTTTGCCTGTCTCCGTTCCTCCTGAGTCAGTTCGAATACATGCCGGAAGACCTGCTCTTCCGCCGCCGACATAACTACTTTGCGCCGTGCCATCACGCGCCGTGCAACGTCCAGACTCTTGCCCTGATCGTATGTCGTGAGTTGCTCCGCGCCGCCCCAGGCAAAAGAAGGAATGTACTTCGGGGGAAACCCCGCCCCGAATACGTTGCTTGACACGCCGACCACCGTTCCGGTATTGAACATCGTGTTGATTGCACTCTTGGAGTGGTCACCCATCGTCAGTCCCACGAACGTCGACCCGCTATCCACCTCCTTGCCGTTGATGTACACACGGACGCTGCCATAATTGTTCTTGAGGTCACTGTTGTTGGTATCGGCACCCAGGTTGACCCACTTGCCGAGATAGGCATGGCCGAGAAAGCCGTCGTGTTGTTTGTTGGAGTGGCTGTGGATGATGGATGCCTCCACCTCGCCGCCGACCTTGCACACGGGGCCGATGCTGGTATTCTCATAGATCTTTGCACCGACCTTAATCAGTGAGCCTTCACCGATGAATGCCGGTCCCTCAATCACCGCATTCGGAAAGATTCTGGCGTTTCGAGCGATAAAGATCGGTCCCTCCTCCGCGTCGAGGACGACCCCCGGTTTCACCTTTGCGCCTGCCTCGATGCAGATGGCGTCGCGCTGAAGAAGATGCACGCCGTCGTATACTGTCCCCGCGATCCTCTCCGCCATGCCTGCCGTCAGCACGGCGAAGTCGGCTCTAATCTGGGCGCCGTTGTTTCCCACCAGATCCCACGGGAAACGGATCATGGTGACCCGAACATCCTTGCGCGTAAGACCGTCGAAGTGTCGCTCATCGAACAGATCGGGCATGCGGGTTTTCAAACGGTCGAGACGGCTACCGCTCACCCGGGCCGCGACAACGGATTCCCCGTCGATGTACACCGTGTCTTCTCCCTGCAGCGACACCTGCGCAAGGAACTCCGGGGTTGCAAGCACGCGGCCATTAATAAAGAGACAGCTTGCGCTGTTGATGAGATTGACCGGGAGGCGGGGATATTGTTCCCGGACGAAGTTGGCAAGGTACTCGCGCACATGCAGGTGCGTGAGCACGCCCGGAAAAGAGCGTTCAAGTTTTTCCCGGAGCGTCAGAATGCCGCACCGGAGATCATAGACCGGGCGCATGTACACAAGAGGAAGCAGGCGCTCGTAATGGGGATCTTCAAAAATGCAAAGTGAATCCGTCATTGTATGCTCTCCGTGCGCTTAGAAAATCTTGGGTTCCCAGGTATCGTTGTACAGTCCCACGAGCTTCGAGGAAGCTTCCTTGTCGACAACGACAAGGGCTCTCTGGTGCAGCTGGATAATCGATGCAGGGCACATGGCGGTAATCGGTCCCTCTACGGCGGCCTTGATGGCGTCGGCCTTGCCCGCTTTGTTTGCCAGCAGGAGGATTTCCTTTGCATCCATGATCGTGCCGACGCCCATGGTGATCGCGTACATTGGCACTTCCTGAGGATTCTTGAAGAAACGGGCGTTGTCCAGGCGGGTTGTCCCGGTCAGTGTCTTGATGCGCGTCCGCGAACCGAGGGAGGAACCGGGCTCGTTAAAGGCGATGTGCCCGTTCGCGCCGATGCCGAGAACCTGCAGATCAATGCCGCCGCATTCTTTTATGCGTTCCTCATACCAGGTACAGAAGAGCTCCACGTCTTTGGCCATGCCCATCGGGATGTGGACATACCGTTCATCGATGTTGATGTGTTTGAACAGATTCTCCCACATAAAGTAGTGATAGCTCTGATCGTGTTCAGGGGGAACACCGACGTATTCATCCAGATTGAATGTGGTGACTTTGGAAAAATCCAGCCCCTCCTCCCTGTGCATGCGTATCAGCTCTTTATACATGCCGAGCGGGGTGCTGCCGGTGGCAAGGCCGAGCACGAGGTTGGGTTTCTTTCGCAGACGGTCGGCGACGAACCTGGCCGTTTCCTTGCTCATGAGTTCGTAGTTGTCTTTCACAATGACCAGCATAATTTCTCCCGCTGAGTTGTTGGCAAAAAGTATAGGGAGAAGTCACACGAAACGCAAGGATGGCGTTGCACCTCTGCGACGATTGTACTACTTTGACCTACCATGAGTACACCTGCGCCGCTGCGCCAGCTTTCCCTAGTGCAAACCGCATCACTTGTGGTGGGCACCGTGATTGGTTCGGGTGTTTTCCTGAGCCTGCCCATCGTCGCGCGGATCAGCGGTAGTCCGTTCATGTCCGTGCTGATATGGTTTCTGGGAGGCGTTCTCTGGATCCCCCAGATCTTGATCCTCGCCGAGATGGGAACCGCTTATCCGATTCAGGGCGGGGCGTATTTCTATCTGCGCAAGGCCGGCTCGCCGTTCCTGGCATTTCTCTACACGTGGACGGCCTTTCTGACGAGCGATACGCCCACGCTGACCATTGTCGCACTCGGCGCAATGTCCGCACTCACCTTTTTTTCTCCGATGTTCGGCGACCCGGTGACAGCACGGTTCCTGGCGGCCCTGTTGATCGTCATCCTGTCATTTCTGCACTATCGCAGTGTCCGCACCGGCGGAAACCTGCAAATCGTGCTGACCATTGCCAAATTGACACCGTTGCTCTCGATCGTCATGATCGGTTTCTTCTACCTCAAGTCGGGTAATCTTTCGGGAGGAACGACGGCTGTGGTCAACGGCTCGGTGTTCGCCGTGATCACGGCCGGGATTTCGTCGACACTCTGGTCGTACGCGGGCTTCACCAACATCCTGTATATGGCGGGCGAAGTGAAACGGCCCGAACGCACGCTGCCCCTGGCACTCATCGGATCTCTCGCGTTTGTTATGATTGCGTATACGCTCATTGCACTGTGTACATCGGCGATTGTACCGTTTGCTCAGCTGGCGGCGGCCAGAGGGGATTTCATCAATCCGTTCCGCTACCTCGGCGTGGAGGCGAATGCCGCCGGCGCCATGTTCGCCGTGGCCGCGTTTGTCTCCATGGTCGGCGTCCTCAACGCGAGCATCATGGTGCAGCCGCGCCTGGAGTATGCCATTGCACGGGACGGCCTGTTCTTCAGCGTCTTTGGACACCTCCACCCGAAGTATCTCACACCCGACTACTCCATTCTCATCCAGTCGGCCCTGGGCATTGTGCTGTTCCTTCTGGGGGACATCGAGAACATGATGGGCTACTTTACGCTGTCGTACGCCCTTCAGAACGGGCTTGTATACGGTGCAATCTTTTTCCTGCGACGCAGGCCTGACTATGCGCCGACATACCGGGCACCCTGGTGGGGCGTGATGGCGGTACTCGCCATGGCGTCACAGCTGTACGTTGCTGTCGGGACATTCCTGGCCTATCCGACCGGGGGGATCCTCGCCTCGCTGGCGCTGATCCTCTCCGGCCTTCCGGTTTACTTCTACTATGCATACCGCCGTCGAACAGTGCAGGAGACGTCATGAAATGCTTCGTCAACGGCGTCGTGCGCACAATGCACGATGCGATTCCCCTGGCCGAAGCCGTCGCAACCAAAGGCGGCAGGATAGTGTTCGTCGGGTCTTCCGCCGGTGCGCGTCAGTTCGCCGGACCGGGCGCCGAGGTGATCGATCTGCACGGACAGCTGATGCTCCCGGGGTTCATCGATGACCATGTGCACTTCGTACTTGGCGGTTCACAGGTGGACGGACTGCACCTGCGCCACTGCAGATCAACCGGCGAAGTGGTGGAAACCCTGTCGGCGTTCATCAAGACACACCCGGGAATCTGGGTGTCCGGCGGAGACTGGGATCAGGAAGGGTGGGACGTCAAGAAGCTGCCTGAACGCAGCTTGATCGATCCGGTTTCTCCCGACACACCCGTATTCATCAACCGGCTCGACTGGCATATGGCGCTCGCCAACAGCGCCGCTCTGCGTCAGGCGGGGATTTCCCGGGAGACCCCAGATCCGCCCGGGGGCACCATCGAACGGGACTCGGCGACAGGAGAACCCACCGGCATTCTCAAAGATGCTGCCATGAATCTGGTCACCCGCGTGATCCCGCGGCCCGCGCCCAATGAGGTGGAACATGCCATAGTGCAGGCCCTCGATGTGGCACGGAGAAACGGTATAACGTCGGTGCATGACATCTCGGAAGAAGAACACATCCCCCTTTATCACAAACTTGAAGGCGCAGGGAAACTCACATGCCGCATCTATGCGCGGTTGCCGATTGACGGCATGATGAGACTTGTCCGCGAACGCGTCCGCCGCGCTCATGGAACTGAATTTGTGAAGGTCGGATCCCTGAAGGCATTTGCAGACGGATCACTGGGATCAAACACCGCGTGGTTCTTCGACCCGTATCTTAACTCGCCAACCACGGGGCTTGCGATGGAGGTGCTGACCAGCGGACGGCTCCGGGAGTGGGCACTGGAGGCCGACCGGCATGGCCTGCAGCTCTCCGTCCATGCGATCGGTGACCGCGCCAATGACGCCATCCTCTCGATTTTCGAAGAGATTGTCCGGACGAATCCGGCATGGGACCGGCGGTTTCGGATCGAACACGCCCAGCATGTGAGAGCGGAGGACATCGAGCGGTTCTCCTCCCTCGGCGTGCTGGTGTCAGCCCAGCCCTACCACTGCATCGATGACGGTGTCTGGGCCGAGCAGCGGATCGGGGCGGTGCGTGCCAGGACGACCTACGCGTTCAAATCGTTCCTCGATGCCGGCGTGCGTGTGTGCTTCGGGAGTGATTGGACGGTCGCCCCGCTCGATCCGATCCAGGGTATCTACGCCGCGGTCACGCGCGCGACCCTTGACGGGAAGCGGCCCGGAGGATGGTGTCCCGAGCAGCGCCTCACGGTCGAAGAAGCGGTGAGGTGCTACACGGTCAACAATGCGTTCGCCGCATTCGAAGAACATCTCAAGGGGACTCTGGAACCAGGGAAGATGGCGGACATGGTGGTTTTGTCGGAGAACATATTCTCCGTCCCGCCGGCGGACATCCGCAACGTGCGTGTGATTATGACCGTAGTCGACGGTGAGGTGGTTTACGGGTGAGGTGTGAATCGCACGGTGAAGAGGGACCCTTCCGTGCGGTCCAGTGTGATGCTGGCGTCGATCTGTTCGACGAGTGACATGACGAGAACCATCCCCATGGATTCCACATTGCGGAAATCGACCTCTTCCGGGAATCCGACACCGTCGTCCTGCACGCGCAACTCCACCTTGCCATCCGGCATGCTGTGAAAGCCCACCAGGAGCGTTCCCCGCTCTCGACCTACGAACGCATGTTTCATGGCATTGGACACCAGCTCGTTGACGATCAGGCCACAGGGGATCGCCTGATCGACACCGAGAATGACGGGATCTCCCTCGACCTGCCAGGTCACTCCGCCCCGCTCGTATGAACGTCCGAGCTGCATCGTCATGCTCTGCAGGTAGTCGAGGAAATCCACCTGCGCCAGGTTCCGCGTCTGATAGAGTTTCTCGTGGAGCAATGCGAGCGACTGGATTCTGTTCTGGCTCTCCTTGAACATTTCGAAGAGGGTCTCATCGTTGATCTCGCTTGCCTGGAGATTCAGCAGGCTGGAGACAATCTGCAGGTTGTTCTTCACGCGGTGATGAACTTCCTTCAGCAACGTCTCCTTCTCCTCGATTGCTGCGAGGAGGCGGAGCTGAGCGGCTTTGAACGCCGTGACATCACGGACGATTGCGTATCGCTGTCCTCCGGGGAGCTGGCACATGCCGGTCTCTACGGTGATGACACTGCCGTCTTTTCTACGGAGCTGTTGTTCGCGGTGTGCTGTGGGGCGTTCCACCGCCGGGTGATCGTGTGCGGGACCGTTCACGGCAGCACCTCCGGCGAAGAGGTTGACGAGCGGCAGACCGGCCAATTCCTGCAGCGTGAATCCCGTCAACGCACATGCGGCCGCATTGACTTCGCGAATCGTATCACCGGAGTCGATGATGAACATCGCATCCGGGGCTTGATCGAACATGAGTTTGTATACGTCGCCGGCGGGGCTGGATGTGTGAGGCTTCATCGATGACATCGGACGTTGGTGTTCTGGTGCGTCATGCTTTCTCACAGGGAAAACCCGAGCAGAGAGAAGACTGAATTGGCGATCCAGCGAACGGCCTCTCCCACAGGAAGAATGCTGATGTTGGCCTGGCTCTCGAGGAGCAGAATGCCGAAGAGAACAAAAATGCCGTACCGGTACAGCTTGTTCACGGTCTCCTCGCGCAACCGCAGCGATTGAAAAAAGACGTGTGACCCATCCAACGGGGGGAGAGGAAGCAAGTTGAAGACGAACAGCCCGTAGTTCACGTATGCACCCACGATCAGGATATCCAGGAAGACATTGTACACGGGGTCCCCGTCAAACGGGCGTACCAGGAGCATCAGTCGCAGGAAGACCGAGAGGAGGACACCTAGCACCAGGTTCGCAAACGGTCCCGCAAGAGAAATCAGGATCTCGTCCCTCCGCGGTTGCCTCAGGTAGTCCCTGTTGAAGCGGACCGGTTTTGCCCATCCGAATCCTGCGACTACGATGAACAGAAATCCCAACCAGTCAATGTGGCGGAGTGGATTGAGTGACAGCCTGCCGTCATCGCGCGCGGTCGGATCGCCGCAGCGATAAGCGACATATCCGTGCATGAATTCATGACACGTCAGCCCTGCCACGACTCCGGGGAGCATTTTCGCGATAGTCGGGAAGTCCAAACTGTTCATTAATGTAATATACCAACTTCCCACGAGAGTGTCGAGGGAGTCTCGTGTTCTACTGAACTGTGAAGGGTTCGGGCTGGTGCCTTTCCGGGACCCAGCGCAAGAGCGCTCCTTCTCCGTTCTCCAGGAGGAAAAACATAAATTGCCAGGCATTCGGGTATCCGGGGGCCGGCTCCAGCAAAGTGGGAATCCACGAGCCGGAATTGAAGTACCGTATGCCGTTGGTGAACAGGGCTGCATCCGGATAGTGGGCATGGCCGAAAATAATGAACCGGGTTTGGAGCACCTCAGCCAGGGCCTGTGCACTGCGCCGGAGGTCACGAGAGACATTGGGCAGCATCTGCCTACGGCCTTTCAGGAACCTCCAAATCCCGCGGTCCAGCGTGGGGCGCCGGTGGAGCCGACCGGTGATTTCGGAGAAGAGTGCCACCATGCGCGACTCGGCATCGGGGTCAGGAAAAGTGCACCTGCGCGCCTCATTATCCCGCTCCATATCGTTGAGCCGCCGGATTTCCCTATACCGCCGGCGAACACTGCTCAGGTGCCATAGCCGCCGTTTCCGACCTGCCCGGAAAAGCGCTCGGGTCGCCGCTACAAATGTCCCCAGAGTCACCCAGGGGTGTTCCTTCCAGAGAAGCCTGTACATGCCCGAAAAAGGCCGGACATTGTCAGCCAACGGATTGACCGGTTCAACCCGGTTTGTCATGAACCGGACGAGAACACCGGATAGATCCATCTCCAGTTCCCGGCGCCCGTTCGGTAGATCATAGGGCAGAATGGGCATAAAAAAATTCCGGAACGCCGTTGTCGGTTCGTATTGATTCCCATGTTCGATGAAAAGGAGTCCCGGGATGCAGTAGCACCATGGCGCAAAGCGGACCCGCGAGGGATCAAACACCAGCCGGTTCCGGCCGGACAGCTGCTCCAGGCGGTCGACCAGGCGTTTTTGCACTCCGGGCCAATAGAACTGGATGTCATGGTTTCCCTTGATGATCACCAGGTCGTTCCCCCTGCCGATGAACTGTGCGAGCGCGTCGAAAAACCGGGCGTGCCCATCCAGGACTTTCACCATCAGGAACTCGGCGGCATGTTCGGTGTCGCGGAGGCCGTACTTCGAGTGCAGCTCGTCGGGAGAGATATCGAATGCGACCCGTTCCCCGGGAGTCGGAAGGCTGAGGACCTGCAGGAAATCCACCAGGTCGCCATTGACAATCAGCGTCGTCGGATTCCCGTCGGTGTAATGCGTGAGGAATTCCGCAAACTCCGCATCCCAGAAGAAGTCCTCGGTGGGAGACCACTGTCCCGTCACCGGATCCAACCCCGTCGTCAGATGGAGGTCAGAGATCACAATGAGGCGGTGAGGCGCCGTTGTCGGGGCGGACATTCAGTTCCGGGATGAGAATGAAACGATGTGCACGGCCAATATACCTCCGGTTCGCTTGAGATTCAAGATCCGTTGCTTTTGAAAAGCTGAGTTTGTACACTAATGATTCAGAATCATAGAAATGGTTCGTTTTTCCGGACCCATGGCCCCTTGAATGCCTCGTGACCGCATCAGCAACGCCGTAACAATCATCACCGGTGCCTCCAGCGGTATCGGCCGGGCAACGGCGCAGGTGTTTGCGGCGGCGGGGGCGCGACTCGTACTCGCTTCGCGTTCCCGCGAAAAGCTCACGGCGGTAGAGTCGGAGCTGCTCGCAACCGGGGCCGAGGTGCTGGTTGTTCCGGGAGATGTGACACGTGAGGCGGATGTCAGGAGCATTGTGGATCAGACGCTGGAGCGATTCGGGCGGGTGGATATCGCAATCTGCAACGCGGGGGTCTATGTCCGTGGTGCAGTAAAAGATCTCCCGCTCGCAACAATCGAACGGTGCATGGACGTCAACTTTTACGGAACAGTCCACCTCATACGCGCCGTACTGCCATTGATGCTTGCACAGGGGTCGGGGCACATCGTGGCGGTAACCTCCGTTGACGGCCGCAAGGGTCTTCCCCCCGACGGGGCATACGTCGCATCGAAGTCCGCCACCACGGGGTTCATGGATGTGCTCCGTCAGGAATTACGCAGCACGGGAGTGCACGCGTCCACCATCCTGCCGGGACGGGTGGACACGCCCATGATTGAGGCGCTCGATGTGCCGCCTGCGTCGGCTAAGATTTCGAGTGCACGTGTGGGTCGCGCAATTCTCCGGGCCGTACGCACGCGGCGGCGCGAGCTGGTGATTCCCTTCGCCGGTCCAAAGGCTCTGATCGTTCTCAGCGCGCTCTGGCCCGGGCTGGGGGATTCGCTTGTCCGGTTCTTCAAACTCGAAGGTGAGGAGAGATAACACAGTGCAGTTACCGAGCACATCAGAGCGTCGGCCCGCACTACACGACTCGGCGATTCAGGCCATACTCGGGATGAAATCCTCCGTCCCCCTCCGTCCGCTTGATATGGCAAAGAGCCTGAGCGTGACGTTCTATCCGGTCAAGCAATCATCTCCCCGGGTGCAGCGGTTCGCCGACCAGTTAAGGGCGGCGCTCGAGCGGAACGGAGCGCACATTTTGCGCTACACGCAGGCGCAAGCCGATACAGCCACCGGCAAGCTCAAAGAGGGTATAGTCGTCATCTCCCAGGGAACGCTGGACACGGGGGACCTTCCGGTCGACCATGTTCCGAATTTGCGGCGTGCGACAATTGTCGGTATTGTCGAGGGCCCCTGCCCCGCAGAAACGGAAACCCGCTCCCAGGAAAAACTCAACAGCATCGTCAAGCGACTGGCCTGGAACATCGAACAGATGACCATCTATGTCGACGAGGAAACGTGGACGGTGGTGACGATGAACGGCGCCGTGATCCGGTGTTCGTGGAGCAGCATGCTGAAGGATACTGCGAATGTCCTCATTCCCAAGCTCGCCGCACCCGTCGTGCCGCCGCACTCAAGCGACTTTGATGTACGCGAAGGGGGATTGAACCTCCAGGATGCGCGCTATGCGCCGTACGTGAACGACTTTCAGGAAAGCAGCAAACTCTGGCACGATACTGGATTGATGCTGTTTCATACTTCACTGGAAGATCTGGAATTCCGCAACAAGTACTACAGGCGTCTGGCCGCGGCATATCTGGATAACCGGTCGGGAATGAGCTACGGTTTTCTCGCCAGGCAGCTTGCTTCTCCGCCCGCGCCGACATTGACCGGGAATGAAGCCATCCAGAAATTCGGCATTGAGATGCTGAAGAAGAATCCCGAAGTGGTTCCGGACCGGGATGGTTTCTGGATTGCGATGCACATGGGTGAGGCGGTGTACTACGTGCATGTTCCCGACGTGGGTGTTCTGATCACGCGTTCGGGCTGCGACAAATCGAATATCGACCCGCACCGCGACCTGGTGCTGCTCGGTCTTTCCCAGGGCAATATCATCTTCAGCACGCCCCGCGGTGTGACGCCGGGGACCGACTGCAAACCCTCCTACGACACGCTCACCATTCTTGCCCACGCGGTGGGGAATGCGCTGGTCGCGGCCGTACAGCAGCGTCGGCAACCCGACGCGTCGTTTGCCTCAACGCTCGCGCACACAGGTCTGGCCCTGGCCCACTGGCACGGCTATCTTCATCATGCGACCCTCCCGCCGGGATACGTCGTGTACGGCGAGTCAAATCCGCCTGTTTCGTGTTCAACACTGCAAGCGGCAATTCTTGCCCTGCGCGGGAAAGTAGACGCATTTGCGGGAACGGTCGTTGCCGGCCTGCCCTATGCCGGGGATGCGCACGTCGAACCCCACCATGGAGTGAATGTCACAGGTCCGACGCTGGTCCACCTTGGCCGGTGGGCGCTCGAACACAGGGACTTGCTGACGGAAATCCAGGTGAACGGCAACATGCCGGCTTCCCATTGAATCCGGGTCAACCAACACGCCGAGAGATCGCATGAAACATGTTGTCTGTTCCCTTTTCATTGTCCTTCTCCTGACAGGAAGTGCGGCCATGGCAAAGTCCTTCTTTCCCTATGCATATACAAAAGAGATCCTGCCAAACGGGCTGACGGTGTATGTGATCCCGATGGAGAGCCCGGGGCTGGTCGCCTACTATTCCGTCGTCCGCACGGGGAGCAGGGACGAATACGAACCCGGGAAGTCGGGCTTTGCGCACTTCTTCGAGCACATGATGTTCCGGGGAACGAAGAAGTATCCGGGTCCTGTCTATGACAGCCTGATAACGGGCATCGGTGCGGATGCCAACGCGTATACGACCGACGACTACACGGCGTATCATCTGAACTTTGCCAAGGATGATCTCGAGCAGGTGATTGATGTGGAAAGTGACCGCTTTCAGAACCTTTCGTATGCCGAGCGTGAATTTCAGACGGAAGCAGGCGCCGTGTACGGCGAGTACAGGAAGAGCGTTACCAATCCCTTTGCCCTGCTGAACGAGAAAGTGCAGGATGTTGCGTATGACGTGCATACCTACAAGCATACGACCATGGGCTTTGAAGCGGACATCAAGAGAATGCCCGAGGGGTATGCATACAGCAAATCTTTTTATCAGCGGTACTACCGCCCGGACAACGTGGTCCTGTTGATTGCGGGTGATGTTGCGGCGTCGACCACTCTTCCCCTGGTCCGAAAATACTATGGAGGCTGGACAAAAGGCTACGTGCCGCCTGTTCTCGGCACCGAGCCCGCGCAGACAGCCGAGCGGTCGGCCGAGGTCTCGTATCCGGGGAAAACACTGCCGGTGCTGGATGTTGCCTTCAAGGGCGATGCCTTCGATCCCGGTAATCGCGCGTATGTGGCAGCGGTGCTCCTGGGCGAGTTGGCCTTCGGCGAGACCAGCGACCTCTACAAGAGGCTGTATATCCAGGAACAGAAGGTTGACATACTTGACGCCGGCATTCCGGCGAACCGCGACACGCCGCTGTTCGAAATCGTCGCCCGCATCAAGAACGAGGCGGATCTGGATGCAGTGCGTGAGGCAATCTATGCGACGCTACGGGAGTATCAGACCACACCTGTGGATGCCCGGCGACTCGGTGATCTCAAGCGCCGGCAACGGTACCAATTTCTGATGGGCCTCGACACGCCCGACCGCGTGGCGGGCGGGCTCGCACGGTTTGCGGCCATCACCGGCGGCATAGAGGTCGTGGAGAAACTGTACTCGGCCATTGACACCGTCACGCCTGAAGAGGTACGCGCCGCTGCGACACGGTACTTCATTCCCGAGCGACGGACGGTTGTCGTGCTGAGAGGATCGCGCCAATGAAAACCCTGTCCGTTGTGTGCCTGGCGCTCGGCCTGATGCCGGCAGTCATGATTGGAGGCGAACCCGTGGATACCCGTACGTTTGTACTGCTTCCGGTGAAAAACGATCCTACCGTCTCGTTTCGTCTCTGGTTCAAGGTGGGGTCACAGAATGATCCGTCGGGAAAGGAGGGGCTCGCCGCGATTACCGGTCAGATGCTCGCGGACGCTTCCACGATGAGCAATACGTACGCTCACATCATCGATCTTCTCTATCCGCTCGCGGCAGACTACGCCGCCTCGGTGTCAACCGAAATGACCGTTATTGCCGGACGGGTTCACAAGGACAATCTCGCGGCGTACTATCCTCTGCTCATGGATGCGATCCTCGCACCTGCGTTCACACAGGAAGACCTTGACCGGATCAAAAGCCAGGCATTGAACGAGCTGGAGACCACGCTCCGGTATGCCAGCGACGAGGAGCTCGGCAAGGCCGTGCTCTACAATGCGGTCTTTGCCGGGACGCCGTACGGCCACATCGTCACAGGAACCGCGGACGGGGTCAAGAGCATTACGCTGGATGATGTGAAGACGTTCTATAAAACACATTACACGCGGGACAATGTTGTCCCCGGGGTTGGCGGTGGATACGACCAGGGGCTGATCGACCGGCTGGCCGGCGATCTGTCGACATTGCCTACCGGAGTTCCCCGCGTTGTCCCTGTCCCGCAAGTGCCGGCGACGGAGGGATTCCACGTCACCATCGTCGACAAAGACGCACCGGCGACTGCTATCAGCATGGGTTTTCCGATTAATGTGCTGCGCGGCTCCCGGGAATGGTATGCGCTGGCAGTTGCGAATTCCTGGTTGGGTGAACACCGCAATGCCAGCTCACATCTGTATCAGGTGATCAGGGAAGAGCGCGGACTCAATTACGGGGATTACTCATACATTGAAAATTTTCCGCGCGGGGGAATGCGACAGATGCCTCCGCAGAACGTGGCCAGAAGAAAACAACTGTTTGAAATCTGGATTCGTCCGGTACCGCTGGAAGCCGGGCACTTTGCCTTGCGTGCGGCACTGCGAGAATTCAAGCAGGTGGCACACAATGGGCTGACCGAGAACGCCTTCACACTCACGCGGAGCTTCCTGAAAAACTATGTGCTGCACTATGCCCCGACCACCATGCAACGGCTGGGGTACGCCCTTGACGACCGGTTCTACGGCATCACCGGCAGTCACCTCGAGATGTTCCGGAAAGTGATGGGGGAGATCACGAGGGAAGAGGTGAATGCGGCAATCAGAACACATTGGCAGTACGGCTCAATGCAGATCGCCGTGATCACGAAGGACGGCGCGACATTCCGTGATGCACTCGTCGCTGATACGCCGAGTCCGATTACCTACAAAACAGCGAAACCCGAATCAGTGCTGAACGAAGACAAGGAAATCGCGGCGTTCCCTTTGCAGGTGAAGAAGGAGAACGTGAAGGTGGTGCCGGTGGGAGAGGTGTTGCAGAGGTGAAAGCGAGGCATTGGGCACGAGGGCTTCGGTACGAGGCAACAGGCACGGGGCAATGGGCACGAGGCATTGGGCATGAGGGCTTCGGTACGAGGTAACAGGCACGGGGCAATGGGCACGAGGTGTTGGGCATGAGGCACTAGGCCTGGTGCCTACAGCCCGGTGCCAAACTTCAGGAACGCTTTCAGCTCTTCGAACCCTTCAAATGTTCTCGTCACGCAGCCCAGAACCCATCCCGGGATCACCGATGCGGGCATTGTGGTGACCATATAGACCGGTTTGCGGCAGTACCTTGCCATTGTCAGCTCCCCCTTAGTGCCTGCGCCGCGCATGGCTGATGCATCCCAGTAGCAGATCACAACATCCGAATGGTCGGCAATCTCCCGGCAGTCGAGGTCCACGAGCTCCGCGGCAATCGTCCGGTAGCGCGCGGGATCTGCAGTCTTCAGGGCCCGGAAGTCCACTCCGGCATGACGGGTGGAAAACACCTTTGCACTTTCGATATTCGGGTTGAAGACCGTCGCATGGAGTTCCTCCTCCAGCCATGCCTGCATCATACTGCGCCAGTCGCGTCCTTCATTCGACGCATACTCCATGCCGCCGGAGAGGTAGAATCTCACGAGATGACTCCGTCCAGAGCCCAGACATTTACCATGGGAAGCAGGAGTGTGTAGAGGAGCCACATCACGACGCTGATACTGATGGGAATGGAGAGATTGTCATCGAGTGTCTCTCCCGAGACCGCCTCGACAATGGAGCCGACGACCGCGGCGATGGCTCCGAGAAGATATTCGGCGGGGTAGTATCCTAACTTGGGTGCCGCGGCGACGACGAGCAGCGCCGTAATGAGGAATGCGGTTGTGCCTTCGAGGGATTTACCGAGGAACCGGTGCCGTCCATACCGTCGTCCGATCAGTGCCGCGGCCGTATCGGAGATGATGAGAATCGAGAATGCCGTGACGACGATGACTTTCGGGAAGAACCAGACGCAGATAACCGCGGAGAGCAGGACGAATGTGGCGCCATTCAGGCGCGGTTTCGCGCTCCGAGATTCATGGTGCCGGAGAAGGAACCCGAAGAAGCGGTTGTAGATGGCCGCCACCGCCGGAATGTGCAGACGGGCGAGGTCCGAGAGCCCGAACACCAGGGCGAGGGGGATGAGGATTGCCAGCGCCGTGCTGCGCGGAATAAAGTAGTAGATCACCGGAATGGAGAGCGAGATCAGGTGAATGCTCTTGCGGATGATCTCGGTGCCGTAACTCTCCTCGACGCTGGCAAGCCCGTTCATCGTTTCAGCGCAGCGCCTTCGGTGGGTGCCGCAGCCGCAACATCAGGGTCCTGCCCGTTCGACCGTCCTTCCAGTGGCGGCAGTTGATCTCCGCGCATCACGGCATCGATCTCCGTGGAGTCGAGGATCTCCCGTTCCAGCAGCGCGGCTGCGAGTCTGTGGAGGAGTTCCAGATTTTCGTTCAGGATTTTTTCTGCCCGCTTCATACAGCTGGTGACAATCTTCTTTATTTCCTCGTCGATTGCGATTGCCGTATCTTCGCTGTAGTTCTTATGCCGTGTGATCTGACGGCCAAGGAAAATCTCCTCCTCCTTCTGACCGTACGAGAGCGGTCCCAGCTTGTCGCTCATACCCCATTCGCACACCATCTTCCGGGCGAGTTCGGTGGCGCGTTCGATATCGTTCCCCGCACCGGTGGTGAGCTGGCCGAAGATCAGCTTCTCCGCCGCCCGTCCGCCGAGGGCATAGGTGATCATGGCTTCCAGGTATGCCTTGGAGTATGTGTGTTTCTCATCGATAGGCAGATAGGTGGTCAGTCCTAGTGCTCGCCCGCGCGGGATAATCGTGACCTTGTGCACGGGGTCCGCCTCGGGGAGCTTCTTGGCGACCAGCACATGACCGGTCTCATGATACGAAGTGACTTTTCGTTCCTTCTCGGAGATGATCAGGCTTTTCCGTTCCATGCCCATCATCACTTTGTCCTTTGACTCTTCGAAGTGGCGCATGGTCACGGCGCGCGCGTTCTGGCGTGCGGCGAGGAGGGCGGCTTCGTTGACGAGGTTGGCCAGCTCCGCCCCGGCGAGTCCGGGCGTCCCCTTCGCCAGTACTTCGAGTTTCACGTCATCGGCCAGGGGGATATTCTTCGTATGAACGCGCAGGATGCCTTCGCGGCCCTTGACATCGGGACGGTCGACCACGACCTGC
>Ga0105106_10000747_pt1 | contig 23111 bp, 25 predicted proteins | sample PPLLaktember2015_5_FD_79109 | JGI IMG/M metagenome (GOLD analysis project Ga0105106, IMG submission 79109) | Freshwater sediment microbial communities from Prairie Pothole Lake near Jamestown, North Dakota, USA - PPLs Lake P8 Core (1) Depth... | ecosystem: Environmental > Aquatic > Freshwater >...
CGGGCCCAGCGGCTGCGGCAAGACCTACACCAGTGAGGTGACGTCCCGACTGGCCGGGGTGGCGTTCGTTCATGAGGACATGACCCGGTTCAGCGAGGTGGGCTATGTCGGGCAGGATGCCGCGGACATCCTGGTCGATCTCCTCATGGCCGCCGGCGGAAACGCGCGGCTGGCGCAGATGGGGATTGTCTACCTGGACGAAATCGACAAGATCGCCACGGAAGCTATTGCGTTCAAGGATGTTTCCGGAAGAGGCGTCCAGAAGGGTCTGCTGCATCTGGTGGATGGCACGGAGAATACCGTGACCATTGGCAAGGAGAGGATTTCGCTCTCCACCAAGCATGTATTCTTCATTGCCGGGGGCGCTTTTGAGAATCTCCAGGGCCTGGTGGACAGGCGCATGGCGAGGCAGGGTTTTGAGGGAGACTGGCGGGACCATCTCCTGACCGATGACCTGGTGGCTTTTGGCATGGAAAGGCAGCTCATGGGGCGCTTCCCCGTGAAGGTGGTTTACGATCAGCTGACCACCCGGGATCTCAAGGACATCCTGACCCGGAGCGCCGACAGCGTTCTGCTGGCCTACACCAACGACCTCAAGGCATGGTCCATCGACCTGGAATTCACCGATGGCGCACTGACCGAAGTCGCCCGGCGTGCGGAGCGCGAGGGAACGGGAGCCAGGGGGCTCATCAGCATCATTCACCGGGTCCTTCTCGAGGATATGTACCGGCTTCCCGGGAATCACACCGGGAGGTTCGTCGTCGATGCCAAGGATGTGAGGGAGCGGCTGGGATGAGATTGAAAAGTCTGTCCGAGCTTAGGCGGCGGGAGCTGAGAGAGATTGTTCTGGCAACCTTGCCCCGGACCATACTCATGACGCCGTACGCCCGTGAGAAGGCTTTCAAGATCGGCGAGCTGGTCCGGAGCGTTCACGGGGAGAGCCTGGAATGGTACGGGTTCACACTCGGGAGCGCCGACCGGCCCGATCTCGTCATCGACATCGGCTTGCCGCGCAACGACATCAATCTGCAGGTCTACGCCGGCCTCAGCCCGGAACAGATCGCGGAGTTCCAGGAGTCGCTTGCGGCCGATACCGTCATCAACGGGTGGATTCACTCGCATGGGGCCCTGGCGGTCAAGCATTTCTCCCGCATGGATGACAGGAACCACGGGGTGGTGCTGGACTACGTGTCTGCCAGTCTCAAGAGGCCGGTGGCCAAACGGGAGGTTGCCGTCAGGGACATGGTATTCCTGCTGAAGGATCGGTTGGTCGACGAGGATCTTGCCCGGGGCAGCGTCTGCATCATCACGGACGCTCCCATTGCCGAGGCCGTGATCATGGAAGCCGTCTACGGAAGTTTCTGCTATGCCGTCGTCGTGGGTGACGAAGGCTGGCATGAGCAGGAGATCCACACCAAGGAATACGGGGTCCTCTCGGGACATCCCCGATTGAGTCACCGACCGGCGGAGATCGTGCTGGTGGAGACGGGCAGGACATTGAGCGAGATGGAAATCGGTGGCTTGAGAGAGGAAGTGAAGAGGAAGATCAGGCCCAACAAGAATCCGCCGTTGGAGCTCATGGAAAGAATGTAGGCGCCCTTGCCCACGCTCGTCTCAGACACGGCAAAGGATCTGCCCCTGTTGCAGTAACTCCAGGAAATGATTATTTAATTAACATAGCAAGAAGCTTAGGGTCACGAACTGTAAACGAACAATCCAGGTCGCTTCGATGAGGCGATGAACTGATGAGCAAAGGATAAGAAAATGGAATGTGATGCGAAATACTGTTCGTTCGAAGGTAACTGCTACTCGGATGGTTCTGAGATGTGCGGCGGGGAGATTGGCTTTGCAAACTGCTGGGTTTGTGTCAACGGGGCACTGGAATACAGGCCCCGGTTTTTGACGGAGAACTATCCAGAGCGACTCTGATCTTCGGAGCGCAACGGATGAAAGCTGAATGGAAGAGGACAATGGGACTGGGTTGTCCAGGCTGGTTGTCCTCTTTGCTTTTCATATGGAAACGGGTGGAGAGCCTTTCTGAAGCCTCCCGCAAACCGCGCTGCTGAACACAATCGGTGATTGTTGAAGCGCAGCGTCCATGTTAAAATGAAGCTCCTTTACAACCATTCCGGGTTTCTTGATCTCCTGAACCTGGTCATGGGCGAACCCGACGAATCTCGACCTCCATCTCCGCCGATGAACCTGGATGGGCCTGTCCGCGCTACGGTGGCTTGCATCTGCATTTCATGAGGAGGAGCGATGTATGGAAGGGTCCTATGATCTGGCCTCGAGGCTCAAGAAGAAGTACCCCATGCTGCAGTACTTCACGGACCGCCCCTTCGGAGTTGAAATTGAATTCTATGGGTTGAAGTATTACATCCTGCCGCCCGACAACGGCATCATCAAGCCTTACAACATTCACTCCAAAGCCAGGGACGGCCGAGAAGTCCCTCAATTGCTCAAAGACTACGGACTGAGCCTGGGAACCGACAAGGACTCCTGGCACTTCGAGGAGGACACCTCCATTGTACACCGGGGCGGCGTGGAGCTCGTCAGTCCCATACTGCGAGGCTTTCACGGTCTGTTTCAGGCCTATCGTTTCTTTCAGCTGCTTGGAGATATCTCGGGAGTGGAGATAGACTATTCATGCGGTTTTCATGTTCATCATGGCGTAGATACAGAGAAATACACCTGTAAACAATTGAAGGAACTGGTGAGAATTGTTTATGCGATAGAGGATTATGTTTATCTGTTGATCGGAGAGAACCGTATTTCAAAAGAAACTTGTCGTCCAATGGATTTAAGTATTATAGATTTTCTGGATCTCAAGAGCTGTGAAGATGAATGCGGAACTGATGGATGTAAAATAAAGAATTTATGGTATTCTCCAACTAATAGATATGATCCCAGCTGTAACAGGCCTGACCGTTACGATATGACTCGATATCATGGATTGAATCTGCATTCCTACTGGTATCGATCCACTATTGAGTTCAGATATCACTGTGCTGTGCTGGATAGAATAGATGAGGCGATGCAATGGATTATCTTCACTCAATTCCTGGTAGAGTTGAGTGACGGGAGTGTTCCCATCATCGATTATGATTCTACCGGGAACAAGTGGATGAAAACGATATACAAGATTTATCTGGCATTTGGGCATATGAATCGAATCAGCAATTGGCACAGGGGAAAACCTGTTGTATTGAAGGGAGCAGTGGAGCCGCCGGGGGCTCAGCAGCAAGGGTTTTGACACATTGAATGGAGGCTCGATGCGACAAGGGGGTACGAAGGAAGATGTGTGATATTTTTGCTTTGTCGGCTGGTGTCAATTACACTGCCCAGCAGTACCTGCCCATCTTTGCGGAAAAAGGCAAGCGGAACATGAGCGGCTGGGGGATCGGGTTTTACCGCGACAACCATGCTTTCGTGGAGCGGTCGTCCGAGAAGGTGTACGAGGGAGACCAGGTGCATGAAAGTTTCCAAAGATTGGCAAGGGTGGTGGACAGCCGCATCATTGTCTCTCACATCAGCTGCCCCCTGAGCGGCGGAAGCCACGCACTGCATAATCACCCATTTTCATTGCCTTTCCTTGATCATGAATGGCTCTTCGTGCACGTGGGGATCGTGGAGGGGATCGAGAGCTATGAGACCCGAAACGAGCCGAGAATTGACGTGCAAGATTATCCGGCCAGGATCTTCGAGTACTTGAGAGATCAGCTGGTCTCTTACCTGCGTTACACGCCTTACTCCAGCCTCGGGCGCTCCCTGGTCAAGAGCATTCGCACCATGATCGCGGAATATCCAGGACGCTACTCGTTTTTTCTGGCCAACGAATCCATGCTTTTTGGCTTCTCCAACTTCCGTCAGTTGATGCTCCTGCGGGAGCTGGAGAGCTTCGGGAACAGTCTGATCCTCACCTCCATCAAGGAGGGGCTGAGCGACAAGGAGTGGACCGACATCAAACCTGAAAGCAACACCCTCGGAAAGCTCATCGCGGTTGCTGGACCCGATATCCTGTACCTGGGGGACGTGCCGGAGACGTCCCTGATTTGAAATGAGCGTGAAGCGCACGTTTCAGCCCGAGCCCTTATCGAAAGAAACGTCCTCCTCCTCAATAAGCGTCGACAGCAATGGATCGACTGGCTCCCAATTCATCAGGTGAAACTGACTCGTTATGTGCGACCTATTTGCGCTGTCTGCAGCCAGGAATTATTCCGCCCCCAAGTCCCTGCCCGTTTTTGCCTTCAAGGCGGCAAGAAACATGGACGGCTGGGGGATCGGCTATTTCAAGAAGGGACGGGCTTACGTCGAAAAATCGGCTGCCCGGGCGTATCATGAAGGAAGGTATCACGATAGTTTCCAAAGGCTTGCTCGAGTCATCTCGAGCAAGTTCATCATTGCCCACGTCCGCCTGCGAACCAGCGGTCCCATCGACGAATGCCATGCCCATCCCTTTGTCGTTGGCCTGAGGGGGCAGGAGTGGATCTTCGCCCACAACGGGAGAGCCCCCGCCATCGAATCCTATGCAGGCAGGACGGTTCAAGTGGACGAGGCGGTCAGCGATTCCGCCAGAGCCTTTGAGTACCTCCTGGATGGTATAGTGGCTCGCTACGAAAGCAGGCAGGGCATCTCGTGCCTCTTTTCAGCCGTAGCCGATACCTCGCGTCAACTGGTTCAGGAGTATCCAGGGTCCTACAACTATATTCTCACCAATGGCTGGGTGATGTTTGCATTCAGCAATCACCGGCAGTTTCTGTTGCTCAAGGAAAGCAGCACCCTGGAAGGAGGCCTGCTCCTGACCACGGTGGAGCGGGGCCTGAGTGGAGAGAACTGGGTGAGATTAGCCAAGGAGAAGGATTCGAGGGGGCTGCTCCTGGCCATCGTGGGAAGTGATATCGTCTTCAAGGAGGACGTCCGATGATGCAGGATCGCCGGGCGAAAGGGGCTTCAATGGACCTCCATGTCGGTGTCATGGCTCATGCAGTCCCAGACGCCCCCCGGATCGCATTCCCGGCAGTGGAAGTGATCGCCGTAGAGCAGCCGGTGCTCGTAACGAATGGCCTCCTCCAGGGGCAGGCGGACTCCGCAATGAGCACAGGTGACCCATTCAGGTTGTTCTTGTTTCATAATGGTCCCGTCCAAGGTGGAAGGGTGAGCCGCCCGGTATGTACGTGAGCTTCCCTTCCGTCAGCTTCCACCATGCTCTGTGAATGAGGCTATTCTCAGGATCCAGTGGATTTGTCGGGATTCTTCGGTTTGTGCATGGGCAATCCGTAGAGCGTGTCAATGAAATAGAGGCAATTCTCGGGACCCAGCTCCTCAACCTCCCTCCGGAATTTCTTGCAGATCTCCAGACCTTTCTCACGCGCACCTTCGGGAAATCCTGGTTCGTCGGAATGGTAGCGCTTTTCAATTTGATCCAGTTTCTTCATGTACTCTTCGTAAGTGATCTCCTCAATGGCCATACAAAGAACCTCTGCTATGGTTTCATGTTCTTCTCAAATCCCTTGAGAGCTATCCTTGCAGCCGCAATCAGGTCATAAAACGTCTCCGATTGATGGTGGTCGACTCCACCACACCCCATGCTGCCCACTTTGTCAAAGACGTCCTCAGAATCGATGTAGTTCATTAAAGCCTTTGATGCTTCGTAGAGCTTCAACACCTGATCGTTCATTTCTCCGTACTCCTCGTGATCCAGCAAACCCTCAATGGACGGTATTGTTCAAAAGGGACTGCAGTCTACAGCGATATAAGCCATGGCTCATACCCTGCGGATGCCCCACACTGTTGAAACCGGAATTCCCATGTGCGTCGAGCTCGCCTCAACACTACAACGAGAAATGAACCCGGATGCTGCTCCAGCGCAGGGTGGGCAAGGGTTCCATCTTGCCCACCGTGACCTCGAGTCCGCAGCATCGCGACTCCTTGCCAGCTTACCCGCAGCTGAAAATCAGCCACCCGCCTGGCGCTCCTTGCTCCCCTGGTCTATCTCGGTCTTGAAACGGGCCAGAAACTCGGTTTTGAATGGTTCAATGGCCATGGCCTCGTCATAGCGGCCCAGGAAATACAGGGCCATCCCCTTGAAGACATGGGCCTCCGTGATGCCGGGTTCTTTCGCCAGCGCCTTGTCAAAGTACGGCAGGCTCTCCTCGTGTCTGGCGAGGCCGAGAAGGGCGTGACCTTTGGCCATGAGGGCATGAGCATCATCAGGCTGCCGGATCAGGATACGGTCCAGAAGCGCGATGGCTTCCTCGCACCGGCCCATGTCGTTCAGCGCAAGCGCCTTCAGTTGAACGGCGCTGAAATTCTCAGGCCGCAGGATGAGCTCCTTGTCGCAGCAATAAACCGCCTCTTCCAGCAGCCCTTTTTCGGCGAGGCCTCTCGCACCTTCCATCCAGGTCATCCGTCCGTCCTCAGGCACTTCGAGGATCTTCATCATCACGCCTTCGTAGGTCTCCTCGACTGTGCGTCTGCCAGTGACGGCCACGGGAACGCCGTGACCGGGAAGAACGTGGGCGATGTCTTTGCGGAGCAGCTGCTTGAGACCGTAGAGGTAATGCTCCAGCTGTCCTCCGGCGGTTTTGTCGGCGTCACCCATGGAATCCGGGAGGACGGTATCCCCGGTGATGACGGTCCGCGTCGGCTCGTGGTACAAACAGATCCCGTCGATGGTGTGGCCGGGCGTGTGGATCACCTCCCACGGGAAGCCGCTCAACTCGATAATTTCCCCCCCCTTCAGCTCCTTCGGGGGGAATCCCGCTTCCGTGATCAAATCCTTGAATTCTTTCGGGCCTCCGGCGTGCATGATGATTTCGACCTGCTTGGCCTCCATGACGGGAGGGAACCGCAGCATCTCGAAGACCCCCATGCAGTGGTCCCGGTGGCCGTGGGTGAGCACGACCTTCCTGATGTCGAGGGGACTGTATCCCAGCTTTTCGAGCTCCATGAAAATCGTGTAGTCGTTGCCCGGGTCCACCAGGGTCAGGTAGTCGCCGGCCAGGACAAAAACATTGCTCGAGTGATGATATCCAATCAGAAACCTGCTCTTTTCGAAAACCGGGTCTGACACCTTCAAGATCTCCCCAATGGAAAGCCAGCCGGGATGCTCCGGCTCTTCCTCTGGCAACTCAGCATCATCAAACAACTGCTTGAAATGATGATTTGGCTCTCCGGCATCGTCATCTATCGGCTTATGCGTCATCTCGTATCCTCAATCCCTATGTGAACCGATCCTGTTCCTTGTCGTCGCACGCCCGGCCAGTATACCGGAAACCATTAACTGCGAGGTTATCTCAAAACTCGGCGATGGCGTCGCCCCGGCGAAAGCCGGGGTCCGGAATCTCACGGAAAACCAGGATTCCGGCTCTCGCTGGAATGACGATCAAAGACGTCCAAGGTCTTTTGAGATATTGGTTAAGCTATAGACTGTAAGGGTCCAAATAACAAGGCTCTTTCCGACTCCAGCCTCCAGGGACAGAAAACCCCCTCTTCGGGGGAACCGAAAAGGGGGTGAAGGATGAAACGTCGCCCCAGCCATGGTCAAATGGCTGGGGGGATTGACGTGACCCAGCGGCAATGGTCAGCCGATGTAGTCCAGCGAGTAGGCCATCTTCATCTTATCCGACGGCCACCACTTCTTGCTGATCTTGTCCTGGCCGGGGTAGACATCCTTGCCGTCGATCCGGTCGATCACCAGCTCCAGGAAATGGAACTCCGTGATCATGTACTTCTTGATGAAGTCAGCCGGCAACAGGACAACCAGCCCGGTCTCCTTGGAGCACTCCCAATCGAAATCCTCGTTGGGTGCCGCCACCTCCTGGCCGGTTTTGCCCGAATAGATCTTGAGCACTTTGCCCTCGACCTTCATCCTGGGCTTCATCCCGAATTCGGCATACAGCTCGTCGGATATATGCCACCAACAGGCTCTGGCGTTGGCAGCGACATACGCTTTAACGAGCATGGGGTCAAAGCCGCAGACCACCACACGGCATTTCTCTGGCATACGATACCTCCTTCTAGCTTTCGCTGGTCTCCACACCTGACAACTGGATGCGAAGCTCTTCGACCTGGCCGAAGCAATACACCATGAACTCAGTGGCCTCGGCGCTGCTCAGGTGGTTGGTCTCGAACAACCTCCTGACGTAGGGATACAGGTTTGTCTGGATTTCTTCTCCGAACTCCAACAGGACATGCTCATTATCCCCGTCGGGGGAGGCCCAGCTCAAGAAACCGGTTTTCCAGTTGTGCATCATCCCCCTGAGGACGTCGAGCTCTTTGCGGACGTTTTCTTCCATGCTAGGCCTTCTTCCTCGCATCAAATGCATAGCACTTCTTGACCACGTTGAAATCCGCCACGCTCCAGTAATGAGGCCAGTGGATCTTCTTGCACCAGCCGATGATGTCCGCAGGCGGAAACTTGGAGCCCTGGAGGACCGGCTTCAGGTGTTTGCAATTCCAGCATATGTGTGGACTTGATTTTTCCGGGATCAATACAGTATCCAGGAATTCTTCAGGCGTAAGCTCTTGTGTCATGCAACACTCCTTTCTTCAGCTACCAGTCCTTGACTTCGCCTGCAGCGATCTTCTTCTGATATTCCTCCCAGACATCAGGCGTCAGCTTCTGAATGTCCCAGTGGAAGCCGAAGCTCCCGGCCAGGCCGGCAGACGGGGGTTGGGGACGCCAGCCGCGCACGGGCCTTCCCCGGATGCTGAACTTGACCATGTCGGCAACGCCGAGCAGTTGGGCTCTGGGCTTGCACTCGTAGGGCCTTGTCCGGCCTTCCACACCGGGGCGGTAATTGGAGTAGCCGTCATAGGGCTTGTCGGCGTAGAGGGGCATGGTGTCGGGCTTCTCACCGGGCCTCTCCTCCGGTCCCTTGTACATGAAGCCCTGGATCATGTGGATGAAGTAAACCGTGCCGCACTCGGCGCAGTTGATCTTCCCTTCCCAGTTCCAGAAGCAGTAGGGGTCCAGGTAGTTGATGGTGTCACAAGGCTTGCCACCCACCTCTTTCTTACACCAAATGATATCACACACGGTCGCCTCCTCTTAGATGTAGGCCTTGTCATACCACTCTTGGATCTTGGACAGCGGAATGCCGAGCATTTCGTTGTAGATCTTTTTGTTGTCGGCGCCGACCGGACGCCAATGCCAGTTGATCCGCCTCGGGGTCTTTTCCATCATCCCGGAGCTGTAGCCGGCGTGCAGCAGCATGTCGCCGAAGAGGGGATCGTCCAGCCAGCGGACCGTCCCTCTCTCGCGGTAATGGGGGCTTTCGTAGACTTCGCGGTCGTTTCGGACAGGTTCGGCCAAAAGCCCGGCATCCTGCAGGATCTTGGCGACCTGGGACCTGGTCTTGTCCGCAGCCCATCGCTCCAGGGCCGTGTAGATTTCGACCTGGGCTTCGCCCTCGACCCGATTCTTGTGAGCCTTATACTTCTCATAAAGCTCGTTCATGCCGGTGATGGCGCAAAGCTCCTTGAAGTCGGCATCCTGGAAGGCACTCACCATGACGTAGCGCGCGCAGAACTTGTCCTGCGGGTTTTCGGCATCGGGGAAGTCCGACTTGCCGCACAGGATGATGCCGTGCACCGCCAGCTGGGTATCCCAGTTGCCCCAACGCTGCCGCACGATGCCGAACTTGCCGTACATCGTGGTGGTGTGGCCGAGCATGCGCGTGGGGACCTGCACCTGGGAGAATTCGATCATGGTGCCGAGATTCGTCTTGCGGCGATGATGGATGGCCGCCATGATGGAGGCGGTGATCAAATTGCTGGACTGCCAGTCGATGACCCAGTTGGTCTGCTTGGTGGCATGCCCGCCCATGTATTCATGCATGCCGGTGATGGAGGCGAGCCCGGCGTGAGCCTGGCCCAGGATGTCGTAGGAGCCGCCGAAGATCTTGGGCCCGTAGCCGAAACCGCCGCCCCAGACATAGATGAACCGGGGGTTGATCTCGCTGAGATACCGGTAGCTCATCTTCCACTTGTCGAGGGTTCCCGGCCGATAAAGCTCGGTCAGACCGTCGAACTTCTTCACCAGGCCGTAGAAAATCTCCACCATTTCGGGGATGTGGTAGTCCATGGTGAGGAAGTACTTGTTGGGGTTGGCGTTGGTGAACCCCAGGCCGGTTCCCGTCATGGGCCGGGTGTCGTGGAGGGGGTAAAGATAGCACTCGTTGAAGGGCGAGGTGTGCCGCATGGCGTCGCCCATCCGTGGCATCTCGATCTTGACGCACTCGGCCCCGAGCTCCGCCAGGTTGGCCACGGAGTGCGGGGTGAAGATGTACATGGTGCAGCTCAGCCATTTGATCCCCTGGAGGGGTCTCGGCTTGGCGTGCTCATTGCCCACATCGAAGATTTTCTTGCAGTACTCCTCGTAGGGCATCTTCCACTCTTCCATTTCACCCTTGCTCTTGGGGCCCGGCAAATCTTCGATGTTCGTGACTCTTGGATCTTTTGCCATCAGATCACCCCCTTTTGTTTCAGTTCATTGACCTTGGTCTGAGTCAATCCTGTCCATTTCAGGTAGATCTCATAATTGTCAGCGCCAACATCCCGGCCCATCCACTTGCATCGGAAGGGCGCGCGCACCTGGTAGGACGACGGACTCGAAGCGATCAGCAGCGGGCCGTAGTCGGTTTCATGGACGTAGACCCACGGACGGTATTTGAAGTGGGGGAATTCGCAAACCTCATCGATGTAAAGAATCGGCCCGGCCGCCAGCTGGTATTCGAGCAGCTTGGTTTCGGCCTCGACCCGGTTGGTATCCCGCAGCCAGCGAGCGGTGAGGGAGTAGGTCTTGATGAGGGCGTGCAGAGCGTTCCGGGCGCCCATCTCTTTCAGGAAGGGGTCTTCGTGGATCAGCCGGCCAAACTGGGTGAACTCGCGCTCCAGGCAGAAGCCGATGTTGTACCAGAGCTTGTCGGTCTGGCCTCCGATCATCATGTAGCCGTCTTTGCAGGGGTTCCAGGCGTACTGGTTCAGGTTGGGGTCCCACCCGCCGGACCGGCCTTTGATGCTGCCGTTGAAGCCATACCACGTGATATCGAAGTCCAGGATGTCCATGAGCGTCTCAGCGCCGGTGACTTCGATCATTTGGCCCGTGCCGCCCAGCTCTTCTCTCCAGTACATGGCTGCCAGGGCGTTCACATAACCCTGCCCGCCGGCTACGTAGTCCGCCAGCCAGATGCCCGACCGGGTCGGGTCACCGCCCTTGCCGCGGGGAAGCAGGTCCTGAGCCAGACCGGTGTTGTGCACCCAGGAGTTGGCGCAGCTCGCGAAGGGCTCCAGCTCCCACTGGCCAAACTTGGACTGCTTGTCCTTCCAGGGGCCCCACTGGCCAAGCATGCCGATCCAGATGTAAATCATCCTGGGGTTGACTTCCTTGAGCTGCCGATACCCGATGCCCAGACCATCCATGTAGCCGGGGGGCATCCCGTCGATGAGGACATCGACGTTGTTGGCCATCCTCTTATAAATCTCGCGGCCTTCCTCAGTCTCCACATCGAGAGTGACGCAGTGGGTGTTCACCGTCTCGTTGACGAATTCCATGCCGCACTTCTCGCCGGTGAACTTGTTCTCCAGCATGTACTCTTCGCGGCCGAAAGGAGTGAGCTTCCTCAGGGGGTCGCCACTGGGAGGCTCGATGGAAACAACTTCCGCTCCCGATTCACCGAAGAGCGAGGCGCAGAACTTGTGGCCCAGACGCCAAAGGCCGATGTCCAGAACCCTCAGCCCGGCGAGCGTTTCATCCTTCGCGTACCGTTTCTCGAACCTCAGGTTGTCCTCGGCCCAGTCACAGAATTCCAGCGCCTTCCTTCGCTCGTACACCGGTTTGACCTGGTCGTAGGAAGGCGGCGGGGTGACCGGGTAAGGCCTGACATCCATATCCATCAGACCAATGGTATCGGCCCGGCTGTTGATTTCGATGTCTCGTTTTTCTGGCATATCTTACCTCCACTCGTTAAGACCCAACTCAAGTTTCAATCCAGAGTTCTCATGCTTTAGAGGAACCGTCGTGATCCTCTCCGCGCGTTGCTTCTCACCTCCTTTCCTGTCCAAAGTCGGCCTGAATCGGCTCAGGATGAAAAGCCCCGGGTTGCATCCCGCGTGTGGGCCACTCTCCCTTGCTGCTCAGACCGCAAAATGGCCACTTTGTATTGCGTTGATCCTTCTGAATCAGAGTGCTGAGAGGGGTCTGATGAGATTGGTCAGTCTACCAGCGGTTCGGACGCGTGGTATGACAATGAACGACGAGCGCGATTGGGCAACTGGAACTCGCGGAGCAAGTTTTGGATCCAATCTGATCTCACTTCTTCAGGAACGAAACCTATCCCTTCCGTCTAGTTCAAGTCACCTCCTTTCCCGCCAGGACGATACTCAGAACAGCGGACAGGATAAGAGAGCCTGTTGCCGCCCAGAGGCTACAAACCTTCCCCTTCTTCCGGGGCAGGCCACGGTATGGACGCATGATGGCGTTGAACGTTACTTCTAAAGACGACTCAGAAGGGCATGATGAGCATTGTCAAGCTACCGGCGATTCGCTTGCATCTTGTAGCAATGAACAATGAGATCGATTGAGCGAACAGGGCTCGTGGAGGAGGTCGATTTGGGATATCAGCACCAGAGGATTAGCAACGCTTATATCCAGCGCCCTCACCATACCCGACATCACAGTGATGTCAAGACAAAATGGATATTGTGATTCTTTTCTTATTTGCTAAATGGGCAACATGCTTGGATCTTCGGGTCCGCTGGAAACTAAATGTCTTAAAATCAAGATGTTAGGGCTTTGTCCCTCTCCTGGTGCGCTCTCCGTGCGGAGATTCGGCCCTCCCACACTCCCTGCTTCAGCAACGTTGGCCCGGGACCTGCCCGGGATCGATGCCATCCAATGACTGGAGCCATCTTGCAGCATCGCTGTAGCTGGAATCCAAGGCCAGTGCCTGCAGGTAATCCTGTCGAGCTGCATCGTATAGCCCCAGCTTCTGCCGGGCCATGCCGCGGTTGCAGTAGGCTTCATGGAAGTACGGATTCAGCCGGATGGCCTCGGTGTAGTCTCCTGTGGCGCCTTCCAGGTCCCCTGTTCGAAATCTCATGTTCCCCCTGTTGCTGTAAGCGCTGGCATACTGAGGATTGATCCCGATGGCCCTTTCATAATCGGCTCTCGCATCCTGGACTCGCCCGTTCCCTTCATGCCTCAACCCCCGGCTGTTGAGGATGTTTGCGGTGAGGGTGCGCAGGGGAAATTCACGGAATTCATCGCTGCCCGGGCAGTCGAACCCCATGGGATCCGTGTGATCCATGTCGACGACCTGCTCCGCCGCCCTGAGCCGACTCAGTACGTGATCGGAGCTCACCAGGATGGACAGGCTCAATCCGGCCCGCAGTCCGAGGACGGAATACAGCGAGGTGAGCCCGATGCACGTTCCGACGGCACGATTCCCTTCACAGTGCAGCTGAGCATCGATCACCTCGGCAAGCAGGAAGTGGTCGCCAAATCGTTTAGGCTTGCTCACCCAGAGATAATCGAAAAGGCATGCGGCGACCGTTCGATGAAGGTACGGGGGTGGCTTGGGCAGATGCGAAAGAAATGCCGACCCGCATTTATTCAGGAATAGTTCAAAAATCCGACCGATTCGGTATTCGTAGGAGTGAATCTCTTCATCCGTTCTCAAGCCGGAGAGAACCAGAAGCGCTCTTTCGAGGGAAACAGCCCCCCCTTCCATCAGTGTGCCGAGGGTCTCCGCTTCAAGAATCTGCATCTTTACATCCATGGGAATACAGGATCGGCAGGTCCGGGAACGCGCACCGGGTTTTGTCAGATTGCTTCCCGGGATGTCCGACATTGCGCGCAGTGGCGTCTCAGTGTGCGAGGGGGGTGAACCCGCGAACAGCGCGTGGAAAAACGTGATCCCGACTCAGACGGGCAAGCCAACAACCATCCTCAGCTTTTTCAGAAGATCCAAGGCATCCTGGCTGCCGGGCGCTCCCGGCAGTCGCCCCAGAACACCAAGCCCCTCGCTCGCCTCGTGAAACTCCTCTTCGGAAAGGGAGCTGACCACAGCTGTGTTCACCATGGCATTGACCCTGAGCAGCCTCGAGATCAGCTCCAGAGGCTCAGTGTCCGGAAGTCCTGAATCCACGATCACGAGGTGAGGTGGAGAGGCGCTTACCCCGTTCAGGGCTTCGGATCCGGCAGCCGCATAGGCGAGGTGAACCTCTGAATCCGACAACAGCGCATCGGTGAAGGAACGCATGGCTTCCGGGCGGGTGGTGGCGAGCAGGATGTGCAGCATGATGAGTCCTTTTGATCGAGCGGAATATGGGTGGGATTTGTGACTCTCCTCAATCACCCCAGAGACATCGAGGCTGCCCGGTGTTTTTTGACCCCTGAGCAGCCTGTGTCTCTGAAGTGATTCGAGAAGGTGCGATTCTCATGCCTGTGGACCGTGCCCATCAGGCAGCATCGTTCGAGCCGGATTGCACAACGTTTTTGTAATAATCGGCGATGGCCTCACCCAGCGTATTGACGGCCAGTCTGGCACAGTGCAAATGGTCATCGGGAAGCCCGCCCAGGGCAGCCACGACCTCCTCGGGCGCGAGCTCCAGTGCATCGTCCAGGTTGCGCCCTTTGGCCAGCTCACTCATGGCACTGGCGCAGACCAGGGTGTAGACGCAACCGCGAGGGGTCACCTTGATGTCGGTGATGGTTCCATCATCGATGCGCAGGGAAACATCGATGGAGTCCCCGCATTGACCGACGGCGGAGCCTCTCCCACTGGGGTTGTCCATGCTGCCCACGTTTTTGGGCTTGCTGGCATAGCGGAGGAACGACTCGCCGACCTGGCCCTGCAGGGAATGATTATCCTGTGACACGAAAGCTCCTCCTCCCGAACGATCAGAAGTGGCTCGATTGGGGAGCCCCACCGCCACCGCAGGTGAGCTCCGTGGTGAATTGCTGGAGACTTCCGCTCAGGAAAGCATTCACAGCTTCTCCGACGGTCTGGGCTCCCGCCCCGTAGAGCACGTCGATTCCCACCTGGTTGAACCCCATGAGCGGTCGCATGCCCATACCGCCGGCGATGAGGATATGCACGCCGCTCTGGGCCAGGTGATTGACCGGAGCCATGCATCCGCCCTGCTGATGGGGAACGTTGGGCAGAGTCCTGACATTTTGGATCTGCCCGTCCACAACTTCCACCAGGGTGTAGAGGTCGCAGTGACCGAAATGTGCGCCGAGGGCGGATTCCAGGCCGCCCGGATGGGATGATGGAATGGCAACTACCGTGTTCTTCATAGCTCTTCTTCTCCTGATTGTTCCAGATTGATTGCGGCGAATGAGAATGCCACAATGCACCCAAAAAACCTCTCTCCTCTTTGGGGGTGAGAGGCACACACTCCAATGCCGGCTCTCGTGCACTCAAGGGCCGAGATGAGCCAGGTCTTCAACCCGCTTCCAGGTCCGGATGAGCTCCCGGCTGAAGTCCGTTTCGGGGAGCTCGGTGACCACCAGCCCGTCGATCATGGCCCTGGTAACGATGGGATCGTGGGGGAGCCGCGCGAGCAAGGGATAACCTTTTTCACGGCAAAAAGCCTCTATCCGCGATGCCTCGTCCATATTCAAATCGTGCTTATTGATAATCACGGCGAAGGCAATCTGAAAGTGGGTGCACAGTTCCGCCACCCGCTCGAGGTCGTGCCGCCCCGAAGGCGTGGGCTCCGTGACCGCCACGGCCAGGTGTGTCCCCGAAAGGGAGCTGATCACGGGGCAGCCGATGCCTGGCGCGCCGTCACAAAGAACCAGGTCCAGCCCTCGCGACCTGGCCATCTCTTTGGCCTGTTGCTTCAGGACCATGACCAGCCGCCCGGAATTCTCGGCCCCCGGAAAGAGCTGAGCATGGACCATGGGGCCAAATCGGGTGGAGGACACGTACCACTGCCCGCAGTGCTTCTGGGGAAAGCGAACCGCATCTTCGGGGCAGAACGCCACGCAAACCTTGCAGCCTTCGCACCGGAGCGGGTCGACGGAAACCCCATCCTCCGTCTCCCGAATGGCTCCAAACCGGCACATGGAGGCGCACACTCCGCATCGGGTGCACTCATTTTTGTCGATTTGCGCCTCGTAGCCCGAGTGGAACTCTTCCACTCGCTCCCGTGAGGGGCGGAGGAGCAGGTGGAGGTCGGGGGCATCCACATCCAAATCACAGATGACCTTGTTCCTGGCCAGGTGGGCGAACGCTCCGGTGATGGAAGTCTTTCCCGTTCCGCCCTTGCCGCTGATGATGACGATCTCACGCATGGGCGACCTCCCCGGGGCTGCTCAGTTCAGCCAGGTCACGAATCTTGCCTCCCAAAGAAATGAAGGTTTCTTTGAGCTCGGGGGATACGTCCGCAATGATCCTGCCGCATGAGTAGGCCTCGGCAATGGATCGGTCGTAAGGGATTTCCGCCAGAATCGGCAGCCCCTTATCCCTGCAGAAGTGGTAAATGTCTTCATTGCCGAGCCCGGCCCGGTTGACCACGGTTCCCATGGGCTTTCCCAGAGGGGCAAAGGCTTCCCATGCCAGCTGGAAGTCGTAGAAACCGAAGGGAGTGGGCTCGGTCACCAGGACGATCACATCGCTGTCGATGACCGCGTTGACCGCTGGACAACTCACGCCGGGTGGAGCATCCAGGATGGCGTCCCCGGCACTGGCCGCCATCATTTCACCGAGCTTTGCCTTGACCAGCCGCATGAAAGGCGGGCTCATGGCTTCGCCGATGCGCAGCCGTCCCATGAGGAACCGGGCCTTGCCGGCCAGGCCCCAGCTGATTTCACCGAGCTCTCGCCTGCCCGGCGAGAGGGCCTTTTCGGGACATAGAGCGATGCAGCCCCCGCAACCGTGACACATCTCGGGGAACGTCAACACCAATTGCCCCATGACACTGATGGCCTTGAACTGGCAAAGCTCGGAGCAGGCCCCGCAAAAGGTGCACCGGGACTCATCGAGAACGGGAATCTCCAGGTGCGCCCTTTCGCACCCCTCCATGATCGGCTGGAGGAAGAGGTGCAGGTTGGGCTCCTCAACATCGAGGTCCACGGCCACAAGCGATCCATCCCAGACCGCAGCCAGGGAGGCGGTCACCGTGGTCTTACCCGTGCCGCCCTTGCCGCTTGCCACGGAAACGATCATCTCCCGGCCTCCCTGTTGGGCGCTTCGGCCATTTCAACAGCGCCGCTCTTGAATCGCTCCACAGCCTCCCGGACCGTCAGCCCTTCCAGGTTCTGGCCGATTTTGATCCCCGCAGCGGACAGGGCCTGGAAAGCCTTGGGGCCGACGAACCCCGTGAGCAGACAGCTCGCACCGGCCCGGGCGATCAACTCCGCGGCTTGTATTCCCGCACCCTGGGCCATGATTTGAGACTGGCCGTTATCGATGTACTGGGTCTCCATGGTTTCGAGATCCACAACGACGAAACCGGCGGCTCTGCCAAAGCGGGGATCCACCTGATCGTCGAGTCCCGGGCCTTCGCTCGTTATGGCAATTTTGCTCATGTTGCACTCCTCAGACTCTGGTTGAGAACGATGGGGGCCGCTGCCCGCAAGGTCCACCCTCGGTTCACAGATTGGTGCCCGGCCGGCCATTGCGTGGCGGCACTCCGCCACCACATAGTCTCCCCCCTGGATGTGAAGGGCCATCCCCTTGATCACTGCCTCGGCGACGACCCTTCTGGCTTCCGCCAGGATGCGTCCGAACGTATGGCGGGAGACGCCCATGAACCTTGACGCCTCCTCCTGGTTCATACCTTCCAGGTCCGCGAACCGAAGCGCCTCATGGCCCTCATAACGCAGGTAGACCACATCAAGCTCCGTCATGGGGATACCTTGAGGCTTGAAATAAGTCACCCTTGGGGTACCGACGATACGGCGGCATTTTCGGGGCCGGGGCATAACTTCCTCCAATTTTGCTCAATTGAGCAAAAGTATAATTCGGGGGATTCCAATGGTCAATCGCCTTTTTGCTCTTTTGAGCAAAAAAGAGGAGGGGTTCTGAATTGCTTGCCGAAAGCCCGGATGGTCCTTTATAACAGGGAAACTCGGGCTAGGACCCCGGGCGAGGGGGAGCCTCGGTCTGCTGGCGAGACCATGCGTTGATGTTTGCGGGATTCAGGAGTGCTTCGATGACAGGAACGAGATTTCGCAGTATTTGTTCCCCGTTCTTGTCCTCAATCTGGGCTGCCAGTATGTATTTCCTCCAGCCGTCATCACAGACGAGGACCGAGTCCGAAAAGGAGACATCCCAATCCCCGGATTTCCGGAACAGTCTTTCCGGAGAGACAGTCTTTTCGAGGACGCTCACGAATTTGTCGTGAAGGCCGGGCCTGGAGAGTATCTCCAGCATCTGGCGCGAGCGTTCCGGGCTGATGATTTCACCGTTTGCAAGCATGTAATAGAAGCGGCAGATTTGCACAACGGTCGCGGCATGATAAAGGCCCTTAATGGGTTCGGGGCTTCGCTCGCCACCCGGTGGATAGCCGGCGCCCAGCCAAATTCCCCCTCCGCTTTCGGGCGAGTAAAAACGATACCATTTGAGGACGTCCCCGATGCGCTTCAGGCCAATGAAATCTATCATAAAAGAGGCGGCGGGGTTGTTCGATCGGCGGATCATCCGGACCAGCCACTCGTGGAGCTCAGGCGAGTCTTCGAGCAGGCCGTCCTCGATGTTCTCATAGGCTGCCAGCAAAACAGCGACTTTGGGCAGGCTCGCCGCATACATCATCGTCCAGCCGTTTACGCTCGCAAAACGTGCATTGGGAGGGTTTGAAAGGTCCACCACCCCGACCGCCATTTTATCCTGCTCGATCAGGTCCCGCCAGGTCCGGTTCTGGTTCAGAGCGCGCTCGAGCGCCGACTGAAGGCCTTCATCCGCTGTTTTCGCAAAAGGACGATACTGTCCAACCTGTAAAGGCAGGCAACCGGAAAGCTCAGGAGCTCCGGTGCTGGCGCAGGAATACTGCATGGTTATAAAGAAAATGCTTGCCATCGGAATTGCCAGAAGGAGCTTCATCTTTTCCTCGATTCATGGACCTTTTCTCAGCAAACATCAAATTTGCCTCGCCAGGTTTGAAATAGTAGCCAAAGCCGAAGGGCAAGGGTTTTATTCTCTTATCCGCCTTGTAGACCGAGGCCAGAGCCTTCTGGTATTTCTCGCTGAAAGCCGAGATAGGCCTCACGTAACGGCCGTGGAATCGGAGACTCCAGAGCGTTGGCTCGAAGTATTTCAGCGGAATACCCGAATCCTCCTGGACGATGTAGCGGCTGTGGTCGAGCACGAACTGCCTCGCCGTCGACACCTTGTTGTCGAACATCACGTACGAGGCGGACTTCATGAAGGTGGTGAAAGGCCCAAGCCCTCTGAGAAAAGAGAGAAATCTCCGGTTTCGATCGAAGGACTGATTCGAAAGGTCGAGGCGAAAGTAGTAAAGGGTTTGGGGGTGATCCCCCTCGGAACCTGCGGCATTAAATGAAATCCGAATGCCCTGGATGTTATTCAGGTCCAGGTCTGCGGTCCCGAGGGCGGGAAATTCCCGAGCGGTGGTCCCGAGGGCGGGAAATTCCCGGACCCTCCCGTCCATCCCCATCGTCCAGTACCGGACATCGAGCACCTGTGCGTCACTTCGGGCGAGCATGAACAGGAGAACCGGAAGAACGCCCTTTACTTGCGTTTTCTCAATCTCAGCGTCCATATGGGAGGAATTGAAGTAGTTGATGTTCAGGAGGTCGCGGAGGGAGCTCTTCATGGATTGGAAATAGGACTTGAACTGCCCATCGTTCATTTCGGCAAACCTGGGGATCTCTCCAAGCTGCTCCAGAGCAACCAGAACGTATGTCCTGGCTCGAGGGAAGAAGGCATGGACATTGGCAAAATCCGGCCCGCTGAATGGATAGAAAACGCTGCTGTCCGATGAGGCGGCAGCCCCCAGCTCCCTCTCAGCCCACTGACGTTGGGGTATGAGCAGCCTTTTGTTCAGGTTCCTCCAGCTTTGATCGAAAGACCGGGAATACTCCACCCATGCCGGCCTTCTTTGAAATGCGGCCAATTCACCCTGCGGGACTGCCATTCCAGCGATGAACCGGGCGTAATGGTTGTACACTCCGCCATCATCAGGGCTCTTCCCGGCCAGGGAGGGCGGGTCTTCAATGGCATCCGGCTGCCGGGCCGTCGCAGGATCATTTGTCAAGAAAAGCGTCAGCACCAATAGAATGAAAACTATCGCCCGGCCCTGTGGTTTGTCTCTGTCCGATATCATCGCTTCCCCTCGTGGAGCAAAGTAGATTGGCTTTGCCTCTTCGTGAGCCATTTGTAAAGAACCAACAAAGATGCGACGGTCATGAGGCAAAATGCGGAAGGTAGAGGCCTCTGGATAACAAGGTAGCAAAGCATCCAGCCGTTGACCGCCAGAAAGAGCGCGGGAACAACGGGGTATCCCCATGTTTTGACGGGTCTTTTGCGGTGGGGCTCCTTGAACCGAAGGACAAAGACGCCCAGAACGGCCATGCATGTAAACAGGGTCAGAGTGAAACCGACGTAGGTCAGAACGAAATTGAAAGCAGAAGTCAGGGCAAGGACAATCGCAACCGAGGACTGAATGAGAATGGCCCGGACGGGGACGCCTCTTTTATTCCTCACGGCCAGGAATCCTAGAGCCCTGATATCTTCCCCCATGGCGCCGGCCACCCTCGGGCCTACCATGATCATGGAGCTGAGGCTCGAGATCAGAGCCAGGCAGATCAGCAACGTCATAAGCCGGACTCCGCCCTCTCCGAAAATCGCCTTAGCCGAGAAGTAGCCGACCTCGATTTTTCCGGCAAGCTCACCTGCGGGGACTGTCAACAGGAAAACAAGGTTGAGCAGAATGTAGCAGACCGAAACATAAAGGGTCCCCAGGAAGAGTGAGATAGAAAGATTCCGCTCGGGCCTCGCGATCTCCCCGGCGATATAGGCGGATGAGTTCCAGCCTGAGTAGGCGAACGAAACGTAAACCAGCCCGACTGCAAAAGCGGGATTGAAAACGGACCCCAGCTCGCGGAGCGAGTCCGGCAGGTCGATCTCTTGTGGGTACGGCATGGAGAAGCCCGCCACGATAAAAGCCGCGATCAGGAGCATCTTGCCGACGGTGAAAACATTCTGAAAATGGCAGCCGAACTGCACATCCACGAGGTGCACCAGGGTGAGGACCACGATTGCGACCACTGCCACGATCGTTTCGTCGACTCCGGGAAATGCCATCGCTGAATACCGCCCCAGCGCCATAGCCGCGAGCGCGATGGGGGCACCGAAGCCGACCAGGATGGAAACAGAGCCGCTGAGAAACCCGACTGCCGGATGGTAAATCTCGGTGAGGTAAGCGTACTCGCCCCCGGATCGAGGCATCATCGCGCCCAGTTCGCCGTAGGAAAGCGCTCCGCAAAAGCTCACAAAGCCTCCCACAACCCAGAGCATGATTGCGGAAAATGGACAATGAACGCTGGCAAGTTGAAACCCAAGAGTGGTAAAAACGCCCGTCCCGATCATGTTGGCGATGACCAGAATGGTGGCGGAAAAAAGGCTTACCGGCTTTTTCTGGTTGAGCATTCACCGTCCTTCATCTTGTCCGCCGGACCTCTGAGACTGCAATCATGGTAAGTTCCGCCGCTCAACTCAAGCCGCCCCCAGGAGAGGTGCCGGAGCCAATTCACCCATCTTGGCCTGAAGCTGCAGCCTTCATTATAAGGGGTGACTCACTTCGAGAGTCATCACAGCTTGCCAGAATGGCGTTACGGGCGGTGGAAAGCAGTTTGCGTCAGTTGCACATCATGTCCGGCCTCATTGAGTCGGGCTGTTCTACTGCCTCGATCGCATACGACCGTGACTGCGGGGCTTTCCCGCTCCAATCTTGTGCCATCACTTCTTCCCGGGCTCAACTGAACCGAGTTGCGGACCGCTTCAGGCTCCGCCCCAGATACGCAGATCCTCGGTGATCCGATATTCTCGAAAGTATCGATTGCACGCCCCGCAACGGTATGAATAATTGACGACGCCGCCCCTTTCCTCGCCTCGAGGGTTCAGGAGGCGAAACGTCCCCGGGCCCGCACCGCAAGAAGGGCATTTTTTCTGTACCGAGCACCGGCTGTCTTCTTCCACGGCACACATTCCCAAATCAGAAGGTCGAACGCGCAATCCCGGTCCAGAAAAGGTTAGCGCGTTCCTCTGTGCGTTTGACTCCACATTGGTTCTCTGTTCAACTCAAATATGAATCATACCCCGGAGCTCAAATACATCAAAAAACATACCTTGTCAGGAGGTCAACTGCCGATCACCCGGCCGAGAATAACGTATATGCGTTGAAAGTGTTAGCATTTCTGAGGGCGCAAGAAGCCCTCCTCTCAACTCCGGCAATACGAGCAGCTTTGTCGGGTCCATGCCCCCACCGGCAGTCTCCTTGGAAGGTGCACGCTTATCTCAAGGAGCGTGCTTGACGCAGAACCGGAGGTCGGGGCTCCACAGGAAGAGCGAGTAAGGGAATCTTTTCCGTGGGGCGAAGGGGGCGGGGGCTTTCGGGCTTCCGCCGTTTCTATTGTTGGGGTGGACCAGTCAGAAAGGTGGAACAGGAGCGGTACAAGATCGAAAATCCTCGAAAGTGAAAAATCCATGGCGTCTGCAAACTGTTGCCTGGGGCGGGAATCGAACACGCACTGGGGCAAGCCCCAAGGGATTTTAAGTCGTCAAAGACCGAAAAGAGTGCAAGGGCAGGCTCCAGAAATGGAAGAACCCAGGATGGAGTGTCCTGGGTCCAGGGTAGAGGGATCGGGTTGGGCATTGACCATGTGCCTTCAACCATTACATCAGCGGGTGAGGGACTACTGATCAGTGAAAAATGCGTTGGGTTGGCTTCAGCAAGATATGCTCAGAGAACCTTGAGTCCGAAAATGAGATTCGGAAAACGCTGCAGAGGAGAGATATTGAAATCTTATGAAATCTGATCTAAAGGGCAAAATGTAAAGTCACGTTCTCTGGGCATGCATTTGCAACGCATTTCCTTAACGCAGGATGTAGGGTAACAACGATTCAAAAGGCCGTCAA